>Ga0210040_10007303_pt1 | contig 13442 bp, 6 predicted proteins | sample CryGeyCG12114_NA_FD_185462 | JGI IMG/M metagenome (GOLD analysis project Ga0210040, IMG submission 185462) | Groundwater microbial communities from aquifer - Crystal Geyser CG19_WC_8/21/14_NA (SPAdes) (version 2) | ecosystem: Environmental > Aquatic > Deep subsurface > Groundwater | place: USA... | reverse complement strand
TCTTCTAGAAATTCCTGCCACCTTTTAATATTAGGCAGGTTAGCTTCTACTACAAACTTAGGGTCGTAAATGCCGTCCGACATCATGATTAAATAAGAAAAATCAGCTAGCAGTTTAAAGCCAAACCGGGTAGCAAATTTTTCGCTCTGGAAAATTTCCGGCATGGTAATAAACCGGGTGCCGCCACCAAATTCTCCCACATCAATCCAGTTCATTAAATTTACTTCCGAAACCTCTTTATTCAATACAGCTATCGGGCAGTCGCCTACCCCAAACGAAAGCAAGGCATAGCCTACGTCGTATTTTTTGAATAAAGTAAATATTAAAGTACTACTTAAATCTTTTAGGGTAATGCCTTCTTTGGCGGCAAATGCTTCCAGTTGCTTATGCACCTGAAAAGCGGCTTTGCCCAGGTTGTTGTATACAAACCGGTTTAGTTTCTTTTGCGTGTCTTCGCCGGTATTGCTGGCGTGTTGTTGCACTAATTCATCAAATTCCGCCATGCCTTCAACCGAAGCTGGTTCCAGGAAATAATCAACTACACCCGTACAAGCAATAGCCGATCCTTTGCGGGAAAGCTTAGCGCTCCCGGCGCCATCAGCTACCACTACAATGCTCCAGCCATTGGCCAAGTCCTTAAAAGCAAAATCATCTTCCCGGAACGAGCCGACATTCGCATGAGAACGGCCCCGCTTCGACGACACTAAAATATGCCGGTCGCCTAAAGGCTCGAATAGGGTTACATTATCTTCCTTCCAATAAGGATCGGTTTTATCGCTCTCTATACTTTTCCACAAACTTTTCGGGTCGGGATTAATAATGAGCGTAATATGTTTTTGGTTGAATGCTGCCGCTTCGGCTTGTCCTTTTACTTTAAAATGAAGGGTAAATTTTATATCACCGCTTTGAGTAGGAACGCCGGTAATTTGTTTTGTTTTTTTATCGTATCTTAAACCTACTTGTTCCAGACCATCCAGGTTAAAACTGCTGATGTCCTGCCAGTTGAACTTTTCAAAATCGAACTTAGCTTCGTAAGATTTACCTACGGTAGCATTTAAAATACGAATGGGTTGCTGTATAATTTCGGCAATTCTTTCTTCTGTATTCCACTTCGCCATAAGTTGGTTTTGATTGTCGATAATTACATTAATTGTCGCCAGGTTCTGTTCATCCTGTAAAAACCGCTCAAATAAATGCATCCGGTTGGCAGGTATCGTGATATTGTTGTTTTTAAAAAGTTGGGTTACCAATTGTTTTACATCACTCATTCCCGCTTATTTGCTTTTTATACCAGAACTCATTTTATAAATGTTTCCTTTTAGCTCTTTACGCCCAACTCATCTAAGCGTTGCTGGTGCTTCGCCAAATTAAAAATTAGAAATTAAGAAATAAAAATTTTGGTCTTTTAACTTCCTACTTCATTCTGTGGCTCCTATTTATTCTAAGAATTAAATTGGAGGAGCACTAGTGTTAAGTCAAACTAATAATGCAAGGTTATAATCAATATCTCTATGGCGCTGAAGTTGCTTCCGTGCCTTCGCTGAGTAGCAAACCTAGCACGGAAGTAACTTACGGGATAAAAAACCCAGCAAATTTTGCTTAACTAAACACTAGGTAACAATGTTTAATTCGGAAGGAGGAGGGGGCAGCTCACCAATGCCGGTAACTTCTTTGCCGGCATCTTCTACCTTGGTAGATGTAACACCAATAGAAGCACTTACCCAGGTAAAGAACTTGGCAATACTTTGGCTATCCGCCGTATCCAGGCTAACTACATTTTCGGTAATTTGCTTTAACAGGTTAGAATCGGCGGCACTGCCAGCCGCACAAGCTACGGTGTAAGCTGTTTTGCGTTTCTTAAATTCTTCTAACCCAATTTGCCAATCGTCGGTAGGTATACCATCCGTCATAATAAAAACCAATGGTTTCCAATCGCCCTTTTGCTCGGCCGTAGTTTTTGTTACTTCAGTATCGATACAAGTAGATACCAGCTTTAAAGCTTCTCCTAAACTGGTAGTGCCAGTTGCTTTAATATCAACCATTTGGAAAGAAGCCAAATCAGTTAAAGGCACTACTTGTTTGGCAACACTATCGAAAGTAATTATACTGATAAAAGCCGTTTCGATAGCTTGGGGATTTTGCCGCAAGGAACTAATCATTACTTGCACCCCGTTTTTAACCGCTTCAATAGGCTCCCCGGTCATGGAGCCGGAAGTATCTAATAATAAATAGACGGGTAGTCTTCTCATTTTATGATTGTTTAAATTAAGGTTAAAAGCTTTGGCAAACAGAGCGTAAAAATATTTGTAGTTATTTTTGCTCTTACTATAACTTGTAAGGAAATACTAATATTACCAATTTCAAATCTTTAACGTAGGCCTTTAGCCAAAGTTTCCGGCTGGTTATTTGATAATATTACCTGAATAAACTCGTGTAGTTTAGGATGCGTTAATAAATACGGACAGATGATTTGCATAACTTAGCAAATCCAGATGAAAGAAAAAAGAATAGTATTGCAAGTACAATGTTGAATTTAAGCAAGAGGTACAGCAAATCTCATTTAACTTTATAAAAGAAAGAGTAAATTAAATTTTAACTAAGCCATAATACTAAATTTCCTTTCTGAATTCTTGTATTATTATAAGTAATGAGACAAAATTAGTTTACTATACAAATCTTAATAATATATTAATATTCAATAAATTAAAAGCTTAAAACTTATTACTTAAAACTTTCCACTTACTTATAACCTGAAGGAACCGGGTTATTCTTGCTCCTTTTTAATTTCGATTCTTCTTTTTTTTCTTTCCGTTTTAGCCTGGTTTTGTGCTTTCAAATTATTATTCTGTTTTTCAGAATCATGACTAGTTTTATTACTTCCTGCCCTATAGGCAAATTCTATTATAGCCCCTCCCAGGTATATTTTTTCCGAGTTTTCTTGCGTTGGTCCGGAGGTAACGGCCGAACTGTCGGTTACAGCATAAATTTTAAGACCATCATCCGAAATAGCAATATCACGGTATCTTACTTTTGCTTTAAAATAATTAACGGTATCACCCACAATGGCCTCACCGGTTGCGTTTAATTTAAGGCGTACTATCTTATTACCTTTTAAAGTGGGCAATAACAGCGATTTTTCCCAACCGGGAATGGCCGTGGAATTATTAAATTGGATACCAGAAGGAGCTTCCGAAGACCACTTAATATCTTCCGCAGTTCCCGAGACTCTTTTTTCATAAAGGGAAGTAAGAAACTGATTAGAATTGGGATAAAGGGTAAATATAGGATTACTATAATTTTCTTTCCCAATCTTCTCTACATTCAAATTTTCATTCTGAATTAAAGGATAAGAGGTATGCCACTTACCCGGATATTCATTTTTATCCGAAACTCCGGCCGCCAACCCGTTGTAATTTCCGTCATTAAAGCCAATTATTAAAGGATGCCCATAGTTTTTTCCTTTTTGGATAATATTGATTTCATCATCAGAATAGGGACCGTGTTCAGAGGAATATATTATTCCTTTATTTCCTGCTATTCCGTAGGTTAATCCTTGCGGGTTGCGGTGCCCTACACTCCAAACGGCGCTTTGAGAAGATGCATTAAAAGGATTGTCGTTGGGAACCCACTGGTCAGAAGGTTTTGAATCCGCATCCGGTTCGGTGTTAAACCTAAGAATTTTGCCTTCATAAGAACCGGTATTCTGGGCCTGATTAGTTCTTCCGCCATTATCAAACTGACCGGCGCCCATATCGCCAACCGCATAAAAAATAAAATTCTTGTTGTTGATTGGCGCAAGCAGAAGTCTGCCGCCATTATGATCATTATTGGCCGGTATCGTATCACAAAGCACCACCGGATCGGTTAATTTCTGGGCTTTTGTATCGTAACGATAACGGGTAATTTTTGCTTTATAGTAATCTTTGCCGCTTTCATTACTAACCTTTTTTTCTTTATCAGCGCCCGAAAAATAATATACAAATGCCAGGTAAACATACGGTTTATCTTGTAATAAACGCGGATGTAAAGCCATGCCCATTAAACCTCCCTGCGGCAGCTTTTTTCCGCCGTCTATTTCATCCGCAATGAGATCATACCTGGGAAAATTCTTTTCTGAATGAAGGTCCAGAATTATTTTCTTTTTGCCGGTCGTCGGGTCAATAACACTAACTCGGTAACCCTTAGTCTCGGTTATCCATAATTTTTTATCCGGCCCAAAAGTAATTTGCCACGGATCACTAAAGCCTTTTGCTATTATCCGCCTCGTAAAAGTCTCTCCCAAAGGCCCTTTTAACTCTTGTGCTGTTATTTCTAAAGGTAAGGATAAACTTACTAAGCAAAAAAGTATTCTTATAAACGTTTTCATCACTACCAAAATAAAATCCTATTTATTCTCCGTGTACGGGAATATTTGTTTATGTTTTTCTAATTTGATTGTATAATAAAAAGGGGCACAAACAAAAATCAGGCAGTGTGTTCAAATTAAGGATGGATTATTTGCTAATTTTCGAAGATTGAGGTTAACGAGCAAGAATCGGATAGCTAAGTAGTGGTTGTGCCAGGATTTAGAGAAAGAAAGCGTCTTTCTCACCAGCCTACTGCAACGTTGGCGCAAGGTATTGTTCAATCGTTCTGTCTTGGTGGTTTGCTTCTTACCTTCTCTCTGGTGCTGTCCTTTGTGGAACACGGCGGCATAAGCGGCTAAATCATCGGTAAAGACCAACGCTTTTTTGCGCAGGGCTTCTGGCTTACTTGGCACTAGATTATTTGCCCCAGGCTATCTCTCTGGCTGTTTAGAAAGCCGACCCAGTTGCAGAAAGTAGATGGCCGTTTAAAATTTAACGATTACATAATTTAATAACACCTCCTTAATTTCTAAAATAAAGTAATTTGGAAAATATCTTAAGGAAAAGAGAATGTTGGAGTCGATATTGTTGCCCTTAATAGGCGGCTTGGTTTTATTTTTGTATGCTTTAAATTACTTATCAGATAGCCTTACGGAAGTAGCCTCGGATAAGCTCCGTTTTTACCTGGATAAGTTTACCCGCAATTTATTTACCGGTATTGTTTCGGGCACCATCATCACCGTTTTACTCGATTCCTCCTCGGCCGTTATTATCATGACCATTGCCTTGGTTAAATCCAAAGCTTTAACTTTTCGGCAGGCAATTGGTATTGTAATGGGCGCTAATATTGGCACTACTATTTCCAGCCAGATTATTGCCATGGATGTAGGCAAATATTCTTCTGTATTAATGGCCGTAGGTTTCCTGCTTTTGATGATAGGCAAAAAGGATGTTTATAAAAATATTGGGCGGGTTATTTTGGGCTTTGGTTTAATATTTTTTGGCTTGTACGTGGTAGAGGAATCGGTAGAACCTTTGAAGCAAAGCGCCGGGTTTACCAAATGGATGCTGGCTCTGGAAAGTCCGCTGAAAGGCGTAGGTATTGGGGCATTGGTTACCCTTATTATTCAATCTTCCTCGGCTACTGTGGGTATGGTCATTGCCTTAGCTGTTAAAAAGATGGTTTCTATTCAGGCGGCCATAGCTATAATGCTGGGCGCCGAATTAGGCACCTGTTCCGATACCTTGCTGGCGTCAATTGGCAAGAATCGGCAAGCAATAAAGACCGGGCTGTTTCATCTTTTCTTCAATATCATCTCCATTATGCTGGGATTGATACTATTCGATTATTTTGTGCAGTTGGTTTTAACACTATCAGAAGGAGCTCCATTAGAACGCCAAATTGCCAACGCCCACGTGCTTTTTAATTGTTTAGGGGTATTGGTTTTTGTACCATTCGTATCTTTGCTCGAAAAAGCAATCAATAAGGTTATTCAGGAACCCGAACCTGTTGTAGTAAATAATTAAGGACAGGACGAAGAATTAGCGTGTAAAGCAGTTTTTCTTTCCCTTCCTTTATTTTAAGTTGTAGATTAATATTAAATTGCTTAAACAAGCTGCCCTATTCCATAAACTACCTCTTAGCCATTGAGGCTATCATTATGACCCAAAATCACAGGGTCTTGTCATTCTGTTAAGAATCTTCTGATTAAAAAGTAAATCGGGTAATAAAGCAGCCTGTTTGGTTACCTGATTTACTTCCTAATCAGAAGATTCCTTCGGAATGACGGGCAAGGGAAGGTTTTCTGTTGAATAATAACCTTTTTATTTATGTGTCTTAATTGTAGGCGGCATGAGAAAATAACCCTTTATTTAGAAAGTAAATTAGGTGATTACTGATATTTACCTGTAAGACTTTTTAACCAATAGTTCTTCGCAAGATGTCCTCAATTGAATAGGAAAGTAGGTTTATGCGATTTGGCATAAATTCTCACTCACATCTAACCTTAACCTTATGGCATATTTTCTTTACATGAAGATAACTAAATCAGATCCTGCCTTTTTTTAATTCTATCAGCAGCTTAGGGTTGTTCGTATAAATTCTTTCAATGCCCAGCTTCAGTAAATCCTGCATAATCGTGGGATCATCAACCGTCCAGGCGCCCGTATGAATTCCTGCTGCTTTAATCTTGTTAATTTTTTCCGATGTTATGGTGGAGTAATGCATTACCATACTTTCAAAACCTTTTTCTTTTGCCGTTTTTATGTCCGCATCTATATCAGCAGTAGCCGGGCGATCCCAAAAAACAGGAATTTTAGGCGCTAATAATTTAACTTTCGACATCAATACTAAATTGGCATCATTAAAACCAACCATGCTTTCCGCATGAAGCTCTTTTACTATGGCAATTGCTTCGGCCACACAATCCATTTTCGGCTGAATGGAAAGGCGGGCTTTCTTTTCTTTTAAGATTAATTTAATGGCATCCCTCAATAAAGGGATTTGCTTGGGTGGACATTGTTCCAGGCTTAGATTATTTTTTTTACGAAATTCTGTGGCTACATCAACCTTTAACAATTCCTTGTAGGTTGAACTGGCAATATCAAGATCTATTCCGCTAGCGCGTTTTGTATTCTTATCATGACTTACAACAATTTGTCCGTCTTTTGTTTTATGAATATCCAGCTCAACCCAATCCGCATGGGCATCTATTCCTCCTTGAAATGCTTCTAAAGTGTTTTCAGGAAAGGCTACAGAATTTCCCCGGTGGGCAGTAACGCCTTTAACCATACCTAATTTACCATCTGCTTTGGTTTGTGCCTTCAGTAATATTGATATTGATAACGAAATCAGAATTAAGAAAAAATAAGCTTTCTTTGTTTGCATGTAAATGAATTAGTAAAAGAATTTACCTGTGTAATGCACAGCGCTAATTTCAACCCTTAAATTTAAATTCAAAGCCTACGCTATCAAGGTCTACAAGATAAATAATTTGCTTTTAAGAATTTATTTAAAGCTTATTCGAAAGTTATTACTTTCTATATTAATGCTAACATAATACTACCTTTCTTAATAATTTGATAATCTTCTATTCGTGATTTTATAACATAATTTAGCTGTTTATTCTATACTACATTCTTAAACTTTTAAGATTGTAATTACTCTTGAAGCTTTTTTGTACTGTTATAATTTTGTACAATCACCTCCACTCAAAAGCTACATCTTAACATTATAATAATCTTTAGCTAAAGGCTAATTAACATTGAAACACTCTCTTTGTACTTAAATAATTTTAAGAAGCATAATATAGAGAATATAATTGTGTGGTATAGAATTTATACTTGTAAGCCCTATACATGCTTGTATCTATAAACTTTCCGCTGCCGATAATATTGAAGGAATAGCCTTCAATATAAATAGGCAATACTGCCTAACTATTAACTAAAACGAAGTCTTAATCTCTTTGATATTGTAGCTATATTAGAGTAGGGGAGTCACTGCTCAAAGCGATGTTACAGGTGGTTCCAGCAGTGTAAAAAGTAACAGTTTTGATGCAGCGTTAATAGCTCCTCCGAATCATCTTATCTCTTATTCAAACAGCACGCAATTAATGCCAAGTTCAACAGAACTAATTTTAACTACTTAATTATGAAGAAACTTTTAAACCCATTTTTTACCTTAAAGTTTTTTGTTTTATCAGCTTTAATGATTTTTTACAGCTTTACAACTTTTTCCCAAGGAGCTGCCAATGTTTCCGGAAAAGTAACCGATGAAAAAGGTGAGCCTTTACCCGGCGTAACTATTATAATCAAAGGTACCGGTCAGGGTGCCCAAACAGATATTAGCGGTAATTATGCTGTTCCGGCAACCGCAGGAGCTACGCTGGTATTTTCTTTTGTGGGTTTTGAAGAAAAAGAAATATTGGTCGGAAATGAGTCGCTTATTAATGTTGCCTTAGCCCCCTCTTCTAAATACCTGGATGAAGTAGTCGTAAGTTATGGCCGCCAGCGCGAACGGGAAGTGACGGGCTCTATTGCCCAAATAACCGCATCAGAATTACAGGATATGCCCGTAAACCAATTTGCCCAGCAGTTGCAGGGGAAAGTTGCTGGGGTTCAAATTGCGCAGAGCACCGGCCAACCGGGGCGGGGTATGGAATTTCGCATACGGGGAGCTGCCTCCCTTTTTGCCAGTAATCAGCCTTTATTTGTTATTGATGGTATCCCGATTACAGGAAGTATTAATAATATTAATCCGGCCGAAATTGAAACCTTTACAGTGTTAAAAGATGCATCTGCCAGCGCATTATATGGTTCACGAGCAGCCAATGGAGTTATCCTGATTACTACCAAACATGCCAAACCCGGTGATTCCAAGATAGAGTTCAATAGTTATTATGGGATACAAAAGCTGCCGGAGAATAAAGTGCCGGAAATGATGACCGCACAAGGGTTTGCCCAGTTTATGAAAGAGCGATGGGAAGATCGGGTTAAATACGAAGGTTTAAAAACGCCGCTTGAGGCTGAATACCAAAACCCGGAACAATACGGAGAAGGCACTAACTGGTTTAAACATCTTACGCAAACAGCGCCCATACAGAGTTATGACTTAACTATTCAGTCGGCGCGGGAAAGGTCCTCTTCTACGGTTATTGCCGGTTATCAGTCGCAGGAAGGTGTTTTAATTAATACCGGTACCCAGCTTTTCTCGCTGCGCCTTAACCAAGACCTGACTTTAAGCAACAATAAATTAAAAGTGGGATTTGGCCTGGCTCCGAGTTACCGGAAAGACCATAATAACAGACTGGCTACCGACGGCGTGGGCGGTTTGTTCGAAAGGATTTTTGAGGCCAGCCCTTTATTTGCTCCGGTTAATCCGGATGGCACTTACCCTAAATTTGTTTCTTCGCCCGGTATGGTGCAATACATTAATCCCTATGCCCAGTTTAAGCTAAGCCAGGATGATTACAAAACTACCCGGATATTAGGAAATACTTATTTGAATTATGAGTTTTTAGAAGGGCTGAGTTTAAATACCAACCTGGCATTAGACAAGGGAGCGGAAACACGTACTCAGTTCACACCTTCTTTATTAACCAGTAACAACGTTGCTACTGGTTTAAGCAGCTCCGTAGATAATTATTCCTGGACTGCCGAAGCAAACCTTACTTATAACAAAACTTTCTTGAATGACCATAACATAGAAGCTTTGGCCGGTTACTCTGCGCAAAGATATGAATCGGTAAGCAATTCAGTAACCGGAACAGGCTTCCCAAGTGATGATGTGCCCTATGTTAATGCCGCTACCGTTATTAGTGCGGGCGCGGGGGGAACCACCCAATATTCGCTGTTATCCATGCTTGGCCGTTTAAATTATAATTTTAAAGGTAAGTACTTACTATCTGGAGCGGTACGCCGGGATGGTTCCTCCAGGTTTGGGGCAAACCGCAAATACGGCACTTTCCCGTCAGTATCGGCCGGATGGGTGGTGAGTGACGAAAGCTTTATGCAAGGGTATGATTTCTTGGATTTGCTTAAAGTACGCGCCAGCTACGGTGTTACCGGCAATAACAACTTTGGTAATTTCGAAGCCATATCTACTTTAGGTGAATTCAATTACGTTTTAAACGGACAACTCGTACCTGGGTCAACCATTAATTCATTAGGTAATTCTGAACTGGCCTGGGAACGGAATAAGCAATTTGATATTGGTTTTGACCTGGCGGTACTTAATAACCGCCTATCCTTTACCTACGATTATTATCACAGAATATCCGATGGTTTAATCCAAAACCGACCTATTCCCAGGGCATCGGGCTTTTCAACTATATTATACAACATAGGCGTTTTTGAATTCTGGGGTCATGAGCTAGGGTTAAATAGCTCCATTTTAACCGGAAAACTTAAATGGAATTCTAATTTTAACATGTCATTTGATAGAAACCTGATTAAATCTTTGGTAGATCCTGGGTTTATCCGCCGAAACAATACCGTAACTTCAGATTATTACCGCAACCAAGAAGGCCACCATTTAGGTGAGTTTTACGGCTTTATTTTCGAAGGACTTTATAAAGATGAAGAAGACCTGACTAAATCGGCCAAATACGGCAGCGCTTCTGATGTTGGCACCATTAAAGTAAGAGATATTAATGGCGACGGTAAAATTGACGATGTAAATGACCGTACGTTTATTGGTGACCCAACCCCGGATTTTAATTTTGGATTTAGCAACGACTTCCGGTTTAAGAATTTCGACCTGAGCATTACCATGGCTGGTTCGGTGGGCGGTAAAATCTTAAATGCTGCCAAATGGGCGTATCGCACTAATCTTGATGGCTCCAGAGTAATGGTTGCGGCAGCCGCAGATCGGTGGAGATCCCCGGAGAATCCTGGTTCCGGAATTTATCCCCGAACTAAAACCGGTACAACTGCTATGGGGCGGCAGGTAAATAGTCAGTGGCTAGAGGACGGCTCTTACCTTACCGCAAAAAACATTTCCCTGGGGTATACCTTTGGCCTGAAAGATAATCTTTTATTGAAAAGCTTAAGGGTATACGGCTCTGTTCAGCAGGCATTTGTTTTAACCCGCTATTCAGGTATGAATCCGGAAATAAACTTTTCCGGCTTGGATCCAACGCAAGGCATTGGGTTAGACGAAAATTCATACCCGGTGCCCAGAACATTTGCCATCGGTATTTCCACCACATTTAAATAAGGCTGCTTTTGAAATAACAACATGAAAAAGATATATATTTTAGCTTCTATAATAGGATTGACCGTAGTATCATCCTGTAAAGACGACTTTATCGACCTGGTGCCGGAAGACCAGGTATCAGCGGTAACCTTTTATCAAACGGAGGCCCAATTCAATCAGGCTGTTACTACCGCTTATGTTCCCCTGCGGGATTTACTCGTAAACGATTATTTTACCGCCGAAATGCGGTCTGATAATACCCATTATCAGCCTTACCCCAGCAACCGGGGCACTGCTTATCTTTATCGAGAAAGTATTGCCGATTTTACGGATAACCCTACCAATTCTTACACCAATGCCGTTTATTTCCATTGTTATAATGGTATAGCAAAGGCTAATATCGTTATCCAAAGAATAGCCAGTTCGGATTTGTCTGAAAGTGTAAAGAACAATATAGATGGCCAGGCAAAATTTCTCAGGGCATTTAATTATTTTAAGCTAGTAAGATATTTTGGCGGGGTTCCTTTGTTTTTAAAAGAGGTAACTACCGCGGAAGACGCTTTTCTGCCGCGCTCCACTACTGAGGAAGTTTATACCCAGATTATTGCCGATGCCCAAGACGCCATAAATAAACTGGCAGCACCGGCAAAGTTCCCGCAAACCGGGCAGGCCACAAAAGGCGCTGCTACCATGCTGCTGGCAGAAGTATATATGACCCAAAAAAAATATGCTGAAGCCGAAGCTTTATTAACCACCCTGCCCGCAATGGGTTATGGTTTATTGCCAAACTATGCCGATGTTTTCTCAACAGCTAACAAAAACAGCAAAGAATCTATTTTTGAGGTGCAATACCTGGAAGGTTTACAAGGCGGGCAGCAGAGTAATTTTATTTATCTGTTTTTACCCAGAACCAGCAATACAAACCTCATTACCGGGGTTGCAACCAACAACAGTGGTACAGGTGGCTGGAATACTCCTACGCAGGATTTGATAAATGCTTATGAACCTAATGATAAGCGTAAAGACGCCTCCATTGGCATTGCGGAAGGTACTTATAATGCCAGCGACCTCCTGGTGATATCTGCTAATAAGAGTATCGTTAACTATACCCCGGCTGCCGGTAAAATAGGGGTGCCTTATATTAAAAAATATTTGCACCCGCATACTAATCCTAATAATACCAACGATAATTGGCCAATTTATCGCTATGCCGATGCTCTTTTGTTGTTAGCTGAAGCGCAAAACGAGCAGGGCAAATCCGGACTGGCATTAACAAACTTAAACCAAGTTAGAGATAGGGCTTTTGGAGCGGGCGTTGCCCCTGTAACTACCACGGATCAGGCTGCGCTTCGGGATATTATTGCGCATGAGCGCCGGGTAGAACTTGCTTTTGAAAACCACCGCTGGCACGACTTGGTTCGCACCGGGAAAGCCGTAGAGGTAATGAATGCTTATGGTACTAAATTAAAACAACAGAACCCATCTCTTTCCCCAGATTCTTATAATGTTACCGCCGATAGATTATTATACCCTATACCACAATCAGAAAGAGAATTAAATCCTGCTTTAACTCAGAACCAAGGCTACTTTTAAAATTAATTTTAGATTTTATCATCAAGGTAAAAATATTTTTTCTACTGCATCACCTAGTAGGTTCGCTAGGTGATGTAATGTTAAGGGGTGTGCTAGCTATTAAATTTCAAGGGCTAATATAGATATAGATAAATATCAATATTAGCCCTTGAACTATGAAAGAAATAGATGGCCTAAAAAAGAAAGTAAAAGCATTTTAGTACTAAAAGAATGAAACGAATAATTGCATTGGGATTAATCAGCACCTTGTGCTTTTCAGGTTGTAAGAAAAGCTCAGAAAAGGCGGACGATACGCCATTGCCAATCATTCCTTCGCCCGATACTGAATTAAATACCCCTGGCCCTGCTGCTACTATTCAAGATGGTGATTTCACGATAGCCGTAATTCCAGATACGCAGTACTACCTGGGGCAACCCCAACTTGGCGGCACACTAGATATGTTTAAAGCCCAAATAGACTGGATTCAAAATAATCAAGTAAAAGAGAATATTGCTTATGTGGCTCACCTGGGAGACATTACAGAGCATGGAGATAATACGGCGTATGCCACAGCCGAGTGGCACAATGCTAAAACTACTTTATATGGTTTAGAAAATCCCGTAAGCATACCTTATGGCCTGGCAGTTGGCAATCATGATCAGTATCCTTCACAATATCCAGTAACAGGTACTACTTCTAAATATAACCAATATTTTGGGGTGAAGCATTTCGCCGGCCGCTCTTATTACGGCGGACATTATGGGGATAATAATGATAGTCATTATGACTTGTTTTCCGCCGGCGGAATTGATTTTATTGTTGTTTATAT
>Ga0210040_10007301_pt1 | contig 13445 bp, 16 predicted proteins | sample CryGeyCG12114_NA_FD_185462 | JGI IMG/M metagenome (GOLD analysis project Ga0210040, IMG submission 185462) | Groundwater microbial communities from aquifer - Crystal Geyser CG19_WC_8/21/14_NA (SPAdes) (version 2) | ecosystem: Environmental > Aquatic > Deep subsurface > Groundwater | place: USA... | reverse complement strand
TCTTACTAAAGCAGGCGACTGCACGTTGAGTAGAATAGTGCGCTCTTTTTTAATCCCACTTACTTTTTATATTCATGTGTCAATTCGGTGAGAGCTTCTATTACGCCTTGCTCTTTTCTCATCCATATGGCATTTAAATAACGGGTTAACTTGTGTCCGTTGACGTCACAAAAATACCCACGGTTGCCATTTAGTCCGAAACCGGGAGTTCGGGGCTTACTCACACTTTATAAGTGGGAGTGGATCGGACTTTGGTGTACAGAATTGTTTTATTTTAACTAACTAAAGGTATGTGTTCATTAATAAATATTGTAGCCTCGTTTTATTTTGTTTTCAAAGTTTAAGCAATACGAGGTATCTAATTTAGTTTTCAAGAACGTGAAGGTTTGAATTAAATTGTTGTTTCAGTTTGACAGTAGTTATAGTTAGTGATTAAATTGGAACTATTGTTTTGACTGACATTATTTGACTTTATTTTAGACATTTTCGTTTTGTGTTTTAACTTTTACGATTTGGATTTTTTTCCCAGGAATTCACAATGACTTCCCATCTGGATCATATGGATTTCTTCTTAACTTCCAAAGACGGTTTGATCAAAGATGATTTCATTTTGAATGCTGTAAGTTTAGTACTTTATTCTCCTGAAAAACATACTTACGTTACATAATCATAATGGACTAATTTGTTAGTTAATGTATATAGAGTCTGAATCACTCAGTTTTCTAATTATGGTGCATACAGGAAGATTGGTGTATCGGTGAAGACAAATTCTTGGAATCTATACGATGCGGGGACAAAATGCCGGTGGATTGTCTGGATCAAGTGGTCTCAACGGAAACTTTGGAGCTGGAGCCCGAAGAAGCCATTTACAGTATCGGAGATGCGGAGGATGTGCTATCTCCTGCTGACTCGGCCTCATCCTCCTGCTCCACCTCTTCGGATCAGTATGAGGAACAAAATCACAATGTCAAAGTTGTCCAACTTGTTGGTATCCTCCCTCCTGGTGTCAAGGTATTCGTCACTGGCCTGGCCTTATTCATTTCTTTCCTCGCAAGTCGCAACTATATTTTCATGATGACTGTTTCATTTTTACAGGCCATTCAAATCCTACAACGGGATGAAGATGATGACGACACGATGCAAGAAGATGACAGTGTTGACTCCTCTCCAGCAGCCACCTGTAGTCCTGAAGAGCAAACCTCCTTTCAAGAGCTCAAACTCTCAGGTTTTTATGAGTTTATAACTAATTCAATGTCAATCATCAGTCTTTTGAAAGGATTTTCGATATTAATGGATTCTTTGAAATGTAGAAGAGGAAAAACGATTGTTGACCAAGGAAGGAGTCGCGTTGCCCACCCATTACCCTCTGACCAAATTTGAAGAAAGAGAACTAAAGAGAATTCGAAGGAAGATCCGAAATAAAATATCTGCCCAAGACTCCCGTAAACGAAAAAAGGAGTATTTGGATAAACTTCAGCAAAAGTAAGTATCCCTTTCTCTCTGTGTGATAGAATAGTATCAAATATGATGAGCAATCATAATATTGAGATTATGAATTTATTTTTTATATGATTTAGAGTGCAAGAGGTAGAGGACGAAAAGACTAACCTAAGCAAACGAGTTCGAACACTGGAAACGGCCAATTCAAAACTGTCCGCCCAGGTGAAGCGATTGCAGGTAGCCCTTGCAAATGCGAACAATAAAGCAAATGCTTCGAACGCGAATACAGTGAACAATAGTGTTGTGCCAGCAGCTACCACATTACTTGTTCTCATCCTCTCCTTGGCTCTCGTAGTGCTCCCCACTATGGAGAATAAGAAACCTAATAGCAGTATGCACAATAGTGTCATGTCTGCTTTCAAAGATACCAATCCTAATGGATCCATTTTTGGTAAGTCAATAAAACTCTTGTATATTATGTGTTGCTTTCAATCATAATAATTAGATCTATAAGATCTCCCTTTTTATTGGACAGGGTTCTATTCTATGCATACGATGAATTCCAAATTGTACTAGGCTATAGGTACTACAAGTTCCAACTGACTTGATTTGTATTAACTGTTATTTGTTTATGTTCTTACCGATAGGTCGTTCGCGAACCATGATGAGTGTTTCTAACGGAAAAAATTACGCTGATGAATGGAATGAGGATGATATTGCTGAACCTCAGATCAAGATCCCTCGTTTTTCATTCCACCAGTCAGGAGGAGGTAAATTTGGTGGCAGTTTGTCAGCCGTTGTGGATCCTCCAAGTGAGAACATGATCACTGGTGTGGGAAATGGAGGGCCAAGAAAACTAATTGGCAAGAAACGAGCCCTCCCCTCATCATTCCATTCCATTGACGAAGTTGACATTTGAAGCGTGAATCCTCATAATTCTTGTTTCTGTCTCTGCAGTTTGTGTACAATGAGAACGGGACGAGCAAACTACAAGCAATGGGATTTGTTTAATCTTTGTCACATTCACTGACTTGATACAGTTATTTGATCTTTTGGTACATTTAGAAACCTTGTTTTTTTGTAGGATTAGGAATGTTAGTTTTAGTTAAGTTAGCTTATTCAATTTTCGTTGGTTTTGGTTCTTTGGTTTCCAATTCCCAATTCCATCTCTTATTTTATTATAATTACAAGTATCAATCAGTCAGTAGTACACAACCTGCAGGATTGAGACTCTATTTTTGAATCACAAGGATTATTATGACCGTTGTATCAATATTAATGCATGTTTCATTTGTCGTTATTATGTGAATTCACAGAAGACTATGCTTTTTCGTGTGTAATTCTCAATTTGATAGCTCCACCTCAGTCAGTAGCAATGCTGTTTATTTTTAAACTTGCCGTATTGCTTGAATAAAGGAGAAAGGGTGCTCATTTCCCAAGGAACACATAATGTACTTTTTACTTCTACCACAATACTTTTATTTTATCTCCTTAGGAAATTCACCGGTTCATCATGAAACCATATTGTAGCTCTTAAATTTATATTTCATAGTTATTCTATCTAGTTGTGAGACTACTGGGATTTTAGTTTTCGTATTCATCTTTGGTATATTAATACACTATATAGCTTAAAGCATTTAGTTCGTTCACACTTGGAAACTCATTTGGATGGATTTATTATTATGGTGAATATTTTAGTTACTAAACAATGTCTTGTGATATTTACAAAACGCTACGTAACGTCTACTCATTGGAATGAATCGGTATTAATTTTCAACAATATTTTATGTAGGCTTTTAGTTAGTTATTGATGCGAGCTAACTATTACTCAATATGGACGGCATAAATCTTGTCTCCAATGATTTTAGACACTTTTTTAGACTTTTTTCATCTTTTTACAATTTTAGGCAATATTGTGAAGGCAACTCCTTTTCATCCCCATCAAATTACACGTGTATATTCAATACTACAGTTTACTTTCTGTATTCTGGTTTACAAACTATAAGTTCAATCGAGTTCTACTACCCAACTTCTGTAGTAAATCACTATTATAAAGCGTGTATCAGGATTAGATTACGAGATTACGACTAGAAAACACACATTAGAAAAGGCTCTACTCTTCCTTCTTAACTTTATATTCAATTCTTAACTTAATACGTATATTAATGTGTAGTGCAAAGAGATCATATTAATTTGTACAAAACTATTCATTTACTTTACTTGCATGCAGGTATCAATTCTATTCTTTGTCTATAGATTCATTGAAATCAGTTTTCTTCCATATTTATTTCACAGGCACATTATTTAATCTAAGGTAGCCTCAACTATTAGAGATTTAAAAAAAAAAATTTACACCAATTTGATTCTACAACTTACATTTCACACAAAGTATTTACGTTAGTATGTAACTATTGCTGTGCCATATAAAATGTTATGTCAAGTTCGTACCGGAATGCATAGCACAATATAGGAACTAATGCTTGTAGTTAAAACTCTAACCAACTGGACGAGAAAAAAAACTCAAGTAGCAGGAGTAGAATTAGATTTAGCTGAGGATGCAGCACCCAGTCCTAAAAGTTGAGCTGCCCCTTGAGCATCCGGATTATTCAAAAGTTGCTCAACAATCTGATCATCTTGAATGCCCAACAAATGACTTATGAGATCATCTTTGTCCTTATTCAGAGCTTTAGTCACATTACGTGTAGCCATTCCTCCAGAACTCGGCTCTTTTGTCGACTTACTCCTCAACACACTAACACTACTATTCCCCTCGTGTTTTTTCAAATGACGCAACATGGAGTGCTTGAGTGTGAATCGCCGGGAACAATACGGGCATGAGAATGGACGCTCTCCACTATGACTTCGAATATGGCGTCGAAGATCTTCAACAGACCAGAATCGTCGCACGCAGAAGACGCACATTACCTGAAAAAATGGAATTTTAAACATGAATGCATACTATTTGAAGTTTTACGCAAGGATCTACTAGCTAAATCTAATTCTACTATGTGGGAACAAAAATAGGATTTTTTGCATGTGAAAAGCCAAGAAAAGCTAAATTTTTGCAAGTACTTTTCTGTGCGTCAAGTCCCGATTTTCAGAGACGGTCGTCTGTTCTGATTCACTGAGCTCACTGGCAGGTGAGGTACTTAAGGCTCCTTTTGAGACGAGCATGTCATAAGTCGCTTTATGCTCTTCTTCCATATGACTCAAAAGAGCGTCTCGTTCCCCAGCCGCCGCTTCACATAAGTGACACCTGTAGTTCACCCATTACCATCAGTACATACAGTCTCAATTTGTAAACTGCATTCAAAGCCCTACCAAGCATTAGTAATGTGGGAGAATTCGTAAACACTGTCACAAACTTTTTTTTGTACCTGAATGCAGCATCTTCGCCTGAACCATTAGGATTTGTCAAATTGGTTGAGCTCGTAGCATTATTAGCAACAGCAGAGATTTTTGTTAAGCTAGGAATTTTTATGGAAATCCGTTCAACTTTAGGTTCACTCGTTGGAGTCCCTTTCTTCTTGTCAATGGCTCCTTTTGTAGTCCTCCTAGTTTTGCGTTCCTCTTCTTTCTCGTCCACTGGATCCTCCTCCTCATCATCCTCTGTAGAATTGTCCATGGAGGACGCTTTTCTGGCTCCATTATGTTTGCGGGCCAAATGTCGGTCACAATTGGACTTGGTAGTGAACAACAATGGACATTTCGTGCACTGATAGGGTTTCTGTCCAGTATGAGTGAGAAGATGACGACGCAGGGATGAAGTCCATGGGAACCGACGTGAACAATGTGGACACGAAATCTGTCAGCATGGGCATACACACATTTCTAACAAGTTCTTTTTTCCAATTTAAATTCTAATTCAATTTACACTCTTTTACTCACCTACCGTACCATGTCTAACTAAACCTCAAATTCTCATCAAAGTGTGCCTTCAATTTCGTGTACCTTTATTAAAAATTGCATGCTGAACAATTAGTTACTGGCTATAAATAAGTATGCAAAAAAATCCAGTTTCCAGCTAAAAGATATAGAAAATGCATGCATGCAAAATATAAAAGTGAAGCAGACATAATAAAAACACAGTGGTACAGAACATATCATGAGACCAACAAATTGTGCATAGTCTATTCAGTTGTGACCAAAAATGAGTGCATAGATTTATTTGCGTGTGTCTATGTATAAAACATGAAATGAACAAAGTGTGTGCAGTGGAGAGTGCTATAAGTGAGCAAGAATGGAGCAAATCATACAAAGAAAGTAAACAAAATAATAGTTTTGAAAGCAAAGTTTATAGTATTTATTCCTTTTCGAACAGAACACTTTGGATCTCATGCTAAAATAAAGTTCCGTATACTAACAATCAACGAAAAAAAATAGTTTAGATAACAACAAACTAAACTATAAGACACTAACTAATTAAACATAAAAGGATCACACGTTTGAGCACACTAAACTTTCCCTTTATAATCCATCTTGTACAGCATCAGTTTTCCAATTCCTTCTATAAACGATACTTAGCTAACTATCTCCAACTAACTAACTCAAATCAAAAAGTAATGGAAACACTACGTACAAACAACAAACACAACCAAAGTTCAAAAGGTTGTTGTCAGTTACTTACTACTTTACAACATTATGGATATGTATTTCATTCATCCTCTTGTCTACCTAAATCTTATAACTGTACTCATTTTGGAATCTCACTCTTGCACCTAACATTTCATTTTGACTATTCTTATAATCTTATTCAAAGTGTCCACACTTTTGCATACAGACCAACCTAAAACAAATCATCTGTACAGGCACTTTAGGCAGCAGTAGTAGCCATGTTGGAAAAAAATTCCTCACGTATTCCAACAAACTCAAAAGTCTGACTAACCAAAAACGATACAAAACTAATTAAGCCTAACTAACTACCTAGTTAGTTGAAATAGTGATGGATTGCAGTGAGGAAATCTCCACTCACCTTATGAGGAGCAGAAGAGTAAGCACTCTTCTTTTTCTCCACACCACCTGCCGCATTCGAAAGCTTGCAATCCTCCTCCTCATCTTCTTCCTCTTCATCTTCCTCCTCCCCTGACTCCTCAGCAACACTACTTGCCACACTCCCCCTCATCCTCCCCTCTTCGTCCTCCTCCTCTTTGATCTTCAAAACATCCACATCATCCTCCTCCTCGTCCTCATCTTCCTCCGGATGATCCCCCGAAGTGAGATTCTCAGCCACCCCATTGTCTTCTGTAAAGTACTGAGCAAAATTTGAAGACTTGTTCACCCGGTCCAGAAGTCGCTCAACACTGGCCAACTCATCCCCACTCCCTGTGGTGGTCACCGAGATCTTTCCATTCTCAGACCCATCAAAATCTCCCTCGTTTTCACTCCCAGCATTCCGGAGACTAGAATTAGATAACTTTCGTTTCAACTGTTGAGCAATCATGGCTCGAATGTTGGCATTGTTGGGCCCTCCATCCAATTTATCGCCTCCGGAACCACCTCCCAAACTTAAGCTTAGGGAGGCAGCATTGAATTTATTTGGTACTAGGGTTGGGGGTCCAACAAGGGGATTATTTTGCTGGTTTTTTTGACGATTGATTACTCGATTGGATGGACTTCTTTGCCACACTGTGGGATGTTGATGTTTTCCATGACGTTCCATATTTGATCTGTAAATATATATTAAAACTTTTATAACTCGACTGTCTGGTCTGACTTGATTAAAAAGTTGCATGTGTAGACTCTTAGTTAGAGCACAAACCTCAAAGTGAAACGAGCTGGACAATGAGGACAAGCAAATGGACGCTCAGTCCTGTAACGTCTCTGTTTTGGTTTCTGATAGTCACCATTTCCAGGATCATTTCGTTTACGACTGGCAGCACCACTGGAATTCTTAGCTTCAGCTGACTGCCGACGATGCTGTTTAGCTCCTTCCACACTCTCTTGCTTCACTTTCGTTTGCTCTTTGGTTGGTGGAGAAATCATCTCTTTTTCACTCGATTTCGGGCTCACGCTCAAACTATTTATGCAAAACAAAAATTATTAATCCAATTGAATATAATCATGTTTGTACGTTCAATATTTCCCACATCACATACTTGTCACGGATGAACGGTACCCCAGACATCTTGGCTGGAGGCTGAACAGGTGTACTCAAACCCAAAAGCTTTTCCACATTCGTCTGTGGTAAATTGAAGGGCGAAAATGGAGGAGGTCGAAATGGGAACAAAGAAAATGGTGTATGAGGTCCTCCAGATCCCAATGACATTGGTGGCTGAGGCGAAAATGCGCTGGAAAATCAAATACAAACATTATTGTCACCACACATAAAGCTAAATCGTCCAAAACAGTAATAAACAAACATTAAAAGTAACTCAACAACTTAGAATACCTTAAAGGCATTTGGGGATGGACCATTGGTTCCTTTTTAGAGACAAATGGGGAGGATAAAAGAAAACTGGGAACATCAACCATAGGGTAAATAGGCTTGGGCCGTGTGAGTCCACTAGTTCGTTCTTCATATCGTTTTCTTCGCATAATTTCCTTCTTCGTCACGGACAAGTCCATTGCATCCATACTCAAATCCAAAGGAATGGGCTCGTCTGAAGAACTAGCTGTAGCTGTTGTGATATGTGGCTTGTGGGTCACAATAGGGGCAATATGAGACTCTGAGTTGTTAGCAATTGAGGAGGCTGCACTTTTAGTCAGATTCATTCCTCCCGCTGATCCAGGTGTGTGAGGCTCTGGGTCCGATTCCGATCCAGCACTTGAGCTTGGGAAACATACCACTAGGTTTCGAAGTTGCTCTCGATCGATTTTACCGTGCCGATTTCTCAAATGCCGTTCACAATTGGCCTGAAAAAATTGGAAAAAATTATAAATGACCATCTTTACAGTTTTTTTCTGAAAAAGGATAGCAATGAGTCTTGGCAAAACTGGATTTGAAAGCGTTGTAAATATACCTTGGTAGTAAAAGCAAAATAGCAAAGTCGACATTGAAAAGGTCTCTCTCCACTATGAGTCCGCATATGGCGTAGAAGCGTGCTCTTGTCACAACTCCCATACGCACAAACACCACATCGAAATGGATGATCCTCATCCTCCACATTGTTAGCTCCCATCCCATTACTATCCCCTTCACTATCATTCTCCTCATCTGTCGCATGACTACTATGTCTGCCCGCAGCAGCCGAAGACATTCCATTATTCCTCCCCTTCGCCAAATCCAAAAGACACCCAGTCTCCGAAGAGTTGCTTGAGCCAGCTCTGCTCTTCCTTTTCCCCATGGAATTGGACACCTTGTAGTATGACTGGTCTTCCTCATCTTCCGAATTTCTCAAGGGAGCACCCACTACTGATCCTACCAAAGGATCTACACTCCTACCTTCCTCATCTTTACATCGCTTGGCCGACTTCAACTCGGTGAGAATATTGCGAATGATTCCATTCTTTGTAGGCTCGTAGCAAGATTTCTTGTACGGTGGGCTATTATTATTGTTGATACTGGTATGAAGATGATGATGGGGTTCTCCATCCTCAGCATAGTTATCCTCATTCCCGTATGGTTTGTCAACAATCTAAATACCAAAAAGTCATGTGTCATCTCAATTAGGGTAAATAATTACACATAATCAAGTGATGATAAGTAGGACCAGAGGTGCTCATCCATAGCTCAACAAATGGAGTGAAAGATTAGCAAGGGATCTCATGTGGAAAACCACATTGTTCCGCCTTTTGAATGCAAGGAGGCAGAAAATAGGCAACAAACAAAACGGGCCGCATGCATGCTAAAACCAACCAACTGCCTGCCTCCCTACATCATCATCATCATTCACATATTATCTTCCCAAGGATGAGCTCAAAATTGGGGGAACCGCATTATACTAAAAACCTCATCTCGCTCACATCATCATCTTCATTTGTTTTTTTTTGCTCACTCACATCATGTAATTTCCGCTTGCTCACCCTTCTATGTACGTATACCTTTTCTCTTTCCACATGCATTATCGCAATGAAAACAACAAATGAGCTCACCACGTTAGTTAGTTAGTAACAAACTAACTTTTAGTGCACGGCTGGACGGACGCAGTACGTACGCTCTACCTAGTACGTAACAACCTGACACACTAACTAACCAGTAGTAAGTAAGTAATTTGACAAGGGCGAGTCACTTTTGACTTTTCCCCACCAAAAAAATACACTATATACCCATGCAGTCTATTTACTTATGACAATACGGGAAAAAGTTGTCTCTAAAAACTACAGATTCATTTGCTTGATATTATAAACGGATGAATCATCTTCAAAATATTTTGTCTATACTAACTAACTATGCAATAAAAAACCATTAAAAAAAATACTTTACCTTTGAAATCTGAGTAGGTTTCCGTTTCCGAGCTCCCACCGCTTTGTTCTCCATGAGACCCACAGTGTCAAACGGTTGGGTTGACATCATATCCATGGCGGCCATGCTCATTGTTGTTGGCACTACAACTGAGTCTTTCTGACTAACAATGGATGGTGTTGTGGGTTCCTCAATCTCACTGGTGACAGGGACCTCTGGCTTTCTTAACGCTTTCTTGGCACTCGCACGTCGTCTTCTTCGCTTGTACATATGAACTTGATTCCGTAGTTACCCCGCACGTTCTCAATATGATGACTCAAATCTGGACATAGGTACTTTCCGTGTTTAGGTTTCTGTATTCCTGTTCCTAGAGATTCCTGGAAACTCGCTTGGATGGTTTCGACACATATAAGACACACTGGTCGATGATTCCAAATAATGTTAGGCACTTGAAGGCACGCAGTCTGCTCCGCTATAGAATTCAAAAGTATACATATCTATTGAAGCACATCTCGACCATAATATGTGGACAGTATATAGAGTGAATAGGTAACTGACATAAAGTGCTCTTGGTAATAACATGGTACATGAAAACTTGTCCAAGAAAGCCATCATTTTTTTTTAAGCACTAGTACTTTTCAGGCATACAAAAGCAACTATATACTGCCTGGACAAAGGGAGGAAAAAGTTCATGCATGCCAAATGACTGATGATGATGTGATAAGAGTGGGAAACTAGCTCACTCACTCTGCTCACCAGCATACAGAGACATGCATGTTTCATGAAATCCAAAGAGACTAAACTAACCACTACAAAAAGAATGGAATACTAGAATATTTCGATGCGTCTGCCTGTCTGTCCATCCATCCATCCAAGCAACTATCTACAATGTGAAGAGGACATTTGTTGGATAAGTGTGGAGTCCAACTTGGCACACACGACCATACTACACATATGCATAATCCATCTATATATTCGTAATGGGAAGAATGTAATCTGAAAAAGAGCCATGACGCCGCATAGTCACACTATAGATAAAGTGAGAGCCAGAGAAAAGTAGAGCGAATAGAATAGAGTGACTAACACACTAACAAACAAGGGACGGGAATGTTTGGGAAAGGTATTCCAGCCGTGGTCATGACGACTGGAGAGGACAATAGAGAGAAAGTGCGAGTGAGGAGGTGAATCTTGTATATAGCTAGTGAGCATGAGAAACAAGGAAGGAAAGACGCTATGGCCATATAGGTTCACCTCCTCTATGCAGCTACACACTTGATACTATTGACTTCAAAGGAGAAAATTTCGTCTACCTAACTAACTGACTGAGTATATAAGCGCAAACGTTGTCGGCATCCATATAGACTAGTGGATTCCCAAATTCACTTTAGTTACTCACTGGAAGGACATATCCACTTTGACAAAGAGATGAGTGGATTCTCACACGACGATGAGGAGTTGGGTTCACGTGCATACATACATACATGGACTCTGGACAAGTAGGGAGACGAGCTAAAGGTATGTCTCAACTCTGGTCTACAAAAGCCCAAGGAGGAGGGAGTCGCGTGCACAGGGCATCCCGCACTACGCGAGAGAAAGAGGAGGGAGGATCCCAACAAGCCAAAAACAGAGCTCTTTCTTTCCCTGCCTGTATACAAATCTCATGTTTTCCTCCCTGGTCACCCAGGGCAACAGTCTGGGATGAGAGGAAGCAGAGGAACTAGCAGACTACTACACCACGTGCTATAATATACTACACACTCACTTATTGGGCAATGACCATGCATAGGCAAGTAGAAAATCCATAGGAGCTCTTGTATAATACATAAGAGCTCTGCAGTAGTTTCACTTACTATGATCCCCATATAATCCTGCTCGCAAGTGGAAACCAACTTCCAGGTATTCCTCAGCTCATGCACAGAGAGAGACGCGTACATGAAAGCCCCATTTCCCTCACTATGAGAGTGTGCATGTGTGCTACTTACTATAACTAACCAACTTCATGTGGAAAATGTGGATGGAGGTGAGCAAAAAGAGAGAGAGAGAGAGAGAAGAACGAAGACAAGCCCATTCCAGTAGGAAAGAGCATGAATAATTTCTAACTCTCTCTCTCAACTCACCTACTCTTTCAAGCTTTAGCTATTTACCACGTCTATGACTACATGGAAAGGTCTTCTGTTTGGGACTTTGGTTGCCCAGACTACGGATATATAGGGAAGATCTTGTCGTTTGTTCGTCTCTCTCACTCACTCACTCTTTGTGGATGAGCTAACTAGCATAGGTAGACAAATAATAAAGAAAAATCGAAACCCAGCTCATAAAACTTGAATCAGACTCACTCACCAACCCAATCCACCGACTCACTATCTATCCCATCTATCTAGTGTGTTTGGTTTGGTTGTGAGCGACGCACTATGCTTCTTCACAATAATAATACCGACTCGTGTCTTTTGAATGATTGATGGAGAGCGCAGGCAGAGGATGGCGCACTCAATACGGAATACTACTGAATATATAGTCTTTTTCTTCCCTTCTTTCCCATTGAATTCTACGTACTGTGTACACCACCACCTTTTATGTCACGTTGGTAGTAGTACCATGTCACTAAAACTTACTTCACTTTCCAAAGCGGCGCTTTTACTTCTCTCTCACAAAATCTATCTATAGTAGTATCCCTATATACAATCTCAAGTATTTTTTCTCAGGCCCAAATAATGGATGCAAAGACTCGATAGTATTCCCTCTTTCATGTTCTCAAATGTATGGGATAGAAATTCCTTTGCACACACCACAAACCTAAGGACTATAATCAATTTCCACAAATGGCAGTTGGTTAGTTTGCTCACTCGCTTCTATTTTATTCATCTCGTTGGTAGTTCATAAAACTTTTGTGATGACTGGGACGCCACAGGATCTCATTAGGGCCACCAACTAACTAACTAACTAACAATCCACCATATTTCATGTGCAGGGGAGATAGTAGATGTCGTCAATAATAATAACAATATAGAGGAGCACCTTCAATTTCTCATGATCATCATAAAATTATAGTATGACTCTAGGGAGGACAAAAGCATTCATCCCTGTTGGCATGACCTATAGTTTATACAGAGTAGTGGTAGTAACTGGCAACTTTTCCTCATAGATAGTTAGTTAGGTAAAAGCAGTAGCTACAGAATGAAAGGAGGGAAGGGAAAGGAAGGAGATCAATATTTGTAATAAATGATGTTGTGTGAACAATATATGGAGAGAGATTCATGGAACCAAAGGAAGGGCAGGTACCACAAAAAAAGAAAATTACACACACACACACAGTGTGGCAGGTGAGAGACTCGCTTTTTTTCATCCCAACAAAAAGCCAACGCACGAGCCATATCCAATCTAGTTAGTTCCTTACTCCATCCATCCAATAATGCTCAATCCTCCTGTCTGTCTGATGAACAAAAAGTGTGGGTAGCAGCTAGAATTATGTACTGCATGCTGCCTCTGGAAAGTAGTACCAGTGTTTTTTATACGGGAAACTAAAAGATGCAGTGAGCTTGATTTTCTGGTCATTTTTTCCCTTGCTGAATACTACATACTACACAATATAACACACTACCACTATTAATTTAAAGTTTCTATCATGTGTGTGTGTGTTCTCATATTTACATGCATAGTGGTTGGT
>Ga0210040_10007300_pt1 | contig 13445 bp, 9 predicted proteins | sample CryGeyCG12114_NA_FD_185462 | JGI IMG/M metagenome (GOLD analysis project Ga0210040, IMG submission 185462) | Groundwater microbial communities from aquifer - Crystal Geyser CG19_WC_8/21/14_NA (SPAdes) (version 2) | ecosystem: Environmental > Aquatic > Deep subsurface > Groundwater | place: USA... | reverse complement strand
CCGAGGTCTGCGGCATCGAGCCCGAGGTGTTCCTGCAGGTCGCCAAGTGGGTCACCGAGAACAGCAACCGCGACCGGACGACGGCGTGGGTGTACTCGGTGGGCTGGACGCAGCACAGCGTGGGCGCCCAGTACATCCGCACCTGTTCGATCCTGCAGACGCTGCTGGGCAACATCGGCCGCCCCGGCGGCGGGATCATGGCGCTGCGCGGGCACGCCAGCATCCAGGGCTCCACCGACATCCCGACGCTGTACAACATCCTTCCCGGCTACCTGCCGATGCCGCACGCCATGCAGCACGCGACGCTGGACGAGTACGTCGCCGACGCCGCCGGCAAAGCAGGCTTCTGGGGCAACAAGCGCTCCTACATGACCAGCCTGCTCAAGGCCTGGTGGGGGGATGCGGCGACGGCGGAGAACGACTTCGCCTTCGACTACCTGCCCAAGATCAACGGCGACCACAGCTCCTACCGCACGATCGCCGACATGATCGAGGGGAAGGTCTCCGGCTACTTCCTGGTCGGCGAGAACCCCTCCGTCGGGCACCCCAACGGGCGGATGAACCGGTTCGGCCTGGCCAACCTCGACTGGATGGTCGTCCGCGACCTGCAGATGATCGAGTCGGCCACCTTCTGGAAGGAGGGCCCGGAGCACGAGACGGGCGAGCTGGCCCCGGAGACCATCGGCACCGAGATCTTCTTCATGCCGGCGGCGACGCACGTGGAGAAGGAAGGCACCTTCACCCAGACCCAGCGGGTGCTGCAGTGGCGGGAGAAGGCGGTCGAGCCGCCGAACGACGCCCGCAGCGACCTGTGGTTCTACTACCACCTGGGCCGGATGCTGCGCGAGCGGCTGGCGGACTCCACCGACCCGCGGGACCGTCCGCTGCTGGATCTCACCTGGGACTACCCGGTGCACGGGGAGACGCAGGACCCGAGTGCCGAGGCCGTGCTGCGGGAGATCAACGGCGTGGGCCCGGACGGGCGGGCGCTGACCTCCTATATGCAGATGAAGGACGACGGCTCGACGTCCGGCGGCTGCTGGATCTACACCGGCGTATACGCCGACGAGGTCAACCAGGCCGCGCGGCGGAAGCCCGCTGAGCAGATGGGTCTGGCCGGCTCCGAGTGGGGCTGGGCCTGGCCGCTGAACCGCCGGATGCTCTACAACCGCGCCTCGGCCGACCCCGCGGGCAAGCCGTGGAGCGAGCGCAAGAAGTACGTCTGGTGGGACGAGGACGCCGGCGAGTGGACCGGCTCCGACGTCCCGGACTTCGAGAAGAACAAGCGCCCGGACTACGTGCCGCCGGACGGCGCCAAGGCGCAGGACGCGCTGGCCGGCACCGACCCGTTCGTCATGCAGGGCGATGGCAAGGCGTGGCTGTTCGCGCCCGCCGGGGTGGTCGACGGCCCGCTGCCGACGCACTACGAGCCGGTGGAGTCCGTCGTCGAGAACGCCCTGTACTCGATCCAGGCGAACCCGACGGTCGAGCGCATCCCGGGCCCGTGGAACCGGGAGAACCCCTCGCGCAGCGAGGTCTTCCCCTTCCAGGTGACGACGTACCGGCTGACCGAGCACCACACCGCCGGTGGCATGAGCCGCACGCTGCCCTACCTCTCGGAGCTCCAGCCGGAGTTCTTCGTCGAGGTGAGCCCGGAGCTGGCCCGTCTGCGCGGACTGAGCAACGGCGAGTTCGCGACGCTGGTCAGCGCCCGGTCGGCGATCGAGGCGAAGGTGCTGGTCACCGAGCGGGTGCGGCCGATCCGGCTGCGCGGCGGGCAGGTCGTGCACCAGATCGGCATGCCCTACCACTGGTCCTACGCGGGCATCTCCACCGGCGACTCGGCCAACGACCTGCTCGGCATCGCGCTGGACCCGAACACGCACATCCAGGAGGACAAGGTCAGCACCGCCGACATCGTCCCTGGACGGCGTCCACGGGGGCCGGAGCTCCTCGAGTTCGTCGAGTCCTACCGCCGCCGGGCCGGCGTGGACTCCGGCAAGGTCGGGGTCAACGGCCGAGACCCGGTCGAGGCCGACGCCGGTGAGGGATCGACCCAATGACGGGCACCAACGCAGCGAAGGGTGCGGCATGACCTCGATCAGCTCCGCGAGCGCGGCCTTCACCGGCCGCGACCCCGGCAACCGGCTCTACGGCCCGGTGCCCGACGTGACGGAGCAGTCCGGCTACGCGGAAGAGCACCCGGCGCGGGTCGGGTTCTTCACCGACACCTCGGTCTGCATCGGTTGCAAGGCGTGCGAGGTGGCCTGCAAGGAGTGGAACACGCTCCCGATGGACGACTCGCACGGCGTGAAGGACGCCATGGGCCTGTCAGGGATGTCGTATGACAACACCGGCCAGCTGGGCGCCAACTCGTGGCGGCACGTGGCCTTCATCGAGCAGAGCCGCGCGGTCGATCTGCCCGCGCCCACCTTCGGCCGCCCCGGCGACGACCGGCAGGGGGGTGGCGCGTCCGAGGCGGGAGGCTGCGGCTGCGCTACGTCCGCGTCGGGGGGCTGCGGTTCGTCCCCGGCGGCGAGCGGGGAGCCGGACAGCCTGGCCCTCGCGCAGTCCAGCGTGCTCAACGCGGAGGCGCTGAGCGAGTTCGACCCGCAGACCGGCCAGAGCGGGGCGGACAAGCAGGTGCGGTGGCTGATGAGCTCCGACGTCTGCAAGCACTGCACGCACGCGGGCTGCCTGGACGTCTGCCCGACCGGGGCGCTGTTCCGCACCGAGTTCGGCACCGTGGTGGTGCAGGGCGACATCTGCAACGGCTGCGGCTACTGCGTCGCCGCCTGCCCCTACGGCGTCATCGACCAGCGCAAGGACGACGGCCGGGTCTTCAAGTGCACGATGTGCTACGACCGGCTGACCGACGGGCTGATGCCCGCGTGCGCCACGGCCTGCCCCACGCAGTCGATCCAGTTCGGCGACCTGGACGAGCTCCAGGCCCGCGCCGACGCGCGGCTGGAGACCCTCAAGGGCCAGGGTGTGGAGACCGCACGGCTCTACGGCCGCGACGAGAGCGACGGCGTCGGGGGAGTGGGGGCGTTCTTCCTGCTGCTCGACGAGCCGGAGGTCTACGGGCTGCCGCCGGACCCGATCGTGACCACGCGCGACCTGCCCGCCATGTGGAAGGCGGCGGGCAAGGCCGCGCTGATGATGGTCGGGGTCGCCGTCACGGCGATCGTCGGCTCGCGGCGCTCATGACCGGCGGGATCACCAGCCCGAGCGCCGGCTGGCGCCAGGCAGATCGCGGGCCGGCGACGCAGCAGACGACCAAGAAGCGCCGCAGGCGTGGTGGTGGTCGTGGTCGCGGCGAGGTCGCGATGGTCGACGACGTCGAGTTCACCTCGTACTACGGCCGGCAGATCGTCAAGACGCCGGTGTGGAAGTCGCCCGACGTGCCGCTCTACCTGTTCCTCGGCGGCGCGGCCGGATCCTCGGCGATCCTGGCGGCGCTCGCCGATGTGACGGATCGGCCGACCCTGACCCGCGTGGGCCGGCTGACCGCCGGCGGCGGCTCGATCCTGTCGGTCGTCTTCCTGATCCACGACCTGGGCCGACCGTCCCGGTTCCTGCACATGCTGCGAGTGTTCAAGGTGACCTCACCGCTGTCGGTGGGCACCTACATCCTCGCGCCGTTCAGCGCGGCGGCCGGGGCGACGGCGGCGGTGGAGCTGCTCGGGTGGTTCCCGCGGCTCAAGCGCTTCGGGGGTGTGGTGGCCTCCGTCTTCGGCGGCCCGCTGGCCACCTACACCGGGGTGCTGCTGGCCAACACCGCAGTGCCGTCATGGCACGAGTTCCACACCAAGCTGCCGTTCGTCTTCGGCGGCTCGGCGATGGCGGCCGGCGGGGGGATCTGCATGGCGTTCACGCCGGTGGGGGAGGCGGAGCCCGCGCGAAAAATGGCGATCCTGGGTGCGGGCATCGAGCTCGCCGTCATCCGCGGCATCGAGGGCAGCGACCGCATCGAGGCCGAGCCGTACCACGAGGGTCGGCCCGGACAGTTCATGCGCGCGGCCAAGGCGTGCACCTCGGCAGGGCTCGGGCTGGCCGTGGTGGCCGGGCGCCGGCGCTGGGGCGCAGTTGCGTCAGGAACGCTATTGGCCGCCGGCTCGCTGCTCACCCGCTTCGGCGTCTTCGGGGCCGGCATCGCCAGCACCAAGGACCCGAAGTACGTCGTCGTCCCGCAGCGGGAGCGCATGGCGGCCCGGGATGCCGAGTCCCGTTCCGTCACGCGCTGACGCGGGCCGCTCGGTCAGGACGGTTCCGTCAGACGATCCCCGCACCCGTGGGCAGGGTCCACCATGCCCCGAGTCGGTAGTCGAGATCCGTGGGATCCAGGGGATCCAGCCCACTGCCGTCGTACGGCGTCGTCTCCCCGAACCAGATCTCGCCGTCCTCGGCGTACAGGTCGATGCGGATGAAGTCGAAGCCCTTCCCGAGTCGCCCGGCGAGCTCCAGCATGCGGTCGAGCTGCGCCGGCCGCGGGATCGCATCGCCCAGGGGCAGGCCGCTGCGGTTGTGCAGGGACTCCCATTCCGGGGTGTAGAACCGGCGGGTGTGCGCTCCGAAGCGGCCGCGGTCGACCTGGATCAATCGGGGGACACCGTCGAAGACGAAGAACTTGTAGTCGGCGGGCACGCTCCCGGGGTTCCCGATCCGCTCCTCGAGGACGTACTCGCGACGTGCGCTGGCGTAGGCCCACTCACCGAGCCGTGACCAGTTCACCTCGTCGAGCCACCCCTCCGTCCGGGCCGTGAGCGCCGCCGGGTCCGGGCGCCCTTCGCCGAAGATCACGGCATAGCTCCGGTGCGTGGGCTTCAGCACCCAGTGACCGGGCACATCGACGGACGCCAGCTCGGTCAGGTCGACGCCGTGCCAGTACGTGCGCGGGATGCGCAGGCCGTCGCCGGCGAGCTGCTGCGCGTATGCCTTCATCGAGAGCTTGTCGCACGTCCCGGTCAGCAGGGGGCGGCGGTCGTGCAGGATCCGCCACTGGATCTTCTCGTTGAACGACGTCGGCGAGCGCAGATCGGGCAGTCGGCCGTGGCCTTTCGCGAAGAGGAACTGCCGGCGCAGCTTCAGGGGCAGCCGTCGCAGGACCGCGTGGTACGCGGACCTCACGACAGGTACCGGGCTCGGTCGGGTCACGTCTCGCCTCCATGCGCAGCGCTCGGTCGAGCGGCCTGCGCTCGTTCCAGTCCGTAGTTGACCACGATCATTCGCGGGTGCAGCCCGTCCCGAGGGGCGGCCTCACTCTTTGAAGGGGGGAGGAGGGGGAGGAGACGTCGCCACCTCAGCACCGGAATGCCCGGGGTGGATGTCGGCAGGTGTCGAACCCCGCAGACGCCACAGGGCGGGGATGACGCCTGCCACGTTCAGCACCACGACGACGACCTCGCTGATGACGACGGCGGCGAGCGCCCCCGCCACGCCGAAGGCCAGGGTCCCGATCGCGAGGGCGCCGAGGCCGACGAGCGAGGCGATCAGGAGGTTGCGGAAGGCGACCTTCGACCGCCCGGCCGGCAGCCAGACCAGCATCAGCAGGCAGCGGTTCCACAGGGCCAGCCCCACACCTGCGGCCACGAGCGCGGTCTCCAGTGCATCGCCGCGGACGAGACCGCTGAAGATCAGCCCGAGGACCGCGCTGAGAGTGAGGGCGACGACGACCCCCACGGAGGCGCAGGCCGCGGCGGTGAGGAGCGCCACCCACATGGTCCGTCTGAGCCGGTATGCCGGAGGCCGGTCGTCGTAGGCGACCGAGACGAGGGCTCCCGGCAGCACGGTCAGCGCGCTGGTGAGGGATTTCTGCACCCGGTCGAACGCCGAGAACCGCGCCAAGGAGGAGTGCGCCAGCACCGCCACCACGCTGACCGCGCCGAAGTAGAGCCCGTTGCTGGCGATACGGGCGCCCAGGCTGCTGGAGAGCTCCCGGATCCGGTGCAGACGCGCCTTCGGGGACAGGGACCCCCATGACCGCGCGATCTCGCGACCGCGCCAGTCACCGAGCACCAGCCTGTTGTTCAGCAGGAAGGACAGAGCGGCACCCAGGAGCAGCGCGATCGGGTATGTCCACAGCCATCCCCGCCACACGAGCGGCAGCGACAGCAGGCTGAGACCGAGGCGGACCACGCCTTCGCTGAGCAGCAGCCCACGGGCATCGGCCCGGCTCTCGTAGTACCAGGTCGCCGTCAGGGCGTTGCTGGCCACGGCGACACTCATGAGGACCGCCTCCAGGCGGTACTCCGCAGGCGCGGTGAGCCAGGTGACCAGGACGACCACGGGCACCAGGCCCGCGAGTGCCGCCGAGCGGGTCCACTGGCTCTCCGCGAAGAGCGACCGGACGTCGGCCTCCGAGCGCCGGAGCCGCTGGACCGCTTGCACCGGCCCGACATAGGGCCAGTCCAGTCCCGCGATGATCGAGCCGATGGCGCCCACGGACTGGCCGACGGCCAGGGCTGCCCACCCCTGCGGGCCCTGCGTCGCGCTGACGACGGGGAGCACCGCGAGCGGCGCCACCACGGCCAGCGCCGGCATGGCGAGGAACCCCGACAGCCGTCCGCCCCATGCGACCAGCAGGGCGAGCCGCGACCGGATGATGCTCACCATCGGCGGGCGACGTCGGCTCTCGGGCGCCGTCCGGCCCGGACCTCGCTCCAGACGGCGATGATCGACTGCGCCGATCGCCGGGAGCTGAAGCAGGCCACGAGCGGGCGGCCGCCGGCGACGAGAGCGGCCCGGAGCTGCACGTCCTCGGCCAGGCGCTCGATGTGCCGCGCCAGGCCGGAGACGTCACCCGGCTCGTGGAGCAGGCCGGTGACCCCGTCCTCGAGGATCTCCGCTGGCCCTCCGGCACGAGAGGCGCACACGGGGAGGCCCGCCGCGACGCCCTCGATCACCACCTGGCCGAGAGGCTCCGGGATCACCGATGCGTGGACGAGGACGTCGGCCTCGTCGAGCAGCCGACCGGGGTCGTCCACGTGCCCGGCGAGGACGATGCGGTCCTGGAGGCCCCGTCCACGGATCTCGGCGGCGACCTCGTCGGCGTACTCGTCCTCGCCGAACAACGCCCCCCCGGCGAACACCGCGGTCGACCAGGACCCTGGCACCATCGCGAGGGCGCGGACGACCTGGAGCTGGCCCTTCCACGGCGCGATCCTGCCGATCATCGCCACGCGGAGCGGCCCCGGACGTCGAGGCCGCTCGCGGAACCGGACGTCCTCGCTCAGTGGGCTGTAGGCCACGCCCGCCGGTTTGTCGAACCGGCCCAGCGTGGCCAGGGTGGACTGCGAGTTGGCGACGACCCCGGCCGATGACCAGCGGCAGAGAGCTCTGATGACGGCGGCCCGGCCGCCGAGGTAGTCCTCCGTGAACCGGTCGCGCATGTGCCACACCACGGGGATGCCGGCCAGCCGTGCTGCCCCCGAGACCAGCAGGGCGGACTTGAGGCTGTTGGCGTGCACCAGGTCGAAACGCTCCTGCCGCAGCGTCCGGGAGAGCCGCAGCACGTACCGCACGTAGGAGACGGCGAGTCGGGCGATCGCGCCCGGACCGGCGTTCCGCCGGGCGTGCAGGAGGGACGGGGGAAGGGTTGCCGGGCGCAGGGTGATGCCGTCGGCGAGGAGCCGTTCCCTGAGCGGTCCGTCGTCGCCGTGGATGACGGTGAGGTCGATCCCCTGGGCCTGCAGCTGGGGTGCGGTCCGGCTCAGGGCCAGTTCGGCCCCCGACGGAGCCAGTGTGTGCGAGTAGACGGCGACCTTCACGAGGAGGCCTCCCGAGCGCTCGATCGCTTCAGCCCGATCCAGATCAGGACGCCGGTGGTCACGAAGACGGGCGTCAACGACCCCAAGGGGCCCCGGATCAGACCGAGCTGGGCGAAGGCGACGTAGGGGACGAACTCGCTCAGCCGGGTGGTGGCGCTGCGGAGATGGGCGGCGTCGAGCCGCGCCCACACCCGCCCGAGGAGGAACAGGCCGACGACGACCCCGGCCACGCCGAAGTTCAGGTACAGCTCGGCGTGGAGGGGCTCGGACAGGTCGGTGAAGGAGTAGCCGCGGGCGTCGGCCACGGGGATCGAGGCGGGCAGGGATTTGTCCGTCCAGATGCCTCGGGGCACGAAGAAGAGGGCGGCCGACACGAGGGTGTGTCCCCACTCCAGCCCGTACCGCTCGACGTAGATCAGGGTGTTCGCGACCTGCTGGAAGCCGTCGAAGTCGGGCCCGGCGATGACGTCGAGCCCCACATCGGTCAGCGTGTCGCTCCGCTGCGTGGTCCGGAAGACATTTGCCAGCGGATAGAGGACGTAGAGCCCCATCAGCAGCCCGACGGCGAGCACGAGGCCTGCCCGGGGTCGCGTCCATCGCCAGAGCAGCAGGGCGAAGGCCAGGATGGGGGCGATCGCCGTGTACCGGCTGTTCGAGATCGGGTTGGCGTAGACGATCCAGAGGAAGGCCGCGCCGACGAGCAACCACACGAGTGCCGGGTCGACCGGTGCACCGCTGTGCCTGAGCGCCCGCACCTCCACCAGGCACAGGTACAGCGCGGCGACGGCGAGCGCCATGGGCAGCAGCCGCACCAGACCGACGTCGGCGGCCCCGGATGCGCCGGATCCGATACCTGCCGCAGCGAGTGCGGCTGCTCGATCACTGCGGCTGAGGAAGAAGTTCGCCAGGCCCCCGTTGAGGACCGTGACCATCGGCAGCACCACGATGCCGGTCACGATCAGTCCCCGGATGTAGCGGCGCCTGCGCTCGTCCCGGACCGCGACCGGTGGCCGGTCGTCGTCGTCCTCGTCGATCACCTCGGTGGGCCGGCGCCAGCTGCCGGCCAGGAACGCGGCGACCGCCAGCAGGGTCACCCCCTGGGCGGCGAGCGTGACCGACGGAGCCTTCATCACGTAGACGTCGCCCCACGCGGCGCGCCCGGACCCCACCAGGTAGGCGCTCGGCAGGACGATCCAGGCCAGCACGAAGGTGTAGAAGACGAGCGCGGCCGGTCGCGTGCCCCGGGTGACGGAGCGTCCGATCCCGAACGTGCAGAGGCCGATGTTCACGAGCGTGAGGAGCCCCACGAGGCCGGCTGCCTCGGAGCCCAGCCAGGCGGCGGCGATGGCGAGCAGCGCACCGCCGAGCACACCGACCGCCGCCGCCGGACCGACCGCCACGCGAGGGCGCAGCGTCGGGGCCTGCAGCGTCACGTCCCGGATCCCGATGCGCGCACGTGGTCCTCGACGTGCTGGACCATCTGGGTCAGGTGCCTCTCGGGGCGGAACAGCGCGCCGTGCGCCCGGACGGCGTCCGCCGGATACCTTGCCGGGTCGAATCGGCGCAGGAGCCCGGTCAGCTCCTGCACATCCCCCGGAGCGAAGAACTCGCCGGTCACGCCCTCGATGCAGGTCTCGAGGAAGCCGCCGCTGCGCACCGTCACCGACGGCGTGCCGGCCTGGTACCCCTCGACCGTCGTCAGCCCGAAGTCCTCCCGCGAGGCGCTCACGACCGCGAGCGCCTCGCGGTACAGCCAGGCCAGTTCGCCGTCCGTGAGGTTCTCCAGGACCGTGGCGCCAGGCAGGGGGCTCCCGGCGGTCTGCCCACCCACCTGTACGAGCGGGACCCCGGCCTCCCGTGCCGCCCGCGCGACGAAGTCCGCGCCCTTGTAGCCCCGTGGCCGGCCGACGGAGAGGAAGAAGCCCGGAGGGATGTCCGCGGCCGGCGGAACCGGGGGGGACGACGTCAGGCCGACCGGGGGGTGCACGATGTGCGCCTCGAGACCGTAGGCACGGGCCAACCGCTTCTGCGTCACCGCGGAATTGCACAGGTGGCGGTCGGACGGGGAGATCGACCTCCGGTCGGCCGACAGCAGCTGAGGTCGCAGCACGGTCAACGCGGCCCGTCCGACCCGGCCGAGCCCGAGGCGGTAGTCGGCCTCCTCGTAGAGCCAGCGCGCCGGCGTGTGCCAGTAGACGATCTTCGGCTTGCGCGTCCGGACCAAGTGGGCGAAACCGCTCGTGCTCACCAGGACGGCCTCGGCGTCGGCGTCGACGGGTATCCGCCGCGCCATCGCGGGGAGGACGGGCAGCAGGTACTCGGGGCTCCGACGGGCGAGCGGGAGCCGGTTCAGGGCCGTCGTCCGGACGCTGCTGTAGTCCAGCTCGAGCAGCTCCTTGTCCGGAGCGGCGGCGATGGCGCCGACGCTCACCGGCTCCAGGTCCCGCACCCAGTGCGCCACCACCCGCTCGGCGCCGCCGATCTGCGTGAAGTAGTCATGGACGACGGCCAGGCGCGGACTCACGGCGGATCCTCCAACTCAGGTCTGACGCGAGTCGGTGGTCATCGACCCTGCAGGGCGCGGTGAGCGAGCCGAACCCTCGTCCGGTCGTTCGTGTGCAACGCATCTTGGCACCGAGCACGGTCCCTGACCCTCACCCAGTGTGAGGATTGTTCGGTCCGGCTCCCCTCTCGTGGCCGGCTCACCCCGAGGGGGGACGGTGCTCTCCCGGCAGGGCTCGCCCCCGTCGACCGTCATTTAGCGTGGGCCGCGCGCAGCACCGTCCCGGAGCTTGCCCAGGCAGTGGTGGAGGAGCGGGTTCACGGTGGAGCTGCGAGAGATTCTTGCCGCGGTGCGGCACGGCTGGTGGATGCTCGTGCTGGGTGTCCTCGTCGGGGTCGGGCTCGCCGCCGTCGTGACGCTCCTGCAGGTTCCCCGCTACACGTCCACGGCGCAGGTCTTCGTGTCGACGACGGGAGCCACGTCTGCCTCCGACGCCCTGTCGGGCAGCCAGTTCTCGCAGGAACGGGTCACCTCCTACAGTCGGCTGCTCGTGGGTGAGGAGCTCTCTCGCCGCGTCATCGACCGGCTCGATCTCCCGTACCGCGCCGAAGACCTCGTCGACGACATCGGGGCGAGCGTGTCCCCGGACACCGTCCTGATCGACGTGTCGGTCTCCGATCCCTCGGCCGAGCGTGCCCAGGCCATCGCCGAGGCGCTGATCACCGAGTTCAAGCAGCTCGTCGAGCGGCTCGAGCCATCGACCCAGGGCGGGGTCTCGCCCATCCAGGTCACGGTCACCGACCGCCCGCAGGTGCCCACCGACCCGAGTTCGCCACGCCCCGTCGTGAACGTCGCGCTCGGGCTCGTCCTGGGACTGGCCATCGGCCTCGCGGCCGCTGTCGCCCGGGCGCGGCTGGACAGGTCGGTCAAGGACCCGGAGACCGCCGCCGAGGTGGGCGGAGCGCCGAGCCTCGGCGTCATCCCCCGGGATCCCGCGCTGGAAGCCGGGGTCATCCCGCAGCACAGCCGTGAGGGCGCCGCCTCGGAGAGCTTTCGACGGCTCTGCACGAACCTGCAGTTCGTCGACGTGGACGACCCCCCGAAGGTCATCATGGTGTCGAGCGCGATCCCCGGGGAGGGCAAGACGACGCTCGCGGTGAACCTGGCCGTCGCGCTCAGCGACATGGGTCGATCGGTGGCGTTGGTCGAGAGCGACCTCCGCCGGCCGCGGGTGACCCGGTACATGGGCCTCGTGGGTGGGGTCGGCCTCAGCAACGTGCTGGTGGGCAGCGCGGCCCTCGACGACGTGCTGCAGCGACACGGAACGGGCGTGCTCGACGTCCTCGGCGCCGGGCCCCAGCCGCCCAACCCCGGACAATTGCTCGCGTCGGCGCAGATGTCGGCGCTGGTCCGCGAGCTGGCGGCCACGCACGAGTTCGTCATCCTCGACGCGCCACCGATCCTGCCGGTCGCGGACGCCACCGGTATGGCCGTGCTGGCGGACGGGGTCCTGCTGGCGGTCCGCTACGGGCACACGCGCAGGGATCTCGTGCAGCAGGCCTCCGCCGGCGTGGCGCGTGCCGGTGCCCGCGTGCTCGGCGTCGTGATGACCGTCGTCCCGCCCCGCTCGGAGGCCGGTGCGGCCTACGGTTACCGGTCCTACTCCGCCGAGGAGCGCTGAGCGGACCGTTCGACTGCGTCGTCCGCGTCACCGTGCGGCGCGGGCAGCAGGATGCTCACGAGGACGTCGAGTTCCACCGCGATCCGTCCGGCGACCGTCCGGTGCACCCGTACAGGCTGGTCGACGGGATCCGGGATGTCGTCGCCGGCGCTGCCGGGACGGAGCGCCCGGGCGCCGTCCAGGCGGGCGGCGAGCATGCCGGCGCGGAGCTCGGAGGGGGCTGACCGCACCTCCTCGACCGCGGCCACCCGGGCGAGGCCTGCGGCCTCTGACAGGGTGAACGTCCGACGCAGCCCCCGGGCGTCGAGCTCCAGCACGGTGCGCCGGTGTGCCCGGGTCATGGTGAGCACGAGATCGGCTGCCCGGACCATCTCGGCGGTCAGCTGCCTCGACCGGAAGTCGCGGGGATCCCCGCCCATCTCCTCGAGGACCTCCACGCTGTGCGGGTGCATCGCCCGCCCCACGGCCGCAGCAGTCCCGGCGCTCTCGACTGTCAGCACGGTATCGACGTCCTCGGCCGGACGGCGGGCAGTGAGCAGCCGTTCGGCCACAGGTGAGCGGCAGAGGTTTCCGGTACAGACGAAGAGCATATGCACCCTGTAATCGTACGCTGCACGAAAAGCTACATTCCGGTGTTCCGCGAAGGAAATGTATCTCTGCGTGCCACTCGACTGTCCGTGAGTGACGCCGTCGGCGAATGGCCGGGTGTAATTCTCGCGGCGGACATCCCTCTCCCCTTTCCGGAGGACAAACGGTTCCGTACGGTCCTGCATGGCTCGTTGGGGGAAGCGACGTCCGGAGGATCCGGTGGGCGCGGGCAGCTGAACTCGAATCAGGCACGGGGGTGCCCAGTCAATGCCCGACGTCCATGTGGGCCTACGCCGGCACGACCAACGCTCCGTCACGCGCGGCTGGTACTCCTTCGCCCCCCGTCTGCAGGGCGACGGCACCGAGGCCCGGCGTGCCTGGCGGCGGAGGTACGTCCGTCGCATCGTGGTGGGCGATCTGGGAGGCGCGACGTTCGCCGGGGCGACCGGCTACTTCGTGCGCTTCGGTCAAGCGGGTGAGTCGGCGACACCGCACTCTCTCGGGGCGGCACTGGCCCTTCCGGTCATCTGGGTCCTCGCCATGCTGGTCGCGCGCAGCTACGAAGAACGATTCCTGTGGGTCGGAGCGGAAGAGTTCCGTCGTGTCTTCTTCGCAGCGATGATGCTGCTGGCCACGCTCGGCACCGCTTCCTGGGCGTTCCGGCTGGACGTGGCGCGTGGATTCGTCGTCGTGGCGGTACCGCTCGCGGCGTCGCTGACACTGGCTCACCGCGTCACGCAGCGGCGCCTCCTGCATCGCGCCAGGGCGAGGGGGCGCAACGTGCAGACCACACTGCTGGTCGGTCATCGCAGCGCCGTCGCCGCTCTCGACGAACAGCTCGACCGGGAGGCCTTCCACGGTTACCGGGTCGTCGGTTGCTGTCTGCCCACGGGTCAGTTCAGTC
>Ga0210040_10007299_pt1 | contig 13445 bp, 4 predicted proteins | sample CryGeyCG12114_NA_FD_185462 | JGI IMG/M metagenome (GOLD analysis project Ga0210040, IMG submission 185462) | Groundwater microbial communities from aquifer - Crystal Geyser CG19_WC_8/21/14_NA (SPAdes) (version 2) | ecosystem: Environmental > Aquatic > Deep subsurface > Groundwater | place: USA... | reverse complement strand
AGTGCAGAAAGGAATTGGATTGGGGGGGGGGGCTTTTCGAGCACAGGCCGGAGTGCAGAAGGGAGCTGGAATCTGGCGGGCCCGGGGTTTTGTGAAGCGAAAGTCTCTTCAGCGTACCTCCACGGTTCGTTTGAAGAAAAAGTTTTACGGTAGACTTCAAAATATTTATTTCCATGGATTTTGGTTTTGTTGTTATTATTTTTGCTGTTTTACGCTTCGCTTAGAATTACTGTCCATTTAAAAAAAAGGCAGTAAACTTGCTCGCTAGGTTACATGGCAAAGCTTGTTTGGTGCTAACAAAAAGTAAAGTTTTAAATAATAAAAAAATGAACTGAAAAGTAGAAAATATGAATTTAGTTGGCTTAGTATTTTTGGAATTTACGGTTCGATTTTGAGTAGTTGGCTATTTAACCTGGGTCGCCAAATAACACAGGGCAACTCGGCAACTGCCATTAATTTTGAAATGGACATTAGAAACGATTCTAAATTTACTAGGTTAAGGCTTTCTGTTTCTATTTTCAACCATAGCAATCAAAACTGCAATTCAATTGGCCAACGATTCACGATTCACAAAAAATAATAAAAAATCGGATTTTTTTATTAATACGACGTATTTAACAAAGAAAATTTCTGTTTTTAATAAAAAATTGGTTAAAACTTTTTGCCAGCAATTTTATGTGCAAAATTACTGTTTTTTTTTTTACAAGATGTGAACTTGCATTTCATTGTTTTCGTTGCTTAGTAAATTTGTTTCACCAAAAATTAGCCTCTGACCACTTAATCTGAAAATGGAATCAAATTCGTTAAAAACTAGATTCTTTATGCGTTACTGGAATCCTATTGTGTTCTTTTCCCAAAAATCCAAACCCCGCCCCCCCCCCCCCCAATTTTTTACATTTTGTTGACAACGAAATAATCAATGCCAATGCCAAGTAACCTAGCGAAAAAACTTTTTTCTTCTATTTTGAGCGCAAAATAATTCAGTATTTTACTTTTATGTTTTATTGCACGCATTTACGTTACTATGCATAAGTTTTTATAAAGACGATAAAATAAGATGCCAAAAAGAGATAAAAGAAATGTCAGTGCACTTGGGCTGTGAATGTGAATGACTACCTACCAATGTTAGTTAAAGCAACATGGTTAAGAATAAGATGAATTCACAATGGTATTATTGTTGCTGGATTTTTGCACTGTGCTTTGTACAAGTACAACTCCATTTTACATGTGTACACAAACACATTACAATACTACGCGGCATCTTTAGACTTGAAAAATATTTGTTCTTTTTTAATGATCATAGGAATGATGATGATAGCACATTACAGACCATATTATCCATTGTAAATCCGTTGTGTTAAACCTGTCATCATATAACTGTGTGTTTATTTGTGGAACCATTTGATGTGAACATGGGGATGTAATTTCTTCCTTTCGTTTTTCGTGATTGTGAGGCAAGGCTCCCTACTGGTCATGTTTTGTCATGTTCACCTCGTTCGGGCTTTGTGTAATAATAATAATGTTACACGCAGACTGTCCAATGGTTGTCTACTCATTGCTTGAGCCAGAGATAAGGTTGTCCCTTGCTGTGTGCATTGACTGCATTCATTTTAGTTTTCTGTTATGTTGTGTGGAGTTGTGCAGTGCATCTGTACGCTTTGGTCTGCGGTTTGAATGGAAATGGTAAACATTGCACTTAAAAAGTGCGTTATGGTTGAGTAAGGTTAATCAGTGTGGCATCTTATCCGGCCGCATCAAACCCCATCCATAGGTCTTTTCGATTTTTCCGAGTTGCTTTAGCGGCTCATGATTATTATTCTTATTTATGACCCTCTGTATTATTTGTAAAGCCTTAATCAAAAGCTATTACGCAAACTGTAGATCAACAACACTTAAGCATACAGGTGCTTGGTGCATAATACGCACTCCAGTTTAGATATATGATTACTAAAGGCTGGCGTTAGACACAAATTCTAAAAGTGTTGTTATCTATATAAAAGTCCTTCTTTTTGGCCTATTATTTTATATTAACGCCTAATATTATGTGAGTAATAATGTCTTAATTTTTGCATAATTTTTACATCTTAGGTCCCACAGTTCCTCTGGATGCAATGGAAGCCGCAGCAGCGGTTTTCCCATCTCTAGCTAGACCGTTACAAAAGTTTTTAAGAGTTACACGCCAACAACCGTGGCACACAGCCGAAAATGTTTTAAACCATCTAGCTACTTGTCTACGACTTGGTCTTGCTCCTCGTGCATTTCTGGACAGATATATATCCTACCAACCTGTTCTCCAGGTAAGAAAATTGTGCGACCAATATCTTTTTGAGCAGGTTGAACGGCCATTGTGTTGCAAATTGGTGTTAATACAGCTCATTTTTCGTTTACCTGGCTTCTCGTTGTGACACTCAAAGATGCACTATAGCGCTGCTAAAAAATTTTAAGTACTTTCATGCGGATTAATGATATTATTGGGCTTGTGAGATGAAAAGTTCATAAAAACTGACTTCTCTCCTAGGCTTTTGGTTTAAGATGCCCAAAAATGGAGGATCGGCTAGATAAGTTAATTTATACGGATGCATATTGTGATGAGAATATGGATTTTGGAGAAGTTATATAGTAACTTTGTGGTTTTCATATCTAAAAGTGTAAACACGGCAGGAAACTATTAAAGTTACTACTTACTTTCTACTTTAAAAGTGAAAGTAGTTTTTCAGATGCATGAAAATAAAGATAAGCGATGGTCAGGGTATGCAGTATATTTTTATTTGAACACAAGTAAAAAATCAACTAAGGTTAAACAGGGAAAGAAGATAAGCCAGAAAAAAATTCAGAATCAGATAAGGCTTTAGCTTAAATTCAGCTTAAAGATGATAAGATGAAGCATATTAATATTAGTATTGCCGGGCCCACTGGCCTTTAGCCAGAATCACTCTTACGAGCAACATTTCAAACCTGCCAAATTTTCAATGATCTACAAATTTTCTGACGTACGGCAAGTTTCTAGAATGTGATAAACAAAATTATAGAATAGTGAAATAAACTCGCTATAGAGTCGTTTATCACATTCTAGAAACTTGCCGTTCGTCAGAAAAGGCAGGTTTGAAATTTTGCTCGAAACAGTGATTCTGGCTAAAGGCCAGTGGGCCCGGCTATTCATGATAATATGAACTACGTCTCTGAAATTGGCTAAATTGCATGCACAATGGATTACTGAAGTGGTGCTATAGGGGGACCACATCATGGTGACTGCATTAAATGCTTGTTTTTCATGCATTATTATTTTATGTAGGCGGAATGTTGCCTTTTATGGTATGATTGCTCACTGTACGATTTAAGTATAAAATTAGTATTCAGAGGCCAAACAGGAACAAAAGTCGGATTTGCGATCAGGATTCATGATTTACAAACCACAGACATACGTACTGTAAGTAAGTTTACAGTTTATAGTTGGTTTTAAGGGTTTTAAGGAGCTTAAGTAGACAATCACTCATGAATTGAACTATCCTTTGTAGTCATGTGGTACGTGATCTCGTGTGAAAGTTGCCTTCTCATTAGACCGCACTCACACTCTCACACTGTAGAAGTTCCATTGCATTCTTTAAATACTGGATTTATGCTGGCAAGGTATATAGTAAAATTATTACGAGTAGGTCGTATTCTCCTTGTTTTCACAAAATATTACGTGAAAGAATACATATGAAGAACGAGTGGAAAACAAGTTTTTTTTTTGCTAGTTTCTACCACGGGTATCATTTAACAACTGAATGGAAATGAGTAATGAAACCAACAAGTACATGATATCTCGTTTGTCTTATAAGCATAGTTTTCACAATTTTTTGAACGCAGGAAAGAAAACTCATAATTCATGCAAAGATTTACTCACCTTTCTATCATAAACATATATACACCAAAGTCTATACTAGAAGGATTGCGTAACTGGATCACTAATTCATCTGCAAGTTCTAGTTTTTGACAGCTCCTTAATACTTTGTTGTATGAGAACATCCTGGCTATGATGAGGAGCAAATGTAAGCATGTACCATAGAAATACATTATATACACATCCATGCACATATAGATTAATTATGTTTCGACAATCAAGCATGTGAAGAGTTTATTTTACAAAACATAGACTCATAGACAATAATAATCATTATTTGCACGACGATATAAACGGGAGAGTTAAGTAAGTAGTTTGCTGTTTTTCAGTATTTGAGTTATTGTTTTTTGTGTATCAATCGAATAATTAAGCTCAGCAATTTCATCATTCTGAAAAACTTAAAAAAACAATTTTTATTAGGTAATCTCTTTAGAAATTACACCAATTTACTTATTTACTTTTTTATTTGTCTTCAGCGTATGAATGCGCTATCAGTCACAATTTATGGTACATGCAAACACTGAGCACATAAGCTTGCATAAATCTTGAGAGGAACTTGTCATTATACTATTTTTTTGCCGCGAAATAATTCATTAAATAAGGTGTCAATAAATGCCATCCCGCATGATACGTGATAGTTGGCCACTTGCAATGTTCTCATACTAATGTAAAACATGTCTGTGTATGTCTTTCTTATATGGGAAAAAAACCAAGTCATTCATTATTCTAAGCACATGATCCTCATATAATTATGATGCATTGACTAATTAAATGGAATGAATCACTAACTATTAGTGCAACTCAAATCTTCTTAGTCAGAATCGGATTTATTTTAGGGCACCTGGTTGCATGAACTATCTCTTGCAGTACAAAACACCTGTTGATTGTTGTTGTTGCTCATTTTATTGCTGTAAAAATAATTATCTACTTAATAAGTGCTATGTAGTTAGTTGAATTGCAATTAATTAAAACTGTTGCACGTATAATGAAATGTAGTTGGAGTTTTTTCTTTTCGGTTAATGTTGAACTTTAAAAAATTGAATACGATCATTTTATAGACTATATAAAAAGATAATAATGTTGTTAATTACATAGGCTAGCCGAGAAGGGAGTGTGTCCTCATGGGCTCTTGTCAGTGACTTGTCAGTATCAAGAACTCTTACCAAAGATACTCAATTCCTGTTACGAAATGGAGATGTAAGTCTGTTCGTGACAGTAGCAGCTCTTCCCCATTTCAATATGACTGAACAAGTTGTGGATCCTAAAAGTAATAAATTCACACTGCGGCTGAGCTCTGAAACTTCCGTGTAACCAAATTATCATGAATGGAATCACGTGTAACAATTGAGCAGTTATGGAAGGGGTGAAATATGTGTGAGAAAATGTTTGTATCTCACGTCTTATATGTTCAAGTAAGTACAACTTTGAGGCATGTTCCTCTATATAAGAATGATGATGCTTTTAAAAATAGTGAAACAAATACAATGTGTGTTAATTGTTGGTTTTTTAGTATAAATTATTCCTGAGAGCTGGCCGACTTATTTGAGGATGTACATAATTTTGTACAGGTTTGTGTTTTGAATTAAGAAAAATACGTTTGTATAATATTGCAATTGTAGAGATGCTGCTAGTCCCTTTGACTATCTGTTGTTTATTAAATTAGAGTCTAAGAGAGTTACATTGTTACATTATTTAGAGCTTAGAAGTATAGATTACGATACAGCGTTAAACGAAACTTTAGTTGTTATCTGGTAGGAATTTTTACCTGTTCTGAATGGGGAACGAAGAGGTGAAGTGGTAAGAAGGGACTTTGGTTCTTTTCTATGCATGGATCATGGATGTCACCGTTTGTGAGTGAGTATTGCATATGTGTTAGTCTTAACAAAAGCACGGCCAATACAGAATTGTATTGTGTCAGGTTGTGTGATATGGACTGTTTGTTGTGATGCATCATCAATATGAAATTATCCATGAGATATTGGCAACAATTCTTTTAGCAGATTGTAGTTTGTGCAATGATGTTTGGACTATTGAGACTACACCACATATGAATATAGAAAAAGATCTATATGTATGCAGGCCATCATATTCACTGTTCTAAGTTTTTTATGCAAATTTTCTAATGTATAGTGGTTTTACGATGATCTTGCAATAAGAATCAACATGCTGTGAGATTCAAAAACGCCTATAGAATGTTTTTTCGCAGTTCGCCGAGAATTCCCAACTTATCACGTACCAGAGATTAATAATATCATGGCGTTCATATATTATATTATACTCAAATACTCACGATTTCCTATGCATTTTGAGGGCATGATACAGCAAGACGGCAGCATTCATGTCGTCAATAATAAATTTGCAAAAAAAAAGAATTTGTTGAGACTGGGAAAATCAACACGCAAAATATCCTGGATAGTTAAAATTTTTTTAAAGAACGTGCACATATCAGTAGCACTACGTTTTATAAATAATACGCTGTTTTTGAGCTTTATATCTTCGCATTCAAACCAGCTGAATTATTTACATATTATGTATCTGCATCTAATGTATGGACGACAGGTCAAAAAGCATTATGATTGGTGTACATTAGAAGGTGAGTAAGTGAAAAGTAACTAACAAATACATTAACCATTAGTTCTTTGTCAGGATTTGAATGCATGAATGTCCGCCTAACTACGGAAATGCATTTGTAAAATACTTGTAAAATTTGTAATTCGCCTAGCTTTTTGTGGAACAAAAATATGATACTCAAAATCAGCCTCGTGTAATTTAAATATTTTCTTCTAATTTGTGAAGACTCAGGATAGGAGCGAGGATGGGAGCTGAAGAATAGGAGCGATTTCAAATGAGCACCCTAGAATTGGTTTAAATTGTACAATTTGAACCACGAACGCTAATTACGAAAAAATTTAAAAAAATTGAGGCCACGGCCACTCTTCCTAAAAAAATCATTAAATTGCAAATTGCATTGTAATTGCATCAAAATATTTTGCTCCACGACTATCACGATATTTACGGTGGTCATTTGAGATAGTTTCTATCCATATCCGAACCCTGATTGAGGGTCTAAATATCTAATTTAAAATATAAAGATATTGAAAAAATTCTCACTGCTCACACGACTCACACTCTAGCGATATTGATAGATTATGCTTACAAACAAAATATTCTCAAATATTAATTATATGCATTTTTAAAATAATTTTTTCAACCTACAAGTTAACAAGTTGTAAAATTCTCAAAATCGTTGAGGCTGAAACTATCAATACTATCACTATCCAATGAATGCTTTATGACAATTTTAAAAGGTAAAGTTTATAGTGCTATGAAATCTGCTGATAATATGGATTGCATAACAATCAGCTCAAATTCTTACAAATATTTCTAAAATTATAATACTGTCGTATCAGTATGGATAATTTAGTTTGCTAGAATATATTATGATGATGCTTGCTCGGAATCGACAGCAGCAATTAGGAAAAATGTCAAAATAAACGAAGTTTGTACTTTTTGTCTTATTTGTCTTATTTGAACCGCAGGAATATAAAATTGTTATTACTACACACAGTGCACACAGTAAGTAGACTGCATACATAAATATAACTCTGGAACAAATGCAATTATCACAAGTCAAAAAGTTTAAAGGGTCATTGAATTTATGATTTTTTTTTCTTGTTAGACTCCTTATGTACCACAGTTGTTGGCTTATCGTTACTTACACAAATGACTAAAATAAATGGGTACTGAGCGATTTTTTATATTGAAAAGCGAGTTTGTATGCCATTCGAAAAACTGCATTGGAAATAAAGAATAAGTTACAAATTAAAACCTAAATGAATTTTAAAAAAATTACACCATTTCCCACTCTCCGTCATCTTCACCAAGAACGCATTTGGCATCTGTGACAGTTAAGAGAGAATCTGAAACATTGAGCGTTTTCTCGGAATGTCTCAACAAGTTACCGTAAGAGTCCAGCACCCATACTTCATCACATAATGAAACTATTAAGACGAAAAACAGATTTATTTTTCCACATGATAGTATGAAAAAGGCTAAATAGTACACTAACAGAATATTTATAAAACCTGTCAACACAGCAGCAGTTCCTGGAATTTTCTTCCACACTTCCCCAACAAAATTTTTCTCAGACATTCCACAACGTCTGAAAATATCCCCGTAAGGAGATAAGGCCCATAATGCACTATCACTGTGTCCAATAAAAAGGCAAGCGTGAAGATTATGAATCCTATCGTATCATTAAAGGTTCAACTACTTTCTATTCAAGTGTACCTCATTGCAAGTCTGACGGCTTCAATGCCCGTAACTTTCACCCATCCTGTACCAATCCGTAAATCAGCAAATACAGCTTCTCGAGCATAAATATTCTTTCGATTATCCAGAGCCCAAACACTTAATCCACTGGAGCTAACATATACCTTTTGATGAAAAAAAAAATTTTTTGGACCTATTTATTTGCTATCCTATGGAATAAAGTGAACATTAAACCAACCTTAGTAAAAAATGAATTAGTTGAAGAAGCAGCAGGACTTCCTTCAACCAAAACCCAAGCAGGTGAAATATCTTTAGAAGAAGGTGGACTTAAGCTTCCAATCCGGAGATATATCTTCCCCTCATTATCACAGGCCCATGCTACATCAGAGCCGCATGAGATATGAACTATCTGCACATTTTCTGTTTTACAAAAATAATAATAATGAATAAGAATCGAATTTGATCAATCAGTGAAAGTGCCTGTTCTGCGAACCAATGGAATCTAGAATTACTTATTATATCATACTAAAACATACTACTACTAATAATAAGACAACTATTTCGGCATGTTTAAAGAGCTACATTTAAAAAAGCAAATAAAACGGAAATGATTCGAAAAATACTTAAGTCCATTGCTTTATTTATACCAAGGTATATAGAATAGTATTTGTAGATATATAATTTATACTAGTAAAATAAATTTAAATTAAGAGCTTAACAGTGGGAAATCAAATCAAAGCTGGAAAATGTTAAATAAAAACTGGACAGCATGAAAGTCTGATCATTAAATCAAAGATTTTCACTATATTTCATATATTACATCTCCTCCAGACTTAAATAAACTCCCTGGCCAATTAATTTGAAAATATTTCTAAAACATTTCTAAAAATACCTAACATACCTAATGGTCCCAGCTGAATTTCACGCCACCCTTGACCAATAGGATTCCTGGCATAAATGTTGCATCTTCCATAGATTTTTCCGTTGCTAGTCAAAATCCAAAGCCCTTCAGGTGCGGGTGCAATGCAAGTAACTGGATTCGCCGAACTCTGGTCTGGTAGGTCAACTGGCTATAAAAAAGTATACCTAACTACCTTGATCATTTCCTTAAAAGCAGTATTTCAAAATTATCATAATTAGAGTTACCATGAATTTTCCTCCCGATGGGGAACAGTAAAAGAGCTTTCCTTTGGAATCTAAAAGCCATAATAGCCCATGCTGACCATAAATAGCGCTGGCCGACAAATTTTTCCACGTCCTATACGATATGGTGCTGTCAGCACTCAACCGATCCCAAGTATGACCTTAATGGAATTATTTTATTTTGCAATTATTGCAATAAAACATAAAAAATCACATCTAAAGTTATCCAAGCGGTCTAATTTAAAGGAAACACATAGTTATACCTGACACTTCTGTTTTGTTTACATAAATTTCCGACGAACACTGAACGGAAAACCAAATTGAAGAGTTCGTGCTTGCCAACAAAGCCACTGGTTTGCAAGTCAACATATTATACATTCTAGATGGTTTCAGTGCGTTCAATGTATTTCTCAAAGATGTCAATGAAAATGGAACAGGACGGCTACCATAATCTTTTATTCCATTATACACATAATCACCAACAAAAACTTTCCACAATGTTGTATTTCCTCCAGGAAAATCCGTTGACACACCACAAATGAAGTACAAGTCTCCATTGTAAGTAACAAACCAAATCGTGGATTTAGGTCCATGGCAAATAGTGCAAACTTGGGAAGACAATTTCTCGATGCTCAGTTTTCTTTCCAGCCATTCCGTACCAAAAGGAAAAGTCAAAGACATTCTATTTCTGTAGAAAACTCGCCCCCCACACGTAAGTACCCAAACCGAGCTTTCTCTTACAGTGATTTGTACACATTTAGCATCCAATTTGTACGGATTCCACTTCGGAGAAGGGTAATTATTTAAATGACCGGCATATACAATACCATCATTTTTTAAAATCCAAGCTGCTGTATCGGTCAAACCAACTTTACTCACATCTTCTGTCAAAAGCTTCCAGCTCTTCCCATCAGTTCCCTTTGAACTGTATGGTCCACACAAGGAAGGGCTCATCAAACTATACACACGGGACTTCCAAATCCTCCAAACTGTTTTTCCACTTGGAGACATCGCCACTTCATCTGCTTCATAATTCAATTTCTTCCAAGTGATAGTCAAATCGTTCAATCCTGTGTAGTATACAAAACTTCGCAAGCCTCTTGTTTCTACACATACAATGTAATGGTCGCAAGCCGTTAGGTTAGTGACATAGCTGGGCACTTGATATTGAAGCCAACTATCATTACCAACTTGAGGTTCTACTTGTGTAACTTGCTTGATGACAGTTTCATCAGTCTCAAATCCAGACCCATTGGTCTCATCTACGAACTCAAGTGACGCCGCGGCTGTTAGGTCAATTGCGTCCAATAAACTTGTACTGTCTCCTAGCAAATTACTACTTCCAGACGGTGGGCCGTAAAAACTGCTCCGACAGGAGTCGATCGAAGATCCCTTATATTTCGAATAAATATCAACGGACTCAGTGAAACTATCTACATTCTCCATTGCCATACTTGAAGTTTCAGCAAGGGACACGGATGCACCAGATATCGAAGAATCGTCTAGAAATCGCATACTGGCAATAGATTGACTGTCATCACCTCGTTTTTCAGTACATAAAGGATCATTGAGAGCACTGTAATTTTCGGAATCACTAGAGTGGCAAGATTTGTGACCTATTTCTTCCTTGTCAAGTTTAATGGAACTTGATTCAGCAGAAGGTGGCAATAGTTCGGGCCAGTTGAGACGACGTGCAAGAAGTTCTTCCTTTAGTTCCAATTCTGCTGATGAAACTGTAGGACAACTGAGTGATATTGAATTGATTGGACCACAAGATATTTCTTTAAAATCCTCCGCACTGTCGTTATTTGGAAGATTTGATAAGTCATTGGATTCAATCATAGGGTCTACAGAGATATTTTTTTCACGATTCTGAGATGAAATTTTCTCCGAAGTACTGGATTGAAAGCTATTGACACTTACGCTATCCGACATTGATTTAGAGTCGCTGCGTGAAAAATCCAATGCAAGCGATGTACTTTTAGTTTTATGCGTTCGTTTTTCTCTATTCTTAGAATGCTGACTGGAAGTAGATTTACATTTCTTTTTCTTAGGGTTGTATTGACTCACTAATATTTCTTGGTATGGTTTTGATGAAATAGACCGGAATCGAGATTCTGATGATCCTGACGGATTTTGAAGTGGCTGATAGTTAGATGTAATTGATGAGGAGCGACTGGAATTCATACAATCTTCATGTTGTAGTTTTGAATCCGGCATGCTTGATTCTTTCAGTGGAATAATGGGAGGAATGACTGAGTACTGACCATTCTCAAATTCAATATCTGTTTCAAACACTTCTTTTAGAGTATTCAAAAAAGATGAATTAATTTTCGGTAAGGCACGAGAAGTCTCTTTCAACTTTGAAGAAATATAATTAAATGATTGTTTAGGAATTTGAAAATCTGGCAGCGATACACTCATTATATCGGAAATCAATTTTCTATCCCGAGAATTTGGCTGCGTTTCATTTTGACCATTGCCAATGTTTATATAGTCTGGTTGATCACTCAGTCTGACAATATTACGATTTGATTCCAAAATAAAAATTTCATTTTTGTAGACAGATATGTCGAGAATGGATTTAAGCTCTTGGCACGAACCAACAATTTGAAATCTATCAGGGTCAATTATTAACAGAACATCCGCATAAAAAGTTATGAGATACTTTTCCGAGAAAGTATACAAAAGACCAAATTGGTAATCACTACAATTTTTTGGTTTCATCAAAGTTGGATTTATGATTGGAATGTATGGATGTGATTCACTTATCATGTCCTGCAAACAAAAATAGACAAATAATTAATAATAATAATAATAATAATAATAAAAATAATAATAATAATTGGACGTTCTAATTTATGCTTGTAAGAAAACAGTAAAGCAAAATCCGAATCTCAAAGTACCTTAAAAATTAAAGTTTTCTGCACTTTTCCTTCCACATTTGAAATCCATAACCTCATTCCGGGGCGGATTGCGTACAATTTTTTATCTTTGGTCCATAAGCCTTGTTCAAAAACTGCCCCAAATCGCCCAGTTCTATAGAAGTGAACTCAAAATAATCAACATTAGAAATGTAAAAGGTACATGAATGAAACATAATTAAACTTGGCAACAATGACTTACATTTTCCTCTCCTGTGTTCCAATTTTCAGGCTCTTTTTTGAATCTAGACAATAGACAATACTTCGGAATGTCGTAGAAATCAATAAAAACTTGTTGGAATAACTAAGCTGGGCAACTTCGTACTTTTCATTCAAAAGCTCATAAGATTTACTCATAACCTGTAAATCGAGAGGGAAAGCAAAATATACTATTGTATTGTATACATAGGGCCAAGGTCCCTATATTAACTTAGCAAACAGCTTTTTAAATAAAATTTTTACTGATCCACATTGGATCATAAAATGCCTGAAAAATTAAAAAGCTGTTTGTTGAGTAAGTATAGGGACCTTGAATAGGGCTAAAGTTGTCTTTCAAAATGGAGAGTAAATTTATTACGCTAGAACAGTCAATATCAGTTGCACTAATCACTCCAGACATATCTCCGCAAAATAGTCGCATTCCGTTCGAACTCCATTCTAAAGCACTGATAGCAGCATGATGAATATCTTTGACCAAAAATCTTTGAGCCTGTTTTTGCTATTATAGAAAAACATTTTTCAAAATTATATTCATTATGCATTGGAAATGTAAAGGTTATAGACAACATAACATAAAAAACTACCCTACAATACAACAACAACAACATTATTTACATTATCCTAACCAAAGATGTTATGCATTTATATGCATCAATCTGCTCACCTGCATTTTAGAGTTCCCTGAATCCTTATGGTCTACAATGCTGGAGTTTTCTGCTGTCCGAGGAATTTGATATATGGCAACGACACCTTCCGAATTTCCTGCTGCCAGCATATAGTCTACCGAAGAGACTAGTTTAACACATGTAATAGGATTTATGTTGTTCTGAAAATGAGCATTAATGTCATAAGATGTTTTTATATATCTATCTATAACTATAGTTCATTTCAGAAAAAAATGGAATTTTTTTTTCGGTAGGTTATTTGGCATTATGATTGTTTCGTTGTCAACAAAATGTAAACAAAAATTTTTTCAAATAATTTTTTTTCAACTGAGAAAATGA
>Ga0210040_10007297_pt1 | contig 13447 bp, 5 predicted proteins | sample CryGeyCG12114_NA_FD_185462 | JGI IMG/M metagenome (GOLD analysis project Ga0210040, IMG submission 185462) | Groundwater microbial communities from aquifer - Crystal Geyser CG19_WC_8/21/14_NA (SPAdes) (version 2) | ecosystem: Environmental > Aquatic > Deep subsurface > Groundwater | place: USA... | reverse complement strand
TGGAAAATTTTTTACACAAGTTTAAAGAGTACACAATTAGCTTGCTTGTTAACTGTTAAGCTACTTTTGCTAAAATTGTTTAAGTGCCCATGGTCACTAAACACAACAAGCCTCAGTTTAAGCTATTAACCTTCAAAATCGGATCGGTCGCTAAATTTGGTTACTCATTGAAAAAACATACGGAGCCTGCATGTTGCGCTAAAAATGTGGGATTAGTCATAGTTCCTCAACTACTGGAGATTCATGACTACTCGACTACTACAAAAAAATCCAAAAATGTTGAAAGATTGAAGTCAATCCGCTAATGCGCTTCAAATTTTGTGTTTCCTTCAACCCCTGTACCGGGCTCAGCCAAGTTGTACCAGAAGTTTTAATCTCAATCTTGTCACCTACGGTTTAATTAATAGGTTCCTTTGTTCCAACTTTTACTTGTTTTATATAGCTTCAACAACATTCTATCTAAATTATTCCATAGTTTGTTAGTTAGACTAGATCGCTGGAAATTTCATTTGACACGTTCTTTTATAACTTACTTACTTTTAGTTAGTTAGTTAGTTAGTGGAACATGGAGCAACATGGCCCAGTCATTGTTCGTATACAAGATGGACTGATCGTCAACGATCAATAGTTAGTTAGTTAGTCAGTTTTTGTAATCATTTGCTGGCAAAGCTATCGGCTTTATCTGAAAGCATCTGCAGGTACTAGTAGCAATATTTGCAGTTGGAATACAAAAGAAACCCCAGGCTTATGTCTATTTATCTATGTACTAAAGCAAAAAAGTGAATCCTGCTAACTAACTACAGACTTTACAGATTTCAATATGAGTATTGGAATTTTTAGGGATAGCTCCTAGTCACAATGTATTATATAGAATATCACAGTCAGAGATGATAGATAATTGGGCCAAGGAAAAATGATTTTTTCACCAATATAGTAGATATTCACAAGAAATCACATCACGTGATAAGATAAAAACTGCCGTATGTTAAGAGTAAAAGGACAGGACCAAGAATTGTGGAAGCAATTGATGCTGTAGCGGCTCCATGTTCCCCAGTTTGCATTGCTGCAGGATGTTCGCCTGAAAAAGAGAATCGATTTGAAAAGTTGAAAGCAATAACAACAATAAAGTTTTTTAAGTAAGTAGTGATTACTTGGAAAAAAATATTTAAACCCATAGCATTAAAATGGTAGAAGTAAACATTGCATGAAAATTATATAATATATAAAGCTCAACTTTTAGAACGCAAATAGAATTCCTGGAATCAAAACTTTCATCCCCTATTTGAACCAAATAACAGTCTAGATTTATAAGCCCCACTTTTCGGTGTTACTAATAAGTGTTTGCACACTTTCCAAACCCAAGTACAAGGAATCTTTTAATTAACTCGTGTACGATAATGAGGCTACTTTTAGCCAACTATTTAACTATAAGCACTTGATTGGACAGAAAATTGTTATTAAGCTCTTCATGTGGCCCAACTTTGGAGCATTTTATTCTCATTACTCACTCAAATTGATAAAAGGATACTTGAAAACTAAAACAGTGTTAATTCCTCGGGAAACTAATTTTGTTCAGTAAATTGAAAACAAGATGAAACAAAAGTTGAAAAGTGATCAAACAATTCCCCGCTCGTCAGTCATTTGTATTGTCAGAATCATATTACCCAGTCGCTAATTTGTTATCTAAGTATTACTAGTGCATATTATAGCTGTAGTTAATAAGTGGATTAAAATGTGTCCAAATCAAAGTGTCTGCTCACCATTGATAACATGGACCCAAACACTGGACTGTTGAGCATTGGATGGGACACAAGAGTAGTTGCCCGAGTCAGTGGGAGCTGCTTTTGTGAGGACAAGTTTACTGGTTGTGCCCGAATCAGTTTTCTCCGTCTCCAGACTAATTCCTCCGCGCGGAGAATTGAAATCAACTGTTTGGGAGCCATGAGCCCAAGATACGGAGCCAGGAGGGTTGGATTTCACATTCACAGAACAAGTCAGACTAATCATACTCCCTGTCTTCACGTACACGTCGTCAGGACCCCAAATTTTAGCTTTTGCTTCTGAAATTTAACACACAATCTCCTATCACTACTGTGTACGTGTACACTCGCAAGATTTATATCCTTCTGCTCGCTCGCTTGAATAATAAATTATGTTTCAAATGTGTCAGTTTGTTAGTTTGTTAAACTTTCTTTGCATTTAAACGACAAAATAGCAGTGTGGAAGTTTACTTTCACTTCAAATAGCAAACATACTACAGTACAATGCAAATGATCCATTTTTATGCAATTTAGAGGATTTTTTTCATCGTTCAAGATGCAATTATAATACTGTGCCATAATTCAAACTAAGCTCGCTAACTAACTAATTGTATGGGTGCTTTAAAATATCCGACATGCCATAAATGTAGGAAAATGTCGGTTGCACCTCATTCATACTTACTTCACATTACACAACATGTGATTACCCACGGAACGTAACCTTATAAATTCATTCTGACAGTAAGTGGACAGGTAACGAGATATCATCCAGGACTTACACAAATGTACTCACAAAAAAAATAGTGTACAACATCTGCGTTTATGGCATTAAATAATGTAGGCAACTTATCCTCTTTTGTGAGTCGTCCGACTTTTTTTTGCCCTACATTTTCCTAACCAAACTATCAAACAAGGAGAATAAAGTCAAAGCTAGTCTATGACGTTTAAAACACAATGCTGACTGTACTATTGCATAACAACGGGTGAGATAAAAATTCCCTGTCCTGGCATTCTAATCTGCCTACCTATCTGTAGATAATAATTACTGTGCAACATCGGTATTTATTTATTTACATTCATTCGTCAAACTGGGTATTGTTTCGAACGGAAATTAAAATGTGAGCATGGACAACAAGTAGTGAATCATAGAATAGAAAGATATTGGATGCAATATAACATGCAAAGAAAACTTATAGTTAGGTAGAAACCTTGAGCAGGACTAGTGGCGTGGATGCCTTGTTCCGAGAGCATCTCCCGATCTGCAAGAATAATAATAACATAGAGTGAAAGCGTGAATTCACAAGACTCATACATTAGTTGTGTTGCTATTGCTTTCTACACACGAGCTAACTAACTAACTAACTAACAAACTATAGGCATTGCCAGTCCATTCTCTGTAATCCGCTTATCCTCACTTGAGACTCCATTATCTCATCACCATGCACTACACACTAATGACTTTCCCTTCATCCTGATGGCTACAGAGTTAATACAAGATTCCCGTTGTTAGTTTGCTGAATGAGAATCCAGTCCGTGCAAAATCATTCTTCAAAGGCACATTGTTTACAATTTGAGCTGTCTAATTGTCACGTTTCATTTCTGAACTTGAAGAAAGAAAGTAATTTTTCAAGTGAAAAATCCAACATGTCTCACGTAGTGTTTAAAAAAAACAAATTTAGAGATGCTAAGGAGTAGGATAGTTAGTTAGTATGTATATTGTTTGGGTAACTAATGAGAAGTGGTGCTAGATTTAGAAATGAAAGTACAGTATTATACACAGGGATTGTAATGGTGGAAAAAGGAAGGAAAAGAGAGAGACATGTCCATGCCATTAGTTTGTTCCTTTTTTTGTTATGCAAAAGGATTTGTAGAGAGTCGCAAATATTAAAATGATAAATGTTGGCCACTGCTTGAAAAAATTGTGCCCATAATAGGGCGAGCCAGGTAGAGGAGATGATGATGAGAAAAAGTAGTGGAAAAGTATAGCTGTGACTTTAGGCCAAGGAAAAGTATTGCACGTGATGCATGGGAAATAGTCTGGGAAAAAATTTATAGACCACTTTGAAGAAATAATAACGTGATTATGTTTAAAATATGAATGCGGAAATTCTTTTACATGTACAGATAAATCAAACAAATGTGGTTCTTACAAATCTTGCATGGGAGAAAGTTTGCAAATATTTTATTTGTTTGCTATCAAAACAGTTTGAATGGTGAAATATGAGCTTTGCTTGCAAGATAAGAAAAAAAATCGTGTGATGACAATTTAAAGTGCACCTAAAATAATTTCAGTAGTAACACTTGACTAGTTACATACTATACATATGAGTGGAGAAAGAGTGTGCAAAATACATTAGCAGAAATTGTGCTAAAACCCTTTTAGTGATAATGTGCATTCATGCCAATAACTGTTCAAGACATTAATATTTCACAAAATTCCTTCTCACAATAGAACTAGTTCAAATCCCCGCTTCATTTCACTTATAATTTGGCAATATACGGCAAATTTTTACTTACTACTACTACATAATAATAAAGCGTACCATGTAGTGAGTGAGATCTAAAGAAATATAAGTGTCATTGTTATTACGCTAGAGTTCATGGGACATGCCATGTTATCGTATCTACTGTCTGAATTTATAATGATTGCATGAATTTGGATAAAATACGTGCATCTCAGGTGGCAGTTTATGCATGTGAGCACAATTTTCACATTTCCGTCGTTCATCTGTGTATGTACCGTAGTTCTCAAATACCTTCCGCTCTCATGTGATAGCTAACTAGAAAAAAGCAGGGATAACTAGAATACTGTGTACATATGCCACAAACCAAACCAAAAATTCAATATTATTTATTTAGTTTGTTAGGCTGGCAAAAGAACTTTTAGTTAGTAGACAAACAAATATAATGTACTATATGAGCCGATTTCGTACAGGAGAGATATTTAGTTACTTACTTAGTTAGATTTATAGATTCACATTGTCACCGTATCTTCGGCTAATTGTAAATTTACGGTACACAGAACAACAGGAGCCCTATTCCACTATTATTTATGGATGCCGCATTTGTAGAGCTGACAGGAAGGAGTACGGGAAGGAAAAGCAATGAAAGAGAATGAGGAATGATACCGTGATTGCCAAATTAAATCCATTGAGCAAAATCACTCATTCATTGAACTGTCCTCGATCTCCAGACCACTGTGCATTGTTAAAGTGATACTGTGAAAGTTCATTATGAACAATTTTGTATTTCTTTCCCGTGTAGTGTAGCAAACTAAAATCTAATCTAAAAGTACGTATCCATGCAATATTTCTGTGCTAAACCTAGTGGTGCACTGGTGTTACTTATTATTGGAAAACAAATGTGGACCAAAAAGCATTGGAAAGCTAGCAAAATGGCTGTAAACGATAATCCTTGAACTATCTATCTAAAAGGATCCATATTTTGGTCCTCAACTCCATAAAATCGCTCATACCTTGTACTGTAAGCAGAGTGGCAAGATTCATTTTTGGCTCGGTATTCACTTGGCACTCGAATACACCGGCGTCTCTTTTTTGCACGTACTTGATCTCCAGAGTCCACTCGTCAGATCCTTCTGGATGCATCACAGAGAATCGTGCATCACCCGTGAACGTGTAAATACTTGAAGTCAACACATGCAGGTCTCGTTTTCGAATCCATGACACCTATCGCACAAAAAGGAAGACAAAAATTCAAAAATGTCATTTCGATTCTCTTTTGTTGTGACATTTTACCAACAATCTATTGTATTTAGATTAGCTCAGTTAGTCAGTTAGTTTATAGTTTCTATAGGCTCTCCAGTCTTTGATTTAGGATTTGGTGTGTTTCAGATTGAATGAAGTTTAAGGACGAACTGCAGAACAAAATCAATTGATAGCTTCATTTTCAATTGTGGCGAATCAGAGTGATAGCTACATGAATGCAAATGAATGGGTGCTATGAAAAAAATTGTGGTTGTGAGTGAGCGAGCGAGTGAGTGAGTGAGTAAGCGTCTAAGGTTAGCAGAAGACCAATTATTGAATGATTGAGGAAACGTGGGGAAAGACGAAGAAGAGTTGAATGAAGTTGGAAGACGGAGGAAAGAACGAAAGAGTCCTTTGAGACGACAATGAGTTGAGGAGGACACTTTCTTCTATTTTTCTTCATCACTGCGTCACTCAATGAGGCATGGGAACGGAAACTCTTTCTCCCTGCCGAACTAAACTTTTTTCTCTCATAAATCCCTTGCTTTCCCTCCCTTATCGTCTCTTACATACAGATATGTCTGCCGCGTGAAAAAAGCTACATTTTGCTCCACTTTTGGTCGCTCCACCCAAGACAATACATTTTATCCTGTGTGCTTAACACTGCAGTCTATTGTATGTGAAAAAAAGACATTTTTTTTCAGTCAGATTAATGACAAAACAATTTATAGATAGATAGCAATAGTTAATTAGTTAGTTGGTCCTGCGCATTTTGTGACCTAATATTAAAATTTAAGCATGTGTGGCACAGCAACTAACTAACTAACTAACAATTATGTCAGGTTAGGTTACAAAATGAGTTTCCGAGATTTCGCTGTATGCATATATTATTATGGTTACTGCCGGAAATCAAAAATGAAGGTATGCCAAGAATGAAATAGTTGATACCACAGCTGACATTAGTTTCAAAATAAAATGAGCTCCGTTTATTAGTTTGCAGCTTGTATTCTGAGCCTGCTCCAGATTGTATAATTTTTAGATAATGGGAATAGAAATTTGGACAACAGCGGTTCGTAACGTACTTTTGTGCGTTTAATAGATACTCATTACAAGAAGAGCTTCTATGGGACATTTACAATTTACTGTGGATACCCAAAACAACCATTTACATTCGGTTTTGGTCGTGGAACCCAGTACTAGAAAAGACTACAAGCGTAATCTATTTTACTTTTTCCTCACTCTAGTCTTGAAGGAGTGGAGAAAAGCCACAGATTGTCTAAATGACCACTTATTCCAGAGAAAAAGGAATCCTATACACTCTAAACCGCTAAATTTGGAGGCGCAAACTTACTACATAGCCCAAATACTGTGAGCAGTATGAACGCCATTGATTTGGTCGTGATAAATCTATTGCCCGAAAAACCAGTAAATCTTTCCCAACGCAATGGCAAACCCACGATAAATACTTTTAAAAAAAAATGCAGTCCTAACAAATTCACTGTGCTGACAGACACTATGGAAAATAATAGTTTACTTTGGGAGAAACACTGTACTTACACACAACAAACAATTAGGTTTGACACATTTTGTGTCCACTTGTGAGGAATTGCGTTCTGGTTACTCGCAAAGGGATCATGTTTCCACTTTAACGGAATCTAGTGGCAATAGTGATGGCTACCAAGGGTACATAATGTTACACCAAGGACTTTGCTCACAGTCAGACTCCATTATGTATGAGTAGAGTGGAATGGATAGTTAGTTTCAACCAAAGCAAAAATGACTGCATGCAAATTCCAGTGGCTATAACTAGCTAATTCTTCCATAGTGAAGAGCACTAGACACGATCTCCATTCAATATAGAAGTGTTGTGTAAACCTACAGTCAGACTTTCAGTTAATACTATGTATATGGGAATGCTAGATTGGAGGACCGGAAAATAGCCAAAAAGTCTACACGCCAATTCAAACCACAATCCTTTTTATTTGTAAGGTTTGCAGTCAAGTGCTGAGTGAGTGGGGTAGAGTACATATAATTTATGAGGCAGGGGTTCCCATAATAATAACTTATGCGATTCTCCTTATTTATGAGTGAATGACCTTACTTTTCTCCATTTATGTCAATATTAGGGACAGGAGAGTTGTGAGAATGTCTTGGACTTTTTTCATTTGAGTATAGTGGATTTTTTAGGAAGAAAACAAGCTGTGGTGATTATTTGTTAACAAGGAGGATTAGTGGGGAAAAAAATTATGCGATATTTTAGTTAAATTATAGTTAGAAATCAAGAAATTTGATGATTTTTTAAGTAAACCATGTTAAAAATTGTGTTTGAAAATTTCAAAGGTTTGGGCTGCGGAATTTGTGTATACACTGGGTTTGACTATGAATAAATGTAAGCCTTGGAGCAAAATGTTTGCATTCAGTTGGATAGTTGGGATGGGAAAAGAAATCTCCAATCTCTATTTACATGGGATAAACAAACACGCGATTCAAGTGAGACTTTTGGAAAGGAAAAGCTAAATCCAGGTTTATCAGTTTACAGCCTGAGAGTCTGTGAAGCACACGTTTTGTTCCTACATAAGTCTACACAAAGAGTCTCCACGAAATTGGAAATAAAGAGGGAAAAGTAGGGCTTTGAATAGGTCTTTATTTTTAAATGTGATACTGCGTTTTTTCTAAGGACTTTTCACTCGTAAGGTCACCCAATACTAAACAAATAGAGAGGGGTAAACTGTAATTGGAAACTTGGATGACAAAAATTCTTTACACTTCCATGTATGTAGATAGTACCTATGCAGTTTAGAAAGACAACATGTAGATGAGCTATTCTCCAGATTTTCCTTTTACATAGCATGGCAAAAATTATCACTGCACAAGACAAAATGAGCGACACTTAAAGCTAACAAAGTAAGATTGGAGGAATGAAAAGGGAAAGGAAGAAAATCCTTTTGTTCAAGACAAAATTGGAGCAGGAGAAACTATTCAGTGTAAGTGCCCTTTCAACAGGAGCCTCATTTATGTGATGTGCTCAAATGGCCCATTTAAGAGAGACATAAAAAATTTGCCCCCAAATATTATCTACCTGAAAATTGGTTTGTCTATAAATTGTCTGAATAAATGTTATCTTCACTATGAGAGTTCAAAATGAAGTTTTTGATGCATTTTAAAAAATCTAAAAAAATTACGGACTCTATCTTAAGTAAATACTATAGGGGAAGAACTCACAATTGATATAAGCTGTGGAGTTAGAATTCTCAAGTTTACGGGCTGATGGCGGGCATTATATTCTGGTATCTTTAAGCTTACCGAAGCTGTATATAATGCACACGAAGATAATCACCCTTTAGCATTCTCAACATAAAGGATGCTACAAGACAAACTAATTTTGCACAGGTAATGTGCCGCTCATCTCTGCAGACTTGCAATTCATCGTTATACGTTTTATTATCACTGGAGCGGATAAAAGCTACTCGGAGTGTGTAACAGAAGTTGCAACGGTGGCAGAAAAAACTTATGCACCACTCTGAAATTACGTACTTTAGCACTAAAGATGTTTACAATGGAGGTGGGCTCGTAATTCTCACTTGCGAACGATTTTCCACTGTTAATAAATTTCACGATTCAATTGACCTTAACAGTAATACCTACTTTTATTAAGTGTGCAGAACACTTGGCAATCTTGAAATTGAATGTTCAGATGCAATTTTTCTTAAGACCTGTTACTAACAAACTAACTAAGTCAGTCAGTATGGCAGTTTCAGTATTTGTTTACATGTAGTTCGTGACACGTGCAATTTTTTCATTTTGTTTCAATGAAATGTCTTCATATAAAACTCAGTCAGCCAAAATTAGGGATTCTTTGCAAGTAAAATAGTAAAAAAGTAAAAATATTATAAAACTACAAAAAAGCCAAAGGGGTCGTACCAACATTTTTTTGTAATTTCATGTTTTTTATTAGTTTAGCAACACTCAAGTATCCAACAAACTTTTTTTGTCAATTTTCTTCTCATGTCTCATTCTGATCCGAAGAAAAGCGAGCAAGAATCGTAAGTATTCGGGCTATGCATGCATGTATGTACGTTACCAAACTCTCTTTTAACCTTACGCCTTTTACATGTAATTCACACTCTTGGATGCTTATATTAGTTTATCAATTACATAAGAACACATCCACCTATATGACCAAAATGGCATACACAAAAGCCCCTGTTATTTAAATTGAAGCAACCTCTATTTATAACACTGACAACAATAGAGGCTCTAATGCACCGTTACCATACATCTCAAGTGAATACTATTGTTGAGTCTACTAACTCTTTTTTTTCTGGCACACAATATCAAATCACGCTACTTATCATGTGTGCCATTGTAGACAAAACCTGTACTGTGTAAACTGGAATATTTTTCGCTGTATTACGTGCTCTTCTTGTTACAAGGTTTGTGTAGAAAGTAAAAGTAAGAAACTTTAATGCACACCTCTTACATTACATAGCATTAACGAGCACAGGTAGGTTTAACATTGTAAACCACTTTAGTTGCACTCTTATGACCCGATTTTAAGTTTTTTTCAACACCTTTTCCTCCCACGTTTCACTGCACGTAAGTATCAAACACATGATATAAGGAGCCATATTAGTGATTATTGATGACTTTGCAAAAAAAACTAGCAACGGTTACTCTGCAGAATACAAAAGAGAGCGAAAGTGAATTGGCAACCGCCCCGCCTCCGCACTGTCAGATGAAAAGTGTAAAGCTTTCCAAACTAGATATAAGGTAAGGTGATGATTACAGGATTGCTTCAGAATTGAAAGATAAAGTATTCACATTCTAGACCAAATTCAAGTTTGTAATCAAACCATATGCCGATGTTTTTTTAGCCAATAGGGTTGATAACAAGTAGCACTAGGAATATTTAATGAGCATTACAATGCATGTGAAAATTTGATATTGTAATTCAATGTAAAACAAAGCAATTGTTTGGACTTATGGACTTTTAGTATTACTTTTCATTCAATATACGGAATTAGATACAAAAAGATGTGTAAAGGAAGCTAAAGGAAATGCAAATGCGTTAAATAAGGCAGTCAGTCACCAGGTATCTCAACAAACGTAACCAGCTCGAATGCAACGAAAAAAAGGAAACAAAAAGAAGATTTTTAATGTTTACTTTTTTGCCTTAGGTAGTTAGCCATAGTACTGGTAGTAATGTAAACAATGATGTAGTAAAAATGGAGTGGGCTAAAGGGAAATAGAATGAAGATATTGGATTAAGTAAGGGAATTAATCTCCTTAGGGAACCTGAAACAAGAGTAGCGAATGTAGTAAAAAGTAGAAAGAGAAAGCTAGGAAAGAAAAAAATGAGTTTTTCATCTGCACTTTTTTCCGTAGCTTACATACAAGGCCACCAAAAGTGTCCACTAGTTACCAAGATGAATACCTGAACTAATGTCCAAAATCAACGTTTTAATTAACAAAAAGGATTTTAATGTTTACACTTACAAACTCTTAACAAATAAAAAAAGTTTTTTTTTCGTTCACTCTCTGTAAAAGAGCACAGCTTTCATTCTTTATTGTATCAACTGAACCAACAGATGCATTTCTTGGAGTAGTTCAAGTACATTGTTTTCATTCCATCTATTTTGTAGGTAACTAAAATATTTATTTGGTTTGAGCCCTTTCAATAAAACATTTTCTTCTTTCAGGCCCTAAATCTTAGATTTCCAGTATTGCCTTAGTGAAAACCATCATCCTCGTCTTTTTGCCTTAACTTTTTGAATGAATGAGCAGAAACATATTTGGACCATATCTTCGTACAGCGATCGAGTGTCTAGTTAGTTAGGCAGTTAACCTGGAAACCATTAGTGAGAGAAAGTAGAGCGAACAAGAAAAGTAAAGTTTCAACTTTCCTCAAGATGTGAATTTTCTAATTGAGCCCGAAGGACATGTCCTATCCGTGAGATGATTGTAAATTTCAATGCATGGACTGTGGTGCTGACAGTTTCAACAAGAACCGAACATTTTTTGCCTCTCTTTTGGTTCATTGGAAATTCTCTGTTATTCACAGCACTGTAAACTTTACATAACCTGTCTCCTTTAACTTAATAGCTAACAATGTTCATTGTAACTACAACAAAATCTTGGGCAGGAACAAAAGCAAATAACAGTTTCAAAAGCATGAACAAGCTATTGTGTTCCCTCTTCTATTATATTTATAACAAACTCTGATAGTTGAAAGTAATGCAATCTTTATTATTTAAAATATCAGTTTGGTTACCTGAAAATGGAAGACCAGAGTCATCCCTGTTAGACATTTGGTAAGAAAAAACAACCAACTAACTATATTTAGCTTCTGTCAGTTTATTGTAATCAAAGTGGTATTTGTAGAAGGAGCGGCAAATTAAGCCCGTTTGCTAAACAACGACCACAATGAAAAACAATTTTAGAACCTTATTAATATTTAGTGATTTAAATTATTCAGAAAGAACTATTATCCATAACAGTGTAGCATTCGAAGTTCAGTTGATGCAGAGCATAAATTAAGGTGTGTGTTTTTGTAATAGAAAAATTGAAAACTTTCTGACTTCAACCTTGATAGCAAATTTTAAACATTGAGATAACAAACTCACTTTTACAAGCGCAAATTCTAACCAGCAAAATTTCTAATAATGTGTACAATGATACAATGATTTATTCTGGTGGTACAATTCATTTTATCAAAGATAGAAATCTGTCAGCAGTGATTTTTAACAAGGAGTGATATCGCTTGTATATAAATGCAACACGCACGCTGGGAAAGTGAAGACATGTTAGTACAGTGCGCTAGGCAGTGAGTGAGACAATTTTCCTTTAATGAATACTTTATCTCTAATTGATCTTCTCCCCGAAAAGTGCGTGATATGAGGCGAGGAGAAAAGGATCTATCTATATAATGACGGTCTTGATTTCGCAGTTCAGAAAGGATAGCGGCCGCATTTATGAACCGATTTGCCTCAAAACATTTTAAAAAAATTCCTGAAATGTGCGCGGAGTTTCCTTATTTCGGGGGTCTATGCCGTACAACGCTTAATTAACGAGATAATTGACAATTAAGTTAATTTTTCAAGCAATTTAGGTTTCCATGTTAATTCAAACGGTTACAGATTGTAAAAATCGAAAAATGACAAAGGGGGTCCTCTTAATTTCCAGATTTTTTCCATGTTAATTCCCATAAGCGAAACTCGAAATTGAATCTCAGTCGCGAATAATATTGAAACATTGTGAATTGATACTGCGAATGCAGAATTATGCTCTTTAGTGTTGAATCAGTCCTGGACAATGTAAATTCGTGAGGAATAATGTTAAATCAGTCCTGGGGAATGTAAATTAGTGCAGAATTATGTTAAATCAGTCCTGGACAATGTAAATTATTGCTTAAAAATGTTGAATCAGTGCTGGACAACGTAAATTAGTGCTGTACAATGTAAATTAGTGCTGGACAATGTAAATTAGTGCTTGAAAATATAAAATCAGTGCTGGGCAATGTTAAATCAGTCCTGGACAGTGGCGAGTCAGTAACATATTGTAAAAATCGAAAAATGACAAAAGAAGTCTTCTTAATTTCCAGATTTTTTCCATGTTAATTCCCATAAGCAAAATTTGAAATCGAAGCTTAGTCGGGAATAATATTGTAACAATGTAATTTAGGACTAGATAATGGTAAATCAGTACTGGAAAATGCAAATCAATGCTGGACGATGCAAATCATTGCTTGACAATATTAAATCAGTGCTAGACAATGTTAATTAGTACTAGACAATGTTAATTAGTACTAGACAATGTTAATTAGTACTTTACAATGTTGAATCGGTGCTTGGCAATGTTAATTAGTGATTTAAAATATCAAATTAGTATTGGACAATGCGAAATTAGTCCTGGACAATAGGGAATCAGTTACATGCTGTAAAAATCGAAAAATGCCAAAGGAGAATGTTCTTAATTTCTAGATTT
>Ga0210040_10007296_pt1 | contig 13449 bp, 10 predicted proteins | sample CryGeyCG12114_NA_FD_185462 | JGI IMG/M metagenome (GOLD analysis project Ga0210040, IMG submission 185462) | Groundwater microbial communities from aquifer - Crystal Geyser CG19_WC_8/21/14_NA (SPAdes) (version 2) | ecosystem: Environmental > Aquatic > Deep subsurface > Groundwater | place: USA... | reverse complement strand
TGACACGAAACGATCGGTTCGTTTCAATGGCTCGACACGACACGAAATTACCGGTTCGGTCCGTGTCAAGCTATTGACACGAAACGAAACGAGAATATTGACACGAACCGACACGTGCCATTCCCTACATCAAATTTAAAATCTGGCGTATTTTGCTTACAGTGCTGACTGTGAGTCAACTTTTTACTGTGACTGAAAATAAGTTGACTTGCCCTTAATTGATACTATTACTTAGTAAGTGAGAAAGTACAAAGCATTTTATGCACTCCAGAAGAAGTAATAATATATTTTATGCGTTCGAGTTATCAAGCAAACAAGAGAAGTGCATGGTTGCCTTTTATTGACATGATTAATGGATAAAAAAAATTTAATTTAAGAAAGATACGAATGAAACCATAGGCTGTAGTAGTGAATGCTAAGCACACTCCACTACCGATCAGTCTTGTTCTTGATAATCTTGATCAAAATGATTTATAAAACTTTACGACTATTGCTGCATTCATGAATTGCTTGAAAATATTACATGCATCAAGGTCCCTATAGAAACAAATAACATCCTCTTTTTACAAGGTTCGGAAATACTTAAATCTGAGAATTCAATGCTGGAGAAAACTCAAAAGGGGGCTCAAATTCTGTATTGTTCACCATAGTGATATTAGTGATGGCATGATCAGCCCCATTTTGATTTTTCTCCAGCATTGAATTCTCAGATTTAAGTATTTCCGAACCTTGTAAAAAGAGGGTGTTATTTGTTTCTATAGGGACCTTGACATGCATAAAAGTAGTCCAACTTCCAACTATTACACGGTACACCAACACCAGAATTTTTTTTTTAATGTACACATCAAAACACACCAAGGTCCTTCTATAGTAAGTAACCAATCGACAAATATACCAGGTCAGCCCATACTTGTCAAAATTTTATTTTCGAAACCAGATTCTAGATTTTGTGCTCACCTTTGTTTCTGCCTCGTATACACTGCATGTAACTATAGTTTTTAACTACTACTACTAACTAGTTATAATTCATTTCAGAAAAAAATGGAATTTTTTTTTCGGTAGGTTATTTGGCATTGGATGTTTCGTTGTCAACAAAATGTAAACAAATACTTTTTTCAAATAATTTTTTTAAACTGAGAAAATGAGCAATGAATCATTGTTGCCACAACATTTTACAGATTTAGTGATTTACTTTGTTTAAATCGACCATTTGTCGGAGATAGCCAAATAACATGGGGCAACTTTTTTTTACTCTGAAATGAACTATAGTTAAGTTGATGTTGACAATAGGTGAGCCCGGAATTTGGAATTTGGGTTTGAGAAATAAAATTTTGACAAGTATGGGCTGACCTGGTATATTTGTTGATTTGTTACTATGGAAGGACCTTGGTATACACACCACACAATGAACATTTTTGTGAGCGTATACTTTCTAATAAACATGATGAAGCATTAATTGTATCAGCAAAATATTGCATTGTTCATGGACACATAAACAATCACCCCACACCAGCATTGTTATCATATGCTATCACTACTTATCAAATCAGTAAATTCATCCATGGACTAGTAAAAATTTTCTTTTCTGTAATAATTGACCTGAAATCTTATCCTATCACTAACGAAAAAAAGTATGTGCCTATGGTGTCCCACCCTTTTTTACTAATCAAAAATATATCAAATCAAAGGACTTACGAGAACAGATGCCTTCCACGGTAGTATCATTTCTCCCATTGATTTGCAGACCGTTCAACTGGCAATGAAGTCCAAAAGAGCATTTCCCAACTGCTCCACCACAGGGCTCTCCTTCACCTCGTGCACATTCCAAACAGCAACGACACATGTCAAAAGTCAACCCGTGCAAGCACTCTTGAGCACGAAGGTGCTCACAACGTCCATCACAAACACACGCTACGGCCTCCTCACTCTGCGCTGGCGATATCATCATTGCCCAAACTCCACTCAATGTCAACACCAACGTTGCAATGCCTACCATATCTTTTATATTTTGGAACATTTTTACCTTCTTCTTTTTGTCGGATTTTTAAACTTTCTCCAAACTTTAATTTATACAACGTAGTTCTGTACTTATACAAAGATTGTTTTAATAGTAGTTGTTCTTATATTCTTTTTAGCAGTTATATGCAACGCACTTGGCAGAAGCAATATATCCTACGTTAATGAACATTAAAATATGAACTCGTTCTAAGATGCAATGTAAGTCGTCTGAAATTCACTTTTCCATCAGAGCTGCTGCAGTTGTTTTAAATAACACTCCTGTAGCTAAACTATCTGAATCTGAACGCGACAAGAAATTATCAAAGTTGAAAGACAGGTGGATTTTACTATGCTGATGATTAGATAAGAATGTGAGAGAGTGGCTTCGTGAGTTCGGTCTGACAGAGAAAGGAAAACGTTCACTGGAGCAAAAGAAGTCTGCAGGCAGAATGAGTATGGGAGAGATTTTCGGGGCTATCTAAATACACGGTGCCACGGTACCCTTATGCTTTATGCTTACTTACATTTATGCTGGCAAGGCTTTCACTCAGCACTTGAGTGGAGTGGTTGCTTTACCTAGAACTAGCAGTCTTCGACGCATGGGCTGCATCCAGTTCATATAGTCAAGTTGTTCACAGATCGGCAGAGAAGGAAAGTGAGCGAAGTGGGCTCAAAAAAACTTACTACATTTATACGTTATATGTACATTATGCATAAAATGTAGCAGTATGGCAGCATATAAGGTACGGTAGAGCTCCTGCTAGAAGTGACATCTTTTCTTGATGTGAAATTGAACTAGAAAAGCCTTCATACGGTGGGTGAAAAAACAGGATGACACTCAAGCGGAAAATGAATCTGACTCTTTACCTTTTTTACCGTTAGGTTGGAAGCATTCTTGTTCCACGGAGGATGTCGAGAATGCGATCTAATAATGGGATTAGCTCTTATGCTGTACTATTAGATGTATCGAGTGGTACATAAAAGTTCATGAGAATTGCTGAGTTGAAACACGAATGAAACGTTCTATCTGGGAATGCTGCGATCGATTCTATTCTTTTACGCTGAATCTAATTTTCTATAACCAGTTAAATAATTGAATCAGTACTCTAGACTAGAAAAGTTAAAATTCATGTAAGATCTGACGAGTACAACTGCTAGTATGTAATCATTGGTAGCAAGCAGGTAGCACAGAACTGCATGTAGATGGAAGATAAGGTTTTGGAGCGGATAGAATACCATAAATGCAATTATGCAGTACAGCATTGGCATTATAATAATGGCAACATCCAAAAGTTGCTTGGCAATAAATCGTCGTTGCAAAGTAAATTACGTCTAAAGTAGTTTTATAATACCCACAAAAAGGGTAAGGATGGGAATGTCATTATTATTTTAGTTATGTTTTGTCGTTGTCGTGTAGAAAGGAAGTATTTGATGTCACCACACATCTAGTTAATCAATCATACACATTTGTATTCTTCAATTCTTCTTCAATGCATTCAATGAGTCTTGGTATTGATAGTTTCCATAATATGGAAACATTTAACAAATTGACGCAGCGGCTTAGAAGATTCCCTAAGATATACGAAAATGCATTCCGTTTTCCATGGACAATGGAAATTCATTTTTGGTAGGGACGAAACAGAGCTTATTTTGCGATTTACTACCCTTTATAATAAACTGGAAATCAGCCTTTGGGGAGTAATTGTGCTTATGAATTTGAAACAGACAGTTTTCCGAGTCATATATTTTGGCATCTTAAACATGATATCCTACACGAGTATACATATGTTTTACACATTCATGATACAAACATTGCTAGGAAAGACACGTTTTCAATAAGTATGATGGAAGGAATAATAATGTCGTTCTTGTAAACAACTCACAAACTGACGGTGACTTTTATGTTTTCTTTTGTGTAAAAAAAAGAAATGTGACAACAATAAAGAAAAAATTCCCCCAAAAAAAGGGTTACACAAGCAAAAATTTAGATGCAGAACGAATGAAACTTGCTGAATTCTGGGTTCCAACTTTCCAACAAACACACTTCCAGAAAAAAACTACTTCCAGCTATTGCTATCATCATACTATTATATAGTAATACGCATATCTTTTCTATTCTGTTCAATAACTTTCATAGATAGTGTATGCTGTGGACTTTATCTAAATAATACGCAACAAAGGAACACATTATGTCCACAAAAAAGTGAGTCTATCAAATGTGCGCAAAATGTAGAAACTTTCAACTCGCACCGTGAATTTTTAAGCAAAATACCATATATAAATACTCCAGCTAATGAATGCAATATGTGCAAATAGACATTAATTATTAATTACTATAGTTTAATTGCTGAAGCTTTATAATGGGAGGTATAGAAGATACAGAGAGACACATTCAATTGATAGCGTACAAAAAGAATGTGGTCCACACCAATACCAAACTAGATGGTCGTGGTGAGTAGCCATCCCCTATTCATTGTAGGGCTTGGATTGACTGACATAGCCGGTCGGTAATTAGGACAGTAGTTTTCTTTTGCCTCCAATAAGATTAAAGCTCCAGAGTCAGGGATTGTATAGCACCCACCAAAACTTGTGTTTGAGCCTAGAAATAAATAATGTTTATTTTCACACTGACTTTCCCAATAATCATAGGGGTTCTAAGCTCTAACCAACCCCAACAAACAAGCTAATTAATAAAATAAATTTACTTCATATCTCACAGATTAGATTCCTGCGGCATGACGCAGGACATCGTAAATAGTAGATATGACGGCAATGGCAATACGAAGAGATAATACAAAATACAAATACTGACCTTTGCATGTTTGATTTCTAGCTCGGCTAATTCAATCAGATTTTTTCGAAAGGCTGCCACACGTCGTTTCTTAAAGTCTACCAGTTCTTCCTTTGCTTTTGTAGACATGGATTCAAACTTCTCGCACGCTTCTTGTTGAGCTTGTTCAGCCTACGCAGAAAAGACATACTAATAATGAAGCAAGAAAAATGAACAATGAAAAAATGAAGAAAGAAATTAATAGACTATTGCAATCCTTCTTTTTCCCAGCACATTGCCGAGCAAAAAACCGGCACAATGTCATTCCTCCTGTCTCACTGTTACTCAATAAATATAATATATTATCTGTTTCAGAGTTATATTTATTTAATCTATTGAAATTTGTAGCAAAATTGTTATATTTAGATAACAGTATTACGAATTTCTCGAATTGGTTTATTATTTTTGTTCGAAACCGAAAATATGTACCCTCACTTGTTGTTCCCACAAAGAAATCAAAAAGCAGTAACAACTCTCCGCAATTACGAGCTATAGGAGCTTGGAACAAGCTTCCAAGAAACTTCTGCGTGGACAGCACAACTGATTTAAAAACAACACCGAGTTACTGGCATGTTCTACGGAGCCTTAAGGATTATGTTATATCGCTACCTTCGTAACGATTAAATTAATAATTAAGTAGATTTAAAATATTTTCAAGACTTTGTAATGTTTTCTTCTTTTTTTCTCCTCTTTTCTGTGTCCCCAAAGGAAGACCAGCAAATACATGTTGATTTGGTTTAGGAGGGGTTTTACTATTTGGGGAGATGTTGAAATCGCCACCACCACCACCACAACCGCCACCACCACAACCACCGCCTCCACCACCGCCACTTCCGAACCGTAAAATAATTATTAAGAATTCTATTCTGCATTCAATAAATAGGTGAAACCAAAACCGCAGGAAGTTCTTTCAGTGACTTCTTCTCTATTGAGGACGAAATTCATTTTAATTTTTTACGATTTTGAGGTGTTGGTGACAATTTGAACTTTTTCTCAAATACTGCAATCTGTCGAAACAAGTCTGTTCCAGAGATGATAGCCTACTATTTACCTTGACTAGCCGGACCCACTGGCTTTTAGCCAGACTCACTCTTACGAGTCAATTTCAAAACCTGTCAAATTTTCAATCATTCACAAACTGTCCGAGGTGCAGCAAGTTTCTAAAATGTGATAAAGGACTCTCTTCGCCTCAATTTAATATTCAACTGTTTTGCTTTATCACATTCAAGAAACTTGCTGCACCTCGAACAGTTTGTGAATGATTGAAAATTTGACAGGTTTTGAAATTGACTCGTAAGAGTGAGTCTGGCTAAAAGCCAGTGGGTCCGGCTAGTAGTTAATTAACAATTTACTGCACCCAAGGTGTTATCAATTGTTTCCACGCTTACTTACGTCCACAACATCCATAGTCTGTCCAATAGTTCAGTTCAAGCAGCAATGTACAACAAATCAATAATGATCATTAACATTAAACTTCCATCTATGGATGTCAGATAACCACTTCCAAATAGATATAAGGCACACAGTCGCACATGTTTAACATGTATGATACTTCACTTCCAATATAACATAAAGTAGAAATAAAACTACGAACTAAAACCAAACTATCTACACACAAAGTTACAGAAAACAAACTATTGTTACAAAATTCACTTACAGCGCCCACATCTCTGTTCTTTGCTCTGGCCTTGTCTAAGTTTTTATTGGCCGCCTCATAATTTGCCAAGCACCTTCGGCGTCGGTAAAGAAGATTTTTTGCTGCATTGGAGTCCCGCATGTAGTATCGCAGAGTATCGGAAAGTTTCAAGTCTTCATCCGAAGCAACACGGTTCTCCACTTTCTACACAAGACACAAAGGGATGAGAATAAAATAAAGTTGTAATATTTATTCAATTCCCTCCAAAAAAAGTGCAGAAGGATAATAACTAAACTGATTTGAGAGAGCATCACATATAATAACTGAAATCTCATACAAAATAAGAAATAAGCGTTTCGTTTATGTGCGCTTACTCGTGCTTTTTCAAACGCATCAGAAGACTTAGTTAAAAACTTTTCCAACTCGTTTGTATCAATTGTTGCAAGCTGTATCAATTCTGAAGATATTTTAATGTACGAAGTAGCCACAGCGGAATGGGCTTTGGTCATTCTGTCGGCTTTCAGAGTAGCATCTTTAAGGTGGGAATGATAGTCTATTAAAAAGTTTCTCTCATTGTCAAAAAATTCATCAACATCCTTCTGGGTTGCCGAGAGTAAAAATTCGTCGGTAGTTTGTCCAAAAGATTTTATCAGCCCACCAAACATTTCTTTTTTGTTTTTTCCACGGACGCTTAGCTGAAAATGCAGAGCAGTAAATAAAATTTCTGATTTCTATTTTAACAAACAACCAGCAGTATTATTAACAAAGGCTTTGAAAATTCTTACGTCCTGATCATAAGATAAGAAGACACGAAAATTGTGGTCAACACGGAAAACAGGATGACTTGCTAGCCTACATAAAAATACTTCGTGCATTGCTACCGTCTTCTTGAAAGTAGCCAAATATTCTCTATTGGACAAACCATATACGATCAATATTAAGTTTTAGATCAATGATTACAGATGATTGATAATGAGCAAGCCAGACATACGCTTCAAGTTCTTGTTTCATTTTTGTGAACTCTTCTTTCGTCATGGTGCCTTCCCCTTCACCTAGCTTTTGAAGTTTCTCCCTGGATGCATCAAAATCAGGCTTTGGTGGCGCAGGTGGAATCTAAGCAAGGAGACCTCAGTTTATAGTTTTTATTTTCCATTACCAACAATACCAATAGCCAAAGCTAGTTCATAATGAACTTGTACATTGATTGATCAATGCAAACTGCAACAAGAGTTTAAACTTACAATAAAGCCAGCATACTCCTCATTGTCCTCGAATCGATCATGAAGCCATATAAATTCTTCATGTTGCCTAACCACGGAGAATTCTCCCTTCCCAAAGTCAGGTAGAGTAGTCTGCACAAGTGATCAAATTAAATTAACGAGCATTCTTTATTAATCAAATGATTTTTATTAAAAGTCTGGCAAAACTGTACATACCTTAGTGTGTACGGTGAATTTCACTTTGTCTCGCTCACTGAGGGCGTCTGAAATATCCACCACAAGTATGTTTTCGACTGATTCCGCAGCATCAGATCTTCCTGGCTGATATTCACAACGAATTTTAAAACTATTAAAAAACATATAGGATATAGGATAACCCTTTTGGATTGATTAGAGTATGTAGTGACAACTGAAAACGTAAAACAATAAATACTTTCAAGGTACAAATAATAGAACACAACACGACGAACTCATGCTTCGCTGTGATCGTGATCACTTCATATCAAAACGAGAACTTTCTCTAACCCAAGCAACACTTTGACACTATAGGAGAACTGGAGAACACGGATGCCAAATGCAAAAAAAAAAGGAAATTTGAACGTTGAGCCACACAACAAAGAAACTGCATGCGTGATACAGGTGACGTGAAAGACCACCGTTGAAAGTGGACTGGTGACGTGCCGGTAAGATCAATTCATTATTCGTATCTTGTCAACATTTCTTTATGGAATTCCATAGTAAACTAGCCGAATTTTCCATGCTCTTACTCTATCACGTGAGGTAAAAATAAAAAAACTGCGGCGCAAGTTCAGTAAATGAGACCAACTGAATAAGAAAGAGAAAAATAAATTCTAGTTTAAAAAGCTCAAGAAAAATAGAAACCTTCTCCGATGTAGTAGGTAGAACTTCTGGTCCACAATCGAAGGCGCTCTGAATCATGGTGGTAAAAGTTTAAGAAACTTCAAGCAGGTTTGAAAAGATATAGCGAATATAGTTATTCTTCCACAACATTCATTGTTGGCAATTTCTTAAACAAATAAACTTGCAACCTACTAAACTTTTGATATGAAAAATATTTATAAATAATTAATATATAAGTAAAAATACACTCTGTCTTTGTGTTTTAAGTTTTGGGTAATAAGACTTCACATCCGAGATTTACAGAATGCATGAATTTACGATGCTTTAAAATTGAACCTATTATTTCAAAATTTAAAAAATATAATAAAGGATAATATTCTGAATATTTTCTCTTATTTAGGAAATAACGTTACTGTGCATGAACTTCAATGACAGTTTTGTATGCATAGGAATTAGGACTGCAAAGTGGGCGGACTCAGTTAAAAACATAAAATACGATTGCTTTAGTACACCTAAATATAGAGTACAAAAACGTTATTACACCCCAGCTATACTGTGGAAGTTATGTTAGTTATGTAGCATCCAGGAGGGAATATCTTTATTAAAAACAATATCACTGCTATCCAATCATAGAAGCCAAAATGACTCTCTCAGTAGACTTCATAATATTGTATCCAAAGGATGGAGAGTAAGTCAAGATTATAATTATATTATTGCCGATTTAGTTCATAATGCGGTCAATGCGGTGAGGTTTTGTAAATCATTGTTTAAGATTCTGCATGATCCTTCTGTAATCGCTATCTCTTCTTATACACTTGCTTGATGCTTAATTGGCAGTGTCAGTCACACATTAACTTAAATAAAGTAACATACAATTATACAATCCGAACCACCAAGTAATATCTACAGCACAAACTTAATTTTGTATGGTTTCCTCTTTCCATCATTCAAACATTCATATTCAGATGATAATCGAACATCCAACAAGGAATAAAAATTAAATAAACCTCAGCAAGAGGGTATTACGACGAAGCCGGGTGATAAGGAATTATTTATATTAATATTACAAAAAACCAGTAATAATAATTAGGGGTTTTTATCGTTTTTCGGAAGCCTCATCAGCTAGTCTTTCTCTGTTCACCAACTTGCAATCGCAAATTGAATAAATATCAATCAACATCATTTTGATTTTCGCGCCAACAATAATAATACTACTACAAGTTATTCCAGTAAACTGATCAGATGACCAAAAAATTACCCTAACATTTCAAATTGAAATACGTAATTACAAAATTAAACCATTTTTGTCACGGTTGGGGTTATTCTAAAACCTGTCTGAAAACTGCGCACACAACTTTTACCCCGTTCTAAACAGAGTGTGTTAACAGAAATTCCAACTTGCGTTTTCAGAAGATTTTAGCTTTAACATGTGGAGCATAGGGCGCTCCCGTTTCTAGTAATTCTAAGACTCCGCCTTCGGCTTCGTAATAAAGCGATACTGTTTTATCAATTTTTTTTGCTTTGTCACATGCTAGAAAAGGACGGTATCGGATTTGCATTGGCGAAACAAAATTGAGATGAAACCTAAGTTTTGTAGCGTTAAAAATTCTACATCGAATAGCTATTTCAGTTTTTGAAAAAAATGCGTGCTTACCCCAGTGGGGGGAAAATTCTAAAATTGAATACATGGGGGAGATAAATCTCATTCATGTTGTAGTTTTTCGTATCCATGTAATACAGAGTACATATTTTTTTATCTGTATGCAATGCATTTTGCATTTATTGAATTTTCTTTTATCGAATCACTATCGGATCGGATCAAAGATGATCTTATAATCTGATCCGGAATCCGATTACTTTATCGGATTGGAGGGTTGGTGATCCGATCCGATTGATTCAATACGCATCCTTAAAAATTACTTTCAATACGTTAGCGTTAGGTAAGGGAGGTAAATAAGGATAATATAGCCGGGCCCACTGGCCTATGGCTAGACTCACTCTTACGAGTACAAATTCTACCTTACCAAATTTTCAATGATCCAAAAATTTACTGACGCATGGCAAGTTTCTAGAATGTGATAAAGCGACCCCTTCAAAATTTTAAAAATATTTGTTTTTTTTGCTTTATCACATTCTATTGCGTTATGATTATTAAATATGACTATACGCAAACACAGTAGTTGCAGGTACTTCATTAAAGGAAAGGAGCAAAGTTCAGTATGAAAATTGTTTGATGCTTTTCTCTTACACCACGCACTTAAGTGCAACGAGACTGTTGTTATGTTTATCGTGTCTGAACTTTTAGCTACCCTTAGAACACTTGTCAGTGACTATATCAGGAAGTGAGTCACGAAGAGTTGAGAAAGGACTTCACAACCATTACTTTCTTCTTTACTTTATCTTTTACCCTCTTTACTAATCTTCAGTTAAGATGGCTAGTATACTACAAGGATAATGGTGTTTGGTTTTAATGCTATAACTCGCAGATGTCAAAGAAATAGACCAATTAAAACCAAAAATACTCAAATACTCACCATCATCTTGATAGTGAAAATATAATCAGACGGTAATATAATGCTTCGTCAAGTCTTAAGTGGTTGTGACCATCCAGGGTAATTGAATTCTTCAAGCCACGGGCATTGTTGTACAACATAACATACAAACAAAAAGACGATCACCACAATAATAGGCTGAGCAGGGGCATTGGATCTGAGAAAAAAAAATGTCATCCGTCATATTTCAGTCAAAATTTACCTTCCTTATTATCCTTAGATTAATTTATAGAGGGATTGCAGTCTTTGGGGAGATGTTCAAATCGCCACCACCGTACCGTCACCGGTTAGCCTTTAGCCTCCGGCCACCACCACCACTCTAAACTGTAATAAAATTATTAAGGATTCCGTCTGCAAAAGAGCAGCATGTAAGACTGTGATTTTATTTAAACCGAGAACTGCGACGCGAAAAGACTCGACCCCATATGTAGGAGCTCCGCCGATACTGGAGGATTATTCCTAATCTGGTCGAGGGGGGTGTGTGGGGAGTGAGGGTCCAGTGGGGGAGGCTTTTCGAGTACAGACCTGAGTGCAGAAGGGAGCTGGGAAGGCCTTGGGTTCGGAAATCGCCAGCAGAAGTCTCTTCAGCGTCCCATCACGATCCGTTTAACTGACACTATGTCTGTATTGAGGACGGAGTTTTTAATAATTTTTTACGGTTTGGTGGTGGTGGTTGTGGCGGTAGTGATAGCGACTTGAACATCTCCGCAAATATTGCAATCTGTCCTAATTTATTATTCATCAAGTACAGTTGTCAAACCTTTTCTAACGTTTCGTTATGTAGAAGTAGATCTTTTGCTCCTCAATCTCCCTAGGCAGCCTCTTAACAACTCACGGTTAGCAGCTAACAGATGACCAAATCAGTTGGTCACAATCACATTAAAGACTTAACTTTTCAAATTTCAAATTCAAATCATACCATGAATTATCATGAATCACTTTTTTTATTGGAATTTTATTACTCAAGTGACTCAAGTAAACGAAGGTATAGTTAGAAAGTTAGAATACCATTAGAATAGAACTGACAACGATTGAGGACGATTAGATGTACGCGCCGTCAAGTCACGCTGTTGTCGACGCGGTTTTTTTTGCGAAATTCTTATGTCGCTGCCGTCGAAAGTTATCATCGACGGATCGCTGAGTGGTCAATAGGAAATGTCTTCGAATTTTTAAATGATAAATTCAGAAAATACCTCTTGAACATTGTGACTTTCGGCCAGCCAGAAAATTGTATTTTTTAAACTAGATATTCTGAAAATTTTCTCCCCAATTTTTGTTTAAAAATTGTGGAAATTATAAAATTTCATAGCTAAATTTTGGCGCCGTTGTTAAAAAAATTCTACAGTCAATTGTAAAATCTATGGTTTTCCGCCGCAGTCGGTCGTAAATCTCTAAGCCGCAGTTGTTTTTATAAATCGACGCACACCCTTAAGGAGGATTGTCAAATTGACAAATCATAGTTTGCCAGGCTCTGTTACTCGATGTCTCTCTGAAGTTCTTTTAAGGTGATCGTGCCTGTTCTGCATTTGCATGTGCTTATTCTCGGAGTAGTATTCAATAGGAAATCTGAAGATAGCCACCTATGAGTAGAATTAGCTATTACTTGGCTATTACTTCTGTTTCGGTTTGCATTTAACAGCAGAAACAGTAGTATTTTTAACTTTTGCGCCAAATCTGCATCCCTACTTATCTATGCTGTTTGTGCTACCAAGGTAAAAATGTGCAAGTAGTACATTGATTCACTAGGTGGCTCACCTTCAAATTTCCTATTGGATACTACTTACACAGTACTGGTGGATAGCAAAATAATCTAATTAAGTAATTTATTTTCGGATCCAGTTTACAAAAATTCGACCACCGCAACAGATAATAGTGAGGGAGAAATCCAATTTTACAATTACTCTCCCTTTTACTTTAAAACTTATCTTGTCAATGTATACTTTTGTTGTTTTTTTTCGCTTGGGTACTTGTGTCATGCAATACATGCACACTCTATATCACAGAGAAAAAAATTCCTGCGTGGACTCAACGCTAAAATCAGTTTGACAAAAATACCTCCTTAGTAGGAAAATATTGCTAAAAGGGGGTCCAGTAAACAAGGCATATGCAAATGACAAATACACCGCGTGAACTAGCAGGAGCTCAACGCCAGAAAAAAAAAGTTCAAACCAATGTCAATAAACCGCAGTAAGCGAATGTAGCAAGAGGTCGTTATTAGTTTTTAAGGGGAAAAGTGATGACTACGCCCTATTATTGGAAATAGTTCAGCTTTTGTGTTGTAAGCTATGCTTCAATAATAATTTTCTTCTCCAAGTTAATGAATTTAGCTTTTTATAAATTTTAATTGCATAA
>Ga0210040_10007295_pt1 | contig 13453 bp, 14 predicted proteins | sample CryGeyCG12114_NA_FD_185462 | JGI IMG/M metagenome (GOLD analysis project Ga0210040, IMG submission 185462) | Groundwater microbial communities from aquifer - Crystal Geyser CG19_WC_8/21/14_NA (SPAdes) (version 2) | ecosystem: Environmental > Aquatic > Deep subsurface > Groundwater | place: USA... | reverse complement strand
GCGCCCGCGGGATCGAGCAGCAAGGCACGAATCGCCTCGGCACCCGGCGTGCCCCCTGGCTCGCGCGTGCGCACCACCGCCAGGCCGCGCGCCGCGAGCGCGTCGGCCAGCATCAACGCCTGCGTCGATTTGCCCGCCCCTTCCCCGCCTTCCAAGCTGATGAAGCGGCCGCGCATTAGCCGAACAGGCCGTAGAGCCCGTTCACGAGGCGATACCAGGCATTGGCCCGGTCGACGGGCTCGGCAGCTTCCAGGGGGATGTCCACGGGTTCGAAGCCCGGCGTCTCGACGCGCAGGTGCGCCACCGCCTCGCCCTCGTCGATGGGTGCCTCGAGCGGGCCGCGATAGCGTATGGAAAGGGTCGGCTGTGCGCCCCGCCCCGTCGGGATGGCCGCGGCGATGCCGGTGGCCGGTGCGCGCAGCATCACGCTGGCGGCCATCCCGTCCTGCACCTGCGCCTCACCCACCAGCGTGCCGGCCGCGAACAGCGGTTGGGACGCGAAGCGGGTGAAGCCCCACTCCACCAGATCGCGCGCCGCCTTGTCGCGCACGGACCCGCTCGGCGCACCCGCCAGCACCAGCACGAGCCGCCGCCCGTCGCGCTCGGCCGAGCCGACGAAGGTGTAGCCTGCCTCGTTGGTGAAGCCGGTCTTGAGGCCGTCGGCGCCGTCCACGCGGCCGGTGATGGGATCGTGATTGGTCTGCGTGTAGCCGCCCCAGGACATGGTGCGGCGACCGAAGTAGCGACGATAGTACTGCGGATAGCGGAACACCGTCGCCTCGGCGAGCAGCGCGAGGTCGTGCGCGGTGGTGAAGGTGCGGCCTCCGTCGGGATAGCCGTTGGGGCTGTAGAAGTAGCTCTCGCGCATGCCGAGCTCGGCGGCATTGGCGTTCATCAGCGCGGTCCACCCCGCGACCGAGCCGGTGGTGGCGATGGCCAGGGCCACCGTCGCATCATTGCCCGAGACGGTGGTGGAGCCCATGATGAGCTGCGCCACCGTGGGCTGCTGGCCTTCCTTCAGGAACATCGACGAGCCTTCGCCCGACCAATCCTCCTCCAGGCTCTTGCTGATGGGCACGCGCGCGGTCTCGACCAGCTTGCGCTCGCCCAGCAGCTTGAAGGCGGTGTAGGCGGTCATGACCTTCGTCACCGAGGCGGGCATGAAGCGGCGACCGGCCTCGCGCGCGAACAGGATCTGGTGCGAGGACAGGTCGACCAGCAGGGCGACGGGGATCTCCGGTGGCACCGGCGCCTGGACCGTCGCCGTTCGCACGGTGTTGCGAGGCGCCGGGCGCGCGGGCTGGAGCACGGGCGGCGCGGCCACGTCATCGGCCTCGGCGACCGGCGCCGCGAGGCTCCAGGCGGTCGGCACGAGCGCTCCGGCAAATGCTGCGAAAAGCAGGAAGACCTTCACTTCAGCTCCATCGGCACGGCGCGGGCTCGCCGCGCGGTTCTGCCCAGCCTGTAGCGCGGGCGCATGGCTCGGGCGAGCAGGTGGCGAGGCCCCGGGGCGCTCAGTCCACGATCGCGTCGGCGAGCAGGCCCACGCTCATCGCATAGTAGTTGGAGCAATTGTATTCCAGGATCACCCGGTAGTTCTGGGTGAGCAGGTAGCCTGGCGCGGAGGGGCCGTCGGGCTCGAACAGGGTGGCGATGGCATCATCGGGGATGGGGCCGCGCGGCTCCACGCCCATGGCGCGCCATTCGGCCACGCTCATCCAGCGGCTGTGGCGCACGTGCACCCGTGGGCAGACCGGGGAGGCAAGCGGGCTGGCGATCCGCGCGCGATCCACGCTGTTGGGCACGAAGGCGCGCACGCCCCAGGGCTGCCCTGCCCGCCATCCGGCATCGCGGAAGTAATTGGCGATGGAGTGGAGCGTGTCCGCGTCCGAGCTCCAGATGTCCTTGTCGCCATCGCCGTCGCCATCCACCGCCAGCCGCAGGTAGACCGAGGGCAGGAATTGCGGATTGCCGAAGGCGCCGGCCCAGCTTCCGGTGAGCGCGTGGTTGGCAACGCCGCTGTCGGCGATCTTGAGCAGGTCGATCAGCTCGCGCTCGAACAGCTCGCGGCGGCGGCCTTCCCAGGCGAGCGTCGCCAGCGCCTGGGCAAGGTCGAAATTGCCCATCACTGCCCCATAGGCGGTCTCGTGGCCCCAGATGGCGAGGATGATCGGCGCCGGCACGCCGTAGCGGCGCTCCACGTCCGCGGCGAGCGAGCGCAGGCGTGAATAGGCGCGGCGCCCGCCTTGGATCCGCGCCTGCGTGTTGTGCTCGGCGATATAGGGGGCGAGCGGCGGGAAGCCGCTGCTCGCGCCGTCGCCGGAGGTGTTGTCGCGGTCGAGCGCGAGCACGCGGCTGCTGGGAGCAAGGCCGGAGAGGCGCCGGTCAATGGTGGACTGGCTCACGCCTTCGCTGCGCGCCTTGCGGGCGACCTCGGCAAGATAGCCCTCGAAGGAGGTGTTCTGGGCGCAGGCCGGTGCCACCAGGGTGCAGAGCGCCGCGACGGCAAGGCCGAATCCTAAGGTTCGCATCGCCCGCTCCATTGCACGCGCAGCCCCGCTTGCAAACCTGTGCCGATCAACCGAGCCTCAGCCGTACTTGCCCTCGTGCTGGGGAAGCGCGGTTTCGGCCGGGGTGCGCGCGAGATCCCAGCCTGCCACCTCGTCGGTATGCACGTCGAAACGGGTCAGGCGCGCGCCGCCGAAGCTGGTGGTGAGCGCCACGTCGGTCGCGTCGCGACCCTTGGCCATCACGATGCGCGCCACCCGGGGGCGATTGTGGCGGGCATCGAAGGTGTACCACCGGCCGCCGAGATAGACCTCGAACCAGGCGGAAAAATCCATCGGGTAATCCACCGGCGTGATGCCGATGTCGCCCAAATAGCCGGTGCAGTAGCGCGCCGGGATGTTCACCGCCCGGCACAGCGTGATCGCCAGGTGCGCGAAGTCGCGGCAGACGCCGTAGCGCTCGTCGAAGGCCGAGCGCGCAGTGCGCTCGCTGCTGGCCTTCTGGTAATCGAACTTGAGCCGCCCGTGGGTAGCATCCACCAGCGCCTGCACCCGCGCCCAGCCGCCCTGGATGTGCCCGGCGATCTCCCACGCCTCGTCGATCAGCAGGCTGACCTCGCAATAGCGCGAGCTCATGAGGTAGAGCAGCGCCTCGTCGGGCAGCTCGTCCACCGGGTGCTGGATGGCGTCGCGCACGATCGGGTCCGGCGTACCGGGATCGGCGATGACGAAGTCGCTTGAGAGCAGGATACCGCCGCGCGGGACGACGAACCGGCTGGCGACATTGCCGAACGAATCGATGTAGCGCCGCACCGGCACCGACGGCTCGGTCGCGAGCACGTCGGATGTAAGCAGGTCAGCCTGCCGCTCGGGCCGCACGCTCAGCAGCGCCACCATCGGCACCTCATGCTCGGTCTCGAAGGCGATGTCGAAACCGGTGCGGATCAGCATGTCTGGGACTCCTTCACGGGGAACGGCGAATGGCTGGTCTCGAGCTGGACGTGGCTGATGCGCACATCCACCGACATGTCGAGCATGCTGCCCACAGGCCCCGCCCAGGTGCCGGTGAGCGGGATGGCCTGCGCGTGGTCGCGGGCCACCGCCACGCGGATGAGGCCCTTATTGCCCACGATGCCGTTGGTGGGGTCGAACTCCACCCAGCCCGAGCCGGGGAGGAACACGCGCACCCAGGCATGCGTGCTGTGGCCGCCCACCCGCGCATCGGCGCCCTCCTCGTTATAGAGGTAGCCCGAGACGAAGCGCGCGGCGAGGCCCAACGCGCGCACCGCCTCCATCATCAGCACCGCGTAGTCGCGGCAGGTGCCCGAGCCCTGCCACAGCGTCTCGAGCGGGGGCTGGACGCCCTTCTCCTCGCGGCGGCGATAGGTGAAGTCGCGGCGGATCGCCTTGGTGATGTCGCGCAGCAGGTCGAGCGTGCGCAGCGGCGTGCCGCCCTGCAGGAAGCGCCCCACCCACTCGTCGACCCGGCGATCGCGATCGGGGTACTGCCGCTCGATCGAGCGCAGCAGGTCGGGCATGTCCTCGGCGGCATAGGTGAACGGGTAGGTTGCGGCGTAAGGCTCCACGGCGATGTCGCCAGCCGCCATCGGCAGGTGCTCGACGGTCGCCGTGCCGCGCACTTCCAGCACCTCGGCGCGCTGGTCGAAGGTGGCAATGGCCACCGCATTGCCGAACACGTCCTGGATCCAGCGCAGCCGCTCCGGCTCGGGCGTGATCTGCAGCTCCGCCGCCAGCACCCGCTGGTCATAGCTTTCCCGCGGCCGCACCAGGATGCGATGCTCGCCGAACGCCACATCCCCACGATAGCGGTAGCGGGTGGTATGGTCGATCGATACGGTGGGCATGCAGGGGCGTGGCTTTGCGCATTTTCGGGAAGGTTGCAGGTGCGAGATACACTGTTGTCACAATCTGATCCCCAGCCGGTAAGGAAAAACGGCGATCTCCTGTCGCCCGGCCCATTTTTTCTGCTCGGGGACCATGCGGGCAGCGCCATTCCCGCTGCCCTGGGTGATCTGGGCCTCGCGCCCGCCGACCGGCAGCGGCACATCGCCCTCGACATCGGGGTGGAGGCGCTGGGCCTGCGTCTGGCCGAGCGGCTCGGCGCGCCCTTCGTGCGCCAGGCGTTCTCCCGGCTGGTGATCGATTGCAACCGCGACCCGGCGCGTCCCGATGCCGTACCCGAGATCAGTGACGGCACGCCCATCCCCGGCAATACGGCGCTGGACGGCGCCGCACGCCAATCCCGCATAAACGAGGTATTCGCGCCCTATCACCACGCCATCCACGAGGCGCTGGACGCACGGGCGGCGGCCGGGCTGGAGACGGTCCTGGTGGCGGTGCACAGCTTCACGCCGGTGATGCAGGGGTTCGCCCGCCCTTGGCACATCGGCGTGCTGTACGATCGCGGCGACACGCGCTTCGCGCTGCGTGTGCTGGAAAGCCTACAGGGCCGCGACCAGCTGTGTGTCGCGGGAAACGAGCCCTATCGCATGGACCTGATCGATCACACGATACCCCATCACGCCTACCCGCGGGGCTTGCGTTATGCGGAGATCGAGGTGCGGCAGGACCTCATCGATCCTGCGGCAGGCAATGGCGTGGAGATGATGGCCCAGCTCCTGGCGGAAACGCTCCGAGCCTCGGCCGACGCCTGAGGAAAGTCGGCCCGCCGCGCCGGCCCTGCCGATCGGGCGCCGCTGGCGGACAGGGTGGGATTTGAACCCACGAAGGGCTTGCACCCTTGCCGGTTTTCAAGACCGGTGCAATCGACCACTCTGCCACCTGTCCCGCAGCGCGCGCACGTAAGCAGGGCGCCCCGGCATGACAAGGCACAAGTTCCGCCCGCGCCCGTTTCAGTCTTTCCACAATCTGACCGAGCCCCCGGGGGAAGATCCGGACGGGGCGCCGCGTGGAGCCACCGGGCCCCGAGCAGGCGCGCGCCAGCCTGCGCCAATGCGTCAAGGAATCGCGCGCGCTGCCCACGACCGCACCGGCGGTCCATGCCACGCGCGAACCACTCATGCTTGATCGCGACGCGGTCGAGGTGGACCTGCACGAGATCAGTCGCGCGGCTTCGCAGCGCGACCTGACCGCGCGGGCCGACCGGCTCGGCCGAATAGGCGGCGACCTGCTGGAAGACTTTATGGACCTCTCGCCCGCATCTGCGCCTTCGGCATGTGTCACATCCGCCGCCACCAGATTGCCGAGCGGCTGATGCAGCGCGCACACGCGCCACTTAGCCGGGATGACTTGCCCGAGTCGATGCGTTAAGACCTTGGACACAAGGCTCGCGGCGAGCGACACATGGTTTGGCAGGCGATCCTGGCGAGCGGTGTGGTAGGCTACGCTGCACCGATGGGAATGGGAGATCAGCATCGTGAAAAGCACTATCCTGGGCGCGCTATGCGTCGCCGCCGGCCTGTCGATCAGCGCTCCCGCCGCGGCGCAGGGCGGTTGCTCGCGCGAACTTCTCACCGAGATCAGCGGCAGCTGGATCCGCGCCGTGGAAGCGGGCCGCATGACCGAGATGCAGCTGGGCGAATGGGTAGACTACAACGAGAACTTCACCCGCTCCTCGCTCGGCGCCTTCCTCGACGCCCCACGCGAGGTGGACTGGCACCTGGCCCTGCTCGACACCACCAGCTGCCGCATCTTCGTGGAGGCGGTGATCCTCGACGAGGCGCGCCCGATGGTGATGGCCACGCAGATCGGCAACGGCTTCTTCGGGGTCGGGCCGTTCAACAACATCGTCACCGACAAGGGCGACTGGCTGTTCGATGCGAAGGCCACCTACGAATACGCCCGCCGCGAGGATTGGAGCGAGCTGCCCGAGGGCGAGCGGCCCACGCGCGAACAGCTGATCGCCGCGGCCGATGCCTATCTCGACCTGTTCAGCGACAAGAGCGTCGAAGTGCCCTGGGGCCAACCCTGCGCCCGGCTTGAGGGCGGCGTCTACACCGCGCGGGGCCAGGCCACCGACAGCTGCAATATTGGCGTGCCCGAGGGCATCGCCATGGCCGAGCGGGATTACATCGTGGACGAAGCCAAGGGCGCGGTGAACGTCTTCCTCAAGATGGGCGAAAACCAGCGGCCCGACAGCCACACCTTCCGCCTCGTGGACGGCAAGCTGCGCTACATCCACACCGTCACCAATTGCGGCGAGCAGGACAATTGCGGCTTCGATCCATTCGATCAGATGCTTGCCGCGAACCCCGACATGCAGCCCGATCCGGCGCTGTTCGATTGATCGTGCCGCGGGTGGGGGCCGAGCTCCCGCCCGCGTCCGGTCTTGGCCTCAGGCGAGCTCCTCTTCCTCGGGGATGTACAGCGCCGTGTCGGCGCGCTCGTCGCCCTCCTCCCCGTCGGTGACGGGCAGCGCTCCTGGAGCCCACTCGGCCTTCCCCGGCCGCTCGATGATCTCGTATTCCATTGCCTGCGCCTCTCCTGGCTTGCCGGAGAAACGTGGCAAGCGCAGGCCCGATCCCGCGCCCGCGGAGGTCGCCGCCCGCGCCTAGATGTGCACCGCGCGCCCGTATGCGGCGAGCACGCTCTCGTGCATCATCTCGCTCAGCGTCGGGTGCGGGAAGATGGTGCCCATCAGCTCGGCTTCGGTGGTCTCGAGCACCTTGCCCACGGTGTAGCCCTGGATGAGCTCGGTCACCTCGGCGCCGCACATGTGTGCGCCCAGCAGCTCGCCCGTCTTGGCGTCGAACACCGTCTTCACGATGCCTTCCGGCTCGCCGAGCGCGATGGCCTTGCCATTGCCGATGAAGGGGAAGGTGCCGGCCTTCACCTCGTAGCCCGCTTCCTTCGCCTTGGCCTCGGTCATGCCCACCGATGCGACCTGCGGGTGGCAGTAGGTGCAGCCCGGGATGGCATTGCGGTTGAGCGGATGGGGGTGCACCTCGGTGTTGCCCAGCTCCTGGGCGATCGCCTCTGCCGCGGTGACGCCCTCGTGGCTCGCCTTGTGCGCCAGCCACGGGCCGGGCACGCAATCGCCGATCGCCCACAGGCCCTTGGTCTTGGTGCGGCCATAGGGGTCGATCTGGATGAAGCCGCGGTCCAGCTCGACCAGCTCCTCCAGCCCCAAATTCTCGGTATTGGGCACGATGCCGACGGCGACGATCACGTGGCTGAACTCGCCGCTCTCCACCTTGCCCGCCTGATCCTTGATGCGCGCGGTGATGCCCTTGTCGGAAACCTTCAGCTCCTCGACACCGGCTGAGGTCTTGATCGTAATGCCCTGCTTGGTAAGCGATTTCTGCAGGAAGGCCGAGATGTCGGCATCCTCCACCGGCACGATCCGGTCGAGCATCTCGACTACGGTCACGTCGGCGCCCATGTCGTTGTAGAAGCTGGCGAACTCGATGCCGATGGCGCCCGAGCCGATCACCAGCAGCTTGGTCGGCATCTCCGCGGGAGTCATCGCGTGGCGGTAGGTCCACACCCGCTTGCCGTCGGCAGGCGCGAACGGCAGGTCGCGTGCGCGCGCGCCCGTGGCGAGGATCACGTGCTTGGCGGAAAGCTGCTCCTCGCCCTTGTCGCCCTTCACCGTCATCGTGGTGGGGCCGGTCATCGTGCCCACCCCCATGTGGACGGTGATCTTGTTCTTCTTCATCAGGTGCGTGACGCCCTGGTTGAGCTGCTTGGCCACGCCGCGGCTGCGCTTCACCACCGCATCCAAGTCCGCGGTGATCTCGCTGGCGGAAAGGCCATAATCCTTGGCGTGCTGCATGTAGTGGAGCACCTCGGCCGAGCGCAGCAGCGCCTTGGTGGGAATGCAGCCCCAGTTGAGGCAGATGCCGCCCAGCAGCTCGCGCTCGACGATCGCGGTCTTCAGCCCCAGCTGGGCCGCACGGATCGCGGCCACATAGCCACCGGGGCCGCTGCCGAGCACGATGAGGTCGTATTGTTCAGCCACTGGACTGCTCCTGGACAGTGTCGGGGGTGATCGGGCCCGGGTTGATCGGCCCCACGTTGATCGGCCGAGGCCGGCCGTGCTCGTCAATCGCGACGAAGGTGAACTTGGCGTGCGTAACCTTGTCCGCCTGCTCGGAGTGCCGCTCGCGGCTCCACGCTTCGGCAAGGATGATCAGGCTGGTGCGTCCCACGCGCTCGATATGGGTGTAGACCGAGATTTCGTCACCCACCTTGACCGGCTTGTGGAACTCCATCGAGTCCATCGCCACGGTCACCGCCCTGCCCTTGGTCCGGCGCGCAGCGGTGAGGCCGGCGGCCGAGTCCATCATCGAGAGCAGCCAGCCGCCGAAGATGTCGCCATAGGCGTTGGTATCGGCCGGCATGGCGGTGACCCGAATGGCTGGATCGAGCCCGGCGCGCACCTCAGCGTCGGAGGACATCAGCCCAGCACCAGCCGCAGATCGCGCGCGAGCACCCAGCCCGAGCGGCACGGGCCATTGTACGGCTGCGGCTCCGCGACCCGCGCGCTCACCTTGCAATCGCCCAGCTCCTGGAACTCACCCTTGGGGTAGACGATGCCCTGCCACTCCGCGCCGTCCTCGCCCTCGCCCTTGTCGCAGATCCACACCAGCGTCGCGGAGGGCAGCCGGTCCTTCTCGCGCGCATATGGGTCGGGGCGCTCGCGGACGGGCAGTTCCGGGTCGAGCGTCCTGATGGTGCCGACGCCAATGCAGGCGTCCTCGCTGGGGCCTTCGGAGCCGATCAGGGGGATCTGCTCGGGTTCGGCGGCGAGCGCAACGCAATCGCCCCACAAAGCGACGACGAGAAACGTCGCGGCGATCCGCCCCAACCCGCCCAAAGCTCGTCCTTTGATCACTCAGCGGATCGGCTTGTCTGAGTTCTTCTGAGCGGAATTGTAGAGGCCATAAGCCAGGAACATGAGGCTCGCTGCCGCGATGATAATGCCGGCCAACTCCATAATCCTACCTTCCACCTCCACAGCTTCTGGCGATCTCGACCTGCTCGGCGACGAAGGCCTCGTCACCTGCAAACCGCTCGTTCAGCGTCTCGTCCTGCGCGATGGCGAATGCCCGACCGCAACGATCACGTTCCTGCTGATATGCGCGTTCCATTGCAGCATTTCTACTCTCGATCAGGTCTCCTGCGATGAGCGTCGCGACGCTCACCGGAAGCCCGATCAACGCGACGATGATAGCGGGTTCCCGAAGGAGACCCGCCAGCCTCAAGCCACCAGACCCAGCGGCGCCTCGCACATTTCCTTGAACACCTTCATCAGCTCGGCCCCGTCCGCGCCGTCTATGGCGCGGTGGTCGAAGCTGCCCGTCGCGCTCATCACCGTCGCCATGCCGAGCGCGTCGTCGACCACGTAGGGCCGCTTCTCGCCCGCGCCGATGGCCATGATCATGCCCTGGGGCGGGTTGATGACCGCCTCGAACTGCTTGATGCCGTACATGCCCATGTTGGACAGGCTCGCGGTGCCGCCCTGGAACTCGTGCGGCTGCAGCTTGCCCTCGCGGGCGCGGCCGGCCAGGTCCTTCATCTGCGTGGAGATGGCGCTGATTGCCTTGTTGCCCGCATCCTCGATGATCGGCGTGATGAGCCCGGCCGGGATCGACACCGCCACGGAAATGTCGGCGCGGCTGAACTTGAGCAGCTTGTCGCCCGCATACTGCACGTTGCACTTGGGGCAGGCGATGAGCGCCTTGGCGAGGGCCTTGATCAGCATGTCGTTGACCGACAGCTTCACGCCCTGGGCCCCTAGCGCCTCGTTCAGCTCGCCGCGCAGCTTGAGCATCTTGTCGAGCCGGATGTCCACCGTAAGGTAGATATGCGGGACCTGCTGCTTGGACTCGGTCAGGCGGCGGGCGATGGTCTTGCGCATCGAGGAGAGCTTCTCCTCCTCGTGCGGAATGCCGAAATCCTGCGCAACCTGCGGCTTGGGATCGACCGAGGGCGCCAGCTCGCGCTCGACTGCCGCCGGAGCGGCCGCAGCGGAAGGAGCAGCACTCGGCGCGGTGGTGGGCGCCGCAGCCGTGGGCTGCGCGCCTTCCACATCGGCCTTGACGATGCGCCCGTTCGGACCGCTGCCGGTGATGCTGGCGAGGTCCAGGCCCCGGTCCGCGGCGATGCGCTTGGCGAGCGGCGATGCGACGACGCGGCTGCCACCGCTCGCATTGGCTGCCGGGGCCGACGCGGCGGCGACGGGCTGGGGAGCGGCATCGCCCTTGCCGGCCTCGCTGACCGGCGGGCTGGCAGGGCCCTGCCCCGTGGGTCCAGGCGAGCTGCCGACGGGCGCGGTTTTCTCGGGCGCAGGAGCGGCGGCCGCGGAAGCCGGTGCTTGCCCCCCACCTGCCGCGCCGACCTGCGCCGCATCCTCACCCTCTTCCGCAAGCGTGGCTATGACGGTGCCCACCTTCACGCCTTCGGTGCCCTCTTCGACCGCGAGGTGCGCGATGACGCCCTCGTCCACGGCCTCGAATTCCATCGTCGCCTTGTCGGTCTCGATCTCGGCCATGATGTCGCCCGAGCTCACCTGGTCGCCCACCTTCACCAGCCACCTGGTCAGCGTGCCCTCCTCCATGGTGGGCGAAAGGGCAGGCATCTTGATGGCGATCGGCATGCGGCGCTCCTCTCCTGTCCCGGCACGGACTTCTATGGTCTCGAGACGGACTGGGCTGGTCTCGACACGGACTGGGCCCGTCTCTGGCCAATTTGCCGCGGCCTCGCAAGGTTCTTGCGCTGGTCGCGTGTTGGTTGGATACGGCGCGCGGGAGAGGATGGCCCGAAAGGTTTGCGATGCGGGTCTATCTGGTAGTCATTGACGAAACCGCGGAGGCGCATGTGGCGCTGCGCTTCGCGGCCCGGCGCGCGGCGCGCACCAACGGCACCGTGCATCTCCTGGCGATCGTCCCCAGGCAGGCGTTCAGCGCCTTCGGCACCATCCAGGCGACCATCGAGGAAGAGGCGCGCGACCGTGCCGAGGTGCTCGCCCACAGCGCCGCAGGCGAGTTGATGATCGAGGGCGGCAACGTGCCGCAGATCGCGGTGATCGTGGGCGACGGCAAGCAGGTGATCACCGAATACCTCGCGCAGCACCCCGAGGTGGCCGCCCTGGTGCTCGGCGCCGCCGCGGGCGTGCCGGGACCGCTGGTGGCGCACTTCTCGGCCCATGCGGGCAACATGCCCTGCCCGCTGTTCATCGTGCCCGGCACGCTGAGCGACGAGGAGATCGACCGGCTGAGTTAGCTGGGCCCTGGTTTCTGTCCTCGCGGCTGTTCCTTCGCCGGGCTGGCGTCCGGCTGCGGGCCGCGGAGTTTATCCTGAGCGGCTGCTGCAAGCAGCCAGCCGAAGGGGGCGCGCGTTCGCGCTTGCGGGCGCTGCCCGGCCGTCGGGCGGTAAACGGCTTACCGCTTACTTCCGCTTGCCGCGCCCCTGATGCCGGATGTTGCCCGGCCTTCCACGCGCGCCGAGCTGGTGCTTGCCCTGCCCGTCCTTGCGCGGACCGCCGCGCCGCCGCTCGCGCTCTTCCGGACGTGCGCCGCGCGGGGTGACGGGCTGGCCATCGGCATCGGGCACCTCGAACTTGAGCGCGCCGGTGAGCGGATTGGCCTCGGCCAGGCGCAGCGGCAGCGTATCGCCCACGGCGAAGCGCGTGCCGGTCTGCTCGCCGCTGAGCGCGCGCCCGGCTTCGTCGTAGTGGAAATATTCGCGGCCCAGGGAGGAGACGGGCACCAGTCCGTCCCCACCCAAGCCCACGATAGTCGCGAAGAAGCCGAACTTCTGCACGCCCGTAATGCGCGTCTCGAAGGTCTCGCCCACGCGCGCCGACAGCCAGGCGGCCACGTAGCGGTCGATGGTGTCGCGCTCGGCCTCCATCGCCCGGCGCTCGGTGACGCTGATGGCGTCGGTGATGCGGCTGAGATCGGCGCGGTCGGTCTCCGATAGCCCGGTGGTGGCCGGCAGGTCGGCGCGCTTGTCCGGCTTGGGCTGCTCGAGCCCGAAGGCATCGACCAGCGCGCGGTGGACGAGCAGGTCCGCATAGCGGCGGATCGGCGAGGTGAAATGCGCGTAGGAGCCGAGCGCCAGGCCGAAATGGCCGGCATTGGCGGGGCCGTAATAAGCCTGCGTCTGGCTGCGCAGCACCGCCTCCATCACAAGCGCGCGCTCGGCCGGCTCGGCGATGTCCTTGATCATCCGGTTGAAGAGGCCGGGTGTGACCACCTGGCCGAGCGCGAGCTTCTTGCCGATCGAATCAAAATAGTCGCGCAGCGCGACCAGCTTCTCGCGCGTGGGCGGCTCGTGGACGCGGTACACCACCGGCGAGGCCTTGCTCTCCAGCGCCTTGGCCGCCGCGACATTGGCCGCGATCATGAAATCCTCCACCACCCGGTGCGCGTCGAGCCGCTCGCGCAGGGCGATCTCGGCGATGCGGCCTTGCTCGTCGAGCTGCACGCGGCGCTCGGGCAGTTCCAGCTCCAGCGGATCGCGCGCGGTTCGCGCGTCGTTGAGCAGGCGCCAGGCGGCCCATAGGTGCCGGAGGTTCTCCGCGGCCTCCCCGCTGTCGATGCGGCCTTGCGCATCCTCGTAGGCGATCACCTCGGATATCTGCACGATGGCGCGGGTGAAGCGCCAGGCGGTCACCCTGCCGTCGGGCGCGATCTTCAGGTGGCAGGCCATGGCGGCGCGCGGCTGGCCTTCCCGCAGGGAGCAGACATCCGCGCTCAGCACCTCGGGCAGCATCGGCACCACGCGGTCGGGGAAGTAGACCGAGTTGCCGCGCTTCCTCGCCTCCCGGTCCACCGCGCTGCCGGGGCGGACGTAGAAGGCGACGTCGGCGATGGCGACCACCGCGTCGAAGCCGCCGGCGTCGTCGGGCTGGGCCCAGATGGCATCGTCGTGGTCGCGCGCGTCGGATGGGTCGATGGCCACGATCGGGAGGTGGCGCAGGTCCTCGCGGCTCTCCTCGCTCAGCGGCAGGCGGGCGG
>Ga0210040_10007294_pt1 | contig 13455 bp, 17 predicted proteins | sample CryGeyCG12114_NA_FD_185462 | JGI IMG/M metagenome (GOLD analysis project Ga0210040, IMG submission 185462) | Groundwater microbial communities from aquifer - Crystal Geyser CG19_WC_8/21/14_NA (SPAdes) (version 2) | ecosystem: Environmental > Aquatic > Deep subsurface > Groundwater | place: USA... | reverse complement strand
TTTTTTTACAGAAACGGGACGATCTACTAGTTTTTTCAGCAAAGGAATCACTTTGTAAGCACCAGCTTTCATTGAAACAGAACATAAAGACCCCAAAGTGAATTTGAGGTAATCTCCTCTGCAAAACTGGAGCAAACTATCAAAGGCCAAACTTGGGGGACAAACATTTCCCACATGAAGGCAAACGGCTGGAATCAATTCAGTCTTGAAATCTTCATCAACTGTAATTCTGTCTTGGGTTGGATACACAACAAATTCTTGGATGAATTCATTTGAATCCATAAGTAGTGATAATACTTGCATAGCAGATTGCCGAGCACTCATTGAAGGACCTTCTGGTTTGTTTACTATAGAACGGCAGTGGCTAATAATTTTTTCACACAAAAGTACGTAGCCCTGACATCTCAAGGACACAAATATACGCCTGCGTTCATGATGGGAGGACAAAATGGCATCAATTATAGCTGGCAAATCGTTCAGTAAAAGTTGTGGCGCTATTTTCATCAAATGCTTAAATAATGGCGCGTCTGGATTCTTTTTGAATGACAGAATACATTTCCTCTCCCAGTCGGCTGCATTCCCGGTCCCAGGGAAAATTCTGACAATTTTTTCCAATTTGCAGTCCCATCTCATGTTTCTCCCTGGAGCCTGCATTTCAATCAGCTGTAACAAAGTTGACCGCATCCAAGCAAATTGAGAAAAATCGAGCGCGTTTTTTGAATTGCAATGGCGGTTCCATGTCACCATTTTATCCATCAAAGGGAGAACTAAAAACTCGAGGAACTGTTTCTTTTCACCTTCAGATGGAAATCCCCGCCCGTACATTGTTTCCAATTCGTTTGCAATCATTACCAGCGCTTTTCTTTGTGAAAATGTACAACTGTCAAAATGCTGCAGCCATCCGCCGTCTCCATATCCTTGAAGTAATTGCAACTTGACCAGTAAGCTCACAGCCTTGTTCGTTGGGATAGTAGTGACCCCAGGTTCATCCAGTGTGATAATTTTAACGATAAACTTTTCGGTAATTCTTGAGAATTCCTTACCCAAAATGGCGATTTGGATCAGCTCTATGATTGGCTTCCAATGTTGAGGACCGAGTTTGGACATGGGAAAAAAGTGATGCAGGAATTCTAGAAACGTTTCTCGAACTTTCATTTGATCATTTCGGAATCGGTTCACTACAAAGTTGAGTACTGTGGCCAATGCATTGAAATCTTGGTTATGGACTACACAAGTAAGGATCAAGTAGGGGACCAATTGGGACCTTTTGTATACATCAGGCTCCATATTGCAAAGTTTTTGGACGCACTTGATTGTCTCATCTGGTGGAAAAAACGATGCCCAAAATGCATCTTTGTTTGCCACATAGTTAGAATCAATCAGCCAGAAAATGTTAAAATTTGTGTCCGAATTGTCGTCATCGTCAGTAGTTGCAGCTTGAGCTTTCAATTTTTTCACAACCAACTCCCGATCTTCAGAGGAAAGCAATAGAACCATGTCAAACGTCAGCGATTCCGGGAAATCCATAATGATATCTTTTCCATATTTAGTAGCAAAAGCCTGACGAAGCATTGCCATCCTTTTTTTCTCTGGAATCAGTTTAAACCAACTAGAAACAAGGTTTTTCTGGCATCCCCAATTGTAATGGTCTTTCAATTGGTCGCAACATTGCGATGCAGTTTTGGGGAGAATGGAGACCAAGAAAGTGATAAATTCTGTGTCGTTCAAGCTCCGCACTATAGTTTCACTGTGCAGAAAATATGCATATTTGCCCGCGTTTTTCAAAATCCTTGATTTGTACTTCTTAATCATTTCCTTGGTTTCACTGCAACTGAAGGAGATAACCGGATTTCTCATATTTTTCTCATCTAATTGCTCCAAAAAGTCCAAAACAAGCGACGGCTCTAGTTTCATTAAAGTTCGGATAGTTCTTGTAGGGTTGATTAGTAGCTGCTGGTTTTCGGCACACATTTTTTTCAAAATGTGTAGCCCGACCGTTGGATATGCGAATGCAATGCGTTCCAAATGTTTTGATGACGTGAGAACGACCGGCTTTTCGTTTTCAACGAAATACGACTTTAAAGTGTCTTCTGTGCATCCTGGCAACAAATTCTTTGCGGACTCCAGCCCATAATTTTTTTTCATGACAAGAAACAAGGCATCCATTTTGACTTTGTCGGTGCAAAGGAGTCCAAGTCGATATATAACCTTTTGCCGGCTGCTATAAGAGAGATGTTGAATCCATTGGTTAACAAATGTGATCGGTTCAATTGCTTCAACAATAGAATTGGGGCCATCGTATAGCCAAGCGAATTTAATAACGCGGGGGATCACTCTTGTGTTTTCACTTTTCAATATATTCAAAACGGTGGGTAGATCCTGGAGAATATTAACGAGCTCCAGCTTCAACTGGGCGGAGAAAAAATCGTTGTCTGTCAATGATTGGACGGTTTTTGAGGCTTTAGAAATTTGGTCTTGAGCTGTCAAGTTTGTCACAAATGCGTTGAGTTTTTTCCATCGGCTTCCGACATATTCCACATCTGAGGAAGACCGGAGGGAATCAAGGAAATGTTGAGTTTTTTTATCCATCTGTAAAATAAATTTGTTGAGATCATAAGTAATTCTGTGAGCATGTATGAGTATAAAATTTGTCAAATATTAAATTTTCACCTTCAGCTTTTATTAGGGCCAATTATACGAATATTGGAATAACACGAACTATATAGCTAACCAATTATAGCCAAAAATATAATCCAAAACTATTTAAAACGACCGAAAAAAGGAAACCAAATGACTCAGAGTTTTAGTTTCTATTGTCACTGTTTGAATGTTACTTTGATGACATCATAACACTGCAGAAACCATTTACATTGGGTAATTTTGCTTGTTTTTTGTCCATACACATGCAATGAATGCATGCTGAATGCTGAAAAAACTTTTGCCCTGGAGCCGGAGCCCTGCTTAATTTAAAAGCAAATGTGTTGCATTTCATGGAGCCGTCAACTCAAGGTCATAAAAAACTATGCTGCACACTTGCTCATGTGTGGGACATGGAATGACAAATACAAACGTAATTGCACGCAGATATACTGCATATTATGCATTTATGCAATAAGAATATTTTGGAGAACAACTCTTACTTCTTATGGATTGCATAAAATTGCTGAAAATAGTCGCCGAAAATCGTAAAGATTTACCAAGAGATAAGTCAGTACTATATGCTGACTCACACAATAGGCACTATGCAGAAAAAAATCGTGTCACTGAATAACATAAACATTGGGTGCCCGTCTCATTATGAATGGATTCTGAATCCCGATATGCGATCTTAAGTTTAAACACATTAATTTTATGTTGGACCTTTCAGTGACTTAATATGTCACCACTTGAGCTAATGTCATAAGCTTGACCTTACACGCAAATTAGTACATCAATTAATAAAATTTAGTATGGATTTCGCAATCCCAATAATAAAAAATATGCTGTGTTCGACGGTTAAAAATATACGTTATCGTGTGGCGTGTTAATCAATCTGGAAATCTTTTCATACACATGTACAATTTTTTTCACATTTTTGAATCCATCTGAAAGGAAGGTCTGAAGCAAAGCCTGAGTGACTAGACGCTGATCAATGTAAGGCACTTTTAAATTAGATTAAATGAGATCCACTTGAGACATGACGCATTTGATTAGTTAATTAGTCTCCAGTCCATAGAAAACATGGGTTGAGCATTTCTCTAAATTAGTCTAATCCTTCGTAATCAAGTTTACAGTGAAAACTGTGTGTCTTTGATTTGTCTCAGTCATTACATTTTGCATGTGTGTGTAAGGACAAAATAATTGTCCAAGTGGTCCTCCTTTTCAATTGCATTATATGATATCTAACGTTATCTAACGTGCAATTTTAGTTATCAACTTTGTCAACTATACACGCATGTACTATATAACGTAGTATACACTTAAACTCGACGTTATGCAATATCTCGTCAATCTGTCTGTATCCAAAAAGCCCAATGAGAACACAATTCTGAAGATATATGTTTTATACTAAAATTTACGGCGATTGACCTGACCAGTATACTTTAATTCGTCTCCGCATTTGATAAAGATTTTAAAGTCAAATGTTTAGTTTAGTTCATTCTAAGGATCTTAGTGAGAACGTCATTCAAATACTATTGCTCTTACAAGCTCAACTATCTTATCAAATTGTTTTCATTGCCAAAAAACAAACAAAATCTACGCATGCAGTGTAGTTAACTTTGGTAGGTCCTTAGTGTAATACTAACTATAGCCAGAAAATGACAAAAGAAGACAAAACCAAGGATTCTCATGATGTTAATGTGGAAGACATTTGGGAAGATATAGGTGATAATTTTTAGCAAATGCAAAAATTGCATGTACATTTATGATGATGTTGTTTATTTGTTTTCATGCATTCCATTCCTTACATATTGGCAACAGCTTATTTGCATCTGATTTGAATGTTTATTGATTCTGTAGGTGGATTTTCCACGTATCAAAAATGGCTAACTTTTGCATTGTTACTGCCGCAACTACCTCAAGGCATGATAGTCCTCTCACCAATTTTCACGGGGACAAGCCAAGTGCCCACGTTTTGCGAGGACATTAATGAGGATCTATCCTTCTTGAACTCCTCATGCATTTCCAATTGTACAGTGGGTGGGGATTCCAGGGTTCATAATAGTATTGTGCAAGAGGTAGATCAACATAAGTTGAAATGGCTATGTAAGTTTGTTAGTTAGTTAAAAACTAAACAAACTGTAAAGTAAGAAAATTTGAATTCTAGTGGCTGTTGGTTTGCGACAAAAGTTGGATAGTAGAAACCATTACCAGCGTGCAAATGGCAGGGATGATGACTGGAGCATTTTTATCATCCATTATATCTGACCAGTTAGTCCCATGAACGCTTAAAAGTTCACGTTATAGCCAAAATTAGATTTTTTTTAGTTGATTTCCTTTTTTTTTATCAGATTTGGACGTAAGAAATGCTATGTATACCAAACCGTGGTATTGGGTCTATTCGGGATGCTCCCAGCTTTGGCTGTAGGCCCATGGACTTATATGATTGCTAGATATTTGGCTGGTGTGGGTGCGGGCGGTAATGCAAACTAAACTGATGTTTTTTTCTTCAAAACTTCCAATTTTTGCATAATATGCGTGCTTTATTTATGTATTTGTCTTGTGTAGCATGTTTTGTGGTCTATATCAGCCATCTGATGGAATTCCTTATCCCAACATGGCGTACCCTCGTGGGCTGCGTAAATTTCTTCACAATCGGAGAAATGGTCCTAGCTCCAGTGGCCTACTTTATACGGGACTGGAGGTGGTTAACTGTGGCCACAGGATTGCCTGCAATATGTCTTCTTGTCTTTTACCCGTAATATGCATTTGTTGACAATGTCATTTTATTACTGAAAACTAACAGCACTATCTTTCTAAATGCACTCATATACAATTATGCAGAATGATCTTGGAAAGCCCAAGATGGCTTCTAGTTCGATCCAAAACAAACGAAGCGTACAAAGTATTTGCCGCTGTAGCGAAGCGAAATGGGAAGCCTCCTCCGTCCATGGAAAAAATTGAAAGACTTCAACGTACCATGTTAAAAGAAGCAGCATCCCAAGTCCACGGGATTCAGGCAGTCAAAATGATCATAGCAAATCGTACTCTCTTCCTTCATGTGGCCATTGAAACTTTGTGCAATGCAACATGTGCCATTGTCTACTATGGTGTTTCGTTCAACACGAAAAATTTGAGTGGGGACCCATACTGGAACATGTTTTATTTGGGATTGGCAGACGCCATAGCCATGCCCGCCCTTGTGATTTTCAATGACTGGTTGGGTCGGAGGAAAACTTTCACCATTTATATGATGACTGGAACAGGCTTCATTGTTGTATTGGTTGCTTTGTTGTTATCGGGTGTGAATGCTCCTGTGACAAGTATGGTTTTGGCGTTGGGTGCCAAATGTGGGATCCTCACTTGTTGGGGTGCCCTTACTGTCATCATGTTTGAGACAGCGCCCACTAACTTGAGATCCACTTGTGGAGGTTTCATTTTCTTCATGGGTTATGTTGCTGCCATATTGGCTCCCCAGTTGTTCCTCTTGGAAAAATGTGAGTCCTATTTGAATTTTTTTAGCGTTCATAACGAAAAAAATGATTTTCAATGTTTTTTATGAAAACTGTGAGTATACATAGCTCAAGTTAAGCTCTGGAAATTACTATGGCCAGTGCTTATGAATTTCAGAAGCTCTTTTTTTATTTTGTTTTAGTTAAGACGGTCGTAATTGTTTCATTATTTTGCAAATATTCATGCAGTTTTCCTATTTGATTGATTATTTTTGTTTCAGATCATGTGGCGATTCCATACATGGTGTATTGCATTCTCACCGTGGGCAGTTCCATATCTTCTTGGTTTTTATGTGAAACTTTGAATCGTCCTTTGGAAGATACTGCTTAAATTATTTAAATTGTGCACGATTACTAAATAATTGTTATTAAACTGAAAAATAAGAAATTTGAACAGCGGAGTTTGGGAAATTTTAAAAAACTTAATTGTAGTTTGGCAGAATCATATTTATTTCTCAAAGCAATAAACGATGTAGCGAAAAATACATAGAAAATATTGACTGCACATACATGCAGTGTAACAATCTTGCATGATAGCAACCAAAAACGGACGTTTGTGAGTAAAAATTAATCCTTGAATTTATAAATAGCATTGCTTGCATAGCAGGTTGACTCTACTATACAATATATGCATGTACTATACTTCTTAAGGATGAGAATCGGGAATTTAAAAAACATAGACCCACTCCAGTCCCAAAACGTGTGATGCACTGTGTATGTGTATAGCAAAGAAAATTATAAATCACAGTCAGTAGGAAACAAATTTTTCATAATGGCTCTTTCAACTCCATTGAATTTTGACATTTTGTACGAAAAAATTTGCAATAAATTAAGAGAAAAAGAGCTAGCCGTACCCATTTGCGAAAAAATGAAAAAACTGGAGACAGATTTGGATCGAATAGACTATTTACTGGAACAACAAGATATTTCATTCCTCCCATATTTTTCTACAAATGTGAAAATTCATTACAAACCAAAATGCTTGAAAAAATCTGAAGAGTTTTACTTGGAAGCATTACAGTGTTCCAGCGAGCCAAAAACATTGCAACTTTTAAATTCCAGCTTTTACTACTTGCCCTACGAACTAAAAGCAATGGAATTGCAAAATTCGACCAGTGAATTTTTAGTTTGGCTGGAAAAATGCTGTGATTATTACGAACCAGTAGAAAATACCTGTGAAAAAGAAGAGATTAGATTACATAACAAAATTTTGTGGCAGCGATCGGTCATCCTCAGAAATATGGATAAAAATGAACCCGCCTTGAAATGTTTACTGCAAATTGTAAATATGTGGACAAAAATCCTTTCAAAAAGTGTAATTCCAGAGAAACATGAAGTTATCTTCCAAATAGCTTTGATATTTCAAGATTCAAAACTTTGTCATTTTTTGGTCACTAAACTACTCAAAACGGCGCTCAAACTACTTCGACAAAGTGAGTGCACAAATGAGATCAAGTGTAAAGCAGCAATGAAGATTTCTGTGCAAATGAAACGATTGAACAGTTGTGACGTGCGAAATGAAAATTGTTCAGACGATTCACACACTTGCAAACTTTTTATACCAATCCAAACGACAGAAATACCCCAACATAAATTATTTGGGCAAAGGAATTCTAAACTTGATTCTAGTTCTGATGCAATTGAACTAAAGTATTCGGAAACCAAAGGAAGACATGCTGTTGCTACAAAGGATATTCCTATAGGTATAATTTATGAAAACTTAAATGTGTTAATTTTGAATGTATGTTGAAATTTTACAATCTTTTAGGTGCAACAATAATTTTGGAGGATCCATATTGTTGGTCATTGAAACGAGAGTTTGCCGCCAAATTCTGCTCCCATTGTTTAAAAAACATTGAGTATCTATCATTTACTTGCTGCCCGCATTGCTCGGAGGTAAATGAACTAAAATCTTATTACCTGACAATGATTGTTGGATGGCGCCTGATCTCAAAATATATTCTTGAATTATTAGGTCGGATTTTGCAATGAAGTTTGCAAACACAAGTTTCACAAGCATCACCAATTCGAATGCCAAATCATGGAGTTACTCACGTCATCAAAAACGTTGGGAGAAATGGCTCTGCTTTGTTACAGGACAATCAGTGGAACAGATTTGTCACATTTGCTACAATCAACGAAAAATATCAATGCTCCAACTGATGAAATAATTTCATCTCGTCAATATTCTTCTGTGTACGCACAATGTACAAATTGTAGACAAAGGAAAGGTGGAGACATTTTAAAACGTGCCTTTGGAGCAATTTATCTCACCATGTGTTTAAAACTGACCGGGAAGTTTAGCTCCTTTGATTCTCAAAAGAAAGGCCTGCTGCATGATTTCAACGACGGTATTGCATTTCCTGTTTCTGTACTGTAGATTGGGCTGCTAGTTGCCGCTCTATGATTGCTCTTCTGCTGGTCATTCACTATGTAAGAGATTGGATTGACCAATCAGAACTTCAAAGATGGATTCTGAATACACAGAACAGCTTGGTCAATTTCTATCGATAGATGGTGTAATATTGTTCATTCTTAAATCTGTACTTCGTTATTAATCAGACAGCATCATAAAGTTTCAAAAACAAATTAAGGGGGCTTAAATTAGAAGGGATCATAGTTTTACTTAAGTTTGGCCCGAATTTAATGATAACGCAGTTCATTCTAATTTCCTAATTCTTTCTTCCCTACAGATGAACGTCTAATTGCTTCATTGTTCCTGCATCACCTTCAAAGTGTATCATGCAATGCCTACGGAATCAATTGCACAGCGTGGACACCGGATAAAGCCCAAGTCAGTGATTTGTACCAAGAAATCGGTGGAGGAACTTATCCCGTAATTTCCATCACAAACCATAGTTGTTACCCAAATGTGTATAGGTATTATTGGAACAAGACTTGTATAGTTCGAGCTATTCGAAGTATCAAAGTAGGGGAAGAAATTCTAGATTGTTATGGGCCGGTATACCACTCGACCGACACAGTGAAACGACAGACTTATTTAAATGCCCAGTACCAGTTCTCGTGCAACTGTTTGGCTTGTCAAAATGACTGGTACCATAAACTAAGTTTGAAAACTGCTGTATTTATCTGTCCTAAGTGTAGAGCTGGTGAAACTGGGAATCAATGCGATAAATGTCATACGGATCTCCGGAAAGTGCGTAAAGAGGCCACAGTTTATAAAAATAAGTTATCAGATGCCAAGAAGACTATAGCGGACAAATTGAGATTGGTTATATCGGATATGCCACAAAGGTTCGAACCGGAGCTGCTAAAAACACTAGCAAAACTAGAGATGATTTTAGAAGCACCAAATCAAAATTTCATAGTCGGCGATGAAGTTTTGAAAGTTTTTTGGTCCATTTCAAGGCCACAATAACAATAGATTACAAGTAAATCGGGTACGTAAACAAAAACGATGATTTATTTCTGTGAAATAATAAGGTTTGTCAAATTATAAACCCGACTAACAAGTAAAATAAAACTATAACTAACTAATTGACAACTTTTTCAGCATTCTCCACAAGTTCTTCTTTGACTGAGACTCGTTGAATTACGCTGGTACAACGACTACATAAAAATTCCCCAGGAAAGCAACAAAATCTTCGGCATCTGGCACATTGCATCATTTCAGTCTTACTAATTCCCAACGAGTATCCAATAAGACTATGGCTCACACCAAATGGCTCTGTGCAAAAACTTATCTTATGACTAGCCACATCGGATGGTGACGCTGAGCCAGAATCCAATGGAGATTTCAAAGCGTTCAGGTCAACTCCAGAGACTTGAAGTATGTCACAAAGTTCTGAATTACATTTATCGTGGTCATCTCCTTCAATTACAGGATGAAGGATCTTAGAATTAAAAAATACAGAATTTTTTTCTCCATCCACTATTCAAGTCTTCATCATTGGGCAGTCTATTTATTTCTATTATTACCTGGATAGTATCAAAGGTTTCCGCATTACATTGAAGTTCGACCCACATATCTTTAGGATTATTCGCTCCAATCACATGATTAAGGCTTGTACGCATATCCAACACCAAGTCAAATAAAGACTCTACTTGACTATTATCCCACGTTTTATCATTTACGTCAAACCATTTTGATTTGAAAATGGATTTATTCCCTAAAAGCCACAAGATATAAAATATAATCACACATTGTCAATGCAGGCAGACATGAAAAAGTGTACGTTGAGTAAGTAGAATTCATACCCAGCTTATAATGCGAATAACTTTCTTCAACTAGGAAAGGCAAACAAGGAGCTAACATTTTGGCTAAAGTTAAGTAGATTTGATTCATGACAAAGATACAGGATTTTCGACTTTCGCTTCGTTCCAAGTCACAATACAACCTACATATCAATGAAAATACACATTAAAAATACTCTCAACAGAACCGCTATAAACATTTTCCACCAAGATACCTATCTTTAATCCAAGTGAAATACTGCGCAGAAATCTCCGTTGTTGCAAAATGTAAGACTTTCATTAGAACACGGTGATAATTTAAACTTTCGTATTGCTCGTCCACCTGAGAAAATGTCAAAAACGAGTTCCTTGATAATATATCACGTTTCGACATCCTACTGCCAACAAAGGCATTAGGTAGATACCCAAAACTTACTTGGCGCTGAAATTGTTTCAATTTCAACAACATGTACTGATCCGTGTACATCAACTCGTCATAAGACATTGTATCTAAACTCATGTCAGATAGAGCACCTTCATTGCAAAATCCAACCACAAATCGAAGCACATTTCGAACTTTTTGAACACTTTCGTCTGCAGAATGAAGAAAAGTGTTACTGATAGGAATATTGCAGTCATCTGCCGATCCTTGTGTGGCTACCCACCATCTATACAGAACACAATAATTCGTAAGACAAACCTCTTGATGACAGCTACAATGGAATAATTTTTCAAAAGTGAGTGCAAAAAACCTTAGAACATCAGCACCGAACGCAGGTCGCTTCGTTTTCCCATCTCCGTTTACAATGTCATTGGGACTGACCACGTTACCAATAGACTTTGACATTTTTCTTCCGTCCGTATCCACAACGAATCCATGAGCAAATATATTCCTATCATAATAGTTAAGATTCAAATCACAATCAAATAGGCATTTTTAGTCGCATTATTTTACTGACTTGTACGGTGCGAAGCCTCTCAAAGCCACAGAAGTAAGAAGTGAGGATTGGAACCATCCTTGATATTGGTCTTTTCCTTCCAAATACAAATCCGCTTGTTTTCCACCCAACATATGCCATGAGAGACCACTGTCCAGCCAAATGTCAAAAATGTCCTACCAGCAGGCAGCATACAAGATTTATATTTAAATCATACTTTCATTACTACTATGCCAGACATACTTTTCTTTAAATTACTCACAGTCCCTTTCTCATATTGACTAGCTAAACTTTTGTCCTTGAGCAAAGTTTCGACGGGAGTAGTCCACCAGGCATCAACATTTCCAGACCGTTCTATCATACTACACAATTTATCGATAACGTCCCTAAAAAAGAAAAAATGCATCAAGAAAGAAATTACATTGAGAAAGTGAAACTGAAATACATAATTCTCGTAAGACGTACTTATCAACTAAAGGCTCTCCAGTAGTTTTATGATACAACACAGGGATGGGAACTCCCCAAACACGTTGTCTTGAAATACACCAATATGGCCGATTCAAAAGCGGAGCAAGCATACCTTTTGCTGCACTTTTAGGGTAGATGTTAACATCATTTAAAGAGTTCTAAACATGAAATGAAAACACTCAGGGTTTAAATGGGATCATAATACTGATATCTTATAATGAGCTTCACCATTTAACAACTTACAGCAGCCGCAGTTTTCAATTTGTCCGTGTCAACAAACCATTGCTTACTCGTTTTTGTAATTACAGGTTTCTTCGTCCGCCAATCATATGGGTACGAATGAATAATTTTTGATGCATGAATAACTTTTTCACCCAGTTCTTTGATAACTGCTTGATTTCCAGATGATAGGACAGGCAACTTTGCTAAAGTAGAGAGATCTTCAGTGAAGCAGCCAGAGTTGTCCACGAAGCAATCCTGAACAGAATAAAAATGCATGCAAATCAAAAAAATTTGGCAAACACAACTTGCTATTGCTACTATTTACCATTTCTAAGCCATGTTTTAGTGCCAAAACAAAATCGTCCTGTCCATGAGCTGGAGCCGTGTGAACCAATCCAGTTCCTTTTTCCATTGTAACATGGTCGGCATGAACCAGTGGACATGTTTGATTGTCAAACCAAGGGTGATGGTAAGTTAAATTAACTAACGCACTTCCTGCAATTACCGAAGCAGGAAGCATAAAAAAATCCGCGTTTTTAATGAACCAGAATTTTAACTAAACGCATTAATGGAATAATAATTGTATGGGAACGCAAACCTCGAAATTGAAGGACCGAATGTAATTTCTTGCCAAAGACAGCAGCAAAACTTTCTTCCAGTGCGGACGCTACAACGTAATACGTACTATGGTAACTATCGTGTAGAAGAAGTGAGTACGTTTCACTTTCTTTAAATGCTACAGCTTTGTTGCCAGGAATCGTCCAAGGTGTGGTCGTCCAGATGACCAATTTCACGTCTCCATCACTGAGATGAGAATTTCGGGTTTCTGATATGTGAGACAAAAAGCTCGGAAGGTCAAGACTGAGATCAAGTCCTAGATACACTGAAGGGCTTTCGTGGTGACCCACATATTCTAATTCTGATTCAGCGAGGGCAGTCCTAGATATCAAGTAGTTTAAATAAAATAATACTTAAAGAGGAAGATCTACGACCATGCATTTTATTTTCCATAACATTAGAACTTACATACTGGATGGAGACCAGTGGATCGGTTTGAAATCACGATAAACTAATCCCTAAAAAAATTCGGATTTCAATGACCATGGAATGACTGTTGATTGTGGGTTGTGAACATTTGATTTGAGTGTGAAAGAGTTTAGTTAACTGGATATAACTTACTTTTTCATACAGCTCATGAAAACATTGAAGCTCTGAGATGATATAACTTTTATCAAAAGTTTTATAAGGACTATTCCACTCTGCCATTACTCCCCACCTTTTAAATGACTCCATTTGGTCTAATATTGATTCTTCAGCAACTTGACGGGCTGTTTAGTATTTAAATTGGGAATAAACTGGTTATGTTGCATTGAAAATGTATAGGAATACAAAGACAAGGGGATAAGTATTTCTGAACATATTACCAGCTTGTCGAAGATTAACCGGATCCTTTAAGTTTACTTGTTTATTTTTTGGATCTT
>Ga0210040_10007293_pt1 | contig 13455 bp, 7 predicted proteins | sample CryGeyCG12114_NA_FD_185462 | JGI IMG/M metagenome (GOLD analysis project Ga0210040, IMG submission 185462) | Groundwater microbial communities from aquifer - Crystal Geyser CG19_WC_8/21/14_NA (SPAdes) (version 2) | ecosystem: Environmental > Aquatic > Deep subsurface > Groundwater | place: USA... | reverse complement strand
ATAGTATGCTCATGATGATGGATGGATGGATGAAAATGTGTCTGTTTTGAATGCGTAGGCCGCTGAGTTTGTGAATTTGCAAGAATTTTAATTGCGTTGTCTTGTACAAATGTACATATGTATAGTTTGCATTGCATAGAGTGGTTTGGTTTTTTATATTTATAGCTTTGGAACTTTAACTTTGACTAAAGTAGGACACACGGCGGAAGGTTTTTTTTTGGACAAAATGGGTTCAACATTTGTTTGTTGATTTGGCACGCCTTAGTTTGTAGTGTGTCATAAATATTTAGTGATAGTTGGTTTTAAATTTTGAGTAGAGCTAGTTTGATTTGGGGTTTGAAAGTTTCCTGATTTAGTTTTTTTCTTTGAAGGCATAAGTGGAAATTTGGTATGAAAATTGGGTCAAGAACTTTAGTGGACATTTGGAGAGTGCGATGTACTCTTTTTTTTGGTCGTATGTTTGAGTAAGTGTTAGAGTAACTAGCTTTAACTAGCTATTTAAGATTTTTATCTTGTGCATGAAATTGTAATTAAGTCTGTGAAAATATTCTTGTCTGGTGAAATCAGAATGTTTGATTTGCGCTGTTATACACAGAGAGGAGAGATTTGAATATCAGCTGCTGGAGCATTTTAAATAGGATTTTACTTAATTTATGTAAACACATTGCCACCGTACATTTTCATCTTCCAGTCCCAGTTTCTCACACACAATGGAACTATAATTGCGTTATTATTATGCCAGTTCACGGGCGTTTCTAACGTACTCACAAAGCTGAACTTTCAGAGTCAGTCACTAACAAACTATATGTGAGTTTTAAATTAAAATGCTTGAAACGGAAATAAGCTAATATACATGCAGGCTCACAATTCAATTTCTCTCACCGCGACTGAATTATGTGATTTGTACATGGAGAGAGATTTTTTTAGAATCACAATGTGTACAGTGATTTTGGTTACGACCTCAAAAAATTTTTAACGTAACGCACATTGAAACATACCAAGATGAAGAATTTTCCTCATCAATTTATCATTATCCCTATCTTGGGCGTACCTGGGTGTAAATAAAAAGTGCAGAGGATGAAAAAAATACGTTCGTTTTTGTACCCCTGTAGGTTTAGTTAGTTAGTTTGGTGTTCTCCACCTTAACTATAGTTGTTTGTTAGAAAGTACTATGTGAAGCAAGTTTTATGCTATGCCCACTCACATTAGTAAGCTGCTATAGCTTGTGTAGTAGTATGAGAGTGCTTTTAGAGGAGTCTATGGGCATGCTTTAGTAGGACTGATGGGATTTGAGCCATCTGTGACCTTTCCGGGCATTTTCATATCGTTATATTGGTCAATACCTGTATTTTTGTACATCTTGGCTATTTTCATACATGAAATGGTCGGTTGATGCGAAAATCTGGGGTAGTTCAGAGCCCAAACTCTCTGATTGTGTGTTTTTTGTGTCGGCTTGTCCACAGTAGTTAAATAAATGAGTGTGGGCAGGGTGCTATTGCATTTTTCTAGAGTGTGTGGCGTTAGTTAGTTATTGGGAGACGCAGGGATAATAAGGTGTATGTTGATGATGAGCTCATTGTATGTATAAAATGTATGGTGTTTGGTTGACCGGTGAATTTTGTGCGTAGGTAGGTAGACTATTAAGACTATGGTTTTTTTATGGGGCAAGTTTGTTCGTTTGTGTTATGAACTGAATGGGATGATTAGATTGACTGAATGAGTTGAAAAAATTAGTATGGTAGGGCGACAACAGACATTTTTTGTGCCGACATATTTTTGGGAAAGTATATTTATGAGGGGAGAATCTACTTTAGATTAGTTAGTTAGTAGTAGCTACGGCTGGAATTTAGGTGACATGTTATGATGGATAGGGCGTTTTTTAATGTCATGATTGACATTTGAGGATCAGTTTTGCTTGTATGACTATATGGGATGTTCACGGTTGTCATATTTTTGAGAAACAAATGATAGGGAAGATGATGCTATTGTCATTCCATTCAGGGGTAACAATGGCTGTATGGGATTGTTATGAATGACGTGTGTATGATATTATTATGGTGGGGGATGACCTTTGTGAGTGAATGAATTTTTGTTTCATAATTTGTTGGGTCCTAGTTAGTTAGTATTAGGTGCAGCAGCCAAATTAGGCCGGTAATTGGGATTTATATGTAGGTATGCAAAGTAGTAGTGAGAATATTGGCCTTTGTGATGTCAGTATGGGTTGGACAGAATGTAGAGTCATCACCTAGTGAGTGAGTAGAGTTGCATTGTAATTGTGAATGACACAAGGGATGATTAAATTGAGATGAGTATAGAGTGTTCCGAAAATTTGGTTAGTCATAATATTAATATGGAGAGGCGGCCTTGGTAGGGAAATTGGGTTGCACTTTTTATCATGGTTTGAGGAATATAAAGCGTTTTTTTTAATTCGGTTTGTTTGTTGGGAAATTTTGATTATGAGAGGCTACGGAGGCCGCTATTATTGGTAGGAAGGCGAAAATGGAGATATGGCGAAATGTTGTGTGTATTTGGTCATATTATGAACGTGTTGAGTTTTCAAGTAGCTATTTAAATGTATAGTGTTACAAGATAATTATTGACAAATTAGATTTGTTAATTATTTATGTGAGTTAGTTAGTAATGTTAAGATGATTATTGACGAATTGGATTAGTTAATTATGAATGGTTGGTGGTAGTTAGTTGGTATGTTTTGAAAGTGAAGGATTAGATTTGATGGTTGAATTTAAAGACTATATTTTACTAATTTGTGGTTTTTTTAATTACAGAAATAGCCAGAATTCGCAGTAATTTATTTCACATGTCAGGGACGAAAAATGAACCCCTTGATCTGCCTGAGGCAAGTGGAACCGTCCTCACTCTCTCAGAAAAAGTGTATGTCCCAGTGAAAGAGCATCCTGATGTAAGTTTTTCACATACAATTTGCATTACTTGTATGTTTGGGATTGCGGATTGATGAGAATTGTCGTTTTTTTGTGTACAGTTCAATTTCGTGGGCCGAATTTTAGGACCACGAGGAATGACGGCAAAACAATTAGAGCAAGAGACTGGTTGCAAAATCATGGTCAGAGGTAAAGGATCCATGAGAGATAAAAAGAAGGTAACTAAACAAAACGTTGTAACTTTTTCAAAGTTTTTGCACTTTATTATTTGCTTGCTCAAGTCAATTGCTCATTTCAGGATCTATTAGCAGTTTCATTAGGCAATATTCATTGCACATTTTTGGAATGCATTGGCTTGGAAAATTGTGAGCGTAATTCGATACAGTTAGTTAGTTAGTTTGTAAAGCTGCTTAGTATAGTTATAGATTCTTAAGGAGCAAAATAGTTTGTTTTGTGTACACATTGGTAGGTAGTAATGGAATGATATGGGTTTGGCTGCCAGTTTTAATAGTCAGTTAGTTAGTGTGGGTGGAAAATATCATTATAGTTGGAGTTGAAACGGAAGGGAATGTTTTGAAGACGCAAATGTGTTCATTTTTAGGTTTCATACATGTTGCAATAAAAAGTGTAAGTTGTTAGTTAGCTCTATAGCTGTGTTTTTTTAAACAAGGCTGACGTCACGAGTTCCTATATGGTATAGAGTATGGTGTATTATTGGAATGAATTCTGGGCGGGCACCGTATACTGTGGAACAGAAGTAGTCTGTGTTTACTTGAAAATGTTGAATGGAAAAGTGAATCTAATGCTGAATAATGTTAGATTTTTGTGATTTGGAGTAAAATATGAAGAATTTAGATACTTGAAAGAGAAAGAGTTTTTTGAGTTTATGCATGGGTTTTTATAAGCAGTTGAGAATAAATTGATTTTTTTTTTGCCACCACGTGTCCCAAGTGAATCCCGAAATTGGTATACGGATATGGAGTGCGAGAAAATGAATGTAGATCGTTGGTTGCGTTTTCCTTCGAATTTGCTATATGCATAACTACAGGATCAACTATTTTTAGCCACATCTACCGAATATAGACTTTTGTGGTAACTCCATATCCCTGTGTTAGAATCTTGAGTGTGCTTGAAACGCTATTTATTTTTGCCTATGATAATGACGTGGTATTTGGGCCCAACTCTGCCTATGGTAGGAAGATATGAATTCCATTTGAAAACAAAAGTGAAGATTTCCTTTGAGTTGTTTAACGATTTAGAGTCAGTATTGGAACTGACTGTCTATAGTAATTATATGGGTTTTTGCAAGTGATTAATGAAGTTTTAATTTGTTGAGTTCCCAATAAAGTTTTTAATGCTTCCGACCTCTGCAGTATTTATAGACAGACTTAACATGGAGGGTTCTGTCTATGGCAAATGGAAGACACGACGACCAATATCTCATTATGCATGAAAAAATTGGTATGAATGTTGTGTGTATATATATAGTCAGTCATCTCTGGTTTTAAACTTGTGATTTTTCCAAACTTTTTCTCACTGTAAATGATCTGTGATGGAGAAGTTTTTAGTTTGCCAAAATCTAGTGTATATAGCTTATATGAAAGGCGCTTTTCTTTTGCTTATATTATGCTGGGTATACTAGTTTTGCAATTTTTTCTGCTTTATGAGAGGATTCTTGAAATCGTATCGGGAGATTGAGATTTTTTTCTTGTTATATAGGAGGAGCAAAACCGTGGAAAACCAAACTGGGAGCATTTGAATGATGAGCTCCATGTATTGATCACAGTAGAAGATACGGAGAATCGGGCCAAAATGAAGTTACAACGAGCTGTAGACGAAGTGAAAAAGTTACTCATCCCTGTAAGCATAATAATTTTCTGGAACTATGTTTTGGTTTGTGTGAGAAGAAAAGGTATCAATTTTGAGATGGTGTTGACAGATCATATTTCATTAGGGATGATTTCACATTAAACTAAATTGTTTATGGAGTAGCGTAATTCATATTATGCAAGTGTAGTTAGTTAGTGGGCTGTTATAAACAGCTCCCGGAGGTCATGTGATAGCTATTAATTTTTGCTTTTATGAGATTAGTCTGTCTGCGCCCACGAAATGAAAGGTTTAGGATTTAGTTATGTATAAGTTAGCAGCTATAGTGTTGTTTTTAGTTAGAATGCATACACTTTTTGGGGGATTTTTGAAAAATCTGCGATGGGATCACAGTGATTAAAGTGAAAGATAGTTTTTGTTGTTAATTTTATGGATAGAGTGATTTTAAGTCTATATCAAACGTTGATATGGAATTTGACGGCAGAAAAAAGTAGACTATTGGAGCTATTGTGAAAAGTTTCACATACATGCATTTGTGATAGTCTGCCCAAATTTGGATGCCAAAGACAAGTCGCCCTGTCGTTTGTTCCCAAAAACTGTGGCTGGTCATAGGGATGGGTATGCATTGTTGGTTAGTTAGTATGAAAGCATGTGGGAAGTGGTTCCTTCCTTTTTTTCACATGTTGAGTCCAAACTGGGAGATGGGAGAGAAAAAAATGTGTACTCGATTATTATTTGCGTTTAACTAACTAATGTGGTATTTGAGATTTTAAGTTTCCCAAGAACTGGTTTCATTTGGAATGATGGTATAGTATGATAGGGCTCGTAAAAGTGTCCAGTTTTGGAAATATACGCGTCGCTTTTCATTTTACTCGTCATGTAGGTAAAGAGCATTCACTCGTTTATGTCATATGTGTGACGCTGAGTTGTCGTATATATGTGCATAATGCCGGGACTGTAGCAAAACTCATGTATCATGTTTCACCAGAATTTATAATATCTTTGTAGGGAAAGTTGTTGTGTGATATGAAATGTCAAACTGTTTTGTATGTTATGTGAAAAATAATGTAGCTTGAAAAGTATAGATTTTTGGAGTGTCTAGGGAATTTTATTGGGGTTTCATGGCAGAGACTAGAATTTCGTTTGAAATGTTGAATGTATGTGTTTGACAGATTGGTTTAGAGTTGGTTTGAAGTTTAAATGTATGTATAGGTGAAAAGTATAGAGTGCTAGGGTATAGTTTGTTTTCGGTTTTTTCGGATTTGTTGAAGGCAGTGAGAGCCTGTTTTTATGTAATTGAAATGAATTGTGTTTTTTTTCAAGGCGGAAGGTGAAGATGAGCTTAAGAAACGTCAACTGATGGAGCTAGCTATAATCAACGGCACCTACCGGGACTCGAAAGAGGCTCACCAAAGGGGTCAAATGCCCAACTCTGTGGCGGTCTCGAACGCGCAATTAGTCTCTTCCCAAGTGCCATTAGGATCCCTTCGTGCCTCAACTCCGCTAGGTTACACCTTTCTCTAGTTGCAAAACTTATTTGTGCGGCATTCATAGATACGCAAGAGGTGGTGTTTTTAATGGGGGGAGAATGTGATGAGTTAAAAGGAAACGGAATCCCTTGCGAATCTATGCGTGCTCCCAGTGTCCCCCTTGTATTGAGTGCACAACTAATTGTTTCAAATGTAGATTACGTGTTTTCTGATTGTTTAGGAGCGCCCCTTATCATTTCTCCTCATCATCGCTTAAGTAACGGACTGAACCACCAGGGTGGCGGCGGTGGGTTCTTGACACAGGCCAGTGCGGATAGTCTGTTGTACGCAGCGGCCGCGTCTCCGTATACTACTGCTGCTGACTACGCCACGTATCTCTCACTTGCCGAGTATCCCAATGATCATGGTATGTACCAATTTTTCTAGTCTTGTGATATGGTAGATGGATAGTTAGATTTAGATACTATATAGGACCCGAGATTTAAGTTTTAAGGGCTGTTGGCATTTGGCGCAAGCATTTTGGACTATAGTAACTATAGTTTGTTAAGAAATTGTGAGGAAGTATAGGTGGAATTTGAATTTCCCGCACAGCGTATTTGGTGTATAGGACAAAAGAGTCTATATACGAGTGTGCATGCGCCAAATGCTGCAGCCGCAGCTATGTAAAATGTATAGGTTCGTTAGGAATAGGGATATTTTATATGTAGGGATGAGGATTTTGATATGGTTTTGATAATATGTGTATGTAATAATGTATAGTGGGCTCTTTTCCGAAAAAATTCCTTTCTTCATCTCATTCGTATGGTGCTTACTACATAGATGGCGCTCAACTTTAGAATCGATCGATCCACTGTAGTTATATAAATAGTTTGTGTGTGACTTAACGGACAGTGGAATTGATTTTAAGAGGATTGTCCATTTTTTTTGTGTGGATTTTATGAGAGTGGTGGTTATTTCTACGTTTCTATGCATTATAAGTACACAAATGAAGGCGACATGTTGGTTTCTTATGATATTTAAAAGGTTAGTTAGTTAGTTGAAGTTGGTTAGTGAGTGAGTTTAAAGTGTATTAGAATTAAGTATTGTTTTTATTATTTTGTGAATTTGTGTTGTGCAACAATGAGCTCAATCTCGTCATTGCATAAGATATATTTGTATTATGATTATCAAATCATGACTGGTTTCTCTGGTTTAACTTTTATTTTTTAGTTTCTATTTATTATTATCGAGTTTTTTTCAGTACTTTTGCATTTTGCTCTGGAATCCCAAAGAAAAACGTGTATAAGCATTTATATTCACTTTTTATTAGACCGGTGATTGAGTCAATTGAAATATTCACCGTCCAATGATTTTGCTTTAAAAACATTCCAGTTTTTTTTTTTTTTTTTTTTTGGAATTGATTTGCGTAAAATTTTTTAGTAAGGATACACAGTCACAGTGTTTTTTTTTCTACGGAGCGATAAGTATGAATCTAGTTATGAGGAACTGATTATTATTATTATTATTATGTGAATCGTATTATTATTAGATACCTTAAATGGAGCAATCATCACAATCCTCGCAAATATATTTAAGAATGTGAAATATTTCCCAAAGAACTGCAGCTTTATTATCAGTTACCTGTATCTTATATTTAGTTAGTTATAGATTATACTGGAAATCTTCTGTTTTTTTGTACTTTTCATGTCATTTGAGTCATTCGCATTTATACAAAGTGATCACAAAACACAAGGAAGGAAAAGATTTTTTTTGTATTTATTTCTCTCTCTCTCTCTGTACGGAATTCTCTCTGGGAATGAAATATGACACTTGTTTTGTGTTGTGTGGAGCAATGTAATCATCATAATCATGTAATGTTGTATGAACGAATCAACAATGTAAAAGTGCCATGTACAATTCTCGTGTTTCATATTCCCGTCAAATCGTATCTGTTTTCATCACTCGTATATGTAGTTATAATAATAATCCAGTGATTAATCTCATAGTAAACCACTTTTGGTGCTTGATTACAGTTAACAGACTTTAGCTTTTTAACAATGTATTTAATTTTGTGTGTGTTGACATATGTGAGTCACACTACGTTATAGTAGCTACTGCTTAGGGTGCAATTTTTGTGAGGGCGCAAGGGTCACAATTTATATGACTTTTCAAGTTCATGCATGAGTTTAAGCTAATTGACGAAATGTGGGACTTTTTTTTAACATCGTTTGGTTCGAGATAAGGAAGAAATGATGGGGATTTTTTATGCGAGGATGTCCAGATCAGCATTATTCTGAGAGAAACAATAATAATTTGAGCTTTTTTAAAGTATTATTACTACTTAGGTAGTTTGTTAACTGTGCTTTTAACTGGAATCCATGATTAATATAAGCATGTTTAGTTAGTTAGTTAGTTACATTGGTTATAAGTTAGGTCTTATTGACTCACTCACTAACTAACTCTCGTAACTATGTAGACTTTTGATCTATATATCCTGTACTAATGAGGAGAAACTAAGGAATTTATAATGTGGTATATGATGTGCGATCTAATAACAAAGAGCATTTGTAGTTGTTGTATGAACTTTTATGGATTTATTTTTAGTAAGACCTAAAATCTGTCATAGCACATTTTATACTTGGATACTACTGATGCTATAAATATAATATTTATACTTTTGAGTCTCCTTAATATTTGAGTAGAAATAATGATCGTGCCGTAATAAGCATTATGCAAAAAGTATTCATATGGGGGGAGAGCAGTGCTAAAAACAATAACTTATGAGGGGACAACGTTGTATACTTTTTTTTGTCTTCCTTGTGCTCGTGACTGACTGATTGATAATCAATTATTGTCTTTGTCTGTATGTCTGTTTTGTCGTGAAGTGGGTAAGATGAGTGGGATGCGTCGATTGCCGGGTCTGAGGGATCATCCCTACCTGTCCAAATCGGATCCTTCCGCTTCCCTCCTCCACTAACCAAAAAAAATCTAGACACTGACCACTTGAGCGAACCCAACTTGTTCTCTGTAAAACTCTAAGCAATGCAACCATCTGATTAACAAGCACATACCAAAATGAAAAACTGACCCTTTTACTATCTACCAGTACTAAAAGCAAACTACTACCATCGCATCTGCCCAGGTGAACTATCTCTTTTCACTTTCTTATTAGTTTTAGTTAATAATCATAATAATAATAATAAAACAATTAATTTTCTCACTCCCTTTTGTCTCGTATAGTATGAGATTGTAATCAATTTGTAACCTGGTTGAAGTATCGGTTGGTTGGTTGGTTTTAAATGGTGTAATAATAATCAGTGATTAACGGAAAATTATATGGTTAGTAATTTGTGCGCCATATGGATAATATACCGACTGACTGATATTTCAACCGCGGTTGCAAAAGTGCCCCCATGTTAATTTTCCGATTGATTTTCAAATGTATTGCTAATTCCCTCTTATAATGACTACTACTAATGAGCTAATAATAATGTGATGATTATTTGTCTTTTTTTCACCAATTTTAACGCAGTGGTACACAGTAGGTGGGGAAAATTGCAACGACTCTCAGAGTGCAAAAAATTGGCTTGGCCGTAAATTGTGGACAGTGGTTCTAATTGGTACGCACCATCTAATCTTGTTAACATTAGGTTTAGTGAGTTTAGTTGTAGGCGAGACGTAATAATTCATAAAATAATTATGGAGTAAGCAGGTTTGATCTGTGTGCTGGGTTTTTGACAGCTGACTATAGTTGGTAGTATATTTATCAAAGGTTGAAACCACTTTTCGAAAGATCACAGGACGTAAAATAATGTAAAATTTGAGAATCAATCTATCAAGCACAATCAATTTTTTCACCTGGCTTGCCATAGCTGTGTTAAATTCACTTTTTCCAGTGAAAGACATGAGAAATTAATTGCCCTATGGTGCTTAATTATTAGTAGAGGGACTATTATGAACTCCTGATTTCCTATTTAAAACACGAGTAGTATTTTGGAACTGAATTGGAAAAACAATGTACTTATTGCTTCCGACAACATGGTACTGATTCCTCCCTCCGCTTTTTGTAGCCTCAAAAAAAAACTTAAAATGAAGACTATGATATCATAAATCATTTGTATTACACGATAGAGAATGACAAAAAAAAGATTGTTGTATAACAAAGGAAACAAACCCGTGCAGAATTAATTGCTGTGCCTTCACACTGTTGAAAAGTTAAACTGAGTAAACACATGTGAATTTAATCTGTGGATCAAACTAATATTAGTGAAAGCTTTAGTTTTGAATAGTTAGGGTTATTTAGTTAGTTGGTTTGGTTTATGTGGCCATTAACTAACTAACTAACTAGCTAATATAGCTATGGCTATGATAATCTATCAATGTTTTTTTAAACGATACTATTTAGGAAGAATTTTTTTTCTGTTGGACAATTTTAGGACTAACTAACTGATTGTGTACTTCCATAACTTATATTAATTAAAGTTGGTAAGCTAACAATTGTAGTTAGTAGTTTCAAAATACTTAACATGTAGTTAGTTAGTTTGATTATTAATAACATTATTATATTCCCGCTCTCTCTCAGTCAGCCGTTGGTTGGTTCAAGATTGGCTGAGAGAGAGAGATGGGCATTTTTATAGTTCCGTTGCAATGTAGATGCCAATTGTACAGAAGACAGTCGGAAGTTATTTATTACGTGTTGTAGGTTAAGTAGAGGTTTCCAGTTATACATTTTTTCTAAAAAAAGAACCAAAAGAAATCGATTTCTCTCGAATTTTGGTGCCTTTTCAAAAGCAGTTTAAAAAATGTAGACGACGAAATCATGTGTGCTGCCTGCATTGTCGAAACTTTTGATTTCATATATAGAAGCCATAAAGTGCCCATGTTTGCAAAAAATGTGTTGACAGAGTTCATATCTCAATATTTAGTTTGCTTTGCTGTTTTTGAATCTCGAACAAGTAAGTTTGTAAAAATATCATTGTGTCTTATTAAGGTATCTCTTATTCGGGTATGTTTGGTCACTTTTGTTTTTTGAATATCGTGATGGAGGATCATCGGCTTTATTGTCTGATCTAAATCTGTTTTATAACTGTAAGTAACTGATTGTTTTTCAAATTATTATCAATGCAACGTTCGTTATGTGCCTTTGAACGAGAAAAAAACACTGGATTTAGTCAATTTTTTGGTTGCAACTTATCAAGAACTGTATTCACGATCGAAAATGTATTATATATAGTTTATTGACTAAAGGGAAGTACATCAATGCAATTTTTTGAGCAACGCTATATAATATATCATGAGAATTGATGATTTCTTGGATTTTGTAATCTCCGAAATTGTTTACTAACTAAATGACTGCGTGCGCTTACTAATGGTTAGTTAATTAGCTTTCGTTGTGTGCTCCATGCATTCTAACTTACATAGTAGTGCCACATTAATAATTGTAGGTTTAGTTAAACAATACTAGTTAGTTGGTTAGATTGAAAATGGGATTATAACAAATGAAACAGCGAATTTACTTGAAAACTTTGGTACTGATGATGAAACACGGAGGGTTTGGAAAAAAGAATATGATGATGATACAAAATGGAAAAGAAAGTATTATAGTGAGAATGGATTTTTTTTTCAGTTTTGGATGATATATCGATGATGATCACTGTTTTCTAACTTATTGTGACTTGTTTGTTGTTTTCTCTATGTAGTTATATATAGTTGTAATTAAGTTGCTGTCTTAGTCTTAATAAAACTAGTTTGATTTTCCCAAGTGCAATCATGAAGGTAATAACAAGAAATCATTAGTTTTAACTACTTACTTGTGCTTGTACTGTTGTGGGCTGCCGGATGTCAATAGTTAAATCGCGCGGGTTGTGCAATACAGCAATGGATTGTATAATTTGGTGGAGAGATGATTTAATTGTTGGGATGTTCTCATGAATGATGAATGCCATACTGATTAAAATGATTTTATGTGTTGAAATTTTAGCCATACTAGGTTTAGTTTGTTTAGTTTGCCAACTTAATAATATTAATAAAGCACGTAACTAATGTTGATTATAGACTTTTAGTTTTAAATCTGAAGTCAAGTTGACAATCTTTTGTTCAATTCAAATGCAATCAGTTTAGATAATGATTTTACATATGATGTACTTAAAGTTATTATTGTTTGTATGAGATCCACGTAGGATTCTATTCTCTGATTCGAATCTCGGGTATTATTGTGAAACTTTGTGTTGAAAATTTGCTTGGATTTAAATAGTTGTCAGAATTTATTATAGTTTTTGCTGTACTTACAATATCGTGTAGTAGAGTCTAGAGTGTATGACTTTAAATGATGTTTAGTTAGTTAGTTAGTTCGGAACTATATTACGTACGTGTCATTATCTACTGTAGTTAAGAAATCGTTTATGGAGTGTTTTTAGGCTATTACTTTCAAGAAAAGTTCATACTACGTGAATAAAAATGATGGTACACAGTTTGTGTTTTTTCTCCAATATGACGATTTGACTGATTTGTCTAAATTCTTGCAACTAACATTGAACTAAACTACATAATCAGAAGTGCGATTGCGTTGTCAAGCACATTGCTCAGAAAATTAAACCCAGTGCTCATCTGATAGTAAAACAAATCACCGACTTCACAACGAATGGGTCGAAAAGAGGCAATCTTGGCTTTCAGTAGTTTATCGCTTGACACTTTTCGCATCGATTGCTTCCATGTGACAGACTGTTCATAAATCAATGCCGAAAGTGTGTCGAAAACGATGATGAATGCGGTCATACTTAACAAATAGCCGGGCCATTCCATGTACAGGTAGATGGGCATTGCGTCGTAGTATCGGATGGACACGAATATGGAGACTATCATTAAAAGGGTGACCGAAATGATGTGACTAGGCATGATAATGTATTTGTTCACTTCATTGTACAAGGTGACAATTAGATTGATGGACTGAGTGACTCGAACCCTCTTAGAGACGGACCAGGGGCATTTGATACCGACTGTTTGGTTTTTATCCGAATCTTCTTGGTATCTAGCAGTGAGTTAGTTATAGAACATTGTAAAACTGATATTTGGATTAAATTTTCACAATCTGCCGAAAAAAGTAAGAAGTAATTAAGATGTAGAATGCAGACATTTTTAAATGTTTGAAAAAGGGCGCCTTTTTAGTAAAATATGGTTGGTTGGCCATTTTTAAAGAAGGCGATTCGCTGCGTCTTAAATTCTATGTTACGCGGTGTATTTTCTGTATACCATTGGATTGC
>Ga0210040_10007292_pt1 | contig 13456 bp, 18 predicted proteins | sample CryGeyCG12114_NA_FD_185462 | JGI IMG/M metagenome (GOLD analysis project Ga0210040, IMG submission 185462) | Groundwater microbial communities from aquifer - Crystal Geyser CG19_WC_8/21/14_NA (SPAdes) (version 2) | ecosystem: Environmental > Aquatic > Deep subsurface > Groundwater | place: USA... | reverse complement strand
GAAGAAGTACTCATCATTGAGTTTGGTTGCCTACTTAAGCATGAACAGTGAGTGAATTTCCTAGCACGAAATTTAACATTTTGATGTACGTAGCGACTGACAGTTTAGCAGGCGGGTTATCAAAGACACACGCAGAATCGTTTATTCAGCACGTTCTCACCTCAAACATTATTTTTTGGATTTTCTTTGATTCTTAACCCGCATAACATCTTTAAACACATAAAACCGATTATTTTTAGTGATATTTTTGAACTTTTGTGAATTAACACTAGGATCCTTTGCGGCAGACTTTTGACGACGACTGTCGTTTTTTTTCTTCCGGAGTCTTTCCCTTTGTTTACAGAGGATTCTAACTTTCAGCGCCTCTTCAGTTATCAACTAAGTTGGAATAAAAAATATTAGAAATGAATAATACAGCCATGTTAAAAAATTAGGTTACCTTAGCATTTTTTGGAGCATCTGAATGGGCAGATTTAAAATTATAAAAATTGTTTTGGGCCTTTACATCTCCTTGGCTCGCATTTGTTGGTTTTTCACTGCAAAACAAAACAAACAATATCAAAAAAGTAGAAAAGTCATTGAAAATCCTCCAATTACCGAGCAGAAGAAATTTTAAAATTTTAAAAAAAGTAAGAGATACCAAGGTCCCTATAGTGACCAAACAATCCATCCTTTTACAAGGTCGCGCAATGCTCTACTAATCTAAAAAAAATTTAAAAAAATTGAATTGAGCCCACAGAATTCTTTGCATAATTAGCCTTAACTTGACACACTTCAATTATGCCCACTTGTTGCCATCCTAAGTGCAAGATGAGCTTGCGTAGCAGTAACAAAGCACATCTGGAAATAGTGTTTCACGAATTTCCAAAAAAGGATGACAGAAAACTACAATGGCTAACGAATTTTGGGAGAACCACGAACGAATTCAGATCATACTGGAATTTGAGATGACAGCCTAATGAATTATTCACGTTTTTACAGTTTCAATTGATGTTATAATAAAGTTTTCCTAACCTGTAATAAAATGTGTTGGTTATCTTTAATAATTTTCACCGCACACTACACAGTACAGAATTCTGTGGGCTCAATTCAATTATTTTTAAAATTTTGTTGGATTAGTAGAGCATTGTGCGACCTTGTAAAAGGATGGATTGTTTGGTCACTATAGAGACCTTGAGATACTATTTAAAAGATTTAAAGTATTTTTATCCATCATAATTTTTTCTAAACCCACAATAAAGTGTGTATTTGAAAAAAAACCTACAATTGAGTTCGCACGAGTTTTGACCTGCCATAGGTCATCTTCAGAAGAGGTGGCATACAACTTGACCCGTGCGAGCCTGTTCTGAAAAGAACGTTTTAGGAAGATTTGTTATCGAGGTTTCTTCTTTACCCCGGCCCAACTAGAGAGCTTTGGAGGATTTGTTAACGGAGATTCCTCAACTTCAGCACTCAGATGATATACTATTCATTCCGGAATAAAGTTAACTTAGATCGCTGATGTCGTTCAGAGATGGCTTCATGCGAAACTTTCCCGTGATCAAATAGTTTTATCCTCAAATATTTTTGTATAATCATTATTAATAAGATGCTCAAATGGCTTTCGCTGTGCAGTGGGCAAAAATCGTTTATATTGTCTTTCAATGTGACAAATATATCTTCTCGCGTAATTAAACGTTTCATGACAGCACTGCATATTTCAAGTCAAGCCACTTGATAGATAGTGGTCTTGCAGTCTGATTAAACACAGTTTTCATCACTTTGTCAGTCATTTCGACTACCTTCAAAACACTGCCACTTGGATACACTGGTCCTCCATTATCTTTTCTTAAGATCAAACCCCGATTTTCTGGAGATAATGGATCACTTAAACTTTCGTGGATCGAGTCAAAACAAATTGAACAGTCTAACATCTGATGTCACGAGCGATGTTACCCGCAATATAACACATACAGTTCAGATGAAACGCAGAGTAAATTACAGTGTCAATGTCAGAAGAAATTTCAAAATTTATTATTGGAAGCGCCGTTTTTTTCTTTTGCTGAAATAGCAGCAAGCCCCCGGGAATCATTCCTTCTTTCTCTCGAACGATAGCATTGCCAGAGCCATTCGATTTCAGCAGGTTTTGATGCCATATTTGTTTCATTATGATTTTAAATCACATTAGGGTTATTGTTTCTTCCTAGTTTCCCTCTTATTTTGTTGAACAATAGTTCCAACAGCTCTTGCGAGAACCTATAGGTGAGGACATAACTGAAAGGTGATACCGGTCTATTTAATCATTGGATGGAAATCGAAGTAATTGACTTTATTGACGTAACTAAACCAACAACAGCTCGCTTTCTCTATCCTACACTCACAAACTTTCCTTTATATTTCAAACTTTTCACTGCTTTTCACTCAAGTTTTTCACTGCATTCGTTCAAGTAATTGACTTTTCAGATTACATTGCTTGCATAACATAATATTAGCAATTACATAATATTTAAGTGGACTTTTAAAAAACTTTTAGTTGGGATTTTTTGAGTTCAAAACATCCAACATTTGATCGATCATTTTTATAAATTGAACTGTTTTTTGAGATCCTTTGAATTGAGGCAACTTCAAGTCTTTGTCACAAAATTCAATTGCTGATGCAACAGATGCGCTAAACACTTAGGCAGCTAATTTAACTTTCATTTTGTGTTTGTCAAATTCAATGTGATTTTTCGAGAGCTTGTTGGCTGCTCGAATGTGCTCATCAGACTGGAGCTTGTACAATTCATTAATGAATGACCAACAAATAACACCTCCATCAAATTCCAGATTCTTGTAATCGGCTAGCAAATTACGCATCAGCTTGAGCATGTGTACAATGTCGTAAATGCAGTGGATGGTTCACTTTGATATCCATAACTAAATGAACACTGCATCTCTGACAAAAGTTGTGGTGCGTTGTTAGTTTTATTCCCACTGTTTTTGGATTCCTTAACCCCGAATAGCCCAAACATATTGACATTTGCCGAATAACCATCTGATACGATTCTATGTACTCTGAAACTTCTGGATAACAATGTATCCAAAATTCGACGAACAAATGTAAACATTATTTCACCATTCACCTTGTTTGTGAAAACGTACCCGACAGGACACCTCCAGCCCCCACTGAGTCCTACAGCCAAACAAACCATTGCATTTGTAGCAATAGGTGCATTTTCACCAGAATCTCCCAGGCCGTAGTCCACGTGGCCAACAAAAGCATGAGTAGCTGAATCATATGGGGTGTCTTTTCGAATAGCCATTTCATCAACTTGTAGAACTATATCAGTTAAAGTGTTGGAGCAATCATTTTCTCGATGCTCATTCAAGCGGTTTATTACATCTAAACAAATTCCCGGACTGCAATCGGCACCACTCATCCATTCAGAAAGTGTTGATTCATGAGGCAATACTAAGTATTTTTTGAGAAAGCGGTACGCTTTAGGTGAATAGAAATGGATACTCAAAGCGAACTTTTTCAATTCGTCAGTATAACGGAACCCTCGCCTGTCGGATTTGATGATGAAATCCTCAGGTATTACTAATTCGCTCAGAATTGGGGTCATATGCTGATAAAAGACATCATTGTTAACGTCTAGAATGTTCAGGTTTTCGCATTTTTTCAAAATTGTTGTCAAAGCCTGATTTTTCCGTTTCACAGACCTCTGAAGGATGCTTATTTTTTGCTTTTGCTTTTTCACTCGAGATTCCAATTGATTCAAATTTGTGGGAGATAAGCCTTTGGAATAGCTATGATCAATTTTCCGCCGTTTTGGCAGCATGTGTACAAATTCTGGTTTGTGTATTTCATTTTTTAGAGCCAGTAACAAAACAGCATTGTTTTTCGTATGTTTTTTAAATTCTTCCTGAATGGCAATGTAGGCAGTTACAAACGATAGTCCGTAAACAACTTGGAATTGTACACTGTCCTAAAGAACATGCTGATCTACGTTTGAAATTTACATTTGTTATTGGCATTCAAAGCAATACATCATAAATGATATAAGAGATGAAATACGTACATAAGTTTTTAGAAGGAACGGCATCAGGTTTCAAAATATTTTTTTTGTGATAACAAACAAAATCACTTTTAAGAAAATGCCTCGAGCAAATTCTTGAAGTAGCCCATGAGGTCCAATTAGGTTGATCCTTCAATTTTCTAACCTGGTTTATCCATTGCAATTTCGTGATTTGATTGTGGCTTGGGAATCTAAATGTTTGTAAAATTGTTGTGAGATGACTAACGTCTAGTGATGATGGTATATATTTATTTAATAAACGTGAGGTTATACTTGTGACCAGAGACATTGGCATCTCGTCTTTTTTCTACAGTGCACGAGGGTATGACACAGCACTTCAACAAAAAATCATCCGATAGATTTCTATGCATACAAAAGTTTTAATTCAGCAAGAAAACATTTTAATGCAAATATAGTAAAATCCGGGGTATAAGAATAAAGGTATGGAACTCCGTAAAAAATGCCATTGAGTAGCTCATGACGCATGATGTAGCTGGTGATATAGCAAACGTGACATTAAGCGCGCCAGAATTCTGTATTTGCATGCATCTAAATACACATGTCGCCAAAATCAAACAAACAATAAGGGGGTCAATCCCCGTAATTTTAAGATTTTCACAATGTTAATTCCCATACGAAGATCAAAAATTAAAAATCGAGTTGCCTTTAAAATAAGAATAAATTTGCTTAATAGTAATTATAGAAGGTTAAAATCTCTTATAAGTTTGCTTGTGTTATGTAGGAAATAAAGCTACAATGCATGAACAAAGTAGGATTCAGTCACGTTTGTGACGTCAGTTTCAAACAGTCGATACTGTTAGCCTGCTAAATATTAAGTTTGCTACTGCTCGTTACCGTTTTCATCGTGCGGAAAAAAAATTAAGCGTGTAGCTGGAGGGATTTGCAAAATTGAAAAAATCAATGGTGCGAGCCAAGGCTCCCGAACACCATGAAAGTTGTGTACTGGAAATAAAAATTGCAGCAACACAGATAAATGGCAACATATAATAACAACATAATGTACAGGTTTGTTAGTAAGTTATGATGGTTTGATATAACCTGCTTATGGACACCTTATGAAAGTTTTTATAACTTTGAGTTAGTTAGTTGTAGTAGTAAATAAAGTGCGACAACAATCTAAATCGAACTGCTTTTTTTCAAAATAATGGAATGACAGTAGTGATACGATCATTATGATACTAGGCCAAAGCAATAAGGGAAGCCCAATTCCTGGTATTGCTATACCAATTGCCATCGGCATGCATATAAATTACATAAAATCTCGAGGATTGTAAAAATATTCCATCAAAATAGCACATTTTCAGTTATTTGCCACTGGAATACATCCCTTCATTATTGCATTCATTTGAGTTGAAGACAAAATTTTGATTTACTTGCAAAGATTTTTTAAAACGATTAGTAGTTGTCCGCTTTACATGAATTTACTAATGTATGCCATACGTACACAGGATGCAAAATTCTCGTGGATTTCGTCATAAAGTAGGATTTTAAATAATGAACATGACATAGTGCGGTTAATAAATGTGAAGAAAAATTACAAGTATATTCACTTACTGGATTCAACGAACGTGGAATGTTTCGCCATTGCTGGATTCTTCTTGCAGAAGTCACTCGCAGAAGGCAGAACTCACTTGAGGGTTGGCATCATCGCTTCAATTCATACATGTCCTATTTTCGGCCCACTATTTGGAAATTCATTTCTAAGCTAAAGCAAGAACAAGCTATGATTGAAATTGAAAGAGAAAGGCGTTCAGCGGGATTCGAAGAAAGGGCACAAAAAAAAACGCTATCGTGATCTAAATGAGCGGCTCAAAAATATTGTAGGGGATTTTAATTCCAGATCTTCTATTGATTTTCTCAAAGCTATTGCTTATAATATCACTGTAGATGTCTGAGTTTAGTTTACTGTCATGATTAAAACTGAAATCCAAAATTCAAATGTTACTGGTTTTACTTTTCTCATAGTATCACAGAATTCATTTAATTTTTTGTTGCATTTCAGACTGTTCATAGTGCAGTTTATCTTTTGTTAACTTCATTCATAAGTTTTATTCGACAATTCCATGTTTAAAGTTATTTATATTCAACGGTTTTATTCAGGAAATTTGGTTTTGACGTTTCGTCTTTGGGCGAAATTTCGGCGTTTAGTCCTCGGCCTTTTGTATTTCGGCATTTTTTCTATTCGGCGTGATGGATTCGTCATTGTGGGATTTACGATATTATTTCTTCGGCGTTTTTTCTTCGGCGTTATTGTTTTCGGCGAACTGACCGTGAACCCCCATGCATGTATGGCCCGCAGCGTTAAACTTTACTTCAAATATACTGCGACGATTTAATACACAGGGTAAAAATATTTATTATTCGATATTTATTATAAGATAAATATATCCACCGCAGGCTGTAGCTAAAATATGTAGTATGCGGAAATTCATAACAGGTTTTTATTTCTTAGCTTAAGAAGATTTAGAAAAGTTTGAAATTTATTAAAATTTGGAAAACTGTGTCTTCTCGGCTTTATATTATGCTCTTGAACTATTGTTCTTCAATGCGGGCCATGTATGGACTTTACATTGATGCAAATATTTATTACCAACCATTGTTAATTTTTTTTTGCGTGTCATCCTTGCGCAGGGACCAACCATTGTTAACTACATCTTGTTTAATTTATGATTTATGATTTACTTTTCCGGCCGCATTAGACCCCATCCATAGGTCTTTTCGGTTTCACCGAGTTAATTTTTCATCTATGCTTTCAAGTAAGTCAAACAAAATTCCCTTAATCTTACTAATTCACTTCTGGTAAGATTTCCGCCCTTCAGGAGCACGGTTTTGAACGCTTAGGGCGTTTTTTTTTGTCCCAACGAATAATTGATGCGTGTCAGATATAGCCAAGGAATTTTCTTTTATTTGCCAAATTGTTGAAAATGATTGGTTAGTGTTAGCATAGTTAACTTAATATATTTTTCGGGACATGTTCCAAGGCTAGTTTTGTATTTTCATCATATCGTTATCAAGCATGAGCCTTACTTTGTGAGCTAAACAATTGTTGTAAATTATATTTTGATCGTTTTTGTAGCGACAAATGCATTGTGTTTTTCTCACCGTGAATTGTAGGACATGTGTTTGCTGGGCAAAGTTTGCTTACCTTTATCAATATGAAGGTATGAAGATTATGAAGAATTGTGAAATTCATTACAACTAGTGGCTTCATTCATTGAACTAATAAAACTTTACATCGCCTGTGACATCAGGCAGCATCATAAAAAATTTAACATTGCTTCATTACTTTATTACATAGTTGCTGTGGATTAATTATTTTGGCAATGATCTAATTTAGTCCAAATTAATCGAAGTTTACTTGATAACCGCTTGTTTGATCGGTCGTTTGCTGCACGGTATTTTATATGCCTTGAGAAGGCTGATTATTTGGAATTCCCCCTCCTGCCAATGCGGAGATCCGAAATGGACTTATAAGTCTTCCACCTAAAGTTACCAACAGAGGAAACATTGATTGAAATTTGAACCGGAGTTTCCCAAATTAATGAATTAAAGGAGAATACTTTTCTTTCCTTGTTTTTTCATTTCTTGTCGAATCTTTCTCAACTCGTCCAAATCCTTCTCACTACAAAGTGGGGTATCAATCTCATATGTTGAATGGAATTTACTGTAATCCACTGAATATGATCTTAAGTCTTTCTTGTACGATACCAAGGACTCAAATCTGTGGCCCCACAATACCTCTGAAAACAAAATTTAGCAAAATTTTTATTATTTTAGAATAAGATTTTGAACACTACAATGTTCAAAGAATTTTGGTTCACCGTTTGGAAGATAAGAAGTACGTGCTTGTGTTGTGGAGCCAGTGGACTCAATAACTCCTGTAACCACAACTCTTAGGTATTTCATATTTTGGATAAGGAAAAAGCAATGAAAGATTTTAGAAAGTCAAGGCCAACAGTCTTACCTTCGAAAATTAGCACAATTTCAAACTTTTCGTTGATGAAATCGGCAGCAGAAACGCCATACAATGGAGAATCATTGTCGATTTTGTGAACCACAATCATTGGCCAAATGAAAAAAATATTTTGCTGTTCACTGTCTACCCCAACTTTTAATTCGTGTTGATAATATGGCATTAATTCACCTTCGTGGGTAGTTTTTCTGCCGATCATTTGAGCTCTGACACTGGCGCCAATTATGTGACTCTGGAATATGTAACAGAAACATTTTGTTATCTAGTTAATCAAACGATTCCTTCCTCATCTGTCGCCCCGACCGGACGTGCAAAATTTTGCTCCGATTTTGTTTGTTTGTAGCAGCCCTCTGGGTCATTTTTTAGCGCCGAAATTTCTGAAAACCACTAAATAACTTTTTCTCAACAAGTTTGTCAGACTGTTTCAGAGTTTTTGCTTCATTAAATACTCAATTTATTAAGTTAATTGAGCTTTTAATTGAATTCTAATTTTTTCCAGATTGCAAAATTTTCTTTGATTTGTTCCAAACAAACTTGCTCGAATTTTTCTCGGTCATCACTATGGCAACGTCTTTTTCTCCCAATCCAACTCAAGAAAAAGTTGTATGCCCCTTATGCCCAAAATCCGATCTCACTTTAAAGGGCATAAAATGTCATATCGGTCGTATGCATAAAAACGAAAAAACGGAAAATCCCTTGATTAATCAAAATGAGCTATTCTACACCTTAAAGAAATTAAAAAAACACAGTAAGATGTTGCGACAGATTCCTTAAGGGGTCCGTTTATCAGCCGCTACTGCCCTCCATTCAATTTTAAAGAAATGTATTCAATCAAATACTTAAGAAGACTGGAAACGTTTACTTCTTTTCTCTTTCAAGGCTTTCATCACTACCTCTCAGGATTTGAAAAACAGCCCTGTTTCCTTAACCACTAAAGTTAATAACAATATTGCTTCTGATTGGAATACCTTTACGACAAATAAGAATTTTAAAGATTCCAAGTCCAAAGCTACTGTAGGGGATGCTTTGTTTGCTAAACGTGCAATTACTAAACTTGAAGATGGCGATATATCAGGAGCGGTTCGTGTGCTTTCTTGAGAAGAGGCTTTTGCTCCAAATAACGACGCCACTCTGCTTAGTCTTAAGAAAAAACATCCTCCTCCTTGTGAGAACATTTCTTGCCCCTATTTCCAAGCAGATCTTATTGGGCTACCTACCAGTATGGTGCGGTCATTATGGTGCGGCCGTTATGGTGCGGCCACTATGGTGAGTACAACTTGGTGTGGGGATTCTATGGTGCTGGTTTTTTATGGCGCGCGACAATATGGTGCGATGGTGCGAAGAATTTTTTTGCTCTTTGGAATTTTTGGTGGCCCTTATAAGGGCCGTTTTTTAAATTGAGTGTTTCTAATGCTACAAATCAAATTAGTTTATCTATACAAAATCAATGTTGGAAACTGTTCCATTCACATAGTCAATGTTAGGTTCATAGTCAATGATAAGATCATAGTCAATGATAATAATATTTCCCCTATTCCTGCTTTTAGTGAACCTCATTTTAAAACTGATGCTTGCATAAATATTTCTTTACAAATACAGTGGCTGATACAATGCATTGAGAATTTCAATATGTATACAAAAAGTGCATTTGAATCTTACCTTATTTGCATATTAGTTCATATAATTTCTTAGTAACCGAATCGCCATACTGCATAATTTTTTTAGCTATCTTTACACTCCACATTGTACATGTTGCCTGTCATTGACTACGTGAAAGGAATAGTTGCCAACATTGAGTTTGTATGGATATAGTAATTTGTAGCATTAGAAACGGCCCTTATAAGGGCCACCAAAAATTCCAAAGAGCAAAAAAATTCTTCGCACCATTGCACCATATTGTCGTGCGCCATGAAAAACCAGCACCATAGAATCCCCACACCGAATTGTACACACCATAGTGGCCGCAAAATAACGGCCGCACCATAATGGCCGCACCATTCTGATAGGCTCCGCAGATCTTGAACCTTTGCAAATTAACGTCTTGCAAATTACTAACGCTCTTAACTCTTTTCCATCTGGTTTAGCTGGAGGTGTAGACTGCTTACGACCACAATATTTGAAAGATATGATTAGTTCCGAAACAGGTGAAATGGGATCTAAACTTTTATTCGCTATTCGAGATTTAATTAACATCATGTTAAAAGGTTTAGTGCCTCCTGAAATTACTCCCATTCTCTATGGGCTAATCTGTGTGCCTTTAAAAACAAAGATGGTGAAGTGAGACCTATCGCGGTTGGTAATGCGTTTCGACGTTTAGCATCCAAAATAATCAGCTCTTCTATAGTCCCCCAAAGTAAGTCTTTGTTTTTGCCATTTCAATTTGGCGTTGGCGTAAGTGGCGGCTCAGAAGCAGTGGTTCACAGCTTAAGATCTTTTGTGCAGTCCAATATTGACAAAGACACTGCTATTTTGAAAATTGATTTTAAAAATGCTTTTAATTTAGTGAATGGAGCCATTATCCTGAATTCTATTTTAGAAAATTTCCCAGAAGCATATTATTATATTTTGCAATCCTACGGTACTCCTTCTTTTCTTGCTTTTGGAGAAAATTGTATCCATTCTCAACGTGGAGTACAACAAGGGGACCCTTTGGGCCCTTGCTTATTCAGTTTATTTATTCAACCTTTAATTTCTTCGCTCAAATCTCAATTCAACGCGTGGTATTTGGATGACGGTACTTTTGCAGGTCCTCCATCTGTTGTTGAAAATGATTTTATAAAAATTATTGAAAATAGCCATAAGTTTGGTCTTGAGTTGAATTTTTCAAAGTGTGAATTATTTTTTCTCAATAACCAGTCTGTGGTTTCAAATCGTTTGACTAAAGTTGCTCCTTCAATCAAAATACTTCCTCTTGAACAACTTTTTCTCTTAGGAGCTCCAATTCAGAACAGTAACATTCATGAAGCAATTGAGTCGAAAATAAATTCTTTATCATTGATGTATTCTAGACTCTCCCTTTTAAGTGCACATCAGTCTCTTTTCCTTCTTAAAAATGCAATATCCATTCCTAGACTATCTTATTTACTACGTTGCAGTCCTTGTTGGCAAAATATACACGATTTACAAATGTATGATGACATTTTGAAATCTGCTTTAGAGGAGATTACCAACTCAAAATTTAATGAAAACTCATGGTCTCAAGCCACTTTACCCATTTATATGGGGGGTATAGGATTTTGTAGTGCTGTTAAACTGTCCTTACCGGCTTACTTAGCCTCGGTTAATAGTACTGCTAGTCTTATATCCCTTGTAATTCCCGGAATCGATATTTCTAATTTAACTTCTTACGAACGGGCCAAGCATTCATGGTGTGAATCTTACGATCCTGAGCCACGTCAAAACGAGTCTCATAAGCAATCTGAATGGGAACTTTCCATGTTACAAAAAAACTTTAACACTTTGCGCGACAGTTTTGATAATATTTATGATCGCAGCCGTCTACTAGCCGCTGCCTGCGAATCCTCCGGAAAATGGATTGAAGCTTTACTCGCTTCCTCTTTAGGAACCTTATTAGATAATGACTGTTGACGAATTGCTACAGCTTTGCGGCTCGGCTTGAAGATTTGCAAAAAGCATTTTTGCTTATGTGGTTCTGTTGTAGAAGAAAACGGTTATCATGGTCTAAGCAAGCTGTAATCCTAGCGCCGGTAGGCGTTCTAGACATGATGATCTAAATGACTTAATAAAACGCGTTTTAACTACAGCTAGAATTCCTGCAGTTTTTAAACCTATAGGTACTTGCCGTGAGGATGATAAGCGCCCGGACGGATTGACTTTAATCCCGTGGTCTAAAGGGAAAGTTCCTTGTTTGGGATGCTACATGTGTAGACACATATGCTTCTTGCCATCTTAATAGCTCATTTATTGCACCTGGTTCTGCAGCCAATGAAGCAGAAATCGGTAGGATCAATAAATAGAAATCAATGCAAAATGATTATATTTTTATTCCAGTTGGTGTAGAAACTTCGGGCACTATTGTTAAAGAAGCTAATTCTTTTTTGTACTCTCTGGGCCAAAAATTGATTCAGGCGACTGGTGAAAAACGTTCCACCTCTTTTCTATTGCAGCGTGTTAGCATAGCCATTCAACGAGGAAATGCTACCAGTATACTCGCTACTCATCCAAAATCCCATGGTTTGGATGAAATCTACTCTTTCTTATTCAGATAACTATAGCCTCTTTGCTTAGTCTCATCACCAAACACTCCTATTTCGTAACTAAATTTTTAAAAACCCTCTGCAGTTAGGTTTTCATGGCGCGGGCTTTAATAAGCCTAGACAGTCCATTTTACGTGTGAATTTTTGTCGAGACCCGGAATGAAATAAGTCCAAACAGTTCTCGTTTTTGTGTGTTTGTTTTTGAGACGCCGGAATGAAAAAAGTCCAGACAGTTCTCAGCCAGTATGTGTGTGTGTTTTTGTAAGAAAACTGGACTGCATTGCGTTATTTGTTTAACTTCTTCATTTTTCAATCTTTGTTTTGTTGATGAGATATTTAGGCCATCCCAAACTTGTAACTAATCAAAGTTTAAATAAATCAAACTAATAGTCTTTTCCCTATGTAATGTTCTACTTCTACCGCTATTTGAGTCCACTAACTTATTAACTTGACTTAATTTATCCTGGCATAAAAAATATCGAAAGCAAAAGTAAGACTCGTAAATTTTAAATATTCGGCCGCCAATAGTTTGGAACTTTGCATATATCTGCACGACAATACTTTTCGTACGGCGTAGTTAGAGATTACACTCCCGGGGAATTTTTTCACTCCCGGGAAACGGGAATAAAAATGTCTGTTCCCGGGAATTAATTATATATATTATAATTAATTATTTATATTAATTATATATTTGTCGCGGAAAGCGCGACAAAATTTTGGGTAAGCATAGGGATTTAGCATAGAAAACTGGAGTACGTCGTAAAAAAACTCTAACTTTTCGATCAAAATTTAAATTTTGGAGAACTTTTTGCCTATTTTATGTAAAGAAATGTCTATATTTTGATTTGACGCTGTTCAAAAAAATTAAAGCTACAAAAAAACCAATAATTTTCACATTTTCTGTGATTTTTTCCCCATGGCATTGATATTGGCCAAGTTTTCTACAACTGAGGGCGCAAAGAGACTTCAAAATGTGTCAAAAGGCTTATAAAATAGTGAAGAAGACGAATTATTTCCAGTTTGTGAAGTTTCAGATCAGAAAAATTGTCGTCGAAATTCTGAAGCCCAGTTTGGATTGGATTAGTCGTGAGGGAAGGAATGCATTAAAGTTTCGCTTTTTAAAATCAGGGCACATTACAAGTGTTTATTTATTTGTAGTAATTTATTTTTTTTAAATTTAGCTCGGTCAAAATCAGAAAAGTGTGCAC
>Ga0210040_10007291_pt1 | contig 13459 bp, 13 predicted proteins | sample CryGeyCG12114_NA_FD_185462 | JGI IMG/M metagenome (GOLD analysis project Ga0210040, IMG submission 185462) | Groundwater microbial communities from aquifer - Crystal Geyser CG19_WC_8/21/14_NA (SPAdes) (version 2) | ecosystem: Environmental > Aquatic > Deep subsurface > Groundwater | place: USA... | reverse complement strand
TTCGGACACCAAAAAATAGTTTTTTGAGAATTTCTCGCCAACCCTTGATCCGATCGGGATGAAACTTGACATGTATGCATTGCCTGTTAGTAGCAACAGAATACATGAAAATTACTATCTCTGCCCTCGTAGTTATTGGTATATCCCAAAAATCTAGGTGTAAACTTTTTTTTCGGACAGAGTGTAATAGACAAAATATAAAAGAAAACTGGCATACATATTTAAAAGGGCCGGACACACACGCACACACACTCTCTTATTTCGAAGTGAGTCTCATAGTGCTTAGTTAGTGCTCTATTATTCATCTAATTATGTCAAAATTCAGAAGAATAATCGAACAGTTTGCTTATCTACTCATGTAAAATGTATCTGTCATTACCTTAACTTTTCAGGAATATATACATGCACATAATGTACACTACATACATTAATTACATACATCACTTTGTTGCCTGCGAGTTCTTTATGCAGACAATTTGTCGTGCGAGTGTAAACAATAGAAACTTTCTCAACCAACACTAGCTTTACGTTTCTTACATAATATCATATAGTGAATGGAGTTTGATAAGCCCAGAGCACAGTGGCGTGTAATATTGCAGTACGGCATGGCTATGGCAATATGCTAATATCGCTAATATAAAAATATCTCATGTTTATTCCTCTATCGATTGCTTGTATTTGTATTCATGAAATGAAAGGAAACAAAAACTGTCCATCGAAAACATTGATTATATTTTTGCATGAGACTCATTCAATTTGTCTGAAATGGCGTTTTATGGTAAAGCTTTGTCCGTCAATATGTAGTTACTATTCCTTATTTTCTGCTTTAGCATCCTAAAGCAAATATGCCTTGGATTGCTGGATACGAAGAGGATGAACTTTTGAAAACCTTAGAAATCAAAGTGGAAGATATTAAACCACTAGCCAATAATTGCACTGAGGTAATTTAAAAGAAATAAATTGTACAGTTGTGTAGATTTTAGAACTTATTTTTGATGATTGCATCAATATAGATTTTGGTATGGCACACGAAAGGATTCAAAAATCCATGGCCAAAGAAAGCGAAAAAACTTGGAACTAAAGCACAGACAGAAACTAATCTTTGGAGATTGTTACAAAAGTTGCCACAAAGAGCCTATGCAGGACCTACTTCATCAGTCAGCCTTATGAAAAAAGGGCCCAATAGTGTGGGATTCTCACTGTTTCAGTTCCTATTTGGTGGTCAAGAGCAAAACGGGAAAACCTCAGGATTGTAAAGCGTTGAGAGGGAAATGTTTTTTTAATATAAACTCTTCTTCTTCAATCTGTCTTTTAATATGTAAAATGGGTCATAGTCCAGTCTATTATGCATCGTACTCTATGAATCCGCATGATCTCACAATCGCAGATGTGTTGATATTACTAAAATATTCTCATTTTATTGAAAAATTATACTTTCAGCGTACAAATCTAGTCCTGTGAACAAATACAAAGTAAAAAAAAACTACACAAAGGTGATAATTGTAAAAAGCAGCATAAGTTGTTAAAATTCAAATCAGTAAGGTGTCTTAAAGCTTAAAAGTCATATTAATAAACTTTTGAATAAAATTTTTATTTCGTTTCACTTTATTTGTTAACCGAATCGTACTCGGAAACCTCTTCTGCGTCCATAGCCACCGCCGTAGCCTCCGTATCCACGGTAACCTCTTCCGTAACCGCGGTAACCACGGTAGCCTCCTCCTCTGAAACCGCGGTAACGTTGTTCAGCAGTAATTAGATCGTCTTCGAAATCTCCTGTTTCAGCAGCCGTGGATAATGAGATACAGATCATAAGGACGACTCCAAATATGACCAGAAGTAGTAATCCATTCTAAAAAATATAATTCCAATCAAATCGAGAAACCAATAGTGTACTAAAAATGTACGAAATATGAGGTGGAGGAGATACCCTAGAAAATGCCATTTTGTCGCAGGAAATATTGCTCACTAAGCACAAAATTATTATGATGCACTGTGGGCTATTGCTGATCTCAAAATAACTTATTGTTGTGAAGTCCAGCTATTTATAGAGTCAAAGTACAGCATGCATGTGAACTTTTGAAGACAATGGAAGAGCAAAAAATTTTAAGATGTACCCTATGCAAGTAATTAATTGCGAGGTGTAGCGAACAAAAAAAAAAGTATTGATTTCAGTTTATGATTTCTGCGCAGTCATTGTGTATGCTAAATGGACTTGGATGTCCAGTACTGCAAAATTATCAATAATGCAAATTAAAGCACAGCAAGAGCAAGATTATGAAACAAAGTCGTAAAAAAAAGCTTTTGGACGGTAAAAAACTTCACAACAGGAAAGTGGACAAAGAAGTTTTTTATGTTACTGTAACTTTCCATGCAGAATTAGAGCACAAGCTAAGCTGTGTTGAGTCATCCCCAGATTTAGTCAAAGACGCTAGCTCGTGATTTCTTCCATTTTTTTCAAGAAAGACAAATTTAAAAAATAAAAAGTACGAGGAACTGCTGTATTTATTTCCTTTTTATGATAGTTTACTATAAACACACGTTATATTATCTAAATATTTCAGTCGTTGAAGAGCTGTGCACACATGAAATTGCTGCGCCCAATGTTTCCGTATTTCATCGGAGATTTTTTCAGCTATTTGTTTTTAAACAGGACTAATTAATTACCAACGTCAAATAACAGTACTGTGTCTGTCGTAAATTTTTTATAGCAATAAGAACATACCAATCATCATGACTGGCGCTTGGGTATTGGCATTCACTATTTTTGGCTTAGAAAATAAAAAAATCATTGAAGTCATTAATCTATCTACAAGAGAAGCTAGTGCTGTTCGTATCTGTTACATTACCATAATACTGGCATCTATGACCCTCAAAAATTTAGTTCCAAGCACTCTAACGAGAAAAAATTTGCATAAAACTGTACTACATAATGTAGTATAGTAATAAATATTATACACGGATCAATATCCCGAATCCCAATGAAATATTTAATTTACCTCAATTTGGAATCAACAACAGCTGTACGATCTCCGTAGTGTCCCATTTTACACGTTCCAACTGGATGCCACAGTGTATAAGTTAGCGTTTGTACCTAAACATCCAGTAAAATTAGTTGCATGCCGCATTTCAACCATTTTAACAACATTAAACAGTATAGTTTTAAATGATAATGAATAAATTATTAATCTAGAATGCTAAATGCTCAAAAGGAGTACCAAGAAGAATTAAACTATTAACAAACAAAAGAAAATATAAAGCTTGTATTGTCTGACAATCCGAGCCGATAGTCCCTTCCTGTGTAGCTAAAAGGCAAAGATATTCTACTGCGCATGTGCAACCATATATGATAGCGTCACTTTTCAACCTGCAGTAGTAGTGGTATGCGATTCGCAAATCGGCATTCCAATTTAGTTTACTCAATGCTCAGTCAGTCAAAATCGTCCGAATTCGTAATTAATAACAATTATTTATTACCGACTTACAAAACATCTCCAGTAAGAATGACTATTAAATTCGTGTTGCTCACAGCCCGGGATAGGATTGTTTGGTAAAGTGGCATTCAATTTGCGAAAACTGGATGCGCTCTTAACCATTTTTACAGATGTAGAAACCGCTATATATAGAATTTTGGGTATAGAAAGTTAGTTTATTTACATCTACATTTTTAGGTTTAGGTTGGATTGATACAGTTTTTACTTTGTTTTGATACCTTCAGTGAAATCTTCCAAATCTTGTGGATCATCAAAATACCGAGGATCGATCAAAGGAGGTAAGATTGGATTTTGGCCTTGTAATTTGACTTCTCCTACACTCGAAGATCTTACTAGCGATACAATAATTATGAACGCATCTTGGCCGTCATATGGATAAATATAAGTTTTGGGATAAACAAGTTTAACATTCCCAACTAATGCACCCGCTGTAATCACTTGCGCATCGACTCCCAATGGAGAAAAGAGCAATTGAACATTTGGCCAGTCTTTTTTCCCATTTAGTTTTTGAGCATTTTTTGTAGTGAAGAACGCTTGACCAATAACTCCATTAGCGGTGGATAGAGGGCCTAAGAAGCCAGAAAATTAAATGTGGGCTTACAATATTTAAATAGTAGTGTTTGTAAGTATGACACGTATGACATGACAATTTGGAACATAAAATTACCATCTCCGTTCATGATAAAGTCTTTTATAGTATCAAAACCGATATCTCTTCTAGGAATGAAGGATCGGGTTTCATTTATGAGAAATGGTCCAAGAAAAGTCATGATATGGTCCTGCAATTTTTTTTTCATGAATGCAAGATAGTTATAGATAAAGAAAAGCACTAGAATTATATTACCTGTAGATTTTTGCCAACTGGCAAGTCGATTTTAGGATTAATCTATAATTATGAGGAAAATTTGAAATTCAACCTGAAATGTTCTTAATAGTTTATGAGTTGTTATTCAATACATTTAAAGACTTTAAATGATTCTCAGGGCCGATTCCGGATTGCATCAAAATTTTTGGAGAGTCTATTGACCCTGCACTTACAATAACTTCCTTGTGAGCTCGAGCAAATAATTTTCGCCCATGCTGATTATAATGAACACCAATAGCTTCATTACGAGCGTTAAGTTTGATCTAAAGGAATATAATTTGATCTGTCGTATTTATTATTATTTGCAGCATTATATGCAGAATGCAGTGCAAAATATACCTTCACGCCATGTGCATATCTTAAAACTTTGATATTTTTTCGATTCTCAATGTGTCGCAAAATGCTCCAATAGGTTCCATATCGTCTCCCATGGTTTTGAGTGACCTCGAGGACGCCAAACCCTTTGCATACCAATTAGTTTATATCAAAGAGTTCGAGTTCATCACTTTATTTAGATACAGGTAGGAGACAGGTACGCATTCATATTTCTGAGCAGCTAGACGACTATAAATCTATCTTTATAAAACTAACCTGACTGCTGTGGCCCATTGGCGTCAATTTCATTCAACCCAAAGTATTCTTTGCCCGCAGCAATAAACTCTTTGTACAATGGTAGCCACTTTTTTCGTTCCACGTGCAAAAATCCATAGGCATTCTCTCCATAGTGTTTCACTATACGTGTGGACATAGTAAGATTTCTTTTAAATTGAATATCACTAAAAATTCATGAATTTTTCTTTCAGTAGCTTTATTGCTTTAATTTACTGTACCGTTGCTTCGAAAAGTTCCTTTGTACTCCAAAATGGACTTTTTGAAATATGGAAGTACATTTTCGTACTTCCAACTTTCATCTTTCGTTGAATTAGCCCAGGAATCATAGTCGTGCGGATTTCCTCTCAAGTATAACATGAAATTCAAAGTAGATGATCCTCCCAAGGATTTACCCCTGTGCCAATTAGACTTCTGTAAAAGAAAAATAATGGTGCTGATGCTGAATGCTCAGCAAGAAATATAATCTAATTTTGCGCAATTCTTCACTTTTTCATTCAGTCCTAAACATGATTTAGTTTGGGGCACAGTTTGATACTTCCAGTCGAGTTCTGGGTATCCTAATAAATCGGCCGTTAACGCAGGGATATTGTTGAATGCTAGAGGATCAGATCCAGCTTCTATGACAAGAACTTTAAAGTTTTTAGTCAATCTTAATGCCACAACCAGTCCTGCTGTTCCTCCACCAACTGTAATAACCAAAATATTTCCACACCCACTGTTAGTTACATAAATCATGCAACACCACTGGACGGGATTGATTTAGTGCTAAAATTTTCTTACCAATAACGAAATCATACGTTGAGTTAATCCCTGATGTGAAATAACTGGTTATATAATCATGATAAATGTTCACTGTGCTAAATATAGAGACTAGAATTGGGAGAAGTATCGATGATGCAGTGAAGTAAATTCTACCAAGCATATTACAATGGTATGGTGTAATTTGTAATTTTCCGTGCAAATATTACAGCTGCATTTAGAATAAAATATGTAAATAACTATTGGAGACAATAAAATTCCCAGTTCAGTATGAAGATAGAGTTATAATGAACTGGAGAAATAAATTCATTGGCATTGGTGCCTGTACGGCCAGCATGCAAAATTTAGCCATGTCATCCCAGCCAATCGTTAGTTACTTCAGACATGAGATTAAAAAAGTTTGAGACATGCATATACTAAACCTTTCTTAAGTGTATTGTTGCTGAGTTGCTTAACTTTCTGCACCTATTTATGTATAGCTCAAATAAGGCAAACTTGTATGTTAACAAGTGCAAAAAGTATCATGGGGATTTCCGCAAATCATTATTTTGAAAATAAAACTTCTGAACTTCCCTATTTTCAGTCTTTCACGAAATTTTTTTTAAAACGTTTATATCATTTGCAAAATTTCAGCTATTATTAATTCATAATATTTAGACAAAAATATAAGGTGTCAAGTTGAAACTCAATTTATATGTTAGAGCAGCGATCTATAATATTCATAATATGCATTCAAATCTGCTTGCTTTGCTTGTTAGTTGCTTATATTTATTTCCATATTATGATTACAACAACACAGAGCACATGACTTTGTTGACATAGGATGATAATATATCATAATAATGATAATTATTGACCTACAGGCGTTGTATGGGAATTAAATACACAGGAAGGCAACATATTTTGCAATAAATGTCACTAGTAAACAAACCTACCTGAGTGATTGAGTGAATTCTATGGCCCATTTCATGCAATATAACTTAACTATGCAATTGTGTGCATGTTCAAAACTAGTGAGCATCTCTAGAATGTACTACACTAACTAGCATAACATTGTGGGGACGAACTATTATTCAGTCAACGACTCGAGATGAGTACAGAACAGACACTGTAGCAGACTTCTTTATATTACTTCTAACGAACTCACCCTTAGTTGCTAATTACTTGAGAAAGTTTGTAGAGATCATACAAATATTTATGTTTTGTGCAATATATACTGTATGTAATATGATAATTGTATTTGAGTTGTCGTTGGCAATTCGTTCCTATAAAGGAGGATATATGGATGGATACTGATTGGACACATGAAAAAAGTTTAATTTTTACGGCAGGATGTCAGTCACAAATGCTTATTTCAAACACTGAATTAATTGAAAAAAATTAATTGCTTCTATTTTTATGCTAATAACTGACAGTACGAGTAAATTACAAAAAAAATATTCTATTTCTATTCTATTCTATTCATATATATAATATGGAAAATTTTTCATGTCCTGGCAAAACAGAATATAGTGCCCCTTGAGCAATTTCAGGTATGGCTTGGCCAATTCACCATTAGTCAGTAGCAAAACATTTAAATTAGCTACTGGCACTTCCTAATTGTAGAATATAACATGCCGGTATGCAACCTGTAGGCATGTACCGTAAACAAAATGTTTGGCAAATAAAACAAAGGTCCTTAAATGAATGACCATAGCGCTGTTGAATGTTCAGTGCAATTGTTTTCCCTGTCGTGTGCACGGTTGGTATTTTAAAACAGTTTTTTAAAGTGTTGACTAGTTTACCTACGTCTTAAATTTTTTTATTTTGAAATGAGGACGCTTCCACTGGTTAAGAACGAGGTGCTTACCAATAGGTCAGTAATGTGATACAAAATGTATATTTATTTGAAGTGACTGTGATTTAAAATTTAAACTGCAATTGTATTTCAATAATCAGTCATCTTGTGGAATTTGACATGAACAAAGATAGAAAACTGAGTTATTTCAAAATCCCAGGAAGCTACTCCCTTCTTCATGGGATTACAATTGGTCAGTTGTTGGATAAAGCGGCAGAAATTCATGGAACAAAGGAATGCCTCATCGTCCCATTTCAGAACATACGGAAAACGTATATTCAACTTAAACGAGAGGTATTAAACACAATTTTTTTCCCATTGTCTTTTTAAATTGAATCACAAAAAAATAATTCAATTTTTTTACATAGGTAGATACATTGGCAAATGGTTTGTTAGCCCTAGGATTAAAAAATGGAGACAGAGTTGGTCTTTGGAGTCCAAATACGTATGAAAGCTACGTATGCTCCCTTGCAGTATGGAAGGCAGGGTTGATTTTGGTAAACAAATGGACACATATACAACATTCTAAAATATTCGTTTGCTGCATGCTGAAGAGCAGAGACAGAAAAAATGCCTTTGTTCGCTTTCATTTGCTGAATACATCAGCACATTTGATTAATTATTACTAACTAACCGTACTAACTACTAAGTACCTTATGACTTAACTTCACTTTAGGTATTTATCAATGCTGCATACAAATCACGGGAACTACTGTTTGCATTAAGAAAAGTTGACATCCGCTGCCTCATCATTTCAAGGCCATTTCGCAAACAGAATTTTTACGAAATTTTGCTCCAATGTGTGCCTGAGTTGTCTGAAGCGGACCATGAGAATATAAAATCTCCGAATGCACCACAGCTTCAATTTGTTGTATCAGCCGAACCGGGATTAAGGTACGAAACAAGTACCTGAAAACAATATCAATTTATAAATGCTTTTTGAATTGCTCTGAAAATGTTGAACGTAAATGTAGAGGTACCCTATCCCTCTCAGAAATTGCTGATATTGGGAATCAATTGAAAAATAATTCAGATAGTTTATCAGAAAAGTCGCATGCAAATGAAATTTGCTCTATTTTCTACACTTCGGTATGTAATATCTACCCGGGAAAGTCAGCTACGATTAATTTGCAAAACTTAGTATTTTTCAACTTTATACAGGGCACGACCGGTTCTCCCAAAGGTGTTCAACTCTCCCATTATAATTTAGTCAACAATGGTTTCTTTGTTGGAAAACGTCTAGGACTAGACTCTAAGGTTTTTGGTTTTTGAAAGCTTATAGATTCCAATTGCTATAAATATCTGTAAAAATAATTTGTAACCCAATTTTAGGACATAGTTTGTCTACCAGTTCCATTGTTTCACGTTTACGGATGCCAAATTGGGATTCTGGCATGTTTGCATGCTGGAGCTACAGTAGTGCTTCCCTCTTACGGCTACGACGCCAAATCAATTTTTACCGTCATATCAGAGGAGAGGTAAGAAACGCTACTTTTATCCATGAACTCACATGTTCTCTTCTAAACCTGACATATGAGACTAAATTTTCAGATGCACAACTATTGCTGGGACACCGACAATGTACACAGATCTTCTGCAAATGATGGATTTCATTAACGGTCAAGTCCTGAATCTCCAGTCTCTACAAAAAGCTGTAACTGGCGGTGCTGTGTGTTCTTCCCAATTGGTTTCTCAACTCAAATCCAAATTTGGGATTCATCGTGTGTTTGTATGCAATTCACAACACGTACCATAGTAGAAAACGACAATAGCTCATTGCATCATGAAAACAAAAGTATATATGACCTTAAATTTTGTAGAGCAATTATGGTATGACAGAACTCGGTGCAGTGTACTTATCATTAGCCAATGATAAAGATTCCTTGATATACAATTCCGTGGGATTTCCTTTAGACCACATTGAAGTAATTTTTACTCCAAAAAATATTTCCTTAATTTCCTGCTCTCAAAATTTTAATTTAACGCTAAATTAGGTGAAACTGGTAAACAAACTGGGTCAAACTGTACCCCTGGGATCGGAAGGGGAACTATGTGTGCGTGGATATAATGTTATGGAAGGGTATTGGGGAGAACCTGAGGAGACTTTGCAAGTTTTGGAACCATCTGGCTGGTTTCATACTGGGTAAGACGTTTAGCCATAATCTGAAGAGCTCTATTGAAATACAGTAAAAATTATAAAGTACATGAATTGTTGGTTATACAAGCTGTATTTTATACTATAGTAAGTTAGTTTGCGAATACTTTTGGTTAGTAATTCAACTTGTGTACCACTGTATTATTGGTATTGACCGTACTGACGATCTGACAATATGCATAGGGATTTATTCATCATGTTGAAATCGGGTCATGGCCAAATCATTGGGAGAATCAAAGAAATGATCAACCGTGGTGGCGAGAATGTGTACCCTAGGGAAGTAGAGGATTTACTAAAGCTCCACAAGAGTATTATTGACGCACAAGTATTTGGTGTTCCTGACACCAGAATGGGCGAAGAGCCTGCAGTTTGGATAAAGCTGAGAAATGGAGCCCCAACCTTATCTGCAGATGATGTAAAAGAGTTCTGCAAAAGTCAGGTGAATAATATGGAAGAAAAGTTTCATGATAAAGAAAAGTTGAGTAGTATTATTATTAGTATGATCATGAATGCTATGACGACTCATTTTTTTTACACAGATCTCACATTTCAAAGTACCAAAGTACATTTTATTCAAGCAGGAGTTTCCTCAAACTCCACTGGGCAAAGTTCAAAAGTTTAGGATGAGAAATGAGACCATTAATGAATTAAAACTGTAGAAGTGTCAGTTTGATTGATGAGTTTTGGTAAATTTTTTGATCACAGAAAAACAGATTAATACATTATTATATAGCTCACAATGAGCTACTAGTGCCTACGGATTCCAAAGGCGATTATAAATGGTCTGATTATTTTACTTTTGTCATTAATTTGGAATGCTGATAAAATTTACTTTATTTTTTTCTTTCGTCAAAATTTACCTTTTGTGAATATAAAAATATATTTTTCATCAGTTTCTGCAATTCCGTACAAATTGAAAAAATGATTGTGCAAGTGGGAATTTCACTATAAATCCAATGTAATAAATGCATTACTACTTAAATATGGTTATAGCAATCTTTGGAACAAAAAGAAATAAAAATTGGTTACCAGCAAATTAGAATGATTCATTGTTACTTTTGTAATATGTAACAAAAGTTAAGGAAAAGTACTCTGGGTTATATTACGATGTATTTATTCAATAAAAATTCCGATAGCATGTGTTGGCAAAAGTCGAGTGTGGTTTCGCAGATGCATTCTGAGCAAGCAATCATACTGTTCTGTACAACTTGCATTGTCATACCATGTGAGATAAAAAAATTCACCTTATAGCAATTATATTTGTCCTTGACCTTCCTAATTTGTCTCACCGCAATTCGTAAAAGGCAACCTAATGACGGTATTACTACATATGACATCTTGGAATGTTATATAATAGTGAGTTTGGAGGTTTAAGTATAAATATAAATAGGTGGAGGCAGGAACTATTTGATTGAGTCAGGAAGAAGATTTTTAGCTGATATAAGCCAGTTTTTTTGTTCTAATTATCGTGTAGACTTTTCGGCATCTACCTACAGGCTGCAATGTATTACTTCACATCAATCCACATTTATGTGCTAATGTGCACTGTATGGTCAAGTTTGGCTCAAAATCCTCAGAAATTAAGTAACTAGGATTTTTCTTCGTTCGCATGTACTATAGCATACAGGTAGAAAAAAATTAAGGCCTAACGCATTTGACTTCCTTTCACATTTCTTAGAAAACATGTGCGTAAACCCAAACCACCTTTCTGTGACCGGGTTTTCCTCAGGTGGCGCCCAATCCATGCAATATCATTTCGCTCACTCCTCACGAGTGTCCAAAGTGGGAATACTTTCCGGAGGTATTTAAAAATCCAATCCAAACTCATCCACTAAAAGCTTATGCAATTGCGTGTGGAATACAAACATACCCCCTACAGAGCTTTCTAAACTACCTGTATATTTCAAACGTCAGTTCCATACACCTATGGAGAGGGACGATGGCGACCTGATTTTTTCGTTCTACCTGGGTCGATCGACACGCCAAAATACATTGCAAGAGCAGAGCAATATTCACGGGAGGGTCAAATTGATTCAGTCGAAAATATTGAACGTAGCAGCGTATTTGTCTATCATGGAAGCCGTGACAAAATCATAACTAATGGTATGGAATATAATCCAATAGTATTTCACAATATTCTTAAAGATTTCACAAAACTATTGTTCATCTCTGTGTGCAGAAAGTGGAGCGTCTATTGTGGATATGTACACACACTTCAATGCGGAATTTTTGACAGATGCTGTGAACGAACTTCCTGCTAATCATGGAATGGTATATTTTCACATCAATTATATAACCATTTCATTGTACAGAAAATACCCCTTTTTAATCCCAGTGATTTGTAAAAAATTCAATAGCCAGCCTTAGGTCACGGTGGTCCTTGTGGAACTGTAAACATATTATCCTATTTGATTAACGACTGCAATCACAATGCCGTCTACCATATGTACAGCTCGATTTACACAGATATGCATGAGCCAGACACAAGCATAGGGAGTGTAAAATTAAACGGGGATTTTTATGAATTTGATCAATCTGAATTCGCACCTGACCAAAATCCACGTGCAGCCAGTTTGGATCGTATTGGATTTGTGTATGTTCCTTCTGGTTGTAGAGATACGTGTCGTGATAATTCCACCGACTGTAAAATCAGTATTGTTTTCCATGGATGTATTCAGGGGAGGTGAGAAAAATTTGAACAAAAATTTTCTAAAATGTGTTGTTTTTGTAACGTGAATTGTATTGCCCCAAACTATGCAGATCGAAATATGGAGAGACTTTTGTGAGACAAACAGGATTTCTAGAAATAGCCGAAGTGAACAATATCATATTGGTCTTGCCTCAAGTACAGCATTTTGCTTTGTTTCCAACGAATCCTCAAGGATGCTGGGACTGGTGGGGATATACTGATGATAATTTTGGTGTGTGTGAATAAAAAATCGTACATGGGGTGATACTATGGCTTTTTTAAATCCGATTCTTTGCAAATGGTTTTACAGCTACTAAGGATGGAAAACAAAACAGAGCAATTAACAATATTGTGGACCGAGTTCTCGGACTAGATTAATTTTTTAAATATTAGAAACTGGTTGATTTTTATTGTTTATTGTCAAGCAACTAATAAGATCTCAGAGTTCTAATGTGGTATAAATTCTCATTCTCTTTTGAATGTTTCCCTCGTTTCAATAATTATATTTATGTGATGTTTGATACCAGTCTCTGGACTCGTGTGACATATGTACATTGAGTGGATCAACCGGCTGTGGTTTCTACACATGTTCCTCGACTTCACTATTTCCTATAAGCTAATTCAATCATACATACGGTAATGCCATCTATGTTTTCTAAGATTATTGTTTTGTCATACGTGGGGCTTGTAGCGTCTCTATGCAAGTAATTATATTTGTCTGTGTGTGTAAGTTGTGTCTATGATTGGGCTTGATTACTGATTAATAAATGATAAAACCGAGATCATTGCTATTAGTATTTCATCTTATTATACAGTCCACTTCTATCAATCCAATGTTGGCTAATTACAATACAACATGTGATGTTGTGAACTATTATGACTGGTAAATAATTTTCCAGGTTAAATTAAAGCGAAATAAGATTATTAAATGTTTAGTGCAACATATTTTTGGGTATCAGGAATCATGAAAATTAGCATTTTAAGTAATACTTGGTCAATAGGCGACTAGTTATGCGACGCTAAAGCTTTGTACTTATCTCGGTTTTAAAAT
>Ga0210040_10007290_pt1 | contig 13460 bp, 8 predicted proteins | sample CryGeyCG12114_NA_FD_185462 | JGI IMG/M metagenome (GOLD analysis project Ga0210040, IMG submission 185462) | Groundwater microbial communities from aquifer - Crystal Geyser CG19_WC_8/21/14_NA (SPAdes) (version 2) | ecosystem: Environmental > Aquatic > Deep subsurface > Groundwater | place: USA... | reverse complement strand
AAGACTAGCTGATGAGACTACCGAAAAACGATAAAAACCCCTAATTATTATTACTGGTTTTTTGTAATATTAACATAAATAATTCCTAACCCGGCTTCGTCGTAATACCCTCTTGCTGAGGTTTATTATTAACCAGTCCTAATCCCCCTATAACCCTTGTAAATACTGGTACCGTTGTAATATCGTTTCTAAAATGATTAAATTGCTTTTTTCACAATTTTGTGAAGATATAATCAAATCATCCTGCAGAAAATAATTCTATACCCATTACGTTAACACGCTGAAAATTATTTGAAATGAATAGGGATGTCAGCATAGTGAAGAATCTATGAAACAGGTGAAGGAAAATGGAACAAGTATTTATGCTTGATTAAATAAGCAGTATAAAATCGAAATATCATTGCAATATAGGATTGCTGTACATCTGACCCATTCATTGATTGATTGAAGTGAAGGGGAAAAAGGAAGACAGCGTTTCCAATTATTATGTGGCTACCACCACTAAAGGGAAACATTTAGTCAGTACAGTCTGTCCGTCCGTCCACAGGATCCTTTTGTTCGAATGAATGTTTTTAAAGTCTCTCAGTTTCTACAACTTCATAGTTGCATCCGCTTTACGGCAGTTTATTCTACTTGCATTAACTTCATTGCTCCATCTTTTCAAATTGCATTACCTTCCATGTACAACTATATTTTTCTCTCATAAATATGAAAATCAACCATCCCTATATACCTAAATATCATCATTTCTAAAAGGCTGCTTGGAACAGTTGTAAAGGGCAAAACTTCAAACTTAAATTATTATCCAAGGGATAACGCATACTGGTTTCCGTGTAGAAATGCTCTCTTTTGTTTCATTCAAGTGTACGCAATTTATACAACATATAGCAAAAACATTCTCAGTCAAAGTGTTGAACGACGATTGAATACATCAACATAAGTAAAACCTGCAGCTCCTACCTGGAAGCCAAGAATCCTAGCATTGATCCCGTTAGGATTTAAGGTGCCACATTTTGGAGTGAACCCAGGGAGAGCTGTACTACTTCCACCAGGTGCTGTAGTAGTGGATGGTCTTGCAGTTGACCCTTGAGGTCTTCGGCAACAAACTTCTAAAATGGATTTGCATGGCCAACCCTTCCGTATGTCAATTACACCTGTGCCATCGGTGACCACTTGACTCTCTTCGCAACGGTAGTAGGGCACACAAGTGCAGTTCCTGTATAAATGAGTAGTTGTTGGCCTAGTCCAAGGCTTCTGTGTGTAGTAACCAAATGTATTCTGAGCTCTTCCTTGAGAATCCTCATCTGTAGAAAAAATCCCTTGAAATTAGCGTGTTAGCTATAGAGCATTTGCTTGAGAATCTGATACAGAACCAGTCTTCAATTATGTGTATAATATACAACTACAGACTAGTAAACTAACTAACCATGAGTAGCCTTTGTATCTATTGGAATCGGAATTCAACAATTTATATTGATAAAGTAACGTTAGTTAGTTTTCAATCCGACGGGTATGTTTGCATGTTAAAAATTTCAGAAAATTTTGATACCATTTGTGCCCACTCATGCATATATCGTTCTCATTGTTTTGAAATTCATTTAACTTGGTAAAAGGTAGAGGAGGGCTGTAAAAAATATGATGACACAGCAGTGAATCCCTGAAGTGAGTGTCTACCTTTATTCCGTTTTGCCCCCTTGTGTTTACTGGGAGATAAAGGACTACAAATGGACACCGACATCAGCAGGAGAAGTATTCTTCTGCAGTACCTATGTGTGAGACTTATGACTTTACTCATCTCTGGGGATGCACACATGTACTTTGCTTTCTGCCCTACGTAGGATGGAATACACTACTAACTAACTAACTAACTATATGTAATGGTAATAATAATATACCTGTAGGAATGTCTACCTTTCTTTTCTCACTCAGCAAGTGACAAAACACACACACCATTGTTTCCTCCTGTTTTTTGTGTTTTTTTGGTCTAATGTAAATATATAGATTTGAGTTGCTCCCTCATACTCTGCATGTATGGAAAAGAATAAATGCTGTGACGCATAGCAATGTAACAAGATGAAATCAATGATTGCAGTGAGTGTACCTATCTTTAGTTTTAGAGCGTTACGAACTCGTGTATTGTCCAATTCGTATTCAATAGGAAATCGTAAGATGTGCCACCCATTGAACAAACCTAAAACTTAGAATTTTTTGTCTTTGCAGTATACACGACATAGATTAGGGATGAAGATTTGGACGAAAGTTAACAATGCTACTGTTTTTACTGAGAAATGTGAGCAGAATAATAGAAACACAAGTAAAATCTACTTTTACTCATACATAGGTGGCTACAATTTCTTATTGAATACGATAGACCAATGGTCCAGGTTCTTTGTTTCATCAACCAAATCAATGACATTCTAACTAACCAACTAAACTACTAACTAAAGGATCGTGTTTCTTATCAAATTCATCTACTCTGTGCAGCTTGTGTAGCATTAAACTCACATAGGGTCCGTTATGTATGTTTTGTACCCTTTAGCTTCTGGTTGTTCATATAAGAAGTGAAAAGACAATGTATAAATAACATGTCTCATTACCAATTCAAATACTACTGCTGGTTTACCTCCAGTTAGTGATAAGTAACTATAGGCCGGTCAACAATTTTTTTGTTGGTAGTCCATGTTCATAAAACCAAGTTGAATAGTTTCGCTCCAAATATGAAACCTTGATTTCTTATATCAGGTAACGTAGGTTTTTTTGCTGAAAGTTTTTATGAAAACTCTGAGTGACAGATTTTTATGAAATACATGTATACCTTCTCTCGGCTCAATTTTTCCCGGTGCACTGGAAGTTTCCTTAGTAGATTTGTCCCAGACCCAGCCACTCGCTCGCTTTATTTTGTCACCAGTACATGAAGGAAATTTAATAACAGTTTCAAGGAAGATCACCAACAAAAAAAGTTTTCCAATGGTATTCTGCAGCTTGAATCTGTGAGACATGATTTTTCCTCCAATGGCACCCAAGAAACAAAGAGCACTGTAGAACAACGAAACAGTAATCAAGGTAAGCTACAAACTGGGTGTTTTCTTGTTGCACGAATTTTAATTATGTTTACAAGACTGACAGATTTTTAGGATACCTCCTGTATGAATCACAATGACTTTCCAGTTTCTTGACAGTAGCAAATTAATTTTTGTAATACAGGGTTGGTTAACAATAAGTTGTCTAGCCACTAACTTGACTCAGCTTCAACACACTCACAGTTGGCTGGTGCATAAAACAATCTTTGTTTGCATGAAAATTTACAACTGACTTGGTTAGTTGGTTAGTGATTATTGCTCCTGGTAGAAAAATTCAACACTGCTTACAAATTATTTGCTTAGTTAGGGGTTCCAGAACTTTGCCCCAAAAGGAGAATGACAGGTGAGTAAGACATGAACGGTTAATGGGAGAAATTGGAAATAAGCACCTTTATATATATGAAGGCAAAAGAGTGCGAGAACATGATGTGGAGTCAAAATTGCATGAGTCAGTCAATTTCTCATGCACCGACATAGCACAATGCAAAAGAGATATGTGACATACCATGAAAGTGAAATGAGACGAGCTCGAGAAAACGACAAGGAAAGTAACATGCAATTGTGTTCCACTATTTCTGTCACGGAATACTAACTCACCGTGTATGGGCTAACATGTCTGTAGCATATGTAATTATCAATGGATGTGTGAGAGAAAGTAAAAGTGTATTCCCTCGGCGGAATTGATGAATGGAGTCATCTATACCATACCATGGGTTGAACTGTGGAACATACATATGGCTCGCATGATGGCATCCTACCTTATGTAATGCTTTTTGGAGTCCGAGTTTTCCTGGTATGGTTTACTGCTGTCTCAAAATGTCTAAATTGAATTATTGTAGATAATCAAAGATGCATACACACTTTGTATAGTTTGTATGACAAAAAGCGAATTTGACGGGGGCTTATTGAATATTTTGGTTGAATAAGCGGAAGTGAAACTTTTTGTGTCTTTTCAATGGGACGAAAAGAGACCAAGAAAGTTACAAAAAGTTCGTAGATGGGGATTGGATCACAATGCTAAGAGGATTACTGATACTAATATTGATTATTGAGGACACCATTATTGTATAGTTAGCTGTAGAGATTACGATTCCGGTTGAAGTGAAAAGTTGTAGCATGTGGAGTGTAACAGCAAATTGAGTTTTTGCACAATTTATGTTGGTTGGTATACTTTCGCGATTGCATGACAAGAGCTCATTTATTCTTTGAAAGCAAATATACATGGAGTTTTTGCGCTATAATTAATTTGTTATTGTGGTCAACAAATTAGTTTGCGATGCTCTTTTTATTGCATGTTTGGATTACGTCTTGATCCAATTTTTGGGACAAATTTTGCATGAGGCCTAGATCGTGTGATGCCCTGGTTAGGAAACCTTCAAAGAAAAATGGGGTGGACTTTTGTAGCAGAGTAATGAAAAAGTTTTTTTCCCAGATGTCAAGTACTTGAATCAGAAGAGTTATTTATTCATTTAGAAACTCTTTTCTATCACATGGCTATTTATATAGCCATTCGAAAATGGTAATACGACCTAGTGATCCAATTTCATTTTTGCGTTCCTTTTCAGAAACCTTTTTTGTTACTTTTGACGGTTTTGAACTCGTGCTTCTAAAAGTATCAAAATTTTTATTCAGCATTTTTGAAATTTTAGAAACTTATGGTAAATAAAAAATAAAACTTTGATCATTTTTATAATGAGCTATACTGTTCTGAGACTTCCACACGATAAAAAACGTGAAGACTTTTTTGCACCTATTGAATTTCTGACTTATGTGGCATCTACTTAGTTCTCAAGAGAATAAAATTGGTATATACCGTACAAATCTTTCTTTCCTATTTAAACTCAAGCAGTTTATATCAAAGCAAATGAATAAGAAGCATCGAAAAAATTAGTTTACTCAATATACCATTCCAAGAAGGAACTCCAAATGGGAGGAATGCACGCAAAACTCAAAACTTATAAAATACATCGAAAGGAGAGCCGTTCAGCACATTCATCATGATTTATGACTGGTGGCTCCAATTCAGGTTAGTTATACAGAAAGGAAGCAGTGTCAGTAGCAATAATAAAAACTAACTGCTGACTAACTAACTAACTAACTAACTGTAGCTTCATACAAAACAATAACAAACCAACTACAGCTTTACTCCAGTTCCAGTAGGAATTAAAAGAAATTTTAGTCTAAATGATGAAAATAATGTACACACATCAAGCCATACACGCCCCTTAAAAACAGGAGACAATGCAGGTCTGGACTTTGACCACAGACGTATTGAATGAATGAACATTTACATGATTTTTCCCTCCCCAGCTTGACAAACTATTCATACCAAATTTTATAGCTAGTCTATTCTGTTGATTCCAGGAAAAGTAGTTTCATGTGCAAAATACTGTATATCTCACACAGTGATGAAATTTGCACTAACTTGTAATAAGTAACTTTCCTCCATAGCAAACCCGCATGATTTCACAAAACTTTCGGTCCCCAAATCATTCATTCGTAGTTCCTAACTAATGGACAATATTCAAATGGGTAAACAAACAACAGAGTTCTATAAAGCCTCTATGCCAAATCATTCAAGCATAGACTGCTTATACGCACATTACAATTCCCTCTGTGTGTGTGTGTGTGTGAGCGAGTGATGTGTAATAAGTGAAAGAGCATGAGAAACGTCTTCTGGGGTCTTTGTATGAATGAATAAATGAGTGGCCCCACCAAAACAAGTACCTGACTACTAACTAACTAGCATACAAAATATCTCCAATTTGCTAGCTATTTCTTATCTTTGAGGCTCATCGTGAAACAAAACACGTGTGTACACACACTATTGTGTTCCCGTATTCGCATTAGCCCGCAATAGAAAGGCCCCTACAGTTTATAGAAACATTGTCTCTTTTACCAGGTTCAGAAATACCCAAATCTGATTATGCAATGCAGGTGGAAAATTAAAATACGATCATATTATCACTATAGCTAATTTATCGATAAATTTTGCAACGTCCACCCAATTTTGAGTTTTCACCTGCATTGGATTCTCAGATTTAGGTATTTCCAAACCTGGTTAAAGAAAGGGTTAATTGTATAGGGAGTTTACAAGGATTTATAGTTTTTAAGCAATGGGAATATTTGCTCCCGTTTTGCAATCAGTGATTAATGCTATTGCTTCGTATTAAAAATGTTAGAGGGGACGTACATTCAAAGTCTGAAAAGCGGAGGATAATCCGACACTTGAAGCAGTTCATTGAGAAAAGGACATGAGTCACGTATGTTAAGTATGGTGTTATTCGTGTAATATATGTTTGCATCTTTTCTCATGAAAATCTTTACAAGCAAATGACCCATGTTGTTCTATGTAAGTAGCAGTTCCTGACCCTTTGGAGAACACATCTAGTTAGTTGCCAAAGCTGTGTGTCCTTGTTAGTTTTCGTCGGTTTCTCGGAACTTGTTATCCTTTCAAAACATAAGCATTCTAGCATATGATATGATACTTAGCTAGTTAGTTTAGTTTGCTAGCCCCTGGTCTGAGAACAAGATTGTGAATGAAAATTCCTCAAATAACGAGCCATGATAGATGAATACAGAAAAAAATAGACATATATGAGCGGCGGGTTTTGGACGAACTCACTGGAATTTGGATTCGATACTATAGTTACTATACATAATGAAGGGGAAAATTTACGGACAATATAGACATAAATTAGTCGGCTGCTGACCATGCTAACTAACTAACTAACTAACTGTAAAAATATGTAAAAGTACTAAATGGTGGGCTAGTGCACTAACTACTCAAATTTCTAGGGAAAAGACACTTATGTTTGCATTCCAAGAACCACACACTAGGGCTTTTCACTATATATGTGGGACATAAAAGTTATGAATGAAAAATGAAGCGCATTCATGTACGTGGAATCGGTTCAACTCAATTATGTATGTAATGTGGAATGATCGTCAAAGGGAATTTGGGGCACTGTGGCTCACACAAGGAATGTTCAACTAATTACTCTAATAAAAATGGTAAATAAGGGCTCATTAAGTGCTATATAGTACACTGAAACAACCATGTGTGGAGTGGCATCCAAGTTGTTACATGAAGGACGTATAATCGAAATAGTTGTGGAGCACTCGGCCAATTTAGTCTTGTTCACAAGGTGATAAAAAAACTTGTATTGTTCCTGTGGCTTGGCTTTCAGATTATGCCGATTGCTCAGAATCCATGAATGAATAAAAATGAATGGGTGAGGCTTCTTAATAATGGGATCACTGTGAAGACACTGGACCACATTAATCATGTAACAAACATATGAAAAGTGGTTTTTTCATTCTCTATGGTAGCAACTAATCATACGCCATGGCTCCAGGGATCTCCTCTACCTCACAATCAGATTATGTAACATGTGTGTAGTATAGTATGCATACATGATTCACTGTTTACGTAAATTATACGAGAAGGAAATAACAAGGAAATCAGAAGTAAATTACATTCATATTCCTGGTCCCCTTTATAAACTTACTCACTCAATGTAAGGTAAAACGATTTTCAAAGGAATTTGCTTTCATGCCCAGCTCATTCAGATCTACTCATCATTATGATCAACTAGTTCATTCATTCATACGGTTTTGGCCTCTTGGTATATGACTTATCCATACATAAGAAGTCATACAAGGTCTTGGAACACGGGACGATAGTAAGAAAATTTGTTTAAAAAAACTTGAGATCTACCGCTGCTTTTTAACCTGTGGAATGTATTTAGTTAGTTAGTGAACAGGTATAGACGGCTAGTAAGTAATCTCGGCCAACATCTGTTACTTTTTTCTCTCACCTTTTAAGATTTTTTATGTAACGTCTAAACTTTTTCGTAATTAGATATGTTATCTTGAGGTGTATTTATGTAGTAGTGGGTTTGCCGAACCATATAAACATTTAGTTTTTTTCCTGGATTCAGTTAGTTAGTGCCAGAGAAAGGCAGAGGCACTCATTTTCGAAAATTTTGTAGACACAAATTTACAAGTAAGTCCACAGTAACAGATAAATAGTTAGTGGGGAAAGTCTGAATTTGAATGGTGATTTTTATCATGAACTGATAAGATTCAAAAATAAAGGAAAAAACAATTTACTCACTAACTAAGGGTTTTAAGTGATTTGTAGTATTAAATAGACTTATTGCATGAATGTAAAGGGCAGTTAACTACATTTCCCAGAAGGACTCGTTCGCTTACCCTTTTTGTTTACATATGAAATCATTTAATGCAATAAATCTCCTCAATTCCCAATTTTGTTTATTTACAAACAATAAAAAATAAATAGGAGCAAATTTGGTCTCAGGAATCTTAAGTATCTGTGTGAAACTATGCAAGTCCCTTGTGACAACTATGTGTTCAGGTTGTACACATATACCATGTTTATGTCGGCAGTAAAAAGATATCTGCCTCGTTCCCATCGACAATTTCAAGTTCACTTGATTTAGTGGTTTCCTTCCAATCATCCATGTCATTTTGTGTATGCAGTTCCCTCATCTTTCCATTGATGTTTGTATTATGAGATGATTGAGTACTATAGTGCTCCGAAAAGTTGGCTCAACTTCCCCATCACATCTAATATACTGTGAGTACTAAATATGAGAAGGGGACCTACCAAGCCGTTTGTTTTGGAATCACCTCGAGTTCAAAGTGGGCAACTTTTATGTGTGGAACATTCTGAACATCTAGTTCTATGAAAAACTACTTATTTTTCATTTATTTTTTTCTAGACGATCCCTTTTCTTTCTCTTCTCATCAATTGACAAGCCGAGGAGGCTGGGAAAAGAATTTGATTCCTTAAATCTTTGTGTAATGTGTGTGTTCACAGTTTTTTTCACAGAAATAGGATTTTTTCAGCTCTTTAGCACTTTATTTTTTTAGTGTAACTTCCATGGAAGTAAACGGCATACAAGAAGGCTTAGAAAACTATTGCTGTTATAATAAAAACATTGTTTTAAAAGTGATTCAAAACAAACGTTGAAAAACTTTAGATTGCAAATTGCAACCTTACTTGCATCGAATAGTCACTTTTCTGCAGGTGCTTGCTGATTTCTAACAAGCCATCTTATTGCTTCATTTCTTAGACGCTGACCATACTAAAAACAAACATAGATATGGGTCCCCTGTTTTTAAAGCATATAAAATAATTGAAACTTACTAATTACAAACATTCGTAATGTGTTTCCCTTTTCACATTATAACTGCACAAAAATTGAAAAAACTGTCTAAAAGGTAAAAACAGAAGGAAAAAAAGCCACGGATGCAATATTGGCTATCAATGTAGCTTTATTGTGCCACTACTTCCCAACTTCACTCTATGATTACACTAACCTGGTGCAAAGTGGTGTAGCAGGAAACACGAATGGAAATGAGTGTTGTTTAAGGTATGTGGCTAAACTACTCAATTTAACATTCTCCGTTGTCCTTTCGAATTATGTGTGAATTGGATTAGGAAAGAATCCATAGTACAACATCTTCCAGTCATTCTAAAGCATGTTGATACAAAAGTTCCAGGAGTTCACAAGCTACGCCAACATTAAACGTCCGGTCCCTCCCTTGTCAAATGGAAATGACCACAAATGTCTACAGTACCATTTATTGAATTCAATCGGATGCAAGTGAAAGGCACAATGGTCTCGATGCCACAATAAATAATCAAAAGTGAATAAGTCATGAATGAATGCAGTACTCATATATATGGGAAAAAATGAATGAGATAAATGTAAATGCACATGAATGAACTATGAAGAGGGGAACAAGTGGAGAGAAATTTGTGAATTGAATGGAACTTTTGGTCAGTTTACATTTCACAATGCATCTTTTCTATATATTGCATCCTTGTACTGTTAAATATTCTTGGCCCCTGTAAGAAGTTACATACGTAAACTATAATACATAGATAGATTTTAGACGCGTTGATGCGTATATGTATGTATGTGCATGTAAAATATTACCACTATGCTTTTTGGCTACTCCATGTTCCAGTCAACAGAGATGGTGGACAAATGAGCCTGTTGTGTGCTGACAAGTGTCTGATTGTAATGTTCCTAAGTGGTTGGTTCATTCACTCAGTCTTCATTCATCCGTGCATGTGTGTGATGCCATTGTTATCCAACTGAAGAGAAGTTATCCAAGGTTCTTGAAAAGAGAGAGAGAGAGGTCAATCGTTATATTTGACCAATTTCCGGTCTCATGTGGGTGCGGCATTTTAGCTATTATTAGTGAGTGGTAGTAAATAGTTATTCACTCCTCTTCTTGCTCCATTCATAGCGCACAGTTACTACTGGGCTGTAAAAATAAGTGGAGATGTTATGGTTCTTTGAAAAGTGCAAAGCACAAAGTCACAACGTGAGTTGTTTTTTATTCTTTGTTTGGTTTAAAGGACTTCCTTGCATTTGATATCGAGAGTTTAACATTTTTAAATGGAGGGAGTTTAATTATTTGGATGAAAAGTTTTTATCCCTTTAACTTTTAGAAAACTTTTCTCGTGAGATTCATGCATTCTATTTTTTAAGTCAACATTTTTTGCATTCCAATTTTCGGGAATTTAGAAAACTACCAGATTTGTTAACTGTTGTAAAGCATAAGCTGCCTTCAAACTAAAAGTATTGCCGACTTGAAGTATTAGTATAAAATCGTTAAAATCCTCAGTGCTCATCTCTTTTGTGCCCTTTCTTCTTATCAATGCTCAAGTATACAATATTATGGATTATGACCCTTGAAATGCGCAGCTAAGATATTCCTCTGGTCGTCAAGTCAAGTGCATATTACATAAACAAACTAACTAACTAACCAACTACATTCTGTCCCTTTCATCGGCTCGTCTTTTGCCAACCTTCTAACAAAATTGTTGAATAATACTTATGTTTTCAACAATACCCATCACCTTAGTTCCTCCACCACAGTCAATATTTGCTGTACAAATTCTTGAAAGTTTTGAACGACCTCACATTAAGAAATCAAAGGAAAATTTTGTGTCTTCCAGAGAAATTAACTTAGCATACGTCAATCTGTGTTACTAAAATCTCTAAAAACTTTTGCCAAGTTCTTCACAAAACTTTAGACTTTTGAATACAAATAAAACCTACAAAAATTGGTTATACTCACCATTCCCTGTGGAGGCAGACGTACATAAAGATGCCAATGAATACTTATATCGGCCCTTAAAATCAGTGTGTATTCATTCAAACCATGCATTCATGGATTTCTTATTATAGTTACAACAACAGGGGCTTGCTAACCCTTCTCTCACTTTACCTTTCACTGTTGAACTCCATCAGTAGCATATAGCATTACCAAATGCTCAAAAAGCTGTGTATGCATTGTAAAAAATTCTAACTTAAAGTTTACCGATCCAACAGTATGTAAAACTGTCTTCCGTACTATTGTATACAAGACGGAACTAAACTAACGAACTAAATAGATATGCATAAATCATCCAGCAAAAAATGCTGTGCAGTATGAAGCACAGTGCCCAGTGGAGAAGGAAGACTGCTCGTAAAATACAGAGGGCTAATTAAGTAGGATTCCCATATTGCTTTCATCGCATTAGTTGGAACGTAGCTAAATTATATTGATGGATGATTTAATCGTGCGAATACATCCCAATCCAATCATACATGAATTTACGATTTGGAAAGACTCGTCTGAGCGTGAGATGTGATAAAGTTTGGAATGGAGTTAACTCGCTAATGAATTGAAACAAGTGAATGAAATTCCAAGCTTTTCGTTGATTTCCCTTGGTATTGGTGAATGAATGAATTGGTTGAAAGATTGCAAATCTTGCGGTTCTCTTTTCTGGTTTGAGGTTAGTTAGTAAATTTGTAAGTGATAGAGCGGCTCTTTTGGCTTCTTGAGGGCTGCAATCATTTTTTTCTTCTGTGCGATATGTATTCATGAAATCTTTGTGTAGTGCACATCATGTGTGGCTTCAGGAATCAAGTGCTATAGAGTGCATCCAATGTGTATTTATCCTGTTCTTTATGTAAATGGGAAATGCACGCCTTGCTGAATCCTTCGAGTTAGCAAGCTTCCTCTCGTATATATTTTCATCAATAATTTGTTGTTGGTACACGATCATTGGAAAGTTTACACCGGTTCTTTAAAAGAGACTCGACCGACACCATCATTTGGAATTCACGTGAGAACGTGTACTAATTTATTGGGCACATGGACAGAATTATGAATAACTAAAATTATGCATCAGCAAACCAATAATACAGGCATACTGAATGGTGAATAATTATGCCTAATTTTAGTTAGTCGACTAGAGTAACTATTAACAATGAATTTTGGAGACGATTTCGAATTGAACGCAATGTTTGTTTATGTATCTAACGTAAGGTGACTATAGTTAGTTGGTGAGAGGAAAATTGACACAGTTAGAAATGGAGCATAATTTTTGGGTGTATGTTTATAGCTGTGGTGCGCTATTCTCATATTTTGACTTTTGCTGAGCTTCGGTGCCACTCAAGGAGAAATACAATGTTCTTTTATTATAATGACTACACGAGATAATGAACTGGGAGACAGGGAGGAGTTCAAATTCGTTTCACAATGTATTTTGTTGGTCTCATGAAACAGATCTTACAAGTAAAAACAGTTCATTACATTTATTATTGTGTTTTGTAGTCGGTGGCCGAGTGGGATGGGATATTCTTTTTCTCCTTTTGGAGTCACTTTTGTATAACTACACAATGGAACAAGGATATAGCTTATAAATCTTTCACCTTGAGAGCTCAGAAAGTTGAAATCATCCTGATTGGTTTCCATCATCAATCGTTTCTCCCAAGTCAAAAGTTTGTGTGAATTGAGCAGGTCATCAAAAGAAAATCCACTTTGGTTTTCTGTTCTTTACAAATTTTTCTATCATGGGAAAAAGACGGCATTCCGATACCTGGAATTTAATCCGCTGGATTTGGCAGATTCAATAACTCGTGGATGACTCTGCAATTTTAGTGTAGTGAAGTTTAGTTATCAAATGGGCAGTTGTTTTCTACGGGAAATGGGAATAGGACTCTAAGATCCTACATAAAACTCATGGAAAATAACGCACACAAGGAATTTGAATTTGAATTTATTAATTCACGAAATCCTCAGCAGAGTTCATTACATCGCAAATATTACAACAATACAGAGGTCAAAATTAATGTATACTAAAATTATAGTAACAAAAGTGTCAAAATTAAGATTGTTATGAGATTCGCATTCTGGTCGTCAAAAGAGAAAAACGCAACAAATAAACCGCAGTAAGCGAATGTAGCAAGAGGTCGTTATTTGAATAGTTCAGCTTTTGTGTTGTAAGCTATGCTTGAATAATAATTTTCTTCTCCAAGTTAATGAATTTAGCTTTTTATAAATTTT
>Ga0210040_10007289_pt1 | contig 13461 bp, 9 predicted proteins | sample CryGeyCG12114_NA_FD_185462 | JGI IMG/M metagenome (GOLD analysis project Ga0210040, IMG submission 185462) | Groundwater microbial communities from aquifer - Crystal Geyser CG19_WC_8/21/14_NA (SPAdes) (version 2) | ecosystem: Environmental > Aquatic > Deep subsurface > Groundwater | place: USA... | reverse complement strand
GCGTGATGCCTGCCTACGACAACCGCACCTTCGCTGAGTGGCACACCCTGGAAGGCCCCGCCGTGCGCAAGCATGATGGTAAATACTACTGCTTCTACAGCGGCGCCAATTTCCTCACCGACCGCTATGGCGTGGATTACTGCGTGGCCGACCGCATCACCGGGCCCTACTCCGACGCGGGTGCCGAAAACGGGGCGCGGGTGCTGCACTCGGTGCCGGGCCACGTGCGCGGCCCCGGCCACCACTCCCACGTCATCGGCCCCGATGGCAACACCGAATACCTGGCCTACCACGCCTGGGACGCGAATATGAAAGAGCGCCAATTGTGTCTTGATAAACTGGCGTGGCTGCCCGAAGGGCCTCGCTGCCAAGGCCCTACCTACACGCCCCAACCCCGACCGTAAGAAGCCGCCGTGCAACGATTGCTGTGCCTGCCCATTTAGCGCAAAAAATTTGCATACACCTTATAGACTGCTACTAGTGAGTTAGCATTCAATTAAGTGGATAATCAGTCATACTACTTAGCTGATCCTGCCAGTATTTGCGTATTATTACGCAACGATTGCGCGAATTTTTGCGTGCTGTAGCACCCGCTACTTTTATCCCTCTACGACTGTGGCAAACAAGCGCTCTTCTATTTCCGATGTGGCCCGGGAGCTGAAAATATCCGTCTCTACCGTTTCCCGTGCGCTCAACGACCACACCAGCATCAGCGACGCCACCAAGAAAAAGGTGTGGAAGATGGCCAAGCAGCTCAACTACCAACCCAACCACCTGGCCGTAGGCTTGCGCAAGGGCCGCAGCAACCTGCTGGGCGTGATGGTGCCCCACATCGACGGGCACTTTTTTACGATGGTGGTAAAGGGCATTGAAACCGTAGCCAGCAAGGCCGGCCTCAACGTGATGATCTGCCAGTCGAACGAGGACGTGGCCCACGAGCGCCAGAATATCGAAACGCTTATCAACGCCCAGGTCGATGGTATTTTGGTGTCGCTGTCGCGCACTACGCACGACTTCAAGCACTTCGAGAAAGTGCAGCAGCGCGATATTCCCCTGGTCTTCTTCGACCGGATTTTGGACGGCTTCGACGTAAACGCCGTCGTCATTGACGACCGTGCCGGCGGCTATCAATCCACGCGCCACCTGATTGAGCAGGGCCGCCGCCGCATTGCCCACTTCGGCGGACCGCAGCACCTGAACATCTACAAAAACCGCTACCAGGGCTACCTCGATGCCCTGCGCGAGTTCGACATTCCATTCGACGAGAAGCTGGTTCACATCTGCGACATGCGGGTGGAAGATGGTGCGCAGGGCATGGAAAAGCTCCTGGCCCTCCCCGCCCCGCCCGACGCGGTATTTTCGGCCAGCGACTTTTCGGCGATGGGGGCGATGCAGGTAATCAAGGCCCGTAAGCTGCGCGTGCCCGCTGATATTGCCCTCACCGGCTTCAGCAACGAGATGTTCACCTCCTTCACCGAGCCCATGCTGACAACCATTGACCAGCGCTGCGAGCAGATGGGGCAGTCGGCGGTGCGGCTGTTTCTGGAGCTGCGTGAGGAGCAGGCCGGGCAGTTTTCGCCCCGCCGCATCATGCTTCAGCCCGATTTGCTGGTGCGTGGGTCGTCGGCGCCAGCTTAGAGGTTTTCGAGTAGGAACGAATAGTCGGAGTCTCATTTTCAACCGATTTAGGGCAATTGTGTGCCGCAAGACCTGCCGCCTGAGCGCCTTTCGCTGATGATGGGTCCGTATGGCGTGCACAACCAGTTGGCCGTCGATGTCCTCCACGACCTAGTGCAGCCTACCATTTGCTTCGACTCGCAGTATTTGGCCGACCCCGAAACGACTCCGGCGCGTTGGTGGCTACCTACCAGGGAGCCACGCCGGCCATCAGCGATACCGAAGTAGCTGATCTACTGGCAGCTAATCCCGCGTAGCTCATTCTCTTATCCCTACACTACCCATTCTCCATGATAAAGCGTACGCTCCTACTCGCCCTCACCTGCGCTAGCCTCGCCGCTTGCAATCAAACCCAGCAAACCACCACCGAAACGCCGACCACCGCCACCCCGGAAAAGGCCACGCCGCCCGTGCCGCCCGCCACGCCGCAGTACCGACCGGCCTACCACTTTACCCCGGCTGCGCACTGGATGAACGACCCCAACGGCATGGTGTACTACCAGGACACCTACCACTTGTTCTTTCAATATTACCCCGACGGCATGGTGTGGGGGCCCATGCACTGGGGCCACGCCACCAGCCCCGACATGGTGCGCTGGCAGGAGCAACCCATTGCCCTCTACCCCGACAGCCTGGGCTACATTTTCTCCGGCTCGGCCGTTATCGACGCGAACAACACGGCCGGCTTTGGCAAGGACGCCATGGTGGCCATCTTCACCCACCACGACCCCAAGGGCGAGAAGCAGGGCACCACTACCTACCAAAACCAGAGTCTGGCCTATAGCCTGGATGCGGGCAAAACCTGGACGAAGTACAAGGACAATCCGGTGCTGAAAAACCCCGGCATCAAGGACTTTCGCGACCCGAAGGTGAGCTGGCACGAGGCGAGCAGGAAGTGGGTCATGACCCTGGCAACGCTGGACCGCATCACGTTCTACTCCTCCCCCAACCTGAAAGACTGGACCAAGGAAAGCGAGTTTGGCGCGAAGGTAGGCGCCCACGGCGGCGTGTGGGAGTGCCCCGACCTGTTTCCGCTGACCCTGAACGGGCAAACGCACTGGGTACTCATTGTGAACCTGAACCCCGGCGGCCCCAACGGCGGCTCGGCAACCCAGTACTTCGTGGGCAACTTCGACGGGCACACCTTCACGCCTCTGAATACCAAGACTAAGTGGGCCGACTACGGTCCGGACGAGTACGCCGGCGTGACGTGGAACAACACGGGTAACCGTCGGCTGTTTCTGGGTTGGATGAGCAACTGGCTGTACGCCAACGAGGTACCTACCTCGCCCTGGCGCAGCGCCATGACCATCCCGCGCGAGCTGGGTCTGCGCCGCGAGGGCGGGGAAATCTACCTGACCTCCCAGCCGGCCCGGGAGCTGCAACGCCTAGTCGCGGCCCCTACCGTGCTGCGCGACGTAACCGCGCAAGCCCCCACGGACCTGACCAGCCGCCTGCAAACTACCACCAACAAGCGCCGCCTGACGCTGAGCACCCAGCAGCTCACCAGCTTCGAGCTGGTGCTGAGCAATGCCACCGGCGAGGAATTGGTGATTGGCTACGACGCCGACGCCCTGCATTACTTCATCGACCGCAGCAAGACCGGCAAGGTGGACTTCAACGCCAAATTTGCCGGGCGCAGCACCGCCCCGCGCCTCACCCAGGCCCCCGGCACCGCGCTAACCCTTTACTTCGACGCGGCCTCGGTAGAACTGTTTGCCGATAACGGCCTGACCGCCATGACGGAAATCTTCTTCCCTACCCAGTCCCTGACCCAAGTGCAGCTGCGCTCGAAGCCCGGCATCACGTTCCAGGAAATCAGCAGTGCTGCTCTGACGGCTAAGTTAGTTGCGCAGTAGGTTTATTCCGAGCACCTGTATTGCAAAGGGGGTAGAGGGCTGTTAGCCCCTACCCCCTTTGTACTTATTAGTATATAATTAAGGCAAGCCTATTCTGTGAAAGACTGTAAAAACTTCAGCGAAGATATAGAAGGAAAAAGGCTAAAAGTTTAGCTCAATAGCAAGGGCTCAGACGAGCAACCCCGCTTGCTCAGATCTTGGAATTCCTCTCTGATTCTGCTGACGAAACAATAGCGCGGACTCTTGCTAACCGTGTTGCCGATGGCACAGACCCTGTTTCCCAGAATAGAACGTTTCAACTAATACATAAATTTTATTATATTTAATTGTATTATAAAACAAATAAAGGTAGATTAATACTTGCCAAGCTCTTTCTTCTCAACCATCTCACGCTATGAAACAGGCCACCGTCGTTATTGACATTCCAACCGATAAGTGGGTGGAAACTATTAAGATATTCACAGATCAATTGCAGAGGCCTCCCCAGTTGTCGCCTGGCTCTACAGTGGAAACAGCAACTGATGCAATATGGAAGGGGGACGGTGAAGAATTACACCTGCACAAAACTAGTGAGGCAGATTTTGTCGGAAAACCAGGAAGCGAAACGCTTTTTGAATTTAAGGATTTGAGTCGTGCTGAAGGATTCTTTAACGCCATGACAAAGCCTAAGATGTACAGGGTTAAAGAGCCCATCCATCCAGTAACTATTTTTCCTGTCTACCCTAAAGCTAGTGTTCGTAAATTCACTACTGGGACATTCACTATACATAGCAATGACAAGGATTTGGCCAGCTCCGCTACCGGAGGTGTCATCCATAATCCCCCGGACAGGTCGTCGACCAAATTCAACAACAAGCGCCGCCACAAGCACAAGTCCTCGAAAGGAATGAGCGGCTTACTGCTGGGCAGCTGTGCGGCAGTGGGTTGCGTCGCCTTTTATTTTCTGTTTACCAGACTAGACAAATAGGTCAACCAGCGTTTTATACGCTGGCTACCAGTTCAATACGCGTCGTTGCCCGCTGCCCTACTGCCTCACCTATTGCCCCCATTGCCATGAACTTAATTGCCCCCCATCTCGGGTGTATTTCTGCTATGCAGACGTGCGCTACGAGAGCCCATATTGCCTTTGCGAAGCCGCAACCAGACGCTCCTACTGTTACTACCACCGAGCAGAGTACTGCCAGCACGGAGAAGGGTGGCGTAATCCACAATCCACCGGATAAGTAACCTCAGGCGGAGGGTTGCCTACTCTGCTGTCAGGCGGCAGGGTAGGGCGACGCATCGACTATTAGTACTTGCTCGCATGAAGCATAGCGTTATCCTGCTCTTGCTCCTGTTGCTTGGGTTGCCAGCGCTGGGCCAAACGCCCGCCGCCGACAGCCTGCGCCGGCTATTGAACACCCAACACCGCGCTGATACTACGCGGGTGCGCCGCCTGCTGGCGCTGGCCTATCAGGTGCGCATGACCGATATGCCGCAGTCGATGCAGCTCAATCAACAGGCACTACGGCTGGCCCGGCAGCTCAGCGATGTCCGCAGCGAAGGCGAGGCCCTACTGGCCCTGAGCATATTGTATCGGCGGCAGCCCAACTACCTGATGTCCCGGCGCTACGCCCGCCAGGCCCTGCGGCGGTTTGTCCAGTCTGCCGACCGGCAGAACCTGGCGAAAGTGTGGTTGCAGCTAAGCTGGATTGATCTGCTTCAGGAGAATTTTGTATCGGCGCTGGCCTCCGCCCTCAGGGGCTTATCCCTGGCCGACCAAGTAGGCGATGCCCAAATAGGCGATGCCCAAATCCGCGCCCGCCTGCAAGTCAACATAGGGAATATCTATACCAAGCTGGGAAATTATACCGATGCCCTACCCATACTGCGGGAGGCGCAGCGAAATGCCCGGCGCTTAGGCGACCAGCGCACGGAGTTGCTGGCGCTCAACGGCTTGGGCAGCTCGTATCAGGAATTGGAAAACTGGTCGTCGGCCATTACCTACCACCTGCGCGCCTTGCAGCTGAGCCAGAAGCTGGGCGACGTAGGCGGGGAAGCGTCCGACGAAATTAACCTAGCTGATGTGTATGGCCGACAGGGCGACCAAGCCCACGCCCTGGCCCACGGCTTGCGGGCGCGGCAATTGGTGCATACCACTCACGACGACTACAACCTGCCCCCCGTGAACCTGATGCTAGCCCGCGCCTACCTGCTCGCTCACCAAACCGACAGCGTATTGGTGCTGGCCCACCAAGCGCTGCGGCTCAGCCAGCAAACGCGCAGCAACGGCAACATCCGCAACGCCAGCAGCTTGCTGGCCGATGCCTATGCCCAGCAGCAGAACTTTGAGCAAGCCTACTACTACCGCAGTGTGCAGCTGGCCTACAACGATACGCTCTCGGGCGAGGACACTCAGCGCCACACCAGCGCGCTGCGCTACGGCTATGAGCTGGAGAAGAAACGGGGCCAGATTGCCCTACTCCACAAGACCCAGCAGCTGCAAGCTCAAACGGCCATCCGGCAGCGGCAGCAACTGTACGCCCTACTCGGTGGGCTGGGCAGCGTGGTGTTGCTGGCGGGGCTGCTGCTGCGCAACGTATTTTTGAAGCAGCGCGCCAACCGCCATCTGAACGATAAAAACCTGCAAATTGCCGCCCACCGCGACGACCTCGACGCGGCCCTGACTGAACTGAAAGCCACCCAGGCCCAGTTGGTGCAGCGCGAGAAACTGGCTTCCCTGGGCGAAATGACGGCCGGTGTGGCCCACGAAATGCAAAACCCGCTCAACTTCGTCACCAATTTCTCCGATTTGAGCGTGGAACTGTTGGCCGAGTTGGAAGAGGAGCTGGCCCTAACCGCGTTGTCGGGCGAGCAAAAAGCGCCCCTACTGCAACTGTTGCAGGAGCTAGGCCAGAACCAGGTAAAAATCAACCAGCATGGGCGCCGCGCCGACCGCATCGTGAAGAGTATGCTGGAGCACTCGCGCGCCAGCAGCGGGCAGCGGCAGGAAACCGACCTTAATGTGCTTGCCGAAGAATGCCTACGCCTGGCCTACCACGGCTGGCAAACCAAGCACCAGGCTTTCAACGCGACCCTCGCCACCGACTTTGCCCCTACCCTACCCCACGTACCCATAGTCCCCCAGGACCTGAGTCGGGTGATCCTGAACCTGTTAACCAACGCCTTATATGCCGTAACCGAAAAGCGCGAGCGGGTCGGCGACGCGTTTCAGCCCGAAATCCGGGTGCGTACCCGGCAAACGGACCACAGCATTATTCTACAAATTCGCGACAACGGCGACGGTATTCCAGTTGCTCTGCGCGAGAAGATTTTTCAGCCCTTTTTCACCACCAAGCCCACTGGTGAGGGCACCGGCCTGGGCCTGTCGCTGAGCTACGACATCGTCACGAAGGGCCACGGCGGCACGCTGAGCGTTGAAAGTCAGGAAGGCGACTACACGGAGTTCACCATTTCGCTCCCCCTTTCCATGAGCGCACTTCCGTCTCGCCCTACCACGCGCGCCACCACCAGTGTAGGCGCCTGAGTGCCGCCCAGCGTCTAGCGGTCGGCACAACCTAGCGTAGCTACTGACTCCGGAAATAGTCGTAAGCTTGCTGCTTGTGCCACCGTCGTTTCCACTAGCCATGCGCCGACCTGTTGCCCGCAAAGCAGCCAAACCACTTGCCAAGCCTACCTACTTTCCGCCCAAAAACTGCCTGACGCGCACGCTGCCGCCGGAGCTGGCCGCGCAACGGGAGTTTGAGGAATACCACTTCCGCCACTTCGATTTCAGCCAGACCCAGCTGCCGGGCCGGCGCTTCAACGACTGCCTATTCGAGAGCTGCAACCTGGCGGGAGTGTCGCTCAGCCGCGTGTCGTTGCAGAATGTGGCGTTTGTGGGCTGCAAGCTGCTGGGGCTGGAGTTCAACGCCTGCCCCGATTTGCTGTTTGGAGTGCATTTCGAGCAGTGCCAGCTGGATTACGCTTCCTTTTACGGTAAGAAGATGCCCTACACCCGGTTTGTGGACTGCTCGCTGCAAGAAGCCAATTTCACCGAAACTGACCTGACCGGCGTAGATTTTCAGCGGTGCCAGCTGCGGCGGGCCGTCTTCCACCATGCCCGCCTACTCGGCGCCGACTTCCGCACGGCCCAGGAAGTAGCCCTGGACCCAGAAGTAAATGAGCTGAAAGAGGCGCGGTTTGCCCTACCCAGCCTTCCCGGCCTGCTGACCAAGTATGGGTTGGTGATTGACTGAAGCCCTCGTAAACCAGTTTTCGGCCCCTACCCCGCTACCCAACTGCGGGTGCCCACGACAAACAAAAAGCCCATTTGCAGCGTGCAAACGGGCTTTCGTGCAGAGGGGATGGGATTCGAACCCACGATAACCTTTTGGGCTATACACACTTTCCAGGCGTGCTCCTTCGACCACTCGGACACCCCTCTAGGGCAAATGGTGGCGCAAAGAAACGCCGTTTTCCCCGGAAACGCAAAGGGTGAAGTAGTGAAAGATTAAATGGTAGAGTTAGTAACTGCCGTTACGCCGCTCTGGCAGATGGCGCGGGGCTTTGCTCCGTGCCGACTATTCGCATGCCTCTGGCCTGCATTCGTTGAACGATAGTAGGCGTATTGTTCTGGCGTGCGGGCCAGAAGCCCACGAATAGTCGGCACGGGACAAAGCCCCGCGCCATCTGATTGAAATTACCGGAGCACACAGCCTTTCCCCTCCTTGCTTAGTGCGCAACGTGGTCGAAAAGACATTTTATTACTCACAACTTCACCCTTCCCCTACCCCCCATGCGTGATTTCGCCGCGCAGGCCGCTGGCCAGTAGGCGGCGGGTAGTGTCGGCATCGTGCCCCTGGCCCAGCACAAACATGAGCTTGGTGATGGCCGCCTCGGTGGTGATGTCGTCGCCGCCGATGATGCCCAGGTCGCGGAGTTGGGCGCTGGTTTCGTAGCGGCCCTGCTGCACGCGGCCTTCGTCGCACTGGCTCACGTTGAGGATGTGCAGGCCCCCGTCGAGGGCGTCGCGCAGGGCTCGCACAAACCACGGCGCAGTAGGCGCATTGCCCGAGCCATAGGTTTCAAGCACGCAGCCGCGCAGCTCGTCGGCGGCCAGCATACTGCGCACCACGCGCTCCGTGATGCCGGGAAACAGCTTCAGCACGGCCACCCGGTCATCGAGGCGGCGGTGGAACTGGGTGGCGCGGCCGGGCACCGTGCGCCGGATAGCCGCCTCATTGTAGTCCAGGTCGATGCCGGCGCGCACCAGTGGTGGGTGGTTTTCGCTCTTGAAGGCGTTGAAGTGGCTGCTTTCCACCTTCTTGGCCCGGTTGCCGCGCAGCAGCACATTATGAAAGAAAATGCTAACCTCTGGCACACGCGCCACATTGGCGCCCGCGTGTCGGGCGGCGGCCAGTTCCAGGGCCGTGAGTAGGTTCTCGCGGGCATCGGTCCGGATGCGGCCGATGGGCACCTGGGCGCCGGTGAAGATGACGGGCTTGGTCAGGTGTTCGAGTAGGAAGCTGAGCGCCGAGGCCGAGTAGGCCATGGTATCGGTGCCATGCAGCACCACGAAACCATCGTAGGCATCGTATTCGCGGGCGATGATGTCGAGCAGCGTCAGCCACGTGGCCGGCGACACGTTGGAGGAGTCGATGGGCGTGGCCAGGCTGAGTACTGTGAGGCGCATGCGAAACTGGCGCAGCTCGGGGATATTCTGCAGGATGCTGGTAAACTTCATCGGCACCAGCGTGCGGCCTTCATCGTAGGCCATACCCACCGTACCGCCGGTGTAAATCAGCAGCACCGACGTTTCCGGCGACGCCGGGGCGGCCGTATCAATGTTAAAGTAGGTGTGTGTCAAGAGCAAAAGAACGGAAGTGGCTGGCTGCAGTCAGCACCAAAAAGAACGAAAACTACCCAAAGGGCAGTGGAAACCGCAAGCTACTATTTAAATGAGGAGCTTAAAACCAGAAGATTATAAACTAGGGACTAGCTCCCCTCCTTTTTTAAGGGGGGTGGTAAAAGCCGTTGAACGATTCTACTTATAACTTTAGAACTAGCCGTTGTTCTGACGGCTTTTACCACCCCCCCTTAAAAAAGGAGGGGAGCTAAATTCTAACCTTCTAGCTTCCACCTTCTCACAACGAGAACAGTTCCTGGGCGTTGCGGGTGGTGGCTTCGGCTACTTCCTCCACGTCTTTGCCCAGTAGTTCGGCTACGCGGCGGGCAATGAGGGGCAGGTAGGCGGGCTCGTTGCGCTTGCCGCGGTGAGGCGCGGGGGCGAGGTAGGGGCAGTCGGTTTCAAGGAGCAGGTGCTCCAGGGCCAGGCCGGGCAGGAACTGGTCGGCGCCCCCGTTTTTGAAGGTGGCTACGCCGCCAATGCCCAGCTTAAAGCCCAGCTTGATAGCGCGTTCCGCCTCTTCCTTACTCCCCGAAAAACAGTGAAACACGCCACGCAACGCACCGTCCTGACCGGCTTCGATGAGGTCGGCGGTTTCCTGGAAGGCGTCGCGGGTGTGCAACACCAGGGGCAGCTGGTGCTTCTTGGCCAGGTCAATTTGCACCCGCAGGGCCTCCTGCTGCTGGGCGAAGTAGGTTTTGTCCCAGTGCAGATCGAGGCCGCACTCGCCAACCGCCGCAAACGGGCGCTTGCCCAGCCATTCTTCCACGGCATACAGCTCCTTCTCAAAATGCTGGCCCACGGAGGTAGGGTGCAGGCCCATCATGGCAAAGCACTGCTGCGGAAACCGAGCCTCCGTTTCGAGCATGGCATCCAGGGTGGTGTGGTCGATGGCGGGCATGACGATGGTGGTCACGCCGGCCTCGAAGGCGCGGCGCAGCATATCGTCGCGGTCGGGCTTGAACTGCTCGGAGTAGACGTGGGCGTGCGAATCGGTTAGGTGCATAGTGGGAATGTTGAATTTTAACTATTGAATGTTGAATGACTAGGTGCGCCGTCTGTTCTGCGAGCCTTTGCCGGAAGTATCCTTGTTATACAGCTACATATGTCAGTATTTCCTACCCTTCCAGTCGAACGACAGCGGCAGCAGACGAAACAACGTCAGCCCAATGCTGATGCCGAGGGTGTAGAGTTCGAAGGCCGGCAGCAACAGCAACGGGGCACGCAGGCCTACCCGCCGGAAACACAAGTGGGCCAGCAGCCCCTGCAACGCCATCTTGCCCAGCCACACGCCCAGCACGGCGCCGGGGCCGGCCACCCACCACAGCGGCAGCAGCATCAGGTGGAAGGCGCCGTATATCAGCAAGTTAGCTTGCAGCCACCACGGCAACGCCTCTACCCCGCGCAGCCACCGTCGCCGCTGGTGCAGCAGCGCCCGCAGCGTGGGCATGGGTAGGGAAACGGCCAGCACCTCCGGCCGAAACACGTTACGAAAGCCGAAGCCCTGCCCTACCACCGCTTTGAACAGGGCATAGTCTTCAGTCACGGAAAACGGTAGGCGCTCGTAGCCGCCCACCGCCTCATAGGCCGTGCGGGTCACCAGCATATTGTTGCCCATAGCCGTCACGGGCACGCCCCAGTCGCTCACCACTTGTACAAGCCCCAGGGACAGCAGCCAGTCGAGGCCCTGTAATTTATCGAACAGGCGCGGCCCCTGCACCACCGTCAGGCCCGTGACGGTGCCCACGCTGGGCGCGGCCGGGGCCAGCAGGCCGTGCAGCCAGGTAGGCGGCACGGCAATATCGGCGTCGGTGATGCAGAAGTATTCGGTGGTAGCGGCGCGGGTGAGGTGAGCCAGCACGTTGGCCTTACCGCGGGCCAACCCCAGATGAGCAGTGATGGTGAGGCAGCGAAATTCACCGGCGTAGTCGCGCATGGTTTCCTCCGCCACGGCGCGGGTGCGGTCGGTGCTGGCATCATCGCCCACTAGTACTTCAATCAGCTCCGGGGGGTAGGCGAGCTGGCGCACGGCAAGTAGGCAGCGCGCAATAGTCGCTTCCTCGTTGCGGGCCGCAATCAGGATGCTCACCCGCGGCCAAGGGGTAGGCAACGGCGCCAGCGCCCCGCCCCGCCGCCGCGCAAAAAACAGCGTGGAAATGCCCAGGGCTAGAAACCAGAGGATGAAGTAGCTGTAGACGAGCATTGAGTTGCTGGTTGTCCGTTATTTAATAGGGGGGCGGTTGTCATCCTGACGAAGGAAGGACCTTATGCCTACAGAACAAGCCGTTTTTTCGTCAGTCGTTGTCACGTGATAAGGTCCTTCGCAAGCGGACGCCAGATCTAGGATGACAATGCCGTACTTTAAAGTCTATAACTCACAACGCTTTAAACTGAAACCCCTGCTTGGCGAAATGTTCCAGGTAGCGCGGCAGCACGTAACGCATGTTGCGGCTGGCCTTGTGGCTGTCGTGGAAGACGACAATGGACCCGGACCGGGTGTTGCGCAGCGCTGCCCGCAGGCAGTCTTCGGGCCGAAACGCCACGTCGTAGTCGCACGTCAGCACGTCCCACATCACCACCTGGTGGGTGGTGTGCAGGGCGCGGGCCAGCGGCCGGGTAATGCGGCCGTAGGGCGGGCGCAACAGCGGCCGGGCGGCGGGCTTGGGCAGCACCTCGTTCAGGGCCTGCTGGCAGCGCGCCACATCGGACAGGTAGTAGGGCTGCGGGTGGCGCCAGCCGCTGAGGTGATGAAACGTGTGGTTGGCAAGCTGATGGCCGGCTGCCACCACCTGCCGGGCCACCTCGGGGTAGCGCACCACATTTTCTCCCACGCAGAAAAAGGTGGCTTTGGCATCAAACTGCGCCAGCTGCGCCAGCACAAACGGCGTTTCCTCCGGAATGGGGCCGTCGTCGAAGGTGAGGTAAATCGTCTTTTCGCCTTCGCCTACCGGCACGCGCCACAGGCAGTCGGGGAATAAGTGCCGCACCGGCGCCGGCATTCGGAATAGGTGCATTGGGGAGTTAAGAGTTAATGAAGCTGTTTAGAAAGTTACGAGTAACGGTCATGCTCTATCTGGCGTCCGCTTGTCGAAGCATGACCGTCTGACGACTTCCTAAACAGCTTCAATGAGAGAACCGGAGTAGGGTTATGTTTTTGGTAGATTATTTTTGATATAAAATCTTGAATTTCAATTCAAAACAGATTTTTCAACTCTCAACTTCACTCTTAGCTTCTAACTCCCTGATAACCTCCCACAGCCGGGCGGCGCTGTCGTCCCAGGAGAAGCGGCGGGCGTTGCGGAAGCCATTGGCAATCAGTTGGTGGCGCAGCGGTTCATCGTGGTAGAGCGCGGTGAGGGCCGCGGCAATGTCATCTACGGAGTAGGGATCTACCAGGCGGGCGGCGTCGCCGGCTACTTCGGGTAGGGAGCTACGGTTGGAGGTGATGACCGGGCAGCCACAGGCCTGGGCTTCCACAATCGGGATGCCGAAGCCCTCGAAATACGGCACGTACACCGTTGCCAAGGCCGCCGCGTAGAGATGCACCAGCTCCTCATCGGTGACGCGGCCGGTGAGGTGCACGTCCTGTCGGTGCTGGAGCGTCTGGTACACGTCGAAGATAGGGCCGGCTTTCCAGGCGGTGCGGCCTACTATCAGCAGCTTGGTGGCAGCGCCGGTTTGGGCTTTGAACTGATCGAAAGCGCGCAGCAGATTCCCCAGGTTTTTACGCGGCTGCAAGGCCCCCACAAACAGGAAGTAGGGCGTGCCGGCGCTGAACCGTTCACGCGTAGCTTGCTGCACCTCTTCCGCCTGCGGGCAAAAATGCGCGCCGGCAGCATTGTAAACCACCCTGATTTTCCCAGGATCGACATCATACGTGGCCAGCACGTCCTGGCGCGTCGCCTCCGATACCACCACCAGCCGCTCGGAGGCGCGGGCGAAGCGCCGGGCGAACAGCCGGTAGTAGTGCCGCGGCCAAAACGACACGTCGTGCGGGAAGTGCTCGAAGGCCAGGTCGTGCAGCACGGTGAGACGCGG
>Ga0210040_10007288_pt1 | contig 13464 bp, 6 predicted proteins | sample CryGeyCG12114_NA_FD_185462 | JGI IMG/M metagenome (GOLD analysis project Ga0210040, IMG submission 185462) | Groundwater microbial communities from aquifer - Crystal Geyser CG19_WC_8/21/14_NA (SPAdes) (version 2) | ecosystem: Environmental > Aquatic > Deep subsurface > Groundwater | place: USA... | reverse complement strand
GGGGGGGGGGGGGTTTGTGTGCTTCACTAACACTGGGAATATATTGCCTGCTAATACATCTAGTTTCAATTTTCTTATTAATCATAAACTTTACATAAACTTTACCGTAGTTATGTTCTATGTCGTTTGGTTTCTCTGTGGGCTTAGTTTTAATGATTATTATGTATTGCTATCATGAGATGTAGTGGGTAGTTTCCGCGGTGCACATAATGCAAGCGGATCTAATATTTGTTCTGGTAGTTAGTTAGTTAGTTGAAACTTGCGTATTGCTGACCGACTTGGTTTTGCCTAAAACGAGTAAACTTTCCTTTTCGCTTTTGACTTGTGCCACTAACTAACTGCCTAAAAGAAAGGGCACTAAAAAAGTGGATGGGAAAACTTGTGCTTTCGATATGCATAAACATAATTTGTCTTTTTTATCTTATGATACTTTGGAGCAATGAAAATTAAGTTAAGCCTGTTTTTTTGTCTTTGCCCTTTCTCTCCTCTTGTGGTGATGATGATAATATAGGCCACAGCTGCAGTTCTAGTGTACACGTCGTACAAAGTGTGTGGACTCCTCTCTGCCATGCCTAAGAAGCCAAATGATGACAAAGCTCTGTACATCTACGCAGGGTAAGTTGAATTTATACAGTTTTGTTTGAACATACTGGAGATTCCCCACTATGTACTCTGCATGGACTCTATTATCATAGCTATTAAATTGGGAACAAATGAACTATAGTAGATCGCACAGAATTGTAGTTAGCTTCTTATAGGGCTCACTGTTTGTTATTGTGCTGGAAAAATATGGATGCAAGAAAAATTGATGTTACTGCGGCAACTTTTGTAACGAGCAAACTATAGATAAGTAAGCCTATTAGGAAGGATGGCTTACGAATATTTTATTATTGCCCGTATTATGTCCTTTCTTACATTGACTTATCAAGTTTGCGCAAAAATACATTGTGTAGGTTGTATGCAAAAAAAAAAGACGGATACACATAAAGTTTTGCTGTGAATAATAGAGTGCCATGTGAAACATTATGTATGTCCTCGCGTCCATATCAAGATGGAACACTTTTGGTGAAATTATCAGGATAAAGACGAGCGCTATGAACTTGCAAGGTTTTTTTTATCTAACATCGAAACCCTTTTCTGTAGGATAAGCAAGTGAAATGATGCGCTAAAAATTTACTACTGGCGTTGCCCTTTGAGAGAGTCATTTAACGAGAGAAAAGAAACATATAGGAGCAGTTGAGTAGAGGACTTATCATGTAATAATATGTGTACATAGGAAGGAAAGAGTTTTTCTATCGTTTTTTTTTTCTTTCTCTTTCACTTCATCTCTTTCACTTTTTTTTTCTTCTTGCACTCGAGTGCCAAAGCAGTTTGGAAACAGTTGCTCCATTCCATATATACGATAGGGCAAGAAGATTGCAAAATGGGTGACTAATTTTCATGAAACTACTTTTGTTGGAGGATAAAACGAGAAGATAATAGGGGAGAAAGGAAATAGCCCAAGTTTTTCTTGCTCATATTAGATATTAATGTTTGCGTACCCTGTTTGTTTGTTCCTTCCTCTGGTATGCTCATCACATGTAAACATGCTCTTAAATTACAGGACATGGCTACGTGGGAGCCTTCTAATTCTCGTCTTTATGACCTTGTCATGGACACTTAGATTATTAGATTTAGAGTCAGACTCCACTCCACTCTCCTACTCGGCGAGTCTGGCTCTCGTCTTTCAAGGGTTGGCAATCCTTGTGTTCCACTTTTTGAAAGCCGAAGATGTAAGTTCAATACTACTTTCCCTTATTATCATTATGTAATTATCCTATTGAGCTCCATTCATGTAGCTAATGATAGGTTCTTAATGGGAGTTTATAAGGATTTTTTACGGTGGTTCTTTTGAACATTCTCTTTCGTTAATTACTAATTAAATGTTTTTGTTCCTTTATCCCTCCCTGTAGATTACTTCAAAGCTACTCTGTGATTGTGGCAAAAGCTCTGATACGAGTGACACGGAGATGTCCACTCATTCACAGCAACAGTTGCAACAAACGAATGTGAATCAATCTCCTGCCGGAGTACTTGAGGCTCAACAACGAGTCATTGACAACACGCGTCTTCTCACCTTGAGTCGGCAACCAGTCGACCTCAGGAATCATCATCATGATGGAATTTATGCCAAGCAGTTGGTTGCTACTGGGATGCCACCATCACCTGGTGAGTTCTATGGTCAGTCACTCTATTTTTTTCCAGCTAGGTGTATTTTTTTTATCCTTCGTCCCGAATGATTGTCGGCTACTGTGAAACTTTTTTTTTTGCATGATGGAACTTTCACAAACTTTTTATGTATGATCCTTTATGCTTGGTTTATACATTTTGACCCATGAGCAATGCATTTTTAAATATCTTAAATTAAGATTCCCAATTCTTGATTTGTGTTTTGTGTATGATTGAGAAATAGTGTGCCAGTTTTCTTAATGCATGTTTATTTTTTATTTTGTAACCAGAATTCTATGTGGATGTTGGAACAGGTGTGGTGTCCACAGCATCCCAAAGGTACGCCGGTGATGCTGCCTCCATCCTAGGTTTGTACAATAAAGGGCTAAGTGGAGGCGGAATGGTAGGGGGACCATTGGATGGTCATTGGACCAGGGGAAGTAGTTACTCGGACATTCGCAATATGGGTTACCACCATAGGGCTGACCCTGTATACGAGGAGATTGAAAAGCCCGGTTGTGGCATGTCTCCACGTGCATCTGTCTCTGATCTCTCTGAAGATGAAGGCCATTTGTATCCTCATGATATGGATCTATATCATAGGAACAAGTATGGTCAGCAGGTAAGAAGTGAATTACATATTATTGGTAGCTTGTGCTACTTATGTACTGCTAGTTTCTATATTGCATGTTGTTGTAGGCAGGCCGAAAGACTGATTTGAAAATGATTGATTTTGGAAATGAAAAAAGGGTTTTTTCTTCTCTATATATCTCTCTGTTGAAATCGTTTTTTATAGTGGATATTTGTTACAATGACGAAATAATGGCTAAGATTTGTGGCCAGTAAAAAGATGAATGTGTTCTGTGAACGAAATCGATTATTTTCATGTGTTGGTACAACTGCTGTTTTTTCTTCTTCTTCTATTCTTTGTGCAAGTCTTTGTGGGTGAAATTTTTCACAGGATTTCATTGTAGTCAGAATGGATTTTTAATTCCTGTTTGTGTGCTTTGATTGATTTAGCCCCCAAGAGGAGGTTCTCACTACCATCATCATCACCACCATCATCATATGAGTGGCACTGGACCTAAGACGAAAAAAGGGGAATTTATCCATGGAGGTGAAGCTGCGAACCCGCTTCTCGCCTCACTTAATCGTAGTCAAATGCAACAGCAGCAGCAGTCAACACTACAGTCGAATCAACCGTTGTACTCGTCTAGACATAGGGCCCCTACAGACCATCATCATGTGTCGCTTAAAGGGATGCATGGGAATGATGACCATATTCTTCAGAATGTCCATATGGTTTAGCATCTAATGTAAAGGTTAGGTATATTTTAGTTAATTATAATATTAATGTAATAAATAAACCCATGCTTGAATGGAACAGTGAAATGAATTGTGTGAGTACGTTGTTTGTAGGAGTGATTTTTTATTGTAACTAAGAGTTTTTTTTAGGATTACTGTCGCAAAAAAAACCGAATCGTTGTTGAGAATCATAATTTTTATTGTACTTGTAGTAGTAGCTCGCTTAAGCACAAACACGTTTTTATATAGATTAAATAGTATATATATACGTACATAAGTTTAAGTTTGTTAGTTGGTAAAAGTGAACCAGTATTCCCTGTACGTGAAAATGTTGGGAATTTTTTGGTGACTCTGTTTTCACTCTCAAATGATCCATCTCTGTTGACATTGTAGAAGACAAGGCGTGTGTGACTTTCATTTCTTAGTCAGTTAAGAGGAAGAAACGGGGAAAATTATATCATTGTTATTCCATGTATGTACATAGGGCGAGGAAAGGTGTGAAACTCTCACTCACTTATTATTGATGAATGGTTTGTGTGTACAAAGAGTGAGGCTGTGAAAGGTTGTTGGAGAAAATAATTTATTGATTTTTTATACGTATATTTTGTATACAGTACTGCACACACTTTACTTACTTACTTACTTTACTTACCTGGGAACTTTTAGTCATCCCAACTTCCGTAGTACAAGAGAGCACGAGGGAGAAAGAGAGTGAAAACAGCATCACTTTATTTATTACCCACATGTACTGAATATTTTATTGTACATAGGAACTACATTACGTACTCTGGGTACGTATTAAACTGCGCTCCTAGACTGAATTGTAAGAAGACGTGCTATATCTTAATGATATATATATATATCTATATATTTGCGTGGATGTACCTATGTATATTATTATATATATGTTTTTTATTTACATCTGAAAGTTTATGTATTACAAGAAGCGTGTGCAAGAAAACAACAATGTGGTGTTTTTGGTTGTGTTGTTTTCTGAGGGCGAAAAAAAAACGGAGCATATGAGATGGATCGACCAAAATTTTTATGACATGTAAGAGCAAATGATTTGATAACGTGAATCTTATGTGTGTGTCTCTAGTTTTACATTGTATCTTTATCTAATCCTTTCCTGTTTTTTCTACTTTAATTTTTATACTAAAAATGCGATTGATTTCGTCCTCATTGTTGTGAGCTTTCATACGTGTTGAATTTGCATCATTATGCTGCTACAAATTGGAATGAAATTCAAGTGGAAAACAAGTAATAAATGAGTATGTAACATTATATGGAGAGGAAACTACGTAATGAGGGTGGGAGCCAGACTTATTTTTTACCGGTTACAATCTTGCTCCAGTAGCATGTATGCTCATCCCATTTGAATACATTTACAAAGGATTACAAACGCATTGAGCTGTGTCACGTATCACCAGTTACAGGTAGAGGTAGGCCAAATTGAAAAGGTAAATAGACCAGATGCTTTTCCATTCTCTTTCATGTTTCATGCAATACGATCCGGCAAAAGACACACTTTTAAATTATGTTGGCATCATTTTTCAGAGTTGATCGATTGTGAATTCCAGCCAGCAAGTTGCAAAAGAGGGACTATCACTGTTTAGAACAAAAAACAATGAGGCGCATCTGACTTGCTACAGGCTTATGAGGAAAATGGCATAGAGATTGTGCATAATGTTGCGGATGGATTATAGTCGAGTGAAAGGATTTGATTCATCGTTTCCTCTATCCAGGCAATTCATGTTTTGTGCTCTGAAAGTTGGTGGAAAAGTGAGAGAGCATGCAACAAATCCGTAAACATCAGTGACACATCAAGTGTGTAAAGCGTCGTTTTCAAGAGCTTACATTTTTTGTTGGCGAAAAGTTTGCAAGTATAAGTAACGAAGGAAAAGAAAATATTTTCAAATGGTCTGGGAATATTGCTAAACTGAGGCTGTCTAACTAACTAACTAACTAAAAGCTACAGTATTCTTTTTGGCATCAAAACTTTGCACTGCAATATTACCATGTTCTATAACCAACCAACTAAACTCTTGTTATCTCTTGCTTGGAGTAAGTTTGCAACTTTTTATGAAAAGTAGAGTCTCACAGCTTAAAGTTGACATTTCCAGTTTGAAAGTAATCATGGATAATTGATTCTCATATTTTTCGAGTGTCTGATATCAAAACTATCTTTATTGCTGTGGAAGATAATGCTTCTGTTGTTTGCTACACTTATTGAAAACAAAGCATTGGAATAATAAAAAAGCAGTTTTTGTTGTTTCAAAACTCAATGAATAAGAAAACAATGATGAAGTATATGCGTAACAGTAATGATCCCTATGAGTGTTGGAGCTCATTACAATCCGTGTAGTAGATAGCTCGTATGCTTTTACCGAAATGAAAAAATGGGCATTTACTCGCCTCTTGTAGAAAGCAGCATTAAATGAGTGACTGACTACTCGGAAAATAATAATGATGGAATATTGAGCTCTCATTCTTTCCCTTTTGTTTCCCAAAGACTCTTCATTGTGATGTTTACAAAATGCTCAACGATCGCTCTTCACATTTCCCTTTGAAAGGACAACAATGGGAGCACAGAAACCAATTTGTCCCATCCAGATAAATGCGCGAATGGAACTGGAAACATGAGCTACTTAATATGGAAAGTCATCAGCAGTAATTGAAGCAAATGATTGCTCCCAATGTATTCTACATTTCCATGCTTGCGAGACAGATTTGTATAATTTGATTTACAGCTCCTCATGCTCACATACATATACATGCATATAAATAACATGGCAAAACTAACATTCCCGTGATCTACACAAGCTCCATGTAGATGTCATATTTTATTCACAAATGTGAGCTCTCAAACGAGCCCAGTAATAGGTGCTCTGGGCCCTCATATAAACATTGGCCACACTTGAAACTGCACTGACTGACTATGTGACCAGTTTACTGTACAAGTCTGTGTCTATATGTGCCTGTGAATGCAAAACTCGGCTCCCTCACTTAATTTATTATATGACATGATACAATCGATTCATAACAAACACTCTGCATGTATGTATGTATGTACATACATGACAGCGTTCAAAGATCATCACAAGCTTTTCTATCATCATATTATGCAATATGCATAGTACATGTTGTTAATTCATAGTGGGACGTTTTAGAATAGCGGCATGGTGTTCCATTGCAGACTGTCGTGGTGGTGGTGGTCCGCAAGCCTGTTTGAAGGTACATTGCACACTGTAATGGGTGAAAAGTGAGAAAGCAAGTGTGACTGGCTCATTTCACTATAGTTAGTTAGTCAGTTAGTAGAGAGTGATATGTTCCATGTCTGCAGTTAGTTAGTGTGTACGCACACCTTACGCCAACATTCCCATGGTCTCATACTACACACAGTCAGTGAGTCAGTGAGTCACTTTCTCTTTGGAATTAGAATCCGTTATTAGTGTGGGATTTACATTTTGACGTGGTGGATGAGTAGTTCATCACTCTGGTATACCGACAAGGAAGTTGTTCTGCCAAAAGTGAGAGAGAAAGTCCCATAGTTAGTTAGTTAGTTAGTTTGTTGGTTAGTTAGTTCGAGTTTAAAAGCCATACGTTCAGTAGTCAGAACCACACAAGGAATATACTGGGAGAGAGGAGAATATGCGTGTATACCAACCAGCCAAGGTACGGACAGAATGTTGGTAGCACTAGCTAGCAGTGACTAGTAGTAAGTACATGGACCGTTTGTACGTGCATGTCTATAGTCGTTAGTAATGTAATGTTATGAGTGAGACAGAGAAAGAGTAGGAAAAAGGGAAAGCTCAGTCAGAAATCAATAATTGACGAGTGTGTGAGTTGAATAGGAGGATAGAGTTGAACAAGGGCCAGGCCTGCTTTGGCTCCCTTATGTTTCCAATGCTTTTGCAGTCTTCAAGTCATTTTTTGAAACCCATAAATGTGAATGGGAGCACGCTGTTAATCTGTTGGTTCGTTAAGCCAGCCAGTTGGTTAGTTAGTTAGTTAGTTAGTCGATTTTCATTTAAAATGCAAGATATCATGTGGGTTGGTAACTATTGCTTCGTGTATTTCGTATGGAAGAATAAAATATCATCAATTTACCTTGTGATTAGAATGATAGGAAAAGGTTTCTTAAGGTGCCTTATTGGTATGACTGTTGGTGAGGGACCAGACAATTTTGCCGGTGACTGGTAGTTTGGTAACTTTATTATGATTTGGCAACTCGTTCTACTGGAGCCGCTTAGTTAGACTTGTGTAAGTAGGAGAGAGGAATTTCATTCCGGCTATTTGTCCTGTGAGTCCAAATCACCTATATATACCTTTTTTGTTACAATGTACAAACAATAATAATAATCAGGAGCGTTGCCAGTTGAAAAAAAGACTGGGAATGCGACTCGTGTGCCAGTAAATAAATATAGTAGGAGTAAGTAAGGATGGAACGCCGAGTAAGCAGCCCTTTCAAAATATGTCATCCCTCATCGTATTCGCAAAAATTTATGGCTTCACAAGGAGAAGACTTGTGTGTTTGTGTAATGCATACCTGAGTAGCAGGAGTGGGAAGAAGAGTAGTTCCACACAGTTACTGTATATGGTCCCTACACTATACTATTTTAAGGTCTTGTGGCAGTGAGATGCACACAAGTTTTTGGTTCTGGTTGGTGGTGTAGTCCACCATAGTTGGGTACAAAAACGGGGAAAAGAGAAAGAGAGCCCGTTATGTTGTGTAAAATGATAATTCGTTATCCCTTTATTTCTCCTTTGGGCCATTCCAATATATTATGTCCTTGGCATCATTTTTCATACTGTGAAGATTAGTATAAAGTTTGGAACGCCTTGTAACTAGTAGCATGTAACTAACTATGTAGACAGTCTGGTCTGCTGCCACCATTTATTTGTAGTGTTCACTAATGCACCAAAAGAGACATAGCCCAGTCACTTTATATTGCAATCTGGTGCACGCACAAGAAGAGAAAAGAGAGCTATCACGTTTGTGGTCTCACTTTTCTGTCTGTCTCTTTTACTTCCCTGAGCACACATACCACACATAGTGGAGTAACCCACACGGAGTGAGCAATCTAAAGTATCCATGTTGAAATTAAAGTGGAAAAGAGTGAAATGAAGAGAAGCAGCTGTCTATTATCTGAGAGAGAATGATTTTTTTCCTTTTCTACCTCTTTTTACACACACCCACATATACACACACAAAAAAACAAAGATGGAATTTTCTCTTGTCAAACTTTCTGTGAATCAAGTATATAAGCCCAATCTATCCACACATTCACTCATTCATTCATCCATCCGTCGCTTCAGTTTTATGTTTGCATCCAGTACTATGGTTTGGTTCGTATATATTGGCACTCCAGCGCCCTGCATTGTACTTGCACACTGACTGAGAGTGTGCTCGACTCTTCTCTTCGCCAGTAGTACAAGCTGATGCTATAGTATAAGTGAGTAAGCAAGTAAGTAACTATTTAGTAGTATGTAGTGCGTTTTCTCTGACTGCACAAAACTTATAAGATACACTTTCCCTCTCTCAAATTCAAGCACTGTTTGATGTTTTAAGAGAATAGAAATGGTGTAAAAAAGTCTCAGAGGAATCAAAAGTGATAATGGGTGAGGTTCCTAGGAAATGGAAAAGTATTGTTTGGATTCAATTCTGGCTGCTCTCTTTTTTCCCTACTCGGCTTCACATGTTTTCCTGTGTTGCCTTTTTGCTTCATTTTTTTATTTCTCCATTATGAATGACTTGGAAAGAATCTGGGGGTGAGAAAAATGTGAAATGCATTTTCAGTTGGTTTTTAATTTTTTTTCTCTCTCACTCATGATGTGTGACTTGCTGAGACTTAAGTCGTCCGACTGCATGATATAATATAGTAGCAGCCAAGCGAGCTTTAATAAACTCTTATTTATGAGCACGCTCTGCAACTAGTTTAAATGCACATATCATAAACATTTGTCAAACTCAAAGGCTGCCTGTCATTCCTATTTGTTTCATCAAAAGCGCTGCATTGTTGTGCAAAATTAGTTTCTATTGCACTGTTTATTAGTGCGGGTTAATATTGCATTCATCATGTTTTGCAGCTATAGTGTATATACAACTAAAATCGCAGTCCCATTATCTAGTTAAAGATAGTAAAGTTGAAAGGTTGGCGTCAGTCCATCTTTTCTTTTTAAGGTGTTGGAGCGAACAATGGGTTGTACCGAAGTCCCAAAGTTGAAGTTTTTTCCATGATGTTCTAAAGAATCATCGAGTTGGAGATCAATCTTGAATTATACCAGGAACCCCATTAAACAGATTATAATGTGAGAATATTTGCATTTAACATGACTGAAGACAGTGGCGTAAAATAAGTGACATTTTTACGTGAGCGTGACAGGGAAATTAACGCCACCTACGGATTTTTTCCTCGGGAGGTTTTGCTAAAAAAGCAAGGCTTTTCCAAAACCACCAAAGTTCCAAAACTGTCAACGTAAGGCGATGGCATTAGTGTTTTTGAGCAAATCAAATTTTTCAAAATAAAAAAAAAATTGTTTGTGATGATGTTTTTTATTTGAAAATTTTTGTTCTCGACTATTATTGAAACTTGTTTGGCGGCAACCAAAAGTATTTCAAAAATCGTCGGTGAATATTCTAGATTAAAATTATCGCCAAAAAATGAACTAAATAAAATCAACAATTTGCTTCATCTATCAACCAAAAGTTCAGCAATCACTGTCGTCTGGAAGCAGAAAACTATTATGGTTACATGCAAATTTATTCCTAATTCTATATCTTTGTAGACAATTTTAGCCTAGCCTTGGCTCTTTTCCTGAGAAAAATTAATAAATCTAATCCATGATCAAATTGATTTGATATCAAGTAATGCTGAATTCTCTGCTTCGGACTGAAGTCTGTGCATTCAGTTTGCACGTTGTAACATGCATCTGGCTTTCTGATTTCCTGAATTTGGCTTCATTTCTCAAACTATCTCATATTTCTTCTGTAAGTTTACTGCGTTTACTGGAAGAATGCTGCCAATTGTGTGAGGGAAGAAGACTGTGTGCACAAGAGAACAACATGTTTCCTTGTTATTGTTGGTTAGAATTTGATCAGAGTAAAAAAGTAGAACTTTCACTACAGTGCACTGTTCCCTTTATTGATTTCCGTCTTGACTTCTCTCTACACTTTATACTTACTACTTTAGTATTTATCAATGCTAGTGGTGTTACTTTAAGGCTCAACTTGAAGTTTCCCATCTTTCTTGTTTTTTCTGGCTTGTATGTGAGTGTTATGGGAAAAAAAGGATAAAATGGGCATAAATGATGGAGCCCTTCGGTCGGAAAACACATGTGCATTACAAGTCGAGCATTAGTATGCATGCATTAGCTCTTGGATCTACGGTATTATGACACGCGTGTGTTGATGAAAGCTAGCTGGAAGCTCACAGATTTGTTGGATTTCATTAGAAAATCCAATAAAGCTTCCATGTGCTGTAGTCGAGTCACAGTTTCAATTAATGAGACGTGCATTTGAATGCTTGCGAGGTTCTCTAGTGAACTGTACATCAAGTTTTAGCAATACAATATGAGTAGTATAGAGGTGTAAGTTAAAAGTGAGTACTATCTAACTTTGTACGTGAAAGTTTAAGCATTTTCAATGTCGACGTCGAGGAATGCTTAGATTTTTCTGATACTAGCTATGCTACTGAGTTGCTCGTGTGTATAGATTAAGTACATGTATCGACGACTTACATGTGGATGTGGAATGTAAAATACAAGGATTAATTTATAGCTTTTTATTTTTTTAAATGCACTGGATGAAAAATATTTTTCTTATTCTTTTAGTTAGCTGGTCCACAGCATGCACACATTTCGTATGGTGTGGTATTTGACTATACGTGGACGAAATAAATGCACAAATGCCTTAGAATGGAACAGTAATTTTACAGTGAACGATATAATTAGATTTAGAAATGATTGATGCTCTCTGGGATTTCATACATCAAGCTAGGTATAGTCAAATCAAATATAACCCAAATAAGTAAGAGTTTTTTCTTTTAATGCGTTAATTTATCACAGTCAAAAGAGTATCGATAAATAGAGCGTACAGAGTATAAAAATCTATTAAATGTGAAAATATAAACAACAAGGGATTTGGGACATTTTGCGAACAATTACATTACTAACTAACTACTTCACCTTACTTATTATCTTACTGATTTACTTCATTTATACTTTCGATCATTTGTAAAAAAGTGTGAATCCAACTTAGATCCATACCGTTTTACAAATGTAGGATAATTTTGTCTTAGCAAAGGTTCTGGATGTTCTAAATCACTTGTTTTGTCATACACGGTTCCAATTATGTAACTTTTATGGTTGACAATACTATAATCACTGAGCTTGTTAGGTTTTGTTTTGCAAGATCCAAGCTTTAAATTCTCTCCATAGAATCCCAGACCTCTTCGATCTCTAGGCCCTTGTCCGTCACTTTCTAAAGCATCTGCGATTCCTTTGCTACTGGGTCCCAAGCCAGCACCATCTGTCCATCCTTGCTGCTCCATAAATTTTCTTCCAAAGCCTTTGGTGAATTTTTCGAATTTCCCTATTTTACCCCCACTTTCTGGGGGAGAAACAGACCTTTGCCTTCTTTTTCTAAATATAGATTCGCCATCTATACCTTTTTGAAATCGTTCTGACCGTCTCATGTCCAGTAAGTCTCGGGCATCTTTATCACCTCCACCTAAAATGAAGAAAGATTTCAAGCGAAACCGAAATCGAACCAGCAAGTGCTTTAGGCTCACTATTAAAAAAACCCATATTAATAACGTACCTTCTTCATAGTAGCCTTCCATGTCCACGTCCCAGTCATCAGCAGTGATTTCATCAAAACCTCCTTGTTCTTCTTTCCAATATTGGGCATCGGTATAAAATACTAGTCCAGAGCCACCTACAAATACAAAAGTTATAATTTACACTCTATAGAAAAACAAACAATACATATTGAAAACTGGTTTCAAAATACTCAAGTGAAAAAATTACCCTTTTCCCATTTCAGCTCTATTTTTTCTTCGTACAATCTTTCCTTGCTTTCTGTCTCGGGTCCTCCATGAGTCGTGTGCTGAGCAAATGCAAAAAGTTAATCATATTTTTTCTACTAAACTGCAAAATCAAGTATTATAGAAAAATTAATATGTGCTATGCAATGGAATGAATGAGATACCTCATTGTGAAGAGCCTGGTGTCGCTCCCATTCTTCGCATCGATCATCATCATCATCAGCATCACTGCCCTGCAAAGTACATAAAGACCAAAAACAAAATAAAAAACGCTGTGATGAACGAGATGCTTTCGATTGGCGAATAGCTTAGGTTTCACTGGTCACCTCATCATGGTTATCAGAATCAGGGATTTTACTTTCGTCCTCAGCCACAGGCTGTTTGGCAATGTAAACGGTAGACAAAGTGTGTCCCTTTCCAGTTTGAACATCTTCCTCATCGTCGTCTTCTAAACACGACTCAATGGATGTACCATAGTCGTACCCTACTTTACTGTAACGCTTGAACATCCTACATTGGTAAAAAAGCATGGTTTAACCAGTCAGTTAATACTGGGAGAATTTTAACTTTAATGCTAACTAAGGTGACCAATCAGAATAGTAAAACACGAAAAAATGTTCCTCCAGAATAGTAAAAAAAATAAGTAACTTGAAATAGTAACAAGTAAAAAGGTGGTAGGAGTTTATTTCAGTAACATCATTCAGTCATCAGTCAATCAGATAATTTGTGCAAAAAAATTATAATTAAGAAAAAAATCTTTAGCATTTAAGTTATTATTTTTTTTTTCGGGAAACTACTTCATCGAGGTCTTCGTTTTTACGTTTTTTCAAGCTTTTCCACCTATTGGAATCATCACTCATATTATGAGCCACTCCTTTCAGAAAGTCTAACACCTCATGGGTTG
>Ga0210040_10007287_pt1 | contig 13464 bp, 11 predicted proteins | sample CryGeyCG12114_NA_FD_185462 | JGI IMG/M metagenome (GOLD analysis project Ga0210040, IMG submission 185462) | Groundwater microbial communities from aquifer - Crystal Geyser CG19_WC_8/21/14_NA (SPAdes) (version 2) | ecosystem: Environmental > Aquatic > Deep subsurface > Groundwater | place: USA... | reverse complement strand
GAGCCGAAGCGTTTGAGTGGGTGAGTGGCTGGCGGCAGGGATGGGGTGCGCTGGTATGGCTGGTGCTGCTGGGCGTGTCGTGCTGGCAACAGCAGCACGCCATGGTAGCAGCCGGAGCCGCCGTGCTATGGTTGTTCTGGACGCTGAGCTGCTACGGTTCAGCAGAACCACCCACTATGCTACTGACGGCTGCCCGTGGGGTAGGCTCGTTTTTGTGGCGGCGCTTGCTTTTGCTCTGGATATACTACTTCCTCACGGTGGCACCGCTGCTCGTAGTCATGGCTGTTGGGCCGGCTACGTGGGTAGGCGCAGCGGGGGTACTGCTGTGGAGCCTGGCGGTGCTGGGTAGCGCACTGCTTGCCAAATATGCTTTCTACCCCAGTGCTTTTTTAGGCCGTAGTACGCAAGCCGGCATTGTCGTACTGGGCTTGCTATTCGCAGTCAATACCGTATACGGGGCGATGTTTGTGGCGGCGCTTCCTGTTTTATTAGCCAAAAGCCGGCGCAGTTTGGGTGCTTTCCGCTATGATTGAAATCCGCGACCTACACAAAGCCTATGGCTCCAACGAAGTTCTGCGCCACATCAGCCTCGATCTGCGGCCGGGTACCATCCACGGCTTGGTAGGGATGAACGGTGCCGGCAAAACCACGCTGCTCAACTGTATCTACGGTCTGCTGGCCGATTACCAAGGTACAGTGCGCGAAACCACGGGCCTCAGCCTGCGGCAGTATATGGGGCTGCTGCCCTACGAGCCCTACTTCTACCCGCGCCTCACGGGCCGCGAGTACCTCACGTTCTGCCTACAGGCGCGGGGCCACGCCGTACCGGATTTTACGGAGTGGAATACCCTGCTGGAACTACCGCTCGATGCCTACGCCGAGGATTATTCTGCTGGCATGAAGAAAAAGCTGGCGCTGCTGGCCTTGCTGGTGCAGGACTTTCGCTACCTTATTCTGGATGAGCCTTTTAATGGCCTCGATTTAGGTGCAAACCTGCTGTTGAAGGAGATTCTGCTGCGGTTGCGGACCCGCGGCACAGGCATTCTGCTTACCTCGCACCTGCTGGGCACGCTCACCGAAGTCTGCGACGAGCTGACGGTGCTGGCTGCCGGCACCGTGCGCCGGCACTACCCCCGCACCGAGTTCGACCAGGTAAACACCGACCTGCTCGACGAGTTTTACCAAGACAAGCTCGCGCGTCTTCGGCAGCTAGTATAGTGCTGAAAAGAGCCGTCTGCGCGCTACAAATGCAAATAAAATTCGCCCAGTAGTGCCCTGAACTCTTCGGAATACGCCTCACTGCCAGCTTCGTGCAGAAACAAAGGCTGGGTGACAACTGGCTGCGGCCGCCGCTCAAACGTTGTGATGTGGCGCAAGGGCTTGCTGCCGGGGCGGTGGTGCAGCACCCGGCGCGTGCCGGGGTAGAGGCCGACAGCGCCGGCAGCCTGCTCAAAATGCTGCATCTCGGGCGGGGGCAGGAGCACGGTGAGGTAACCTCGCTCAGTCAGAAAATCAATGGCAAAGCGGCTGATGTTGGCAAAGGTGAGCGTGTCCTTGGCCGTGTGGCGGGCGGTGGTGCGCCGGGCATCGGGCGAGCGGAGCGACTCCCGAAAGAACGGCGGATTGCACAGGATATGGTCGTAGGGTGCGGGATGGGTGGCTGCAAAATCGGTCAGGCTGATAGGGTAGGCGCACAAGCGCGCTGTCCAGGGCGAAGCAGCAAAGTTTTCGGCGGCCTGCGCGGCCGCGGCCGCATCAATCTCTACCCCTGCAATGGTGGCCGTCGGGTTGCGCTGGGCGGCCATTAGGGCCAGCAGGCCGGTGCCGGTGCCAACGTCCAGAATGCGCTGGGCGCCGCCTACCGCCGCCACGGCGCCCAGTACGCAGGCATCGGTGCATACCTTCATGGCACACTGCGCCTGCTCTACCCTGAACTGTTTGAACTGAAAGTAGGAGTTGGCCATAAGACAAGCTAGAACCGCAAATTGGTGCAAAGATACGCGGCAGCTTTCCTGTCGTGCTTTACGTATGCTGGCCTTACCTTTTATTACCCTACCTTAATTCCCTCAAGACACCTGTATGCTGCTGCGTTTACTCCGTCTGCTGAATTTGCGCACCGGCGCGTCTATTGGGGGCACCGTCGAAGAAATTGAGGCTAATATCGAGCTACGCGGTTCGGTACTCTGGATTCTGATGTGCGCGGCCCTCCTAGCCAGCATCGGCCTCGATACCAACTCGGCCGCCGTCATCATTGGGGCCATGCTGATTTCGCCGCTGATGGGGCCAATTCTGGGCGTGGGCCTGAGCTTGGGTATCAACGATTCGGCTATGTTCCGGCACGCGTTGCGGCAGCTGGGCCTGGCCACAGGCATCAGTTTGGGGGCCAGCCTGCTGTATTTCAGCCTGACGCCCCTGGGGCAGGCCACGCCCGAGCTACTGGCCCGCACGCATCCTACCCTGCTCGACGTGCTGATTGCGCTATTTGGGGGCGTGGCCGGCATCATTTCCAACTCGCGCCGCGATAAAAGCAACGCCATTCCGGGCGTGGCCATTGCCACAGCCCTGATGCCCCCGCTGTGCACGGCCGGCTTTGGCCTGGCCAACCTCAACTGGTCGGTTTTTCTGGGCGCGATGTACCTCTACTGCATCAACGCGGCGTTTATTAGTCTGGCTACCTACCTGATTGTGCGGGTAATGCGCTTTCCGCAGCGCACCTATGTGCAGGAAGGTCAGCAGCGCCGCGTTACCCTGATTATGAGCTTGTTGCTGGCTCTGATTGTGGCGCCCAGCATCTTCTTCCTGGTGAGCGTGTACCGCCAGGAGCGCGACCGGCAGATTGTGCAGGAGGTGGTAGTAGAGGCGTTGCGGGCGCAGGGCAACGAGATATTACGCTGGGACATCATGCCCACCGACTCTGCCAACCTGGTGCGGGTGTATTTTTCGGGCCTGAACGTAGTGCCTCGCCAAGTGGCCCAGATGGAAAAGCGCCTGCGCCAGCAAGACCTCAAAAACTACCGGGTTGAGGTGTCGAGGGTGAATATTTCCAAGGAGGAAGTGGCGCAGCTGAGTGAGGATGCCGCCCGCAACCTGTTTCAAAACATGCAGTTAGAAGCCGAGCTGGCCCGCACGCCCACCATCCGCACCACCAGCAGCCCCACCAGCAACCCCCTACCCTCGGCGGCCCAGGTACTGCGCGAGGTGCACGCTGCTTTTCCGCGCGTGGCCGGCCTGAGCCTGGCCCGCCCCCAAGCCGATATTGCCCCCGACACGCTCCGCGCCGATACCCTGCTCACCGTGGCCGTGGCCTGGCAGCGCCCCGACACGGTACCTACTCCTGCCGAATCGCAGCGCCTCTATCAGTTCTTGCAGGTCCGCTTGCAGCAGGATACACTGCTGCTGAGTCGTACGCCGCTGCGAGCAGTGCGGCAGCCCAAACCTCGCGCTGTGCCCATTGTATTGCCTAAAGCGCCCACACTACCCCAAACGCTGAACATGCCTACCCCGGCTGCGAGGAGGTGAAATAGTGAGTGGTGAATGGTGAAAATACGGCTGTCATCCTGCCGCACTCGCTTGGCTATGCCGAGTGAGGACTATGCTCCAGCAGCCATGCTGCGCGCGTATGCTACACCTGCGCCGAGCGAGCAGCGTTAGGTAAGCAGTGCAGACGGATTCGGGGCCAGCCCCTCAAGCGTAGTTCTCACTCGGCACAGCCGGACGAGTGCGGCATGAAAACACCCTCTCCCTCAACCCCTTCGGGCTTCTATCGATTCATATCCTTCATCCACCAGCAGCTTGCCTTGGGTGGCGCTCCAGACGGCCAATTGGTCGCACCGCTCGTTTTCGGGGTGGCCGTTGTGGCCGCGCACCCACTGGAAGCGCACTGTGCGCTGGCGGTATACTTTCAGGAAGCGGCGCCACAGGTCCTCGTTGGCCTTCTTGCCAAAATCGGGCTTGTTAACCCAACCGAATACCCACTTTTTCTCCACGGCATCCACCACGTATTTCGAGTCGGTGACAACGGTGATGGGCATTTCGGGGCGCGTAACGGCCTCCAGGCCCACAATCACGGCCAGCAGCTCCATCCGGTTGTTGGTAGTAAGGCGGAAGCCCTGGGTCAGCTCTTTTTCATGCGGTCCGAAGCGCAGAATGGCCCCGTAGCCGCCTGGCCCCGGGTTCCCGCGCGACGAGCCATCGGTATATAAATGAATCATAGGGTAAATGATGAATAGTTAGCTGGCTGAATGATTAAGTGGTGGGTCGTTCTAAACCTACCATTTAACCATTCAGCCAGCTAACCATTCAATTCAAAAATTACTCTTAAACAGCTTGATGGCAATAGCCAGCAGAATCACGCCGAACACCCGGCGCAGAATGTCCTCGCCGGCTTTGCCAAGCTTGCGCTCAATCCAGGTCGAGCTTTTCAGCACTGCGTACACAAACACCAGGTTCAGCATAATACCCACCAGCACGTTGGGCAGAGAGTAGGCCGCCCGCAACGATAGCAGGGTAGTCATGGTGCCGGCCCCTACGATGATGGGAAACGCCAGCGGCACAATGGAGCCCGACGAAGCCGCCGGATCGTTTCGGAATAGCTCGATGCCCAGAATCATTTCCATACCAATCAGGAAGATGATGATAGCGCCGGCTAAGGCAAATGACTGGTAGTCAACGCCAAAAAGCGACAGGATGCTCTGGCCCAGAAACAGGAACACCACCATCAGCACGCCCGCTACCAGGGTAGCGCGCTCGGAGTGGATTTTGCCCTCGCGTTGCCGGATCTGAATGATAATCGGCACCGACCCCAGAATGTCGATGATGGCAAACAGGGTGAGCGTAACCGAAAAAATTTCTTTCAGCGAAAACATGCCTAGGCAAACTCGCGGGCGAAAAACTGCACCAGCTGCTCGAAAGCCGCGTCGGGCACGGCCGGGAAGTTGGCGATGCGCAGGGTAGTGGGCTTCCACTGGCCGTAGCCGCTGCCCAGCTGCATGCCCTGCTCCAGCGCACGGCGCTTCACCTCATCAATCAGAGCAGGCGTGCCTTGCAGCCCAATGACGGTAGTGGAGCGGGTTTCGGGGTTGGTCACCATGGGGGTGAGCTGGGTGGCCTGGTCGAAGTAGGCGTAGAGCTTGGTGGCACGGTCGGTGAGGTGCTGGTGCACGGTTTTAATGGGCTCTCGGTCCTGCAATACCCGGCTCAACAGGTAGATGTTGAGCACGTTGGGCGTATGCGTGGTCTGAAAGTTGAGCATCTTCTCGTACTGTGCCGTGAGCGAGTTGTAGTGGCTGCTCTCGTTGATCTGCCGGAAGCGTGCCACCGCCCGCGGCGACAACACCATAATGCTCAAACCAGCCGGCAGCCCGAAACACTTCTGCACCGAGGCGTACCAGATGTCGCCTTTGATGAACTTGAGCTGCACGCCAGACATGGAGGACGTGGCATCCACGGCCAAGAGGGCATTGCCGGTTTTGTTGAACAGGTTGAGGATGAAGCCGTCGCGCAGTTGGGTCGCGTTGCTGGTTTCATTCTGCGTGATGCATACCAAGTCCAGCTCGTTATCGGGCAGGGGTAGGGCGGCCACGTCGGGCACCTCGTCGATGCCAAAAGGGTAGCCCACGCAGGCCGGCCGCAGGGCTTTGGCATACTCGTACCACTTCTCTCCGAAAGCGCCGCTGTACAGGTGCAGGCTCTTGCGCGGCGTCAGGCTCTGGGCCAGCACCTCCCAGCACTCGGTGGCCGAGTTCATGAAGAAGATGGTGTAGTCCTGCGGAATGTTGAGCTTGGTTTTGAGGTCAGCTACAATCTGGCGCATCAGGGTAGTGAATCGCTCGCCCCGGTGCTGGGCCGAGAGCCAGCCCAGATCATAGGCATCCACTAAATACTGCCGCACCGCCGGATACACGGCGGCGGGCCCCGGATTGAATGTATACATAGAAAGAAAAGTCAGAAGTGAAGGAGGCGCAAAGGTAGGGAATGGGGGAATGACGTTTTTCCTTATCTCTTCACACCCGAAACCCTACCCGGCGGGGGCGCAGGCCCTCGAAGTAGTGCAGAGCCAGCTTGTAGCTGTCGAGCTTGAAGCCGGCGATGCTGCCCACGCAGTTTTTGCCGATCAGGCTTTTCTGGCGGAACTCCTCGCGGGCGTGTAGGTTGCTCAAATGCACTTCCACCACGGGCGTATTGATGGCCGCAATGGCATCGGCCAGGGCGACGCTGGTATGCGTGTAGCCGCCCGCGTTCAGCACTGCGCCGTGGTAAGTGAAACCAATTTCGTGCAGCTTATCAATCAGCTGCCCTTCGTGGTTGCTCTGGAAATACTCGATGGTCAGGTTAGGAAAGGCTTCCTGCAATTCAGGCAGGTAGTCATCAAACGAGCGGGTGCCGTAGATGCCCGGCTCGCGCTGGCCCAGCAGGTTGAGATTGGGGCCGTTGAGAATGAGAATTTGCATGAAGGAATACTTAAAAACGAATGGGTGCCAAGTGCCGAAAACCAGTTGGCAAGGTAGGGAAGACGAACGACGATAAAAGCTGACGAACAATACTAAAACCACGTGCACTCGGGTTTGTCACTGGCTGCTTCCAACGCACAGCGAGGAGCTGTGGTTGATGATATATTGGTAATATTATATTTTATATTTTTCGAATGCGTTGTAATGCTATATGTAAATTGAGTATCTATTTTATTTGATAATTTATAAAACATGTATGTGTAGGTAAGTATTTGAACTGATTTTGCTGCTAAAATTGCAATAAGTACGCAGTTGTATAACGGCTATACTCTGCGTGCTGTGAAGTTTTTAGTAAACGGTTCATCGAAGAAATTTTACTTTTTTTTCTGCTTACTTTTTTCCTTGCGTGCAACCGCGCAAACAGGCGTGGCAGTACCAGCATTTAAGCCGTTTGATGCTGCTATGCAGCATTTTATGAAACGCTGGAATATCCGCGGAGCCTCTGTTGCATTTGGCGTGCAGGGGCGTGTGGTTTATGCCCGCGCCTTCGGCTCAGCCGACGCCACGGGTACGCAGCCCATGCAGCCCTACCACCTGTTGCGCGTGGCCAGCGTATCGAAGCCTATAACCGCGCTGGCGGTTATGCAGCTGGTGGAGCAGGGACGCCTGCGGCTAACCGATAAAGTGTTTGGCCCGCAGGGCTACCTGCGGCAACCGTACTACGTGGACGCCATCAGCGACCAGCGCATCTACGACATCACGGTGCAGCAGCTGCTAGAGCACACCGCCGGCTGGGACCGTGCCACCGACTGCGACGGCCAGGACGGCTGCGACCCCATCGACTTTCCTGTGCACGTGGCCCAAGCCATGCACGCCGCCATGCCGGTCGGCGACTCCACGCTGGTGCGCTACATGCTGACTCGCGAGCTGAATACTGCGCCGGGCATGCACTACGCCTACTCCAACATCGGCTACCTGGTGTTGGGTAAGCTACTGGAAGCCGTGACGCACCAGCCCTACGAGGTTTGGGTGCGCCAGCAACTGCTGGAACCGGCCGGCGCCCTCGAAGCCCATCTGGGCCACAACCTACCCGCCAACCGGCTGGAGCGCGAGGTAGCGTATCAGAGCCACTACCAAACAGAAGCCTGCGACGGCTCGGGACAGATTGTGCCGGCGGCGTATGGGGGCTTCAACCTAGAGGCCATGAGTGCCCACGGCGGCTGGGTCTGCTCGGCCCGAAGCCTGGTACAGCTGCTGCAAGCAGCGGAGGGTAGGGTAGGGCAGCCGGGCCTGCTCACGCCCACCACACTGGCTTCGATGGCGCAACCGTCGGCCGTGAACGTACGCTACGGGAAAGGCTGGCAGGTGAATACAGAAGGCCACCGCTGGCACCGCGGCGAAATGGATGGCACCGGCACCTACTTGGTGCGTACGGCCGGCGGCTTCACGTGGGCCATTTTGCTTAACACCCGCCCAACCGATGAGGCCTGTTGGGCAGAACTCGACCAATTAGGCTGGGTGGCGGTGCAGCGCGTCGCGAGCGTGCCCACCCACGACTTACGGCCGCCTACCCGCAATGCGGCGGGGCTAATGGCCTTACCCGATTCGGCGGGCGTGGTGCTGCGCTGGCAGCGCGGCACCGGCACGCGCTGCCTGGTGCTGCTGCAAGCTGATCAGCCGGTAGTGGATTTTCCGCAGGATGGCATCCGTTATGCAGCCACTACCTGGGGCGAGGGCACTACCCTGGGCACGGGAACCTACGTGGTAGCCAACGCGGCCGCGGACTCGGTGTACCTGCGTCGCCTGGACCCACGCCGTCGCTACTATGCCCGGGTGGTAGAGTACACGGAGGACGCCTCCACTGGCTATCAGCCCGTGTATGTGCTCGATGGCAACCCAACGCTGACGCTGCCGGCACGCAACGAAGCGGTAGTAGCTAACGCAGCGTCGGCTTTGCTGCTTTATCCTAACCCCGCCCAAACGGAGCTAGCCGTAGCAGATCTGACCCAGTCATTGCCCTACGAAGTCACAACGCTGCTTGGGCAGCGTCTGCGGACGAGCGTGCTGGCACCTGGCCATACCATTCCCATTAGTGACCTACGGCCCGGCAATTACCTGATTCGGTTTCAATTGCCGGAGCGTGTCGTGTTCAGTCGTTTTGTGAAGGAGTGAGTTTGCCAATGCAACATAGGGCTGCTTGTCGTACTATCAAGTACTACAGGAGTCAGCCTACGAAAACCGCCTACCTTCGCGGCTGGCTTGTTTGCATTGGGCCACTACACTCTTTCCCCTATGACTTGGCCCCTCGCGCAAAAGCAGTTTGACGGCTACCTGCGGCTTGAAAAATCCTTGTCGGGCAACTCCGTGGAGGCGTACTCCCGCGACGTGAACAAGCTGCGCCAATACCTGGAGCTGCACCAGCTGCCGATTACGCCCGAGCACATCACGCCCGAGCACCTGCGTACCTTCCTGACATGGCTGGGCGAGCTGGGCCTGAGCGCTACCTCCCAGGCCCGCACCTTGTCAGGCATCAAAGCCTTCTACAACTTCCTGATTATGGAAGACTTGCTCCAGCTAGACCCCACCGATACGCTGGAGGCGCCCAAAACTGGCCGTCACCTTCCCGATACCCTCAGCTACCCCGAGGTAGAGCAGCTGCTGGCGGCCGTGGACCTGAGCACAGTTGAGGGCACCCGCAATCGGGCGCTATTGGAAGTGCTCTACTCTTCGGGCCTGCGCGTATCGGAGCTGACGGAACTGCGCCTCTCCAACGTGTATGTAGACCAGGGCTTTGTGCGCGTGGTGGGCAAGGGTAGCAAGGAGCGTTTGGTTCCCATTGGCCGCGACGCGCTCAAGCACGTGGGCTTCTACCTCAGCGGCGTGCGCGCCCACCTCGATGTGAAGCCCGGCGACGAGGATATTGTGTTTCTGAACCGGCGCGGCGGCAAACTATCCCGCGTGATGATCTTCAACATCATCAAAGCCCTAGCCGAGCAAGCGGGTATTCGCAAGAGCATCAGCCCACACACGTTCCGCCACAGCTTTGCTACCCATCTTATCGAAGGCGGTGCCGACTTGCGGGCCGTGCAGGAAATGCTGGGCCACGAGAGCATCACCACCACCGAAATCTACACCCACCTCGACCGTGACTACCTCAAGCAGGTTATCACGGAGTTTCACCCCAGGAGTTGAGCGAGGGTAGGCGGTGGGCCTACCTCCATTCATGCACCTCCTGGCAGGAGCGAAGCCAGTCTTCGGCGTCGATTAGATTTTTGAAGAACTGCACCTCGAAAAGATCTTTAAACGCATCGTGCTGCTGTACGGCAGCCAGTTCATCGCGGTGGTCGGGGGTAACGTGGGCCACGTAGCGCAGGCCTAGTTGGGCGGCTTTGGGAGCCCATACGCGTTGCAGCCACTCCACCGAGTCGAACCACGGTCCTTCAATGCGGGTATTGTCGTTGAGCAGGTAGGCGCACGGAAACTTTTGGCTGGTTTCCAGGTAGATATCGGCTCCGCGCACGGCCTCTGCGTTATCTACAAAGCCTTTCCAAATGGCCCGCAGCCAGTTGTTATGTTCCTCGAATACTAAGGTGCAGCTACTACCATCCGCAGGGTCTGGGGTAGATGTTAGAACCATCGTGAATACTGAAAAAATGATAAACGGTACGGCGAATCTGAGAAAGTAGATACAGAAAATCAACCTCAACAGGTAGAAAGTACAACCACAAGTGGCTGCCGCCTCTATTTTTGCTCTGCTTTCCCTACCTGTTATGCCCAGCTTTATCTCGTTTCCTACCACGCCGCTGCGCCAGATGTTGCTGGTATTGGTAGTGCTGCTGCTGCCTGTGTGGTTGCTAGGCGAGCATGCCTACCTGACCCTGGACGACAACCTCGACTCGGAACTAGTGGCGCCTTACCTGCTGCCCCGTCACAGCGTGCTGCTGGACTATCGCCCCACGGCGGTGGTGCCACCACTGCTGGATGGCCTACCCCGTAATGCCCTGCGCCCCGGCCTGAGCGTTACGATGCTGCTGTTTGCGCTGCTACCGCCGTTGCCGGCCTACCTGCTACACGCGCTGCTGGTGCGGCTGGTGGCGTTGCTGGGTTTCTACGCGCTGGTCCGTGCGCACTGGCTGCGAGGCCCCACAGATACCATGTTAGCCGCTCTGCTGGCGCTGGCTTGGGCTACACTGCCACTCTACACCATCTACGGCCTGTCGGTGGCGGGGCAGCCGTGGGTGCTGTGGGCGGTGCTGAATCTGCGGGAGGGTAGGCGGCGCGGCCTGAGTTGGCTGACGCTGGCTGTGTTTCCACTGTGGTCGATGTTTGTGTACGTGGGGCCATTTCTGCTGGCCGGCATTGGGGCGTTGGCGGCGTGGGATTGGTGGCACCAACGCCGCGCCCACCTGGGGGCGGTGCTGCTAGGGGGCGGGCTGCTGCTGCTGAGCTACCTGATAGTGGAGTATCCGCTGTTTTACTCCCTGCTGATTGCTAAACAGTTTGTGTCGCATCGGGTGGAGTTCGATATCAGCCAACTGGCTCCCTTGAGCTTGGGCAGCGGCCTTAAAAGCACCGTGCGCTACCTGCTGCTGGGGCAGTACCACGCCAGTCTGTTTTTTCGGGGCGCAGTGCTGGCAGCGGTGGTGGTTGCGCTGCTCAAAAGCCCGCCGGCGCAACGCCAAACACTACGCCGGCAGCTGTTGCCGTTGGGCGTGGTGTTGGTAGTACTTGCCGTTTTTAGCGGATTCTACCCGCACTTGCTAACAGCTGTGCAGAACCAGGTACCGCTGCTGCGCACCTTCAACGTCGGCCGGTTCCATTTCCTGACACCGCTGCTATGGTTTGCGGTGCTGGTGCTGAGTCTGCGCGCCCTACCCTCCGGCCCGTGGCGGGTAGGGCTAGTGGTGGCGCAGCTGCTCATTGGGCTGAGTATGAACACAGAATGGACCACCAACCTGCGCCACCTAGCGGGCGTGGCTCCGGCTACCGAGCCCGGGTATGCGGCCTACGTGGCGCCCCGGCTGTTTGCACGGGTGCGGGCACTGCTGCACGAGCGCACCGGCCAGGAGCCGCCCGCCTATCGTGTGGCCTGCCTGGGCCTGCCGCCCGGTGTGGCTCAGCTCAATGGCTTCTACACCCTCGACAGCTACCAGAACAACTATCCGCTGCGCTACAAACACCAATTCCGGCCGCTGATTGCTGGTGAGCTGGCCAAGGACGCTGCACTGCGCACCTACTTCGACGCCTGGGGCAACCGTTGCTACCTGTTCTCGGCCGAGCTAGGTAGAAACTTTCAGGTAGGGGCCACGCCGCGCCGCGTAATCCAGCATTGGGCCTTCGATGCCGTTGCGTTTCGCCGGCTGGGCGGGCGCTTTGTCTTATCGGCGGCGCGGCTGGCACGACCCCAGGAGAGTGGCCTGCGGCTGCTGGCTGTGGAGGCCGATGCAGCAGCCTACTGGCAGCTGTTCGTATATGAGGTACAGGAGTGAGGTAGAAAAAAGAATGTGCAAACAAATCGGGCAATGAAAATAGTATCTTCACTGCTTCACCGTTTTACTCCTTTACTACCCCCGTTTCCCCCTCAAATTTGCTAGATTTGGCTTTTTGGTGAGTACTAGAATGGCGAAGAATACATACAAACAAGCGAATACTACCCCCACTACCCGCGCCAATGAACAGCGCCCGTCGCGCGCCTCGGCACCGGTTGTGGACGATGCGCCGCCCGCCCGCGAGCAGCCCCGCCGTGAGCCGCGCAACAAAGAAAAACCCAAGGTAGCGCCCCGCGCCGCCCGCCCGCCCATGCGTCTGCCTTCGGTACGCCTGGGCGGCATCCTGGGCTTCCTGCGCGACAGACGCTTTCAGTTGTTTCTGGGGTTCTTTTTCCTGCTCAGCTCCATCTATCTCACCATCGCCTTCGTGTCGTTCCTGTTTACGGGGCACGCCGACCAGAGCGTGGTGGAGAATCTGGCCAACACACCGGTGAAAGAAGCCGGGCAGGAATCCAGCAACCTGCTGGGGCTGGTAGGGGCCTGGGCCGCACAACTGCTGATTTACAAGGGCTTCGGGGTAGCGGCGTTTGCCGTGATTCCGGTGGTATTCTTCCTGGGTTACAAAATCGTGTTCCGCCGGGCCGATGTGTCGGTGAGCTACGTGTTGGCCTTGTGCCTGTTCACGATGCTGTGGTTGAGCGTGTTGATGGGCTATGTGGTGCTCAGTATTCAGGCCCCCGACGCGGACCCGCTCCTGGCGCATCGCCTCGATTTCCTAAGTGGGGGCGTGGGCTACGAGGCTGCGTTGTGGCTGAGCAGCCTTATTGGCTGGGGCACGGTGCTGCTACTGGCCTTTCTGCTGATTTCCTTCGTGGTGTTCTTCTTCAATGTAACTACCCTGAGCTTGAGCCGGGGGGTAGGGGAGGAGCCAGAAGCTACCACTGCTCCCTCCGCCACGCAACGCTCCGCAAATACGCCTACTTACGCATCATCAGTGAATGATGAAGAGTTGGAAGACGATAGCACGGAAGAGGATGACGACGCACTGGGCATCACCCTGCACGACCGTCGCCCCGTGGCCAACCCGGTTTCAGTTGCCGAGGTAGCGCCCACCGAGCCAGAAGTAGTGCGCACGGGCGCTGTGGCTGGTGCCGTAGTCCTGAGCGTGGCACCGGCTGCCGCTGCGGCAGCGGTGCCCGCCGCTTCAGCCGGGGTAGCCGCTGCTGTGGCCGGCGCGGGTGCCGTAGCGGCCAAAGCCGCCAGTGGCCCCAGCTTCTCCTTCGAGATGCCCGCCGCCGAGCCGGAGGTAGCGCCCACTGCTACGCCCGCATCGCGCGTGCCTACCCCACTTTCCCTCGCCGACCTCGCCGACGATAACGCCCCACTGCCACCCGCTGCGCCTTCAGCACTGCCGCTGACAGTGGAGCCTGCCAAACCCGCAACTAGCTTCGAAATCGAGGATAAGATGGGCGAGCTGGACCCCTCGGCTGGCGCCGATATGGCCGTTATTGCCGAGGAAGATGAGG
>Ga0210040_10007286_pt1 | contig 13466 bp, 11 predicted proteins | sample CryGeyCG12114_NA_FD_185462 | JGI IMG/M metagenome (GOLD analysis project Ga0210040, IMG submission 185462) | Groundwater microbial communities from aquifer - Crystal Geyser CG19_WC_8/21/14_NA (SPAdes) (version 2) | ecosystem: Environmental > Aquatic > Deep subsurface > Groundwater | place: USA... | reverse complement strand
TACGTGGGCCTGACGCTGGTCAGCGAGAACGTGCTGGTCGACTCCATCACCGCGACCGGCATGCTCATCGCCTTCTACTACGGCCTGACCGGCTTCGCCGCCGCCTGGGAGTTCCGGCGCTCGCTGCACCGGCCGCGGGACGTCGCGATGCGCTTCGTGCTGCCGCTGCTGGGCGGGCTGATCATGCTCGCCGTCTTCGCCCTCGCCTGCGTGGAGTACGCCGACCCGGAGTACGGCGAGACGGTGTTCCACGGCGTGGGTGGCGTGTTCGTCATCGGCGTCGGGTCGCTGGTGCTCGGCCTGCTGCTGATGGCCGGCTACGCCCGCGTGGCGCCGGCCTTCTTCCGCGGCGAGACGATGCTGCGGGGCACCGGCGACCTGCTGCTGGAGCCCGACGTCGCGACCGTGGCGCTGCCGGACTCGCACGAGGCGACAGTGATCGCCCCCGACCGGTCCAACCTGCCGCCCGGCCGGGAGCCGTACGACCCCCGGGTCTGAGCTCGTCACCCGTCCACGCCCGTCGTCCGCCAGGACCGCCGTGTCCGGTCGCAGCGGGGGAGGCCGCCTCGAGGGGGCTGCGCAGTGACGGCTCGACCCTCGAACGCCACCTGAGAGCGAGCCGGCGGGGCGCCGGCTGCACGACCGGGGGCCTGTCGCGCGCGGTGGTTGTGGCGCCGGTCACGCTCTGCCCAACACGCACGGCCACGCTGCGCCGGCGTCCCGAGGCGGAGCATGCCGACTTCTCGGCGAATCAGCTCACAGGGAGGGTGTTCGTGCTGGTCGACAGCGTGTCCGGAGTGACGCAAGTGGCGTAACTGACGCGTTATTGCCGGACGCGGCCGTGGAAACATCGTCTTGGCACAACTGACCCGTGCAACTCTCCGTGGTCGAGTCCACCCCGATGCGCCGGAAGGCCGACAGCTCCCGGCATGTCCGGGACCTGCTGCGCGCCCAGATCCTCGGCCGCGGCTTCCCGGACGGTCAGATGCCCAGCGAGCTGGAGCTCATGCGCGAGTTCCAGGTGGGGCGCAACATCGTCCGGACCGCTCTGGCACACCTGCAACGACAGGGGCTGGTCGCGCGCATCCAGGGGGCTGGGACCTTCGTCGTGGTGCAGAAGACCCGGCACGACCTGCTCGTGGGCGGCATCGGGACCTCGCTGGCGCAGCTGGACACCCGTCTGCTGTCCCAGCGTCGGGGTCCGGCCGGGGTGGGCGCCGCCGTGCGGCTGGGCATCCCGGCCGACCAGCCCTGTCTGATCGTCGACACGGTCAGCTCGGTCAACCGCCAGCCGGTCATGGTCGCGACCTCCTACATCAGCGACGTGGCCCACCAGGAGGCGGTCGCGGCGGTCATCGACCCGGGGTACTGGCGCGGTGACTGGTACGACGCGCTGATCGCCGCAGGCCTGGCAGTCGACCGGCGAGAACTCGTGATCGAGGCGGTCGTCGCCGACGAGCTCATCGCCGGAGAGCTCGAGGTGGCGCTCGGCGACCCGTTGATGTTCGTCGAGCGGCGGCTCCTGCTGCCCGCAGGCACTCCCTTCGAGTACGGCTTCACCCACTGCCGGGGCGACCGGTTCGCGTTCGCCTGCGCGGTGGACTCGCTCGGCAAGCCGGCGGACCCGCGATGACGACGTTCCTCGGCCGCCGGCTGATGTCCGTCGTCCCGATCCTGCTGGGTGTCTCGATCGTGGTGTTCCTGATCGTCAAGCTCATCCCCGGTGACCCCGTGGCGTCACTGCTCGGTCCCACCGCGACGGCGGAGGACCGGGCGCGGCTCACCGAGCAGTACGGCTTGAACAAGCCGCTGCCCACCCAGTTCTTCTCCTGGCTCGGCAACGTGGTCCAGGGCGACCTCGGCCGGTCGATCGCCCGGCAGACCGACGTGGCGTCGATGGTGTTCGACGCGCTGGGCAACACGCTCATCCTCTCGGCCGTCGCGTTCGGCCTGGCCCTCGTCGGCGGCATGGCCATCGGCGCGCTCGCCGCCTTCCGTCGGGGAAAGCCCAGCGGCACCATCGCCTCGGGCATCGCGGTCTTCGGGCTGTCGACGCCGCAGTACTCCATCGCCCTCATCCTGGTGGTGTACCTGGGTGTGCAGGCGGGCTGGTTCCCGACCTCGGGGATGTATGCCGCCGGGTCAGCGCAGACCCTCGGCGATCTGGCCCACCACGTGGTCCTCCCGGCCGTGACCGCAGCGCTGGTGCCGATGGGGCTGCTCGCCCGGATGTTCCGGTCAGCCCTGCTGGACGCCTTCGGGCAGGACTGGGTCGAGGCCCTGCACGCCCGCGGCCTGTCGCCCCGCACCATCACCGGCCACGTGCTGCACAACGCTGCGCCGTCGGTTCTCACCGTCGCCGGACTCCAGTTCGGCTACCTGCTCAGCGGCGTCGTCTTCGTGGAGACGGTGTTCAGCTGGCCCGGCATCGGACTGCTGGTCTACCAGGCCATCTCCCAGCGCGACCTGGCCGTCATCCAGGCCGGCGTGCTCGTCTCGGCGCTCGCCTTCGTGCTGGTCAACCTGGCGGTCGACCTGCTGCACGGCTACGTCGATCCACGGGTGCGTCAGGCGTGACCGCGCACCCGCAGCACACCACCTCTCGAACGGAGACGTTGATGGCCACCACCGCAGAGGTGAGCGAGGACGGTCTGCCGCTGCTGACCAGCGAGGCTGCGGCGGTCGGGCCGACGGAGGACCCCGTGGCCGGAGCCAAGGCCGCGCGCCGACGGCGCCGGACGATCTGGAGCCGGCTGTCGATCCCGGGGAAGGTGGCCGCCGTCCTCATCGTGCTCGTCGCCCTGGCCGCAGTCTTCGCCCCGCTGATCTCCCCGGCCGACCCCAACGCCGGCGTCACCGCCGAGCGGCTCGGGGGCTTCGGTGCGGGTGGCCATCTGCTGGGCACCGACGGCCAGGGGCGGGACCTGCTGAGCCGGATGATCTGGGGAGCACGCCCCTCGCTGCTCACCGGGCTGGTCCCGGTGCTCGTCGCGACAGTCATCGGGACCACGATCGGGATCGCCGGCGGGCTGGCCGGCCGGCTCGCGAACACCCTCACCATGCGGGTGCTCGACGTCTTCTACGCCTTCCCCGCCATCCTGCTGGCGATCGCGATCGCCACCGTGCTGGGCTCCGGGTCCTCCAACTCGATCATCGCGCTGTCGGTCATCCTCATCCCGCCGATCGCCCGGCTGGCCGAGGGCGAGACGGCGCGACTGCGCAGCCTGGACTTCATGGAGGCCGCCACGGCCAGCGGCGCCCGGCGGTCGACCATCGCCGTGCGGCACGTGCTGCCGAACGTCGGACCACCGATCCTGGTGTACTCGACCGCACTGATCGGCCTGTCCATCGTCTACGCCGCCGGCCTGAGCTTCCTCGGCCTGGGTCTGCAGCCGCCGACCGCCGAGTGGGGGCTGATGGTCAGCGACCTGCGGCAGTACATCTTCGGCAACCCGGGCCTGGCACTGGTCCCAGCGGTGGCGATCCTCATCGTCTCCGTCGCGTTCAACATCCTGGGCGACTCGCTGCGCGACGCCATCGACGTCAAGCTCGGAACCCAGTCGTGAGCACCACCGTGGGGCAGCCCGGCCATGCCGGCACTGTGGCTGCCCGGCCGCCCGGCCGAGAGTCGACGGGTGTGGTGCTCGACGTCCGTGACCTGCACACCGAGTTCGGATCACCGAAGCGGCCGGTGCAGGCGGTCCGCGGAGTCAGCTTCCAGTTGGTGCGCGGTCGCACGATGGTCCTGCTGGGGGAGAGCGGCAGCGGCAAGTCCGTCACCGCCCGCTCGGTGCTGCACCTCTACGGGGACAACGCCCGCATCAGCGGCCAGGCGTTGCTCGGTGGCCTGGACCTGCTGACCGCCGCACCGCGGCAGCTGCGCGACGTACGCGGCAGCCGGGTAGCGCTGGTCCCGCAGGACCCCAGCGGCGCCCTCGATCCGCTGCGGACCATCGGCTCCCAGGTCATCGAGGTGCTCCGCAGGCACCGCGTGGTCGCCAGCAAGGTGGCGGCCCGGGTCCGCGCCCAGGAGCTGCTGCGCAGCGTGGGCATCCCGGACCCGGTGCGGGTCGCCCGGGCCTACCCTCACCAGCTCTCCGGTGGCATGCGCCAGCGCGCCGCCATCGCCATCGGCGTGTCCTGCGAACCGGAGGTGCTCATCGCGGACGAGCCGACCACTGCGCTGGACGTGACCGTCCAGGCCCAGATCCTCCAGCTGTTCGCCGACCTGCAGCGGTCCATGGACATGGCGATCCTGCTCGTCACCCATGACGTCGGTGTCGCCGAGCAGCTCGGACACCAGGTCGCCGTCATGTACGCCGGTCGGATAGTCGAGCGAGGCGCGGCTGAGGACGTCCTGGGGAGCCCCGCCCATCCCTACACGGCAGCCCTCCTCGCGGCCCTGCCCACACCGGGGCTGCCCCGGGGCGGCCTGCAGCCGATCCCCGGCCGGGCCGTGCTGGCCGGTGAGTCGCACAGCGGCTGCCCCTTCGCCCCCCGGTGCTCCCGGGCGACCCCAGCGTCGCTGGCCACCGAACCCGACCTGCTGGAGATCGTGCCCGGGCGTCAGGTCGCCTGCGTCAACTCGCTGCTCGAGATCGGGAGGGCCCGGGCATGACCGCACTGCTGGAGGCGCGCAACCTCCGCAAGGTCTTCGGCAACGGCGTGCGCGCCGTCGACGGGGTCGACCTCACGGTGCACGCCGGAGAGACCCTCGGCATCGTGGGGGAGTCGGGCTGCGGGAAGTCCACGACGGCCCGGTTGCTGCTGCGGCTGCTCCGCTCGGACCGGGGTGGGGAGCTGCACTTCGACGGGCACGATCTGGGGCGGGCGAAGGGCAGCGAGCTGCGCCGGCTGCGGGCCGACCTGCAGATCGTCCCCCAGCACCCGATGACCTCGCTGAACCCGCGGATGCCCATCGGCACCTCCATCGAGTTCAACCTCAAGGTGCACGGCGTCGGACGGGCCGAGCGTCGCAAGCGGGTGGACGAGCTGCTGGACCAGGTGGGCCTGCCGGCAGCGTTCGCCGAGCGCTACCCCCACGAGCTCTCCGGGGGACAGCTGCAGCGGGTCGCCATCGCCCGGGCGCTGTCCACCCGACCCAAGCTGGTGATCTGCGACGAGGCGGTGTCGGCACTGGACAAGAGCGTCCAGGCGCAGGTGCTGAACCTGCTGGTGGACATCCAGCGGGAGATGGGGCTGGCGTACGTGTTCATCTCCCACGACCTCGCCGTCGTCGAGCACGTGTCCGACCGGGTCGCCGTCATGTACCTGGGCCGGGTCGTCGAGCAGGCGCCGGCCCGTGACCTGTGGGCCAATCCGCTGCACCCCTACACGCAGGCACTGCTCTCGGCGATGCCGGGCAGGGACCGCGAACGGATCACGTTGCAGGGTGATCCCCCCAGCCCGGTCGACATCCCCTCGGGCTGCCGGTTCCGCACTCGCTGCCCGCTGGCGGTCGAGGCGTGCCCCGAGTTCGACCCACCGTTGGTCCAGGCCCGCGGCTTCCCGTTGCAGCAGGCCGCATGCGTGCACGTCAAGCCGCCGGTGCCCGCGGAGGTCGGCGCCGCCAGGTAGCGCTCGCACCTCCACCATCCCCCGCTCTGCGGTCCGTCGTGCGACGGACCGTCTGTTCACCCATCCCTTGAGGAGTTCCACGTGAAGACACGATGGCGCGTGACGGCAGCCCTGCTGGGCGTCGCGCTGGTGGCCGCCGGCTGCGGATCCAGCGGCGACGCGTCCGGCGGCGACGAGGACGGCGGCACCCTCATCGTCGGGATGACCGCCTCGAACATCCCCGGTCTGGACACGACCCAGGCCCAGTCCGAGGGCGGTGAGGGCACCCGCTTCGTCGGGCTGCAGCTCTACGACGGCCTCACCCGCTGGGATCTCAGCCAGGGCGACACCGCACCGGAACTGGTGCCGGGGCTCGCTGAGTCCTGGGAGGTGGCCGACGACCACATCACCTGGACCTTCCACCTCCGTTCCGGCGTGGTGTTCCACGACGGGACGCCGTTCGACGCCGACGCCGCCATCTACAACCTCGACCGGTTGACCAACGAGGACAGCCCGCTGTACGACGCCGAGCTGGCCTCCCAGGGCGGTTTGTCCCTGTCCGGCATCGACACCGCCAGCAAGGTCGACGACATGACGATCCAGATCGTCACGAAGGGCGAGTGGGCCTACCTGGACGAGGACCTGGCGACCGTCCCCTTCGGCAGTCCGACGGCGATCGAGAAGGAAGGAGCGGACTTCGCGAACAACCCGGTCGGTACCGGGCCGTTCAAGTTCGAGTCGCTGACCCGCGGTCAGGAGCTCGTGCTGGTCCGCAACGACAACTACTACCTCGGGGCACCCAAGCTGGCGAAGTTGATCCTGCGGCCGATCCCGGAGGCCACCGCCCGGCTGGCCGCGTTGCGTTCGGGTGAGGTGAACTGGATCGAGGTCCCCTCACCGGACGACGTCGAGTCCCTGACGTCCGCGGACTTCCAGGTGCTCACCAACAGCTACCCGCACAACTGGCCGTGGCTGTTCGACATGAAGCAGGCGCCCTGGGACAACCCGCTGGTCCGGCAGGCGGCCAACTTCGCCATCGACCGCGCGTCGCTGTCCGACGACATCCTGCAGGGCACCGGCGAGCCGGCCTACCAGCTGCTGGGATCGGCGGACGCCGGCTTCGACGACGCCAACGACTTCTACAGCTACGACCCGGACAAGGCCAAGCAGCTGCTCGCCGACGCCGGCTACCCGAACGGCTTCGACACCACGCTGTCCTATCCGACATCGGGCTCGGGGAACATGGTGCCGACACCGATGAACGAGGCGCTGCAGCGCGACCTGGCCGCCGTCGGCATCAACGTGAAGCTGGAACCGGTCGAGTGGGCCTCGATGCTCACCGACTTCTACGCCGGCAAGATCCCCGGCGGGGCGGGCGCGATCAACATCTCCCTCGGGTTCTCCTCCCCGGCCCTTGTCGGTCTGGTGTTCGGCTCCGGCGCCACGTTCAACGTCGGTGGCTACTCGAACCCCGACGTCGACGCGATCCTGGCGAAGACGAAGACGGAGTTCACCCGGGAGGAGCGCGGCCAGTCACTCGCCGAGCTGGCCGACATCGTCACCCAGGACGCGCCGTGGCTGTTCGTGGTGCACGACCTCAACGCCCGGGTGCTGGCTCCGAACGTCAAGGGCTTCGTGATGCCGAAGTCCTGGTACGTCGACCTCACGTCGGTCTCGGTCGACTGATCCGCGCGGTGCCCCTCCGGCGAGCCGCCGGAGGGGCACCGCGGTCCTGGGCGCCGACGTCGCCTCGCCATGTCACCCCCCATCATCGGAAGGAACGCCCATGCCCTCCCTCGAGACCTTCACCGCGCTGTTGGCCGACTCCGGGCTGCAGCTGTCCCCGCAGCGGGTCGGCGAGGCACTCGCCGTGCACTCCGCGCTGGCCGAGGAGCTGCCCGCTCTGCGCGCCCACCGGTTCCCCTTCCTGACCGGTTGGCCCGAGCCCGCCGTCGCCGGCCAGTGGCTCGAGAACGGGGGGATCAGCGCATGAGCGGGGAAGAGCTGGCCGACCTGTCCGCCGTCGAGCTCGTCGGCCTCTTCGCCGCCGGCGAGGCCGGCCCGGTCGAGGCCGTGCAGGCCTGCCTGACCCGCATCGACCGGCTCGACCCCGAGCTCAACGCCGTCCGGACGCTGCTCGCCGAGTCGGCGCTGGCCTCGGCCGCGGACAGCGCTGGGCGCTGGGCGCGGGGCGAGGCCCGGGCCCTGGAAGGCGTGCCCTTCGCGCTGAAGGACATCATCAGCACCGCGGGCGTGCCCACGAGCGGGGGCTCCGGTCTCTACGTCGACTGGGTGCCGGCCGAGACCGCAGCCCACGCGCAGCGGCTCCAGGACGCCGGAGCAGTCCTGCTGGCCAAGCTGAACACCTTCGAGTTCGCCGGCGGCGGCGCGTACAGCCGCCACTTCGGCGCGGTGCACAACCCGTGGGACCTCCGGCGCACCACCGGCGGGTCGTCCACCGGTTCGGGGGCGGCGGTCGCCGGCCGGCTGGTCCCGCTCGCCGTCGGCACGGACACCGGTGGGTCGGTGCGGGTGCCCGCCGCGTACTGCGGCATCACCGGGCTCAAACCGACCAACGGCCGCGTCCCCCGGCACGGCGTGATGGGGCTGTCCTGGACGCTGGACCACGTCGGGCCCATGACCCGTACGGCGGAGGACGCCGCGCTGGCCCTGGGCGTGATGGCGGGGTTCGACCCCCGGGACGCAGGTTCCTCGCCCCGCCCTGTGCCCGACTACCTCGCCGCCCTCTCCGCCGGGGTGTCGGGTCAGCAGGTGGGCCGGGTGCGCGGCTACGTCGAGGAAGCGCTCCACCCCGGTGTGCGAGCCGCCTACGAGTCTGCGATGGCCGACCTGGCCGGTCTCGGGGTGGAGGTCGTCGACGTGGAGATCCCCGGGATCGCGGAAGCGCGCACCGCGGGGTGGCTCGTCTGCTATGCCGAGACGCTCTCCCTGCACCGCGAGCACCTCCCCACGATCGAGGACCGCGACGAGATGATCGCGGTGACCTACGCGGCCGGCCCCTTCGTCTCTGCGGCGGACTACCTCCAGGCGCTGCGGTACCGACCGGTGTTCCAGCGGTCGATCGAGGCGGCGCTGACCGGGTGTGCGGCACTGGTCCTGCCGACCACGGACACGGTGGCGCCGCTGCTGCGGGACACGACTGCTGCGACGTCCATCGCGGCCACCGGGCCCGGTGGCGAAGCCGACTGGATGGCCGACGTCACCCGCAACAACATGCCCTTCAGTTATGCGGGCGTGCCGGGGCTGTCGGTGCCGTGCGGGTTCGCCGACGGGATGCCGGTCGGGATGCAGCTGCTCGGTCGGCCGCACGACGACGCGGCTGTGCTCCGGTTGGCCGCCCACTACCAAGCGGCGACGAGCCACCACCTCGTCCGCCCCGCGGTGCTCGACACCGTCCCGGCGTGACCGGCCCACCGCCCCACACGTCGCGACGGTTCCTCGTCGTCGTGACGCTGGTGGGCGTGGGTCTGGGCATGACCGCCCCGCTGACGGTGCTCTTGGCCCAGAGCCTGGGCGCCGGCCCGGTCGGAGCCGGACTGGCGGTCTCCTCGATCGCGGTCAGCCTGCTCGTCGTCGACCTGTTCGGGACGACCTACGTTCCGCGGCTGCCCGGTCGGACCCTGCTGTGGCTGTCGCTCGCCGTCTTCGGCATCGGCTCCCTCGGCTCGGCCGCCGCCCCGTCGCTGGGGGTCATGATCGCGGCCCGGGTGTTCCAGGGCTTCGGCGCCGCCCTCTTCATGAGCGGCGCCCTGCACGTGGTGCTGCGCGCCGCGCCCCGCTCGCAGGCCGGCTCGGCGATCGGTGCGTTCAACGCCTGCTGGTTCAGCGGCATGGCCGTGGGACCCCTGCTGGGGGGTGGGCTGGCCCAGCTGCTGCCGGGACAGTCCGGTTTCCGGCTGGCCTTCGCCGTCTGCGCGGCGGTGTGCGGCACGGTGGCCGTGATCACCCGGCTGGCGCTGCCGGCACTGCCGTCGGCGCGGATCCCACGGCTGTCCTGGCCGCGCGCCGCCCGGGCGCGCCCGGGCACCCGGCTGTGGCCGCCCCTGAGCCTGGCCGCCATCGCTCAGCTGGTCCGCGGCAGCCTGGTGCCCACGGTCCTGCCGGTACTGGCCACCGACTCCCTGGGCCTGTCCGTGCTGGCGGTGGGCGTGGCTCTCTCGGTGCTCTCCGCGGTGGACGTCCTCACCATGCGCTTCGCCGGACGGCTCGCCGATCGGCGGGGGCGGCGCGGCGTGCTGGTCCCCGGTCTCGTGCTGGGCGCGCTGAGCTGCGGCGTCGTCCCGTGGGTGCACGGCCCGGTTCCGTTCACCCTCTGGTGCGCCGCGCTCGCCATCTCGCTGGGCGTGACCTGGGTGGTGCCGACAGCGATGGTGGTCGACGTCGCCCGGGACACCGAGGCCGGCATCGCCACCTACCGCATCGCCGCCGACGGCGCCCAACTCGCCGGCCCGGTCGCCGCCGGCTCACTGATCGGTGCCACCGGTCCGGTCGGAGCCGTCCTCGCCCTCGGCGCCGTGCTCGGCGTGACCGGTGTCGCTGCGCTCCGCGGCACCGGGGGACCGGTCGCGTCACCCGCCGGGGCCGTGCCCCGGAACGCCACCCGGCCCGGTCCCCCTGCCGGACCCGAACCCGCACGTCCCCGCCCGATCAGCACCGCCCCGACAGAGAGGTCCTTCCGATGACGTCCCCCCGAGAATTCGCGATCACCCTGCTCGCGCAGGCCGGCCTCACCATCCCGCCAGACGAGCTGGCCAAGCTCGCCGACAGCTACGAGCCCTTCCGGGCGCGCGTCGACGCCCTGTACGAGATCGGCGGCGACGCCGCCGAGCCCGCGTTGGCGTTCCATCCCGCCTGAGCGCGGCCATCCGGAAGCCCCTCCCCATCCGCCCCGACCGCAAGGAGCAACCATGCCCGACAACCTGCCCCTGACCATCCGCGACGCCGCCGCAGAGCTGCGCGCCGGCACCGTCACCGCGGTGGCCCTGACCACCGCCGTCCTGGACACCATCACCGCGCAGGACCCCGCGCTGGGTGCCTACGTGACCGTCACCGCGGAAGGTGCCCTGGCGGCGGCCGCCGCCGCCGACCGGGACTTCGCCGCCGGGATCGACAAGCACCCACTGCAGGGCATCCCGCTGGCCGTCAAGGACATCATCGCCACCAAGGACGCCCCCACCACCGCCAACAGCCGCGTGCTGGACCCGCAGTGGGGCGCCGGCACGGACGCCCCGGTGGTCGCCCGTCTGCGCGAGGCCGGTGGAGTCGTGGTCGGCAAGACGACGACCAGCGAGTTCGCCTGCGGGCTCCCCGACCCGACCAAGGGCTTCCCCATCCCGCGCAACCCGTGGAACCTCGAGCACACGGCCTCGGGCTCCAGTGCCGGTACGGGCATCGCTGTTGCCGCCGGTCTCGCGCTGGGTGGCCTGGGCACCGACACCGGCGGCTCGGTGCGCGCCCCGGCCTCGGTCAGCGGGATCACCGGGTTGAAGGTGACCTTCGGGCGGGTGCCGAAGAACGGCGTCGTCCCGCTCGGCTACTCCTTGGACAGCGTCGGGCCGATGGCCCGCAGTGCCTACGACTGCGCGCTGCTGCTCGAGGTGATCGCCGGCTACGACGCCGGCGACCCGACGGCGGCCGACGTCCCGGTGCCGCAGTACACCAGCCTGCTGGACGGGGACGTCACCGGGCTGCGGATCGGGGTGCCGAGGGAGTACTTCCTGGACAACCCGCTGCTGGCCGACGAGGTGCGCGACGGGGTGCTGGACGGGATCGCGGCTCTGCAGGCGATGGGCGCCGAGGTCGTGGACGTGACCATCCCGTACGCGGGGCCGGCGAACGACGCCAACAACCTCACCTTCCTGGCCGAGGGCTACGCCTACCACCGGGCTGACCTGATCAGCCGCTGGACCGACTACGGCAAGTCCACCCGCGACGTCCTGGGTCGTGGCGCCTTGTACACCGGCGCGGACTACGTGCAGGCCCAGCGCGTCCGCAGCGTCTTCCGGGCGGAGGTGGCGAAGGTGATGGACCAGGTCGACGTCCTGATCACCCCGCTGTCCCTGGGGCCGGTCCCGCGGGCCGACGAGATGGACATGGGGCTGCTGTTCACCGGAGCGAGCTTCACGGGGCAGTGGAACCTGACCGGGATGCCGGCCGTCTCGGTCCCTTGCGGCATGAGCGCGAACGGGCTGCCGTTGGCGTTCCAGGTGGTCGGCAAGCCCTTCGCCGAGACCACCGTGCTCAAGGTCGCCGACGCGTACCAGCGCGGCACCGACTGGCACCTGCGGGTGCCGACGTTCGCCGCTCCGGCGGAGGCGGTCCTGAGTGCCTGAGTGACCCGAGAGGCGCAGTCGTCGGGGTCTCACCTCGTGGTGGGACCCCGGCGGCCGGCGGACTTATCGCTCACGCGGCAGGAGCCGGTGCGGGTGCCGTGACCGGCTCCGCGACCCGGTGCTGGGCCGGCAGCAGGGCCAGGACGACGACGGCGCCCACCGCCGAGGCGGCCGCGGCGACCCAGGAACCGGCCGACACCCCGTCCAGGAACGACTGCTGGACGACGCTGGTGACGCCCCCGTCGAGCTGCCCGGCCACGGCGAGCCCGGCGAACACCGAGTCCGCCGCGCCCTCGGCCGCCGGTGCGGGCGCGCCGGCCGAGGTGAGCGCGTCGACCACCGACGGGCCGTAGACGGTGCTCATCACCGAGCCGACGACGGCCACCCCGAGGGTGCCGCCGATCTCGCGGACGGTGTCGTTGACCGCCGATCCCGCACCCGCCTCCTCGGTGCGCAACGCGCCCATCACCGCCTCGGTGGCCGGCCCGGTGACCAGCCCGAGCCCGGCGGCCATCAGCACCATGGCGACGACGATGCGGCCCCAGTAGTCCGACTCCAGCGTGCTGCCGGCGGCGACGGCGAACCCGGCGGCCATCGTGAGCAGCCCGGCGGCGACCACCAGCTTGGTGCCCACCGCGCGCATCGCCAGGATCGCCAGGGGGCTGACCGCACCGATCACCAGCGCGAACGGCAGGGTGGCCAGCCCGGCGGTGAGGGTGTCGTAGTCGCGGACCGCCTGGAAGTACTGGGTGATCAGGAAGATGAACCCGAAGAGGCTGAAGAACGCCAGCGCGATCGCGCCGCTGCCGACCGACACCCGCGGGTCGGTGAAGAGCCGGACGTCGAGCATCGGCTCCGCCCGGCGCAGCTCCCAGCCGACGAAGGCACCGAGCGCGACGACCGCACCGAGGTAGCCGGCCACGGTGGCGGGGGAGTCCCAGCCCCGGGCGGGGGCCTCGATCGTCGTCCAGACCAGCAGACCGATCCCGGCCACCGAGGTGGCGGCGCCGACCAGGTCGAAGCGGCGCCGCCGCGGGTCGGCGGACTCGGTGAGCAGCAGCCGTCCGGCGAGCACGGCGATCGCGGCGAGCGGGAGGTTGACCAGGAACACCGAACCCCAGGAGAAGTGCTCCAGCAGCACGCCCCCGCTGACCGGGCCGACGGCGACCGACAGCCCGGTGACCGCCGACCAGATGCCGATGGCGGTGGCGCGCTCCGTGCGGTCGGTGAAGGTGGTGACCAGCAGGGCGAGGGTCGCCGGGTAGATCGCCGCGGCACTCACGCCCATGGCCGTCCGGCCGAGGACCAGCTGGCCGGTGGTGTCGGCCAGCGCGGTGAACAGCGACGTGGCGGCGAACGCGACCAGGCCGAGCTCGAGTACCCGACGGCGGCCGAACCGGTCGCCGAGCGCGCCGCCGAGCAGCAGCAGTGCGGCGAAGGCCAGCGTGTAGCCGTCGACCACCCACTGCAGGTCGCTGGTGGAGGCCGACAGCTCGCGGCCGATGGTCGGCAGCGCCACGTTGACGATGGTGTTGTCCACGCTGACCAGCAGCACGG
>Ga0210040_10007284_pt1 | contig 13468 bp, 8 predicted proteins | sample CryGeyCG12114_NA_FD_185462 | JGI IMG/M metagenome (GOLD analysis project Ga0210040, IMG submission 185462) | Groundwater microbial communities from aquifer - Crystal Geyser CG19_WC_8/21/14_NA (SPAdes) (version 2) | ecosystem: Environmental > Aquatic > Deep subsurface > Groundwater | place: USA... | reverse complement strand
TATGTGTTTCAGGAACTGTACGATCAGACGCAGACCGATGCACAGCAGAACAGCGTAAAAGCAAAATTTTTCCTCCAGGGCCGTTTTCAGGCCACTTCAACCGATGAGATTGTACTACCTGGATTTCGGGTGGCAGAGGGTTCTGTGGTTGTTTACTCCGGCGGCACACGCTTAGTAGAAGGCACTGATTATCAGGTTTTTTATGACCTGGGCCGTATTAAAATACTGAACCCCAGCTACATCAGTTCGGCCAGCGACCTGCGGGTAACTTACGAAAAAGCAGATCTGCTCAACATACAGCCCCGCTCCCTGCTGGGCGCGCGCTTCGATTACCGGTTAAGCGACGGCATTAACCTGGGCGCTACCGCCTTGCATTTAAGTGAGCAGGCCTACATCGACCGGGTAAGTATAGGCGACGAGCCCACAAACAACACCATCTATGGCTTTGACGTGAACCTGCAAAAGGAATCGCGCTTCCTGACGAAGCTCACTGATGCCATACCGCTAATCGAAACCAAAGTACCTTCCACTATAACTTTTAGCGGGGAGTTTGCCCAACTAGTTCCTTCTAAAACTAAGTCGCCGGTAAACGAAGACGGCACCTCTTATCTGGATGACTTTGAAGGTGCGGAAACACCCTATAGCCTGGGAGGATTTAACAACTCCGTCTGGCGCCTGGGATCAACGCCGGAACCGCTGGTGCCCGGTGCGGGACTGGCTTACGGTTACAACCGTGCGCGCATAGCCTGGTATACCATCGATCAGATATTTTACCGTGACGCCGATGGCCTGAAGCCGTCTAATATCACCAAAGAAGAACTGCAGAACCATTATGTAAGAGGAATATCCCGCAACGAGGTATTCCCGGGTCGCGACCTGGAGGTATCCAACACCTATGAATATACCTTTGACTTGGCTTATTATCCGCGCGAGCGTGGCCAGTATAACTATAATCCTAACCTCACGCCGCAGGGCTTGCTGGCCGGCGACCCGCGCAACAACTATGGCGGTATCAGTCGTGAGGTAAGCTTTGATACGGATTTTGATAATGCTAATATAGAGTATATTGAGTTCTGGCTGATGGACCCGTTCATCAGCGGCCCCAACGGGCGCAAGGACGCCGAAGGCAACCCGATTCAGAGCAATGATGGCGGTGAATTGGTGCTGAACCTGGGTAGTGTATCAGAAGATATTTTGCAGGACAACCAGTATGAATTTGAGAATGGTTTGCCTACGTCGGACGGAAGCTTGCAGGATGTGCAGGAAACTATCTGGGGCCGCGTTACAACAGAGCAATTCCTGACCGATGCTTTTACAGGTATACCGGGTGCGCGCCAGTTGCAGGACATTGGTATGGATGGCTTGAACGATGAAGACGAACGTACCTTTTTCCAGAGCAGCTTTCTGAACCAAATTCCGGGTACACCGTCGCAAACCGTGCTGAACGATCCATCTGCCGATGATTTCCGCCACCAGCTCGACCCGTTTTACGACGAGCAGGACGCCGGTGTACTTGCCCGTTACAAAATGTATAACGGCATGGAAAATAACTCTCCCGAAAACAGCCGCTTCTCCAACTACGCCTTCCCCGACAAAGAGGACCTGAACAAAGACAACGTCATCAGCGATGTGGAGCAGTATTATGAGTATAAAATCAACCTGAAGCCGGGTGAACTGAATGTAGGGCAGAATTTTATAGTAGATGCCGTGGGCCAGCAGATAAATGGCGACAACGTAACGTGGTACCAGTTCCGGATACCGGTGCGCCAGCCAACAGGCACTGTGGGCAATATCAGTGGCTTCAAGTCCATCCGCTTTATGCGCATGTATCTCACACAATTTGCTGACCCGGTGGTGATGCGCTTTGTGCAGTTTCAGTTTGTGGCCAACCAATGGCGCCAGTACCAACAGCCGATTACCGACGGAAATCCATGCCTAACTTGTACCGATGACGCCAAAAATTTCACCATCTCCACGGTAAATATCGAAGAAAACGGTCAGGCCACGGAGGGCGCCACACCATACGTGCTGCCACCCGGCATCGAGCGTCTCCGCGATTATGCCTCCACTACCAACCGCCGCCAGAACGAGCAGTCGCTGCAGCTGTGCGTAGAAGATTTGAAGGATTCTTTCTCAAAGGCAGTATACAAAAACATCTCACTGGATATGCTTACCTACAAGCGCCTGAAGATGTTCCTGCACGCCGAGACGCAGGATCTCAACACCAACGATGATGAAGTGGAAGCCTTTATCCGCATCGGTACTGACTACACGCAAAACTACTACGAGTACGTGATCCCGCTGAAAATGACGCCGCCCAACAGCAGTGGTGACCGGGAAATATGGCCTTTAGAGAACGAAGTAGATATTGCGTTGGATGAGTTTGTGAATGCGAAAGTAAAGCGCAACAGCCAGCCAGGCGGCTATAACCGTAACCAGCCTTATGAAGTGCATATCGGCGACAAAACCATTCGCGTGCTGGGCAACCCGGATTTCAGCGAGGTGCAGGGCGTGATGATTGGTATACGCAACCCGCGCAAACCTAACGACGACAGCCGGTCGCACTCGGTATGTATGTGGGTGGATGAACTACGTGTAACCGACTTCAAAAATCAGTCAGGCTGGGCAGCCAATGCCAGGCTTAACACCAAACTTGCCGACTTTGCCAACATTACCGCAACGGGCGCTTACACCACTGTAGGCTTTGGCGGACTACAGCAGAAAATAGCGCAGCGATCCAGAGAGAATACAGCCTTATTTGATGTAAACGCGAACATTGCAGCTGACAAATTTTTGCCGGAAAAATCAGGCATTAAGGTTCCGGTATCGGTGCAGTACGGCACGCTCAACAGTGAGCCACAATACGACCCACTGGATAAAGATGTGCCGCTGGAGCAGTCGCTATTGCGGTTTGGGGAAGACAGAGAAGCCCGCGACGCTTATAAAAAAGAAGTTACCACGCGCGAAACCCGTAAAAGTTTCAGCCTGCTGAACGTGCACAAAGAGCGGACAAACCCCGATGACAAAATAAGGCCTTATGACATCGAAAACCTTTCGCTGTCTTATTCTTATGCCGAGCGCCTGTTTACCAACATCGAAACAGATCGGGACTACACTAAGACCTACACCGGGGCTGTGGCCTATAACTATGCCACCACACCCAAAAACTACACTCCATTTGCTGAGTCCAAAGCGCTTAACTCACCTTATCTGCGCCTGATTAAGGACCTGAACTTTACGCCGATGCCGAGCAGCTTTACTTTCCGGGCTGATTTGGATCGCCGCTACAACGAAACTTTCCTGCAGCGCCGCGATTCTGAAACAGGACTTATTACTACGCGCGGCATGAATCCAACCTTTCAGAAATATTTTTACTTCAACCGCATCTATGATCTGAAGTGGGATTTAAGCAAAAGCCTGTCGCTGGACTACACGGCTACCAACCGTGCCGTGATAGACGAGCCAAACAACCGCATCAACAGCGACATTGATTCTCTCCAGTATAAAAACAAAGTTATCTGGGAAAACCTGCGCCGCGGCGGCCGCAACACTAACTTTAATCAACTGGTAGCGGTCAACTATAAACTGCCACTGGATAAGTTCCCCTTCACTGACTGGATAGGTGCCGAAACGCGCTATGCAGCCACCTACATCTGGACGGCCGGCTCTACTGCCCTGAATCAGGATACCACTTTCCGATTGGGCAATACAGTGGAAAACAGCACGGAGTTCAGCGTAAACGGTAAGTTTGATATCGTGAAGCTTTACAACAAGGTGAAGTTCCTGCGGGACGTAAACACGCCACCACCGGCCAACAGCCAGGTGCTGCCTGCTCCCGGCGACACTGCCGCCGTGAAGCCGAAACCGGAGATGAAGTTTGCCAAATCGCTGGCGCGGGTACTAATGATGACGCGCTCCGTTAACTTTACTTACCTGCAAAACCGTGGCACGCTGCTGCCGGGCTACCTGCCCACCACCAGCTTTTTTGGATTTGATGATGAGTTTGACGCGCCAGGGCTGCCGTTTATACTTGGCAGGCAGTATGAACTGGACCAGTTATATGATCGCGCCAACAGCAACGGCTGGTACACCGACAGCAGCCAATACCTGAACGCGCCGCTCAGTGCCATACTTACCGAAACCTTTACAGCACAAGCCAACCTCGAACCATTTAAAACCTTTAATGTGCAGCTGGACGTGCGCCGCAATGTATCCAGAATTGAGGAAGTGTTTTACCGCAAAGAGTACGACGACTTTGGCAACGTAAGCGATATGGATCAGCGCCAGAACCCATTCAATTCCGGCGCCTTCAGCACCTCTTTCCTGGCTTTGGGTACCTTGTTTGAGTCTACCGCCAGCGGTACTTCCGCAGCATTCGATGCCTTTGTATCAAATCGCTACGTGGTGCGCGAACGCCTGCAGGCAGCGAATGAAGTCGCTACTGACTCCGGCTATACTTTAAACTCGCAGGACGTGCTCATCAAGTCGTTTGTGTATGCTTACCAGGGGCGCGATATCAACGGGTATAAAGCTAAAGCCGAAAGCCCCTTCAAGCGCCTGCCTATACCTAACTGGCGCATCGACTATAACGGTTTGTCTACACTGCCATTCTTCCAGCAGTGGTTTAGCCAGGTGAATCTGACCCATGCTTATGCTGCCAATTACAACATCAGCAACTTTACGACCTCGCTGGCTTATAACCAGGAGCCGGCCAATTTCCCGAACCAGCTAAACGAGTCTGGCCGGATTGAGCCATACTACATTGTAAGCCAACTCACCGTTTCGGAGCGGCTGGCTCCGTTGATCGGAATTAACTTCCGGACAAAGACCAATCTTACTGGCCGCCTGGAATATAAAGTGGAGCGTAACCTGTCGCTAAACCTGACCAATGCGCAGGTAACGGAAACGCACGTAAAGGACTACGTAATTGGAATGGGCTATACCACTACACGCTTCCGTATTCCATTCAAGATTGGCGGGGAGCGTAAAGTGCTGGAAAATGAACTGACCATGCGGCTGGACTTTTCGGTGCGCGACAACCAGACCGTGCAGCGCGCCATCGCCCGCGACGACAACGGGCAGGAACGCAGCCAAAACCAGATAACCAATGGCACGCGTCAGTTGCAACTGCGCCCTACCATCGACTACGTGCTGAGCCAGCGCCTGAACCTCCAGTTCTACGTGCTGCGCACCGTGTCTGCCCCAAAAATATCTACTTCGTTCCGAAACAGTATGACCGAAGGAGGCATTCAGCTGCGTGTTAGTTTGCAATAAAGTTTTGGCATTCCGAAAAAGGCTGTATTTTTGGACAGCAATAGTATTAAAAGACAGAACAAATGAACTTACCAGAAAACCTGAAGTATACCAAAGATCACGAATGGATACGCGTGGAAGGTGATGTAGCCTATGTGGGCATCACAGATTTTGCCCAAAGCGAACTCGGCGACATCGTTTATGTAGATATCGACACCGTAGACAAGCAAGTGGCCCAAAACGATGTGTTTGGTACTGTAGAGGCCGTGAAAACAGTTTCTGACTTATTCAGCCCGCTGAGCGGCACGGTGCTTGAATTTAACGACAAGCTGGAAAGCAGCCCGGAATTGGTGAACTCGGATGCCTATGGTGATGGCTGGATCATTAAAATGTCTGTAGACAACGCCGCTGAAATAGACGAACTGCTATCTGTGGACGGCTATCGCGAAGTGATCGGTCAATAATTTTTGAAGCAAATAGGTTTTGATATTACGCTATAACCTATTTACCCTGCTGTGGGCAGCAATGATCCTGTTACTGACATTGCTGCCCTCGGCTTCTATGCCGCCACTCTCTATCTGGTCGCTGCTTTCATTTGATTCTTTTGCCCACGCCTTCCTTTTTACCGTCCTCATCTTCCTAATGATTGTAGGGCTTAAAAAGCAGTTCAGTTACCTGAAGCTGCGCCATTATGCCATCCGCGTCTCTCTTTTTACGAGTGTTATTTTCGGTATTGCTATCGAACTGATGCAGCACTACTTCATCACCGGCCGGCAAGGCGACATGATTGATGTACTAGCTGATACCATCGGCTGCCTGATCGGTATTGTACTGTTCAAATGGATCTATATCTGGTAGGTTTTGATTGTTAAATAGCTTTACTGTTAAATGGCTGTTTATATAAAATCAGCAAAAATGCTGGCTGAGAGGCAAATTCGGGAAATCCTGGATGACATGGTTTGGTAAAATCCGGCGGGTTCCGGCTGTACATTTATACTACCCGAAAGAATTTAGTTGTCCCACCGGGTGGCGCGTCTCCATCAGATCAGGATAACGTTTATCTTTAGCAGATGAAGCGACTGTATACTTTTCTCCTGCTGCTGTTTTGCTGTGGCCTCGCATCTGCCCAGAATATGACCAGGGTGCGGCAAACCATAGATACGCTCACCTCCGAAACCATGCATGGCCGCGGATATATTTTTGAAGGCGATGCAAAAGCTGCCAGCTATATTCGGAACAGGTTTGGAGCGGTGGGTTTACAGCCCCTGCCACAAACCGACAATTACTTCCAGACATTTAGATTTCCTGTCAACCGCATCACCGAAACGCCATTCTTAAAAGTAAATAACATTGAACTGAGGCCGGGGCAGGACTTCGTGGCACAGGCAGCTTCGCCTACAAGCATGGGCGAAGCCAAAATATTGCCGCTGGACACGCTCATTTTTTCAGATGCTACCACTGCGCAGAAGTTCTTCTCCAGGGGCTTTACAAAGTATGCATTGGTATATCGGCAACAGGAGGCGAAAAGGCTGCGCGAACTGCCGGTAGCGTATCAACAGAAGCTGCAACAGGCAAAAGTACACATCGTGCTGCAAAGGGGGCTGCTAACCACTGTGGCGCAGGAGCAAAGCAGCGTGCCGGTGCTGGAAGTGCTGGAAAGCAGCTGGCCTGCCAGGGCAAAAAAAATTAGGTATAGCATCCAGGCAGAACTTATACCCGGGTATAACACACAAAATGTAATTGGTTTTGTAAAAGGAAGTATAAATCCCGACTCTTTTCTTGTTTTCTCAGCGCATTACGATCATTTGGGCGGACAGGGCAAAGACGTATACTTTCCGGGGGCAAACGACAATGCCAGCGGCACGGCTATGCTCTTAGAACTGGCAGCGTATTACGGTCAGCCCGAGCACCAGCCCAGGTATAGCATTGCATTTATGGCTTTTACCGCCGAAGAAGCCGGTTTGGTCGGCTCACATTATTACGTGCAGCACCCTTTGTTTCCGCTCGCCCAAATTCGGTTTCTGGTAAACCTGGACCTGCTGGGTACCGGCAGCGAAGGTATGATGGCGGTGAATGGCAAAATACATGAACAGGAATTTGACTTGCTGCAATACATCAATACCCGACATCATTATCTGCCGCAAATCAAAAGCCGGGGAAAAGCAGCCAACTCTGATCATTACTATTTCTCTGAAGCGGGCGTGCCATCATTCTTTTTTTATACTTTAGGAGGTACCGCTGCTTACCACAACGTGAACGACTACGCGAGCCAGCTACCGCTTACTAAATTTCCAGAGGTTTTTCAGCTGCTAACAGATTTTGCAGCGGCATTGCAAAAGTAGGTTACCAGGATTATAGGGTTGGCAGGATGGTTTAGACTTGAATCGAATGCAACCAAGCTGTAGTATCAGATTTTATACTTCATACATCAGAATTTTGACACTTGCAGGAGCTGCGCACGCTGTAAGGTATTTAATTAACCCAAAGCGCCTGCTACTAAAGTATCAGCAGCAGGCGCTTTAGTTTGATATCAAGTATAATCTTACAGGATGTTGTTAATTTGCTCTTTAATCTTCTCCAGTTCTTCCTTCATATCTACCACGTGGTGCTGAATGGTGGCGTCGTTGGCTTTGGAGCCGATAGTATTTATTTCACGGCCGATTTCCTGTGCAATAAAACCCAGCTTTTTGCCGGTTGGCTCGGGCAGGTATACTGTTTCAGTAAAATAATGCAAATGATTTACCAGACGCACTTTTTCCTCTGCAATGTCCAGTTTCTCTATGTAATACACCATCTCCTGCTCAAAACGGTTCTTATCGAAATGGTCTGAGCCTGAAAGTTCCAGCATGTGGCTTTTGATGCGGTTGCGGATCAACTCCGTCCGCACCGGGTCGTGCTTGTCTACCTCGGCCAGCAGAATACGGATTTTATCAATATACGACATAATCTCGGCAGTCAGCGCCTTGCCTTCGTCTGCCCGGAAAGCTTGTATATTTTTAAGCGCCTGCTCAAAAGGCGGCAGCACATTTTCCCATTCCGCACCTGTTACTTCCTCTTCCTGCTGGTCCTGCTGCAACACATCCGGCATATGCAGCGCGAGCCGGAACAGCTCGCTTTTGGTGGCTCCTACCGCATCCGCAACGTCGTTCAGTTCCTGGTAATATGCTTGCAGCAACTCCTTATTTATCGTGTTCTTTGCTTTCTGAGCCTTATTCCTGGTATAATCAATGCTAACGCTCACTTTGCCCCGCACCAACGCTTTTGTTAGCAAGTTACGAATCTCATACTCGCGCTCCGTTAGGAAACGGGGCAAACGCACGCTCAAATCCATTCCTTTTGAGTTTAGCGAACGGATTTCTACGGAGATGGAATACTGGTCAGCGTCGAGGCGGGCACTGCCAAAGCCTGTCATAGACTGCAACATAAGCGCTTTTTTTGAATTGAAATTTTTGCAAATTAAGTATAAATATCCACTTTTGCCCGGATGCTGCCTCGAAAGCTGTTAAAACCCGCCTTTTGCCTGCGTGGCAAATGCATAAAATGTTTACCTTTGTTGTATGAAATTTGGTGTAGTCGTTTTTCCGGGGTCCAACTGCGACCAAGACCTGGTAGATGCCATCAGTATTGGCATGCAGCAGGAAGTTGTAAAGCTATGGCACAAAAGCCACGATTTGGAGGGCTGTGATTTTATACTCTTGCCGGGCGGTTTCTCTTATGGCGATTATCTGCGCTCCGGCGCTATTGCCCGTATTTCGCCTATTATGCAGGAGGTGGTACAACACGCCAACGGCGGCGGCTACGTGATGGGTATCTGCAATGGTTTCCAGATTCTGACGGAGGCCGGTTTGCTGCCCGGCGCGCTGCTGCGCAATGTAAACCAGAAGTTTATCTGCGACAACGTATACATTAAGCCTGCCACGACTAACCTGCTGCCTACGCGCCTGCTGGATATGAACAAGGCCTATAAAATACCGGTGGCACATGGCGAAGGCCGCTATCACGCCGACACAGATACACTGAAGAGGCTGCACGACAACGATCAAATCATGTTTAAGTATAGCAGCAATGCTGCCGAAACCCACGAAATATACAATGTGAATGGCAGTCTGCTGAACATTGCCGGCGTGAGCAACGAGAAGAAGAACGTGTTTGGTATGATGCCGCATCCCGAGCGCGCCGTAGATCCGGAACTGGGCAACACGGATGGCCGTGCTATTTTCGAATCAATTGTGGAATTGGTAAACGCTTAGCTGGACTGTAGACGTAACTTAGCTATCAAAATTTTATAAAGTATAAAAGCCCTGCCTGTAAGTATAGGTGGGTTTTTTTGCTTAATCTCATCCAGTTACCTGATGCTTGAAGTATGGTTCTTCTATTTGATGCAAACTTTAAAAGCGCTACTTTTGCACCCTTAACGAGAAAAGCAACATCACCCCTCACCGTCACTCCACCCTGACATGCGCTTTCACAGGCTGCTCCAGCCCGTTCTACTCAACTTTTGATTATATTTTTCATTTACAGCATTTACGCAAGTGCAGTCTACTTTATCTTGCCCGTAGCACCTTATACTTTATATTTCCATGCTTTACAGTTCTATCAATTTCAAAGAAATCAATTACAAAAACGAAATTCTCTCAGGCCTGACCGTAGCGCTGGCGCTGGTACCCGAAGCCGTTGCTTTTGCCTTTGTGGCAGGCGTTGATCCGCTGGTGGGCTTGTATGCAGCCTTTATGGTATGCCTGATTACCTCCATCTTCGGTGGCCGGCCGGGTATGATTTCCGGCGCAACGGGCGCGCTGGCCGTTGTGATGGTGAGCCTGGTAAAGGACCATGGGGTAGAGTACCTTTTTGCTACAGTGGTGCTGATGGGTATTTTGCAGATGCTGTTCGGCTTCCTGAAACTGGGCAAGTTTATCCGCTTTATTCCGGAGCCGGTTATCTATGGCTTTGTCAACGGCCTGGCCATCGTGATATTTATGGCGCAGTTCGGGCAATTTAAATTCAAAGCGCCGGATGGCTCGCTGGACTGGATCTCGGGCGCACCGCTTTACGTTATGCTGGGGCTGGTAGCCGTAACCATGCTCATTATCTTTCTCCTGCCTAAGCTTACCAAAGCAGTGCCGGCAGCACTTACAGCCATCGTAGTAGTATCTGCTATTGTAATCGGCTTTAACCTGGATACCCGCACCGTGGGCGATATGGCTTCTGTGGGTGGTGGCTTGCCTCAGTTTCATATTCCGGCGGTGCCGCTTAATTTAGAAACCCTTAAAATCATCTTTCCCTACGCTTTTATACTTGCAGGTATTGGTTTGCTAGAGTCGCTGCTGACACTGACGCTGGTGGATGAGATTACCCAGACCCGCGGACGCAGCAACCAGGAATCGGCGGCGCAGGGCCTGGCAAATGTTGTAGCGGGATTCTTCGGAAGTATGGGTGGTTGTGCGATGATTGGCCAAAGTATGATTAACGTTACCTCCGGTGGCCGCACACGGCTGTCGGGCATCACGGCAGGGGTAATGCTGCTGGTATTCATACTATTTGCTTCCACCTTGATTGAGATGGTGCCGCTGGCAGCGCTGGTCGGCCTGATGTTTATGGTAGCCATTGGCACATTTGAGTGGTCGAGCTTCCGTATATTGCGCAAAATACCAAAATCAGATGCCTTCGTGCTCGTAGCCGTTTCAGTGCTGACAGTTATTTTTGATCTGGCTATTGCTGTGGCGATTGGTGTAGTTATCTCGGCCATGGTGTTTGCCTGGAACAGCGCCGTGCGCATCCGCGCCCGCAAGTATGTGGACGACCAGGGCGTGAAGCATTATGAAATTTACGGCCCGCTTTTCTTTGCCTCCACCGCCAACTTTCTTGATAAATTTGATGTAGCCAATGACCCTAACGAGGTGATCGTAGACTTTGCCGAATCACGCGTGGCCGATCATTCCGGCATTGAGGCGGTAAACAAGCTCACCGAGCGCTACCTGAACGCCGGCAAAACGCTGCACCTGCGCCATCTGAGCGAAGACTGCCGCCGCCTTCTCGAAAAAGCAGGCAACATGGTGGAAGTAAACATTATAGAAGACCCGCATTACGCCGTAGTAACCGATAAGCTGGCATAAAGCAATCTGATTCACAAACAAAAGAGCCCCTTTATCAGGGGCTCTTTTGTTTAGTTACGGTATAATGATGGAAGTATAAAATAGGGAACAGGTCTGACTGCTATACTTTGATGAGGGGTTTGGCTAAGTGCTTTTAGCTCTTTTTTGTACAGGTTCAATCGCTGCTTCAGCTTCATGTTGCAGAATAACTTCAATCCGCTTATCCGGAATCAGCCACATAAAGGCTACCAGAACATAAATACTACCGGCAATCCAGGGGCTAAAGTAAGTAGAACAAATAGCTATGAAATAAAGGATGGGAGATATTTTACCTTTCACATCTTTCCCTATGGCTTTGGTAAGTATAAACTCCGGTCCGTTGTTCTTTATAATACGGTTTTGTAAAACCCAGTAAGCGATGGAAGCCATAAAGAGCACAACACCATACAGCGCCATCGGAGCAGCAGCAAAATGATTTTTGCCCATCCATCCTGTTACAAACGGAATTAGCGACAGCCAGAAGAGTAAATGTAAATTAGCGCACAATATATCGCCGGTCACCTGTTTTACGGTATAGAGCAAGTGGTGATGGTTGTTCCAGTAAATAGCTATGTAAATGAAGCTTAAGACGTAGCTAACAGTAACCGGAATTAAAGGCCGTAATGCATTGAAATCATTGCCATGCGGTACTTTTATTTCCAGCACCATGATGGTAATAATGATAACCAGCACGCCATCACTGAAAGCTTCTATTCGTCCTTTATGCATGTTTTGGCTTTGTGGGTGTGTAGAGCAATTTATACGCAACGGCCTCGTGCATGAGGCGTGTAAGGCCGTCGGCCGATGCATAGTGTTTACACAATGTGCTTGTTGCACAACCCTCTGAAGATAGGCGTAAAAGGAGCTAGTACCAAACGCTTGTCATCATGCAGGGCAGGAAAACTTTTGAGGACGAGAAGGAGCTTGGCTTCTCGCTCTCAGCACATGTGCCGGAACGCAACTTTTACCGGCGACTCAAAGACAGTCTCGATCTCTCGTTTCTCTACGAGCTGACACGGGAGCAGTACGGCCGCTACGGCCAGCAGAGCGTAGATCCGGTGGTCTTTTTCAAGCTCTGCCTGATGGGCTACCTGGAGAACATCACTTCTGACCGCCGCCTGATCGAGCACTGCAGCCTTCGTCTGGACCTGCTCTACTTTCTGGACTACCAGCTAGACGAGCCCCTGCCCTGGCATTCGACTGTATCGCGCACCCGCTAACTGCTACCGCCCTCTTTCTTCGAAGAGGTTTTCACTCGGGTGCTCTCCCTTTGCGCAGCGGCTGGCATGGTATCGGGCCACAGCCAGGTTGTCGACTCAGCTTTAATCAAGGCCAACGCCTCCATGGACTCGCTCGAGCTGAAGGTGCCAGAGCAGGTGATTGATGCGCATCTGGAGCGGGTCAGAGCCATCAGCCGCGCCGACCGCAAAGCGAAGGCTAACAAAGCCTCCCCGCTGCAGCAGACCATCACCGCCAGCCGTGACGAGTTGCTGGAAATCCGGGCCCGCAACCGCAAGTGGAGCCTGGAACAGAACTACCGCCCCGGCTCCCATAACAAGGGGGCCAAGTACACCTCCAATAAGACGCACTACTCGCCGGTGGACCCAGACGCCCGCATCGCCGTTAAGCCTGGCAAGGCCCGCAAGCTCTGCTACCTGGCACAGCTGGCAGTGGACTCCAGCCGCCACGTCATCACCCACGTCCACGCCGACTATGCCGACCGGAAAGGCAACCAGTGCTTGCCCGCCTTGCTGAAAAAGCTCCTGCCCCGATTACAGCACCTAGGCTTTCGCTGTACGGCGCTGTTAGCCGATGCCGGCTACTCCTCAGGTGAGAACTACGCCCTGCTCGAGCAAGAGGGCATGACTGCTTACATCCCGCCCCATGGCACCTATAAGGGTGGTCCTCAGGGCTTCACCTACAATCGGCAGGGGGATTACTGGCTCTGCCCTTGGGAAAAGAAGGCCACCTTCCGCAAGGTGAAGGTAGAGCCAAAGAACAACATCAAAAAGAAGCTTTACTTTACCACCAGAAAAGACTGCAAGGGATGCCCCTTCCGGGAGGGCTGCATCGGCAAAGGGCAT
>Ga0210040_10007283_pt1 | contig 13469 bp, 12 predicted proteins | sample CryGeyCG12114_NA_FD_185462 | JGI IMG/M metagenome (GOLD analysis project Ga0210040, IMG submission 185462) | Groundwater microbial communities from aquifer - Crystal Geyser CG19_WC_8/21/14_NA (SPAdes) (version 2) | ecosystem: Environmental > Aquatic > Deep subsurface > Groundwater | place: USA... | reverse complement strand
CTGTAGCGTGAATTTCGCATTTATATCCCCTCTTGCCTTAAAGTTTCTGAAGCGCTTACTATCACTGCCACCCTAACAACTGGTGCAGGTGCTGTTGCTTCCCATTAGCAAGCAGTAGGCGAATATAGCCGATTTCCCTGCGTCGGACTCCTTTTAGGAGTCGGTGTAATGAAAAATTGTACTTAAATAACAGTGAGTGCTTACTTAAATTTCACAGAAACGGTATTATGATTATCGAAATTAAAAGGAATTATTTTTATTATAACATCAAGTGGAAAGGTGGTTTACTATAAAAATAATTTTTTCTGCTGTTGTTTTTAAGGATTGTAGTCCATAATATTGGGAATAGATACAGGGAGAGGCCAAAAGGTATACTGTAAGAAGCTTTTACTGCCTTCTCCAAAATAGCCTAATGCCAAGCGCTGCATTTGTTATGCCGATGTGGCTGTTGTAGAGCATGTTGCACCGGAAGCGTTTCTTGAAATTTATCGAATTGCACAAAACGTATTCATCTATCGAATCTTAGAAGCCTTCAAAGGATAAGAATGCGGCGTTGCCAGCACATTTCCATGTGCTACCGGGAGTGCTTTTTCTATAGAGTAAGAATTCAAAGCGAACACCTATTACCACTAACTATTTATTAACCTTAACTACAAACAACAAATGCGAAAATTAGTACTCATCAGTTTTGTTCTGGTGCTGACCCTGCTACAGCAGGCGTATGCGCAGAGCAGAACCGTTTCTGGTACCGTAACAGACCAGACCACATCACAAGGGCTACCCGGTGTAGCGGTTATCGTAAAAGGTACTTCAGTTGGTACCACCACAGGCGCCGATGGTGCCTATATGATTAATGTGCCTGAGAGCAGCGCTACGTTGGTTTTCCGCTTCATCGGCTATCAAACAGTAGAGCGGGCAGTCGGTAACGCAAGTTCTGTGAATGTGTCGCTCTCTACAGACGACAAACTGCTGAATGAAGTAGTAGTAACCGGCTACTCTACACAGAGCCGGGAGGAGTTTACCGGCGCTGCGTCGACTGTAACAGGTGAGGCGATCAAAGACCGCCCGGTGCAAAGCTTTGCCCAGGCCATGACGGGTAAGGCATCCGGCGTGAACATTGTGCAGCCAAACGGTGTGCTCAACAACCCCCCGGTTATACGCATACGCGGCACCAACTCCATCTCGCTTAGCTCATTCCCATTGGTAGTAGTGGATGGTATTCCGATGGCGACAACAAGTGATATCTCAACGAACAACGCTGCAAACAACCCTTTGTCAGACATTAACCCATCTGACATCGAGTCGATCGACATCCTGAAAGATGCGGCCTCTACTTCTATCTATGGCTCCAGAGCAGCTGGCGGGGTGCTGATCATCACAACGAAAAAAGGACGCCAGGGAAAAGCCAAAGTATCGTATGATGGCTGGGTTGGCGTAAACAAAGCCACCAGGCTGCCTGAGGTGCTGAATGCACAGCAGTATATGGACCATAAGAACGAAGCGCGCCGCAACGCCGACCAGGCGGAAGCTTTCTTCCCATCTAACAATGCTGACGGTTCTATGGTAGATACTGACTGGCAGGACTTGGTGTACCGCACGGCCGTTTCGCACAACCACAACCTGTCTGTAACCGGAGGCACCGAGAAAACTACTTACTATTTTTCTGCCGGTATATCGGAGCAGCAAGGCTTTATCAAGCGAAATACGTTCGATCGTAAAACGGCTCGCCTGAACCTGACACATGAGGTGACCGACTGGTTTAAACTGCGCGGTAACGTAACGTACACAAACGGCCTGAACGTGGCGCCGAACAGTGGCTCCCTTCCGGGGCAGGCATATGGTATTGCCGGTTTAGGTCGCCTCGGCATTGTGCTGGCGCCGAACGTATCGCCTTATAACGAAGACGGAAGCTACAACCTGAACGGCAATGCTTTGGGAGCCGGAGCGAACACCCTGCCCCAGACGTACTACAACCCGGTGGTGCTGCTCGACTACGACAACAGCTCGTCTGAGTCAAACAGGTTGATTTCTAACCTCGGGGCAGATTTCAACATCCTGAAAGGGCTTACTTACTCCACTACCTACTCTTTTGACCTGAGCAACAACGAGAACAAGCTGTTCTACAACCCGATTAACGGCGACGGACGTGCGCAGGGAGGTTTAGCCACAAACGGCAATACAAGAAGAGAAAACTGGAACTGGGTGAACACGCTGCAGTATCAGACAACGTTTGCCGAGAACCACAACCTGACGCTGTTGGTGGGTTCTGATGTGCAGCAACAAACCTCTAACTACTGGTGGACGACCCGCCAGGGCCTGTCTATCCCTACGTTCAACGATTTCCAGGCTACATATGGCATACAGTCTGCGGGCGGCTCCATTGGTAAAAGAGTATATGAGGCTTATTTAACTAACCTCAACTACAACTATGCCGGTAAATACTTTATCAGCGCGAACTACAGAAGAGACGGTAACTCGGCCCTGGCTCCTACAAAGCGCTGGGGTAACTTTGGGGGCGCCTCTGCCGGTTGGGCTATATCAGAGGAGAATTTCTTCAAGAATGCCTCTTTTGCCAGCGCCATTTCTAACCTGAAGCTGAAGGCAAGCTGGGGCCGTGTGGGTAACGGTAACCTGACAGATGATTATGCCGCCTATACCCAATACTCTGACGGCTTATATGCCACAGTGCCAAGCCTTGTTTACTCGCAGCCGGGCAACGAAGAGCTTTCTTGGGAAACGAGCAAGCAAAGCAACGTAGGCTTAGACCTGGGCTTGCTTAACAACAGAGTTTCACTGGAAGTGAACTACTACAAGAATAATGTGGACGGACTGATTCTGGCAGTCCCCCAGGCCCCGTCAAAAGGTATTCCGAACCCGATCACGGCAGACATGAACACGATTCTGCAAAACGTGGGCTCTATGTACAACCGCGGGTTTGAATTTGCCGTGAACGCGACGCCGATCAGCAAAGGCCGGTTCAACTGGAGCACCAACCTGAACTTCACAACAAACAAGAATGAAGTGACTTCTCTGGTTGGGGATGCGCCTATCCTGGGTATAACCAGCTCACTGGAAACCACCAACATCACCAAGGTGGGATATCCGGTTGGCAGCCTGTATGTAGTAGAAACTGCTGGGGTAAATCCGGAGAACGGCCGCCGGATATTTGTCAACAGAAATGGCGAGCAGGTGCAGTACCTGCACGGCGGCGGTACCAGTGCCTGGACTTACCTGGATGGAACCAAAGCCCCAGCCGTTTCGGGTGCCGATGCCAAAATTGCGGGTAACACCCTGCCAAAGTGGTTCGGGGGTTTCACCAACAACCTTACCTATGGCAACTTCGACCTGAGCGTGCTGCTTACTTACTCCGGCGGTAACTATATCTACAACGGTACGCAGGCGGGCTTAAGAGACCAGCGTATCTGGAACAACAGCGTGGATGTTTTAAACCACTGGACAGAGGATAACCGCGAGGCAGACATTCCACGCCCTGTTTATGGCGACAACGTTTCCAACGGTTCGGCTTTCGCGATCGATGCTAACGTGCAGAAAGGCGACTTCATGCGCCTGCAGAACGCGGTGTTCGGCTACAGGTTGCCGCAAACTCTTTTCGGTAAGTCCGGCATCACCTCGCTTAGAGTGTACGGCCAGGTTGATAATGCCTTCCTGATCACAGGCTATACAGGCGTGGACCCTGAGATTTCCTCTAACGGTGGTTCAAACATAGCACCGGGCGTTGAGCGCAACACAGTGCCACAAGGAAGAGCATTTACATTCGGCCTTAACCTCGGCTTCTAATTCTTAATTCTGACTAACAATGAAGATATTAAATATAACTCCCAGTAAAAGATTTGTGGTAAGGCTGGCTTTGCTTACCATTCCATTAGTGCCGATCATGTCGTCTTGCGAGGATGATTTCCTGGAGGCCAAGCCTGAACTGACAGTATTGGAAGGTGCCAACTTCGATACACCGGAGCTGGCCCTTGCCCAGGTAAACGGTTTATATGCCTCCTTAAAGCATGGCCGGTTCTTAGGCGGCCGTTACCAGATATACAACGACATTCGTGCCGAGGAGTTCTTAAACCGTACCTCAAACAACGTAACGGGCTATAGCATCTGGAACCAGACAGGTGGGGCAGACGAGCCTTACCTGACAGACATATGGGCCAGAGGGTACCTGACCATCAACAGGGCAAACACGTTTCTGGCTGGCCTGGAGGAGAATGCGGATAAGCTTGATCCGGAAGACGTGGCGAATTTCAGAGCTGAGGCAAAGTTTATCCGGGCGATTTCCTACTTCTCCCTGGTGCAGATGTTTGCAAAACCCTATACCGCTGACAACGGGGCTTCGCCTGGCTTGCCGCTTAGGCTGCAGCCTGAGTTTAACAGCGATAACAACAGCCTGTCCAGAAGCACAGTGGCGCAGGTATATACGCAGATACTGCAGGACCTCAACGATGCCGAAGCAGAACTGCCCGAAACATATAGCAGCAGAGAGCTTGCCACAACCCGTGCGCACAAGAACACTGCGATTGCCCTTAAAACCCGCGTGTACCTTGTGATGGGCCGTTATGCGGATGTAATTACAGAGGGTAACAAGATTGTTTCGCAGGAAGCGCCTTTCAAAACAACTTCAGGCGTTGCCTATAACCTGGAAGACAATGTTGCGGATGTGTTTGAGAATGATGTAAACGAAGAAGTTATACTGGCTGCTCCATTTGCAGCCACAGATGCGCCTGGAACCCAGAACCAGCTGGGCTATTACTATACCTGGGCTGGCACCGGAAACTTAGAGTATCCGCTCAACACCGAGGCGCCGGGTATTCTGGCAAATCCGCAGTGGGAGGAAGATGATGCCCGCAGAACAGAACTGACAGACGTAGATTCGAAAGTAGGCACGTATACGCTCAAGTACAGCGGGGATTCTCCCTTCATCGACTGGGCTCCGCTTATCCGATACGCGGAAGTACTGCTGAACCTGGCAGAGGCCGAAGCGGAAGTAGGAGATCAGGCACGTGCTATAGCCTTGTTAGAGGCTGTACACCAGCGCTCCGACGCAGCGTGGGCCTATACAGGCTCAACGCAGCAGGAACTGATTGACGCTATCCTGACAGAGAGACGGATTGAGCTGCTGGCCGAAGGCTTCAGAACAAACGACCTGTTCAGAAGAGGCCTGCCCATTCTTTCGAGAGGTGCCGGTAGCCCAACTGCACCAGCAATGATCGAGCCGTCAGACTCACGCTACGTGCTTCCGATACCCACCTCTGAAACCAATACAAACCCTGGTTTATAACCGAGAGTTTGGTCGCAGCTAATATTAAAAGCCCCTTCTTCCGGAGGGGCTTTTTTATTTCTATTCAGGATGCCTCAGGTAATTATATACAGAAGTGGCCTGCTTACTTTTCAGATATAGAAGCAGCAGTTTCTGTACGGCTTTTTACCGACAGAGCTGTTATCTTTACGGCAGGATATATAAAACAAAATTACCTGATGCTTATGCTACTCTCCAACCATAGCGGCTATATACTGGAGGCTGGTGTGGATGAGGTGGGGCGGGGCTGCCTGGCGGGGCCGGTCGTGGCGGCGGCTGTCATTCTGCCTAAGGATTACCAGCACCCCCTGCTCAACGACTCCAAGAAACTGAGTAAAAAGCAGCGGGAGCTGCTGCGGGGTGATATTCTGAAAGATGCTGTGGCCTGGGCCATTGGAGAGGCATCGCCCGCCGAAATAGACGAAGTGAACATACTGAATGCCACCTATCTGGCGATGCACAGGGCATTGGAAAAACTGGAGAAAGAGCCGGAGTGCCTGCTCGTAGACGGCAACCGGTTTAAGCCCTTTGGGAAGGTGCCCTATAGCTGCATGGTGAAAGGCGACGGGCGGTACTTATCTATCGCGGCGGCCTCGGTGCTGGCCAAAACCTACCGCGACGACCTGATGGCCGCCCTTTCGGAAAGATATAACCAGTATGGCTGGGAGCAGAACGCAGGGTACCCCACAAAGCAGCACCGCAAAGGCATTGCGCAACATGGGGCAACCGAACACCACCGGCAGTCTTTTACCCTGCTGCCACGGCAGCTGGAGGTGTAGCAGGTATAGAAGCGTTACTTTAGTTTGATCAGATCAAGGAAAAGGCTGAAGCTGTCAAGGGAGGAGTGGCTTCGCTCAAAGTTGTCGAAGGAAAGCGGCTTCACGATATAACCTGTCACGTTCAGGCGCTGGGCGGCCATGCGATCGGTTTCCTCGTTAGAGGTGGTCATGATAAAAACCGGCAGATGGTTAAACTCCGGTTCGCGGCGCAGCTCAGCCAGAAACTCCAGGCCGTTCATCTTAGGCATGTTTATGTCCAGCAGGATCACACTGGGCGCGGGCGATATTTTCTGGGCGCCCTCGGTGCCACGCAACATGTTCAGGGCCTCGCGGCCATTGCGGGCGACATGCAACGGGTGAGTGAGGTTAATTTTACTAAGCTCCCGCTCTACATTCATAATATCCAAGTAATCATCTTCTACTAAAAGGATATTTACGGCTTTATCACTCATTTCTACGGTGCTTCTTGTACAATTAATTAAGACAAAATTATAAAATTATCCCACATCTTCCGTGTCTTTCGGCCATGTAAAAGTAAAAGTCGCTCCCTGGCCGGGCTGTGACGAAACCCATATAGTGCCTCCCTGCCATTCCACGATCTTTTTTACGATGGTGAGGCCAACGCCGGTGCTCTCCACAGCATCCCGTTCCTGCAGCGTCTGGAAAATCACAAAGATGCGGTCATGGTATTCCGGATCGATGCCAGGTCCGTCGTCTGAAACAGAGAACACATGGAAACTGTCTGTTTCATGGTACGCGACCTTTATCAGGCCCGTGCGCTTGTCATGGTACTTGATGGCATTGCTGATCAGGTTGCTGAATACCTGCTGGAGTTGTATACGGATGGTGTGCAAAATCGGTAGGTCGTCCTGCACCTCAATCCTGAACCCCTCCGGCGGCGAGAGCAGGTCCACAATCTCGCTCAGCAGTATGTTCACGTCTACTTCTTCCTCTATCTGGTTGGTGCGGCCAATGCGGGCCAGAGCAAGAATACCATTGATCAGGTTCTCCATGCGGTGCACGCGTATGCGCATCATCATCAGGTATTCCTGCACGTTGGGCGGCAGCTGCGTGCCCATGTCTTCCTCCACCCAGCGCGAGGCTACCTCAATGCCGCGCAAAGGAGCCTTCAGGTCATGCGACACCACGTAGGCAAACTGGTCGAGCTCCGTGTTCTTGCGGTCAAGTTCGGTAAAGGTCTCGTCAATCGTCGCCGACATCCGGTTAAGGGAGTTGGAGAGTTGGCTGAGTTCGTCCCGGGAGGTGTCGATGATCTTGGTCTTGTAGTCTCCACGCGATATTTCCTCTGCCAGCGTCACCATCTTAATGATGCGGCCTGTGATAAGGCGCGTAATATAATAAGCCCAGCCAAGGCCCATGATCACTGACAGAATGGTGAGGATGGTAGACACCTGGCGGGTTGTGTTGATGCTTTTCCCCAGGCGCTCGCGCCGCTCCTCGCGCACCTTGTACTCGTAGGCGTTAAAGTCGCGGAAGGCGGTCCGGATAGAGTCCATCAGGATTTTCTCGCCCAGCACGAGCGAGTCCAGCTCCGTAATGACCTTAAGGTCTGCTATCTGGGTGGTGTCAGAGCGTTTCAGGGCAATAAGGGGCTCGGCGTACGTGTACTGCAAACGACCTTGCAGCCGTACAATGTCGTTGATTTTCCTGGTTTGCTCTGGTGAGCCGGCCACAAAGCTTTTCGTTTCCTGCAGCAGGTTTGGCAACTGGTCTTTTGCCTGAAAGTAAGGCTGCAGGAATGTGTCGTTCCCGTTCAGCAGGAAGCCACGCATGCCTGTCTCCATATCGATGATGTTCCGCTGCAGCGAGGCGGAGTTTCGAACCACAATCTGAGACCGCGAAACCCACACCGTGTTATCGATCACATCTTCCGACAATTGGAAATTCACAATCACCACCGCCGTAAAGAGCAGGGAGATCAGCAGAAATCCGGCAAAAAGTTTAACAGAAAGTTTCATTCAGGGGGCTTTTCCTTTGCTCAAACAGGTATGACTGGGCAGTACCGCAACAGCCAAAGGTACAACTGTTTTCTAATTTCGTAAACGGGAATGAAACCGGGCGGTATTTTGAATGGCATATATAACCTATATAGCGGGGCAGGAGGGGGCACCTGAAGCGGCTTTAAAGAGCGGCAACGGACACAGCGAAAACAGCCATCTCATTTAATCCATACCGTAAACGGCATATAGCAACCCCATATGCCCCTGTGTGGCCTTGCAACTGTAGTGCTAAACTTGCGGTGGCGGGAGATTAATTTCGGAAGGGGCATGAATTTTACTTATTTTTGCCGCACAATCACCCAGACCTGAGATAAGAATGGAACTTAAGAAAATTGCGCTGAATGACGTGCACCAGGCATTGGGTGCTAAAATGGTGCCTTTCGCCGGTTACAACATGCCCGTGCGCTATTCATCGGATATAGATGAGCACAATGCCGTTCGCAACGCGGTAGGTGTTTTTGATGTGTCGCATATGGGCGAGTTTATGCTGCGCGGCCCCAAAGCCCTCGACCTCATCCAGCGCATTACCTCCAACGACGCCAGCAAACTGGCAGACGGCAAGGTGCAGTACTCCTGTTTCCCCAACGAAGCAGGCGGCATTGTGGATGACCTGCTGGTATACCGTTTCGGCGAGGAGGAGTATATGCTGGTGGTAAACGCCTCCAATATAGAGAAGGACTGGCAATGGGTGAGCAGGTATAACACTAACGGCGTGGAAATGGAGAACATCTCCGATGAGATGTCGCTGTTTGCCGTGCAGGGACCCAGAGCAGTTGACACCCTGCAGTCGCTTACTTCCCTTGACCTCGCCAGCATGGTGTATTATACCTTTGAGAAAAGCACCTTTGCCGGCGTGCCGGATGTGATCGTTTCGGCAACGGGATATACAGGGGCCGGAGGGTTTGAGATCTATGTGAAGAACGAGGATGCCAAGGCGGTATTCGATGCCATTATGGAAGCTGGCAAACCTTTTGGCATCAAGCCGATTGGGCTTGGCGCGCGCGACACACTGCGCCTTGAGATGGGCTTCTGCCTCTACGGCAACGACATTAACGACACCACGTCTCCCTTAGAGGCAGGATTGGGCTGGATCACGAAGTTTGACAAAGACTTTACCAACGCCGATCACCTGAAAGCACAGAAAGAAGCCGGCGTGCAACGCAAGCTGGTTGGGTTTGAAATGCTGGAGAAAGCCATTCCGCGCGCCCATTATGATATAGTGGATGCGGCAGGCGAGAAAATCGGCGAAGTGACTTCCGGTACCATGTCACCGTCTTTGGGCAAAGGCGTCGGCTTAGGGTATATACATACCGGGATGAGCAAAGCCGGCACCGAAATCTATATACGTGTGCGCAACAAAGACATGAAAGCACAGGTTGTAAAGCTGCCTTTCATCAAAAAATAACGAACCTCGTCCGGTTACCATAGCCAGGGGCGCAAAGCCACCGTGGAAACTAAAAGCGGGCAAGCCTAAAGAATAAACAAAACAGAATGGCAAGTATAGATGTGTGCTACAGCCCGGAGCTGTTGCACTTATATGATCTGGAGGGGAAGGCAGTGGTGGCCGTTGATATTCTGCGCGCCACTTCTACCATGGTCACGGCTTTTGCACACGGGGCCACAGATATTTTCCCGGTAATGGAGTTGGAGGAGTGCCGGGCCTTCAGCGGGAAGGGCTGCCTGACCGCTGCCGAACGCAACGGCATCAAAGCCGATGGGTTTGACCTTGGCAATTCCCCGTTCAGCTATATGAACGGCGTAGTGCAGGGCCGGTCTGTGGCGATCACGACAACCAACGGCACCCGCGCCATCCGGCTCTCGGAAGCGGCTGAAGAAGTGGTGATCGGGTCGTTTCTGAACCTGCAGTGCGTTGCCGACCACTTAACCGACCTGCAACTGGACGTGATCGTGGTGTGTGCCGGCTGGAAAGGGAAGTTTAACCTAGAAGACACCCTTTTTGCCGGTGCCCTGGCTGAGTGCCTGCAACAGGGTTTTAGCTTCGAAAACGATGCCACGCTGGCTGCGCTCCACCTGTACCAACTGGCTAAACCCGATCTGCTCGCCTACCTGGAGCAGTCATCGCACGTGCGCCGCCTGCAGAACCTGAACATCCATGAAGACATACGGTACTGCCTGCAGCACAACATCTACCAAGTGCTGCCTGTATGGCGCCACGACAGGCTGGTTGATCTGAAAGGAGACCTGGTAAAGAACTGAAGATACAAAAGTAGCAGGTGAGAGGTATGTAATACTTTTGAGCGCTCACCTGCTACCTTACTTCAGCTTCTCGTTTTCTTTGTGGCGCTGGCCGTCGCGGGCGGTCTTCTTCTCGAGGTTCCGCTGCAGAGCATCCGTCAGGTTGATGCCGGTCTGGTTAGCCAGGCAGATCAGCACAAACAGGACATCAGCCAGCTCATCACCTAAGTTCTTCCCCTCGTCGCTTTTCTTAAACGACTGCTCCCCGTACTGGCGTGCAATCATGCGGGCCACTTCCCCGACTTCCTCTGTGAGAATGGCCATGTTGGTGAGTTCATTAAAATATCGAACCCCGTTTTCCTGTATCCACTTATCTACGGTGGCTTGCGCTTCGGCTAAAGTCATATGGTGCGTATATAGCTGTTAACTGTCAGATTTGAATGATAGTATAGGAGCGGGCGGCGCGGCAAATGGCTTCCGTAGTTTTTTCGGGGTTAAAAAGAGGCGAGATCGGAGATATTCTGCAACTCTGTATATAGCATCGGCCACGCTGCTCTTCCGGCTACTCCTTATTCTTAGAGTCAATCACAATCGTTACCGGGCCGTCGTTCAGCAGCGACACTTTCATGTCTGCGCCAAATTCGCCGGTCTGCACCGTTTTGCCGGTGGCAGCTTCGAGTAGCGCCACAAACTGCTCATACAGCGGAATGGCTACAGCAGGAGGGGCGGCGTTGGTATAGGATGGTCTGTTGCCTTTTTTGGTGCTGGCAAACAAGGTGAACTGGCTGATAACAAGCAGTTCGCCCTGCACATCCTGCACGCTCAGGTTCATTTTTCCCTCTGCGTCACCGAAAATCCGGAGCTGGGCTACTTTCGTCGCCATCCATTGCAGGTCTTCTTCGGTATCTTCCGGGCTAAAGCCAGCGAGCACAAGGAGCCCGGAGCCAATCTCTCCCTTGATTTTATTCTCTATTTCTACGGAAGCCTGCGTTACCCGCTGTATCACAATGCGCATATATAAATAAGGTCTTGGTACAGCGCAAAGGTACCAATTTGAGCTATAGGTGGGGCTAAAAAGTAGGGAGCGGGTTTAAGTAAGCGTTAGCGTACAGGCTACTCCTTTCGCAGCGACGCATCCTGCAGGGCAAATGAACCAGGAATCAGTCTACATATCCTTCGTAGCGGATACGGCTCACTTTACCGTTTCTGAGGTGAAAATGCAGGGTGGCAGGGGCGCCTTCGCGGTTCGCGGCAGTAACCTGGTCACCGCTGTGTGTAATAACCAGTTCGCTGCCTTGCGCTTTCAGCCTGTGAAGCAGTTCGGTCTCGGCCATGCCCACCCGCAGGTTGTTTCGCAGCGTAATGTCGCTGCTCTGAATATCGGCCACCTGCAGCAGCAGCTCCCCGGACTGGCTTGGCGCATAAAATTCCATCATCGAGCTGCCGAAACGGATCGTGAAGATGGTGTCAGTCAGGTTCGGCTTGTGCCGGTTCTCTATGGCATCGGCATCCACGGTGAAATCCGAATTGATGCGGTCGTAGTAGGTGCTCAGGTTGTTGCTCTGGCTGCGGCTGGAGACAAAGGGGTTGCCCAGCAGGCTAACGGTTATTGCCTCCGCTGAGGTGCGCCGGCGGGCAGACATGGTGTCCGGGGCGGCAAGGCGGCGCTCCTCCGGTGCGTCACTGTTTTCCTCTCGGCCCAAATCAGCGCTGCAGGCAGTGGTAAACGTATTGACAAGCAGCAATAGCAGCATCAGCCGTACAGCAAGGCTGTACTTGTAGCGGGAGATGCTGTAGCGGAGGAGAAGCATGCTAATGGGGTGAAGAAGGTGCCGGGTGAATTATATTTAATATACGAGATGAAGCCGCTCTAAAGTTATAGCTAAAATGCCTCCGCTGGTTGTTTGGCCCCGGCACAAAGTATAATTTTGTGGCAAAGATTACATAAAAATGGCAATACAGCAAATAGCCTTGGTCACATATACGGACACCGGAAATTACACCGGTGTGTCTGATGAGGAGAACAGCAAACTATATGATTTGTTAACCGAGAAAGGGCTGAATGTTTCCTTCCGGATCTGGGATAATCCTGCTGTCAATTGGAGTCAGTTCGACCTCATTGTCCTGAAGTCTCCGTGGGATTACTTTGATAAGATAGACGCCTTCTACGCCTGGCTGAGCCATCTGGAGCAACTACAGGTGCGGGTGCTGAACCCGGTGGAAACCGTGCGCTGGAATGCTGACAAGCGCTACCTGCTGGACCTGCAGCGGCAGGGCATTACAGTGGTGCCCACGGTGTGGCTGGAGAAGGGAAGCACGTTTGATGCCGCAAAGGCCTTTGTGCAGCTGGGCGCTGAGAAAATGATTGTGAAGCCTGCCATAAGCGGCGGCGCAAAAAACACATTTGCTTTTACAGAAAGCGAGGCAACGGAAAAAACAGCCTTTCTGAATGAGCTGCTGCAACGCGAAAGTTTTCTGGCGCAGCCGTTCGTGGAAGAAGTCAAAACTAAAGGTGAATGGTCGTTCCTGTTCTTCAATGGCAGCTACAGCCATGCGGTGCTCAAAACAGCCAAGTCCGGTGATTTCCGCGTGCAGCACTTTTTCGGCGGCACCGTCCACACCCCGGAACCACCCGCTTCGCTGCTGGCCACTGCACAAACCATCGTGGACCGGCATGCCGCCGGCTGCCTGTATGCCCGCGTGGACGGGGTGGAACTGAAGGGCGAACTGGCATTGATGGAGCTGGAGCTGATTGAGCCTTTTCTGTTCATGTCCACCAGTGCGGGTGCTTATGAGCGTTATTACGAAGCACTGTTAGCGCAACTGCAGCCCCTGGCTGCTACAACTACGGTCTAACCTAAGCCCCGCTGCTATGGAAGATCAGCAGCGGGACCTCTGCCTTCAGCACCAGCTTTTTAGTCAGGCTGGGGTGCAGCAGGCCCTGGAGAAACGACCGCTTGTGATTGGTGACGGCAAGCAGATCTACCTGCTCCTTCTCTACAAAATTCCTGAGTGCCTCGGGTACATCGTTGCCCCTCAGGAGCGTGTATCGGATGTTATCGGCAGGCCCGAGGCTCTTGACTTCTGCCGCTAAGCGGTTTAGCTTTTCCTGGTCCTGCTGCGTGGCAGCGCCGGAGGAGATGTGGAGACAAAGGATATGCG
>Ga0210040_10007282_pt1 | contig 13469 bp, 17 predicted proteins | sample CryGeyCG12114_NA_FD_185462 | JGI IMG/M metagenome (GOLD analysis project Ga0210040, IMG submission 185462) | Groundwater microbial communities from aquifer - Crystal Geyser CG19_WC_8/21/14_NA (SPAdes) (version 2) | ecosystem: Environmental > Aquatic > Deep subsurface > Groundwater | place: USA... | reverse complement strand
CGCCCATCAAGCGCTTCGGCACCGTCGAGGAACTCGCCGACTTCATGGTCTTCCTCTGCTCGCCCCGCGCCGCCTACGCCGTGGGCGGAACCTACTTCTACGACGGCGGCATGCTCCGCAGCATCTAGGCTGCAACCGCGAGGTTCGCCCGGGGTCGGCAGGCGGTCCGAGACGAGGCCTGCAGGGGACCGGAAGGAACGCGAAGCCGTCACGAGGGGCAGGCCGCCGCTGCGGCCTGCGCGGTCGCTTCGCACCTTGTGGCGATCCCCACGAGTGTCTGATGCAGTTCCGGGACACGCTTGACAGCCGAGATGGCTTCCATCAAGCCTCATCACAAATGTGATCCGTCATCACCTATGTTTCCGGCCTTCAGGAGTTGTCATGCGTGCCATCGTGCTCCATGCCCCCAAGGACATCCGCCTCGAAGAATGGCAAAGCCCCGTGGCTCGCGCCGGTGAAGCCGTCGTGCGCGTGGCGTCGGTTGGAGTTTGCGGGTCCGATCTGCCACGCATGCTGGTCAAGGGAGCATGGAAGATGCCCCTGATCACCGGGCATGAGTTCTCTGGGCACGTCGCGGAGGTTGGCGAGGGGGTAGCCGGCTGGGACGAGGGCGAGCTGGTCGCGGTCGCGCCGCTGCTGCCCTGCAAAACCTGCGATCAATGCCTGACCGGCAACTTCTCGCGGTGCCGCGACTATGACTACTTCGGCTCGCGCCGGGATGGTGCCTATGCCGAGTACGTCGCCGTTCCGATCGAGAACCTCGTGAAGACCCCGCAGCATGTAGATCCTCGCGCCATCGCGATGACCGATCCGGCCTCCATCGCCCTACACGCGATCTGGAAGGCCGGCGGAATCACGGCGGGACAGACTGGTGGCGTGGTGGGCTGCGGCCCCATCGGCCTGTTCGCCATCCAGTGGATGCGGATGATGGGGGCCTCCGAGGTTATCGCCGTCGACGTCAGCGAGCAGAAGCTGGAGCTGGCCCGCGAAGCCGGGGCTTCGGTCTGCATCCTGTCCAGGGATTTGGCTGGAAACCGCGCCCGGGCGAATGTCGTGGTCGAAGCCGTGGGACTCGACGCCACGATCAACTCGGCCATCAACTTGGCGGCGCCCGGCGGGCATGTCAGCTTCATTGGCATCCCGGTCCCGGACGTGACGCTCTCGAACGCGACGTTTCAGACCGTCCTGCGGCAGGAGCTTTCGCTGCACGGGTCTTGGAACAGTTTCGGGGCGCCGTTCCCGGGACCGCAATGGACCACCACGATCGAGAAGTTCGGGACCGGCGAGCTCCGGTGGGAGTTCATGATCTCGCACGATCTCGACCTTGCAGAGCTTCCGGGGATCTTCGCGCGGTTCGATGCCCGCGACATCCATTTCTCCAAGGTCCTGTTCCGCCCCTGAGCGCGAGATCCATAGGTTCGGTCCATGACCATCGTTCTCGGCCTCGACTTCGGAACGAACGGCGCGCGCGCTGGCCTCTTCGACCTGGGGGAACACCGGATGCTCGCGACCGGCGAGGAGGGCTATCCCACGGTCCACATCCCGCCGGACCGGACGGAGCAGGAGCCGGCCGACTGGTGGAATGCCGCGCGGCGCCTTCTGCCCCGGGTGCTCGCTGCGGCGGGATACCCGAAGGTCGAAGCGGTGACGGTGGCGGCGTTCTCCTCCACGGTCGTGGCCTGCGATCTGAAGGGCCGGCCGCTTCGCCCCGCGATCCTGTGGATGGATGCCCGCGCCTGGGCCGAGGCGTCACGGACGGCCCAGGCCTCCCACCCGGTGCTGGACTATTCCGGCGGTTCAGATGCCGTCGAATGGCTCGTGCCCAAGGCCATGTGGCTCCAGGCGCACGAACCGGAGACCTGGGCCCGGACCGAGGTGATCTGCGAGGCGCTCGACTGGGTGAACCATCGGCTGACCGGGCGTTGGGTAGGGTCGCTCATGAACGCGACCTGCAAGTGGAACTACGACAGCCGCGCGCGCCGCTTCTGCCCCGAGCTCTACGATCAGTTCGGCATTCCGGAGCTGATGCACAGGCTGCCGCCGGACGTCCTCGACATCGGCGCGCCCATCGGACGGATGACGGAGGATGCCGCGGCCGCCCTGGGCCTGTCGGGCCAGCCGCTGGTCGTGCAGGGAGGAATCGACGCGCACATGGGCGCGTTCGGCGCGGACACGGTCGCGCCGGGGTCCATGCTGCTGATCGGCGGGACGTCGAACGTCCACTTGACCCAAGTGCCGGACGACGGGACGAGCATCACGGGGGTCTGGGGGCCCTATCCCCATGCTCTGACGCCGGGGCTGCGGATGATCGAAGGGGGGCAGGTCTCGGCCGGGTCGATCCTCAACTGGCTCGTCCGGGACATCTACGGCCTCGACAGCACCGGGTTCGCCGCCCTCAACAAGGCGGCGGAGGAGATCCCGCCACGACAGACGGGTCTCCTGGCGCTCGACTACTGGATGGGCAACCGCACGCCTTACCGCGATCCCAACCTGCGGGGTGCCATACTTGGGCTGTCGCTGTCGCACAACCGGGCGGGCATCTACCGGGCCTGCGTCAACGCCATCGCGCTGGGGTCGGCGAACGTGGTCTTCGACCTGGCTCGGCAGGGTGTCGCTGTCGACCGCGTCGTCCTGGCCGGCGGCATCCTGCGGAACCCGCTCTGGCTCAGGGCGACGGTGGATGCGCTCGGGATGCCGGTGGGCATCGCGCGCGAGGACAACCTGTCGCTCTACGGGGGGGCGGTCGCGGCGGCCGTTGGAATTGGGCTGCATGGCTCCCTGACGGAGGCTGCGGGAATCTACCGCGCGCCGGTGACAGTCATGGAGCCCGACATGGGCCTCCATCGGGACTACCGGGCCCTGCTTGAGGATTACCGCCACGCCACGGAACGGCTGGCGCCGATCCTGCGGGCGCTGTCGGGCGAAACGGGCGCGCGTCCATGATCGACGAAGAGCGCCCGCCGCCACGCCTGCCCATGGACGAGGGACGCGAGCACCTCATGGTGCAGGTCGCCCGCTTGGCGTGGCAGCAGGACCGGACCCAGACCGAGATCGCGGCGGAGACGGGTCTCAACCGCTGGCAGGTGAGCCGCCTCCTCCAAGAGGCGCGCGAGCTCGGCATCGTGAGGATCGAGATCGTTCCGCGCCTGCGGCGCCGCCCCGATGTCGAGGCGGCTCTCATCGGCGTCTTTTCGCTCCGCGACGCGATGGTCGTTCCGGCCACGGCCGGGCCCGACGCGGTGGCGCAGGCGACCGGACAGTATCTCGCCGCCATCAAGCCACGGCCCCGTCTTGTCGGGGTGAGCTGGGGCCGCACCATGGCCGCGGTCGCCCACTGGCTGCCACCCGACTGGGCCGACGGCGTGAAGGTCGTGCAGATCAACGGGACCGTGGCCCCGATACCGCAGGCGGCCGGCTACAACGAGGTCGCGGAAACATTCGCCCGCAAGGGACGCGGCACGTTCGTTCCGCTCCCGGTGCCCGCCGTCGTGGGCGAGCGGATCACGCGTGAGGTGCTAGAGTGCGACCGCATCGTAGCCGACGTGCTCCGCCTGGCCAGGTCCGCCCCCGTGCTGTGCTTTTCCATGGGGGCGCTCAGCGAGGACGCCGCGCTCGTGCTGTCGGGCAACGTGACACCCGCCGAGATCGCCAAGCTCGCGCGGGCCGGCGCGGTGGGCGACATCCTCGGGCGATACGTGGATGCACAAGGAGACATCGTGGACGAGGCGCTGGACGCCCGCACCGTCGGACTCTCGCTTCCGGACCTGAAGGCGAGGGACCGCGCCATCGGCGTGGTCTCGGGCCCGGCCAAGCGCCGCATCACCCTGGCCGCTCTCCGCGCCGGCCTCATCAACGTCATCGTCACCGATGAGGAGACGGCCGCCTTTGCCTTGGAACATGTTCATGACCGCTGACCGAACGTCCGGCTTTGCCGCGGTGAAGCCCGCCCGGTCGAACCATGCGCGCAACCCGGGCCTCCACTTGAACGTCGCGATGTTCGAAGGGCATGGCGTGCACCGATCCGCGGCCCAGCGGCGCGGCGACGCTGACGACCCGGCGAAGCGTAAAGGAGTCTTATCAGGCGGCCTGGCTCCTGAATGCGGTCCGCTGCATCGACCTCATCAAGCCGGCCGGCAACGCCACCGAGGAACAGCTCAGGCGCTTCTGCGCAAGGCGCGTCAGCCGCTCGCGCCTCACATTCTCAAGGCACTGGACCTCGGCGCCCTGACGGTCGGCGCGGTCTGCGTCTATCCGACCATGGTGTCCCGCGCCGTGAAAGCACTGCGCGGGACAGGCATTCCGGGGGCCTCGGTCGCGACCGGCTTCCCTGCCGGCGTAATCCCTTGCACCTGCGGCTGGAGGAGGTCCGCTGGGCCTTGGACCAGGGCGCGGGCGAGATCGATATCGTCATCACCCGCGAGCACGTCATGACCCAGAGCTGGTCCGCGCTCTACGACGAGGTCGCCGCCATGCGGGAGGCCTGCGGGCCCGCGCATCTCAAGGCGATCCTTGCGACGAGCGATCTTGGCACGCTCCGCGACGTCCACTCGGCCTCGATTGTGGCGATGCAGGCCGGAGCAGACTTCATCAAGACCTCGACCGACAAGGAGGGGACCAACCCCACTCTCCCCGTCGGCTTGGTAATGGTCTGGGCCTTGCGCGACTACACCGAGGCGAGGGGCCACAGGGTCGGCTTCAAGCCCGTCAGAGCCATGAGGAGCGCCAAGGACGCCATCGCTTGGTAGATCCTTGTAAGGGAGGAGCTGGGACGGGACTGGCTCGAGCCGGACCTCTTCCGTTTCGGCACCTCGTCCATGCTGGGCGACATCGAGCGCCACCTCGGGCACCATGTCATCGGGCGCTACGTCACCTCGCATCCCCATTCCCCGGGCTGAGGGACAGACCCTTGACCACCGTCACTGACATCATGGACTCGATGGACTACGGTCCCGCCCCCGAAGGCGCGAGCATCGTGACCGACTGGCTCGGGCAGTCCGCGGAGGGGTTCGGCCATTTCATCGGCGGTGCCTTCAGCGGGCCGGGCCTTACCTTTGAGGTGCAGGCTCCCGCTTCGGGCAGCGTGCTCGCCCGCGTGACGCAGGGGACGCCTGAGGACGTGGTGGCTGCGGTCGGCGCCGCCCGCACGGCGCTGCCGGCCTGGGCCGCCCTCTCAGGCCACGAGCAGGCCCGGCACCTCTACGCCCTGGCGCGACACGTTCAGCAGCATTCCCGCTTCCTGGCGGTGCTGGAAAGCCTGGACAACAGCAAGCCCATACCCGAGAGCCGCGATGTCGATGTGCCGCTCGTCACGTGGCAATTCTACCATCACGCGGACTAAGCCGAGGTGCTGGACAGCGAGTTTCCGGGCGCTGCCCCCATTGGATCTGCGGTCAGATCATCCCCTGGAACATTCCGCTGCTCATGCTGGCCTGGAAGGTGGCACCCGCGCTGGCCGCCGGGAATACCGTGGTGCTGAAACCGGCCGAGTACATGCCGCTGACGGCGCTGGCCTTTGCGCAGATTGTCAGCACATGCGGCCTGCTGGAGGGCGTGCTGTACATTGTGCCCGGCGATGGCTCCACCGGCGCGGCCCTGGTGGGGGCCGAGGGCGTCGACAATGTCGCCTTCACCGGCTCGACCGAGGTGGGCCGGATCATCCGTCGACAGACTGCTGGGACCGGCAGGCCGCTGATGCTGGAGCTGGGCGGCAAGTCGCCCTTCGTGGTCTTCGCGGACGCAGACCACGATGCCGCGGTAGAGGGAGTCGTGGACGCGATCTGGTTCAACCAAGGCCAGGTCTGCTGCGCCGGCACGCGCATTCTGGTGGCCGAGGCCGTCGCCGCGAGGTTCGAACGAAAGCTCGCCCAGCGCGTAGCGACGTTGCGCCTAGGGCGATCCTCTCAACAAGAACACCGACATGGGGGCAATCGTGCATCCCGACCAGCTCGAGCGGAATCGGTTTCTGGTGGGCAGGGCGAGGGCCGGGGGGCGGTCCTTACGCAAGGCGTGGCGCCTCAGGGCTACTCCTATCCACCGACCATTGCGAGCGAGGTCGAGCCCGCCTCGACGTTCGCGACCGAGGAAATCTTCGGGCCGGTGGCGACTATCACCACCTTCCGCACGTCAGAGAATGCGGTGGCGCTGGCCAATGTCTCGCGTTACGGCCTCGCAGCCTCGATCTGGTCGGAGAACGTGAACCTCTGCCTGGACCTGGCCGCCAAGGTGAAGGCCGGCGTCGTTTGGATCAACGGCACCGACGCCTTCGACGCGGAAGCGAATTTTGGCGGCTATCGTGAAAGCGGCTTTGGCCGCGAGGGCGGACGGGAAGGGATGGCCGCCTATCTCCGACCCCCTCCCGCCCCGAGGCCGGGCCCGAGGCGCCGGCTGCATCGCCGGGCGCGGCGGCGGCCGTTGCGGGGATCGACCGGACTGCCAAGCTCTATGTGGGCGGCGTGCAGGTCCGTCCGGACTCGGGCTACGTGTATTGCGCCCCTTTCGGCCTCGCGGGCTTCGCAACCGCAAGGACGTCCGCAATGCGGTGGAAGCGGCGCACAAGGTGTCCGGCTGGGGGAAGAGCACCGGCCATAACCGGGCGCAAGTGCTCTATTGCTTGGCCGAGAACCTGTCCGCCCGCGCCGCCGACTTCGAAGACCGGCTTGCCGCCTTCGGCATCGCAGCGCCGGCGGCCTGGGCGGACGTCGAAAGGTCGGTCCGGCGCTGCTTCTGGTTCGCCACGCAGGCGGACAAGTTCGACGGCGCAGTCCACCAGACCAAGGCGGAGCACGTCATGCTCGCCGTCCCCGAGCCCCTGGGGTCATCTGCATCGCCTGTCCCCTGGCTCAGCCACTGCTGGGCTTCGTGAGCCTCGTGCTGCCGGCCATCGCCATGGGCGACGCGGTGGTCGCGGTCCCCTCGCAGGCGCACCCTCTGGCGGCGACGGACCTGTATCAGGTCTTCGACACCTCGGACCTGCCGGGTGGCGTGGTCAAAGTGGTGACTGGGGAGCGGGATCTGCTGGCCAGGACCCCGGCGGCGCACGACGACGTGGCCGGAATGTGGTACCTCGAAACGGCCGCCGGCGCGAAGATGGTGGAGGTCGCACCGGCCGGGAACCTCAAGCAGACCTGGACCGAGAACGGAGCGGCGCGCAACTGGTTCGGACCCATGGGACAGGGAAGGGAGTTCCTCCACCGCGCGGCGCAGGTCAAGAACATCTGGGATCCATAGGGCGAATGATCATCTTCGATTGCGACGGCGTCCTGGTTGACAGCGAAATTCTGTCCAACGCCATTGATGCCGAGCTCATGACCGGGGCCGGCCACCTGATCTCGACAAAAGACCTGATCCAGACCTGGATCGGCAGGCCAAAGCACGAGATCTGGGCGGCCATCGCCGCCGAGCGCGGTGCCCCCTGGCCCGAGGGCTTGATCGAGCAAGCCGACGCGCGGCTGCTCCGGGCCATCGAGACCGAGCTCCGCGCGGTCGAGGGTGTCGCCGAGGCGCTCCTCCACATCGACCCGCCCCTGGCGGTCGCGTCCTCCTCGGCGCTGCCCAAGCTCCGCAGGTCGCTTGATCGCTGCGGACTCCTCCACGTCTTCGACCCGCACATCTATTCGGCGAGCCAAGTCGCCCGCGGCAAGCCCGCGCCGGACGTGTTCCTGTTCGCCGCCGCCCAGACTGGGGTGGATCCGGCCGCCTGCCTCGTGATCGAGGACAGCGTGGCGGGCGTGACGGCAGCCTTGGCTGCGGGGATGCGGGTCGTCGGCTTCACCGGGGGGCTTCACACCTACCCAGACCACGGCAAGCGTCTGCGGGACGCAGGCGCCGTCGAGGTCGTCGGCCACATGCGCGAGCTGCCCGCCCGGGTGGCCCTGCTCAGAACGCCTCGTTCCGGCGCATCTGGCTGAGGAAGCGCTTCATCCGGACCAGGCGCTGGTTATGTGCGGCGCCAAGGCGGCGGGCGACTAGGGTGGACAGGATGTCGGCCACGACTAAAGCGGCGATGCGGCTCGTGGTCGGCGTGAAGACGTCGGTGTTGTCCAGCGTTTCCACGTTGATGACCACGTCGGCGTAGTTGATCAGCGCCGAGTCCATCGCCCCCGTCATGGCGATGACCTTGGCCCCCTGCTCGTGCGCAAGGCGGGCCAGCTCGATGACGCTGCGCGTGCCGCCGGTGTTGGAGATCGCCACCGCCACGGCCCCGGGCCTCATCATCGAGGCGGCCATGAGCTGCTGGTGGCTGTCCATGGTCGCATTGCAGGGAATGCCGAAGAGCGGAAACTTCTGCTGGAAGTCCTGCGCCACGATCGCGGACGCGCCGAAGCCGAAGAACTCGATGTGGGTCGCGCCCAGGATCAGGTCCACGGCAGCATTGATCTGCCCCATGTCCAGCCGATGGCGCGCCCAGTCGAGCGACGTCATCGTGTAGTCGAAGATCTTGCGCGCGACCTCGTCCGGGGCGTCGTCCTCGGCGATGGCCGAATGCGTAGCCGAGGTGCCGAGGGCCAAGCTCTGGGCGAGGCGGATCTTGAAGTCCTGGAACCCCTCGCAGCCAATGGCCACGCAGAAGCGGATCACCGTGGGCTGGCTGACGCCCGACAAATCGGCCATCTCGGACACCGTCGCGCCTAGCACGCGCTGAGGGTCCGCGAGAACGGCCTCCGCGACCCGGCGCTCGGACTTGCGCAGGTCGCCCGGCATCGTTCGGACGACCTCGAGCACGTTGCGGACGGTCCCCAGGTCGTTGTCGTTGACGGTCATGTCGCCTCCTGTTCGAGGCGATAGATGGCGCCGATGCGGGCCGGCGCAAGCTGCAGGTCCGTCAGGGCGGCGGCCACCGCCTCGACCGTGGCACGGGGGACCGTATTGAAGTCAAAAAGGCCGAAGTGATGCGCGATGACCGATGGAATTTCCGCCCTGCGCGCGAACATGACGGCCTCTTCGACGGTCAGGTTGCCAGGGATGCCGCTGGCACGACGCGTCTCGTCCCGTCCATTGACGGGAAGGAGCGCAAGGTCGGCGCCGAGCGCCTGGACCTCTTCGGTCTGCCCCTCGAAGGGGACAGTGTCGCCCGAGTGGAAGACGGTGGCGCCCGCCAAGTGGACGGCGAAGCCCAGGAAGCGGTAGCGGCCTTGGTCATCCCGCTCCAGCGTCTCGTGAGCGGCGCGTGTCGCTGTTACCGCGAGGCGCGGCGCGATCCGCAGATGGTCGCCTGAGTCGAGGAGGCGCAGCCGATCCGGCCCGATCCCGGCACGGGCAACAGCGACCTCGGCGGCCGAGGCGGGGGCCACGAGGACAGCCAGGGGATTGGCGTCCAGCAGCGCCGGAAGTGTGCCGGGGTCGAGATGATCGGTATGGGCGTGAGTGGCGAGGACTGCCGTCACGTGCCTGATAGCCTCCGACGCGACGGGAGCGGGCATCAGGCGGTCATGCGGAAAGCGCGTGCCCCGGTACTTCTCGCTCAGGCTGTCGGAGAGATAGGGGTCAATCACCACGCGGTGGCCGCCACCATCCAGGACGAAGCCTGCCTGGCCCAGCCAGACGAGGCTTACGGCTTCGGCCGGTGGCTGCCCCAGGAGGTTCGGCAACGAACCTGGAAGGGGATGCTCAACCAGCCGCATCGGCCTGGGCGCGCAGCGCCATCAGAAGGTTGTCGACTGCGGCTTCCGTCGCGCGCGCCACGCTTCCCTCCGTGAGCGCGCCGACGTGGCTGGTGCCCAGGACGCGCGGATGCGTCGCCAGTCTATCACCTACAGGGGGCTCGATGGCGAAGACGTCGGTCGCGTAGGTCTCGATCCGACCCTCGTCGAGGGCGCGGAGGAGCGCATTGGGCTCCACCAGATTCGCCCGCGCGGTGTTCACCAGGATCGCCTCGCGTGGCAGCAGGGCCAGCGCCGGTGCATCCAGCAGAGGACACCCGTCCTCGGGCGTGGGGCAGTGCAGGCTGACGACCTTGGCGCGCTCCAAGAGCCCAGAGAGATCGACGAACTCGACCGGCAGCCCTTCGGGATCGGGCCGGAAGGGATCATGAACCAGCAGGCGAGCGTCCAGGGCCGCCATGGCTCGCGCGACGCGGCGGCCGATCGCGCCCAAGCCGACGATGCCGACCGTCGTTTCTCCGATCTCGCGGCCCTTGCGCCGGGGCCAGCCGCCGGAGCGGACGCCGGCCGTGGTCTCTGGAATGTGGCGGCACGCCGACAGGATCAGCCCGACGGCGAGCTCCGCGACCCCGGCGGCATTCGCACCCATGGCCCGCGCGACCCGGACGCCCCTGGCCGACAGCGCCGCGTGGGGAAGGTTGTCCGCGCCGCTGCCATTGCGGCTGATGATCCGGAGGCGGTCGGCGGCAGCGATCACGGCCTCGCTGACCGGCTCCACGCCGGCGAGCCAGCCCACGCAACCGGGAACTAGACGGAGGAGCTCGGCCTCAGATGGCGTCGCGCCGGGCGTGCTGAAAACGAGCTCGAACCCGGCCAGGGCCAGGCGGTCCAGGGCAGGCGGCGGAGCGGAGGTCAGTGAGCGGGGGGTGACGAGGATGCGGTCCATGGCCTCAGCCCCTGGCCGCCGCGTTAGCGATGCGGGTCAGCTCGCCGATGCTCTCCGCGTCGGTGTTGATCGTGACTCCGAAGACTTCGGCGATGACCTGCGTCCATCCGTGAATAAAGTAGGTCCAGCCATCCTCGATCTGGAGCCGCCTCTCGGCCGCCTGTGCCCTGGCCTGATCCAAGAAGACGAGGTCGCCCCGGTAGTTCAGGTCCCAAGCCACCCCGTTCTCGGGGAACCGCGCGGCCCCGGTCAGGGGCGATCCGGGGGCGTCCTTGCCCAGCCCGGTCGCGTTGATGACCAGCGACCCCGGCGGGAGCCCCTGCAGCACGTGGTCGTTCGCCGTCGGCTCGGGGCCCAGGATGTAGTCCACAGGGATTTCGCTGCCCACTTGCTCATGTACATGCCGGATCTCGTCGAGGCGCGGCTGCGAGCGGTTGGTCACCACGATCCTTGAGGGCCGGTCCTCTCGGGCCTGCATCAGGTGCCAGGTCAGGGCGATGGTGGAGCCTCCCGCTCCCATCGACACCACGTGGCCCCCAGTCCGCGCGAAGTGGTCGGGAGCGAGGAAGCCGTCGATGGCAAGGCCGGAGCTGATCGGGTCCTTGGCGTGGCAGACCAGCCTTCCGCCGCGCTTGGAGATGCAGGACGTCTCGCCCATGAGGTCGGCGAAATGGTCCACCTTGTCGAACATGTCGCGGCACGCATGGAACAGGTCGATCTTGTGGGTCGTGACCAGCGCGCCCATCGACATCGCGTCGTCGCGGATGAAGGCCACCGCCTCGCGGTAGGCCCCGGGGTCCGAATGGGGCGCGAAGTCGATCCCCCGGATCGCCGCGTCGCCCAGGCCGAGATGCCTGGCCCAGGCCGGGAAGACCTTCATGATGCTGCTCTTGCCCGTCGTCACTCCGATGAAGTGCAGCGTGGGCCTGTCACAGGGCGCGTAGGTCATGTCCGAAGCTCCTTGGCGCGCGAGACGGCAGCGCGCGCGCGCGCGGTGATCCCGGCCCAGTCGCCGTCCCGCATGTCGCGCGCCGTGGCGATCCAGGTGCCGCCCACGGCCGCGACCTGCGGGAGCGAGAGCCACTCGTTCATGGTCTCGAGTTTGACGCCGCCCGTGGGGATGAAGCTCAGCCCGAGATGCGCGAAGGGCGCGGAGATGCTAGTCAGCATCGAGGGGCCGCCCGCCGACGTAGCCGGGAAGAACTTCATCAGCCGGCACCCCTTGGCCGTCGCGAGCGAGATGTCGGACGGCGTCATGATGCCCGGCGCGAACGGCAGTCCGGCGGCCTGCGCAGCGTCCACGACCTCCGGATCGAAGCCCGGCGCCAGCCCATAGGCCGCACCGCTCTCGACGGCGAGACGCACGGCCTCGCGCGAGAGGATCGTTCCCGCGCCGAGAAGCAGCTCGGGCCGTTCCGCGTGGAGGCGCGCCAAGACCTCGGCGGCCGCTTCCGTGCGGAAGGTAATCTCCGCCGTGGCAAGGCCCCCTTCGAGGAGGGCGTCGGCAAGGGGGACGGCGTGCTCGACGCGTTCGATCGCAATCACGGGAACGACGCCGAACCGCGCTGCCAGGTGGAAGGCCTCGCTCACGCCGACTCTCCCAGGATGTCGGCGATCTCGTCCTTCGAGCGGGGTCGCCAGTCGGGGTTCGGCACCTGCCTCCATCTGCCCTGCCCATCATCCAGGATGCGGACCCGCAGGCCGCCCGATCGCTCGATGATCCCGTAGTCCTGTCCCGAGTCGGCCGGATAGGCGAACATCATCACCAGGTCGGTATCGCCCACGTTCACGCTTCGGTGGATCCAGAAGGGAGGCACGTAGCAGATGCTCTGCGGCCCCATCTCGACGATGCGCACCTCGCCGTCGGGGCTTTCCATCTGCATGAGGCCGCGTCCGGCCTGGCCGTAGTAGACCTCGGGACGGTCGCCCCGCGCGTGGATATGCCCGCGGGTCAGGAAGTACTCGTCGCCGACCCGGCCCGGCTCCATGCGGGTCACCCCGAGGATCAGGTCGCTGACCCGCGAGCCCGCCGAGTAGGAGGTGACCTCATAGGCGATCTCCTGGCCACGCTCAGCAACTAGCCGGTCGAAGGCGGCCTCATCGGCATAGAGCCCTGCCAAGTCGCTCAGTCGCTTCTGATAGTGACCGTCCGAGTTGCCCAAGAGGCCAGTCTCGACTGAGACCTGGAAAAGGCGGGGTTCCTGTAAGCGCACGTCGACCTCACGGCTCTGAAATGTAGCGATGCTACAAGATGCCCAGGCAGTATTCGCAGGATGACGAAATAATCAACACATGAATACGAATTCTGTGTTGCAGAGCAGGAAGATTGGTGTTGACGGAGAAATTCCTCGTAACTACGCTCCATGTTGTCCCTGATGCACGGTCGGGACCCGCCCTGGAGGGGGGCGAGGGAAAAAAGTGGAGGACTGACATGTCTATGAAGATCCTGGCGGGTGCCGCGACGGCGGCGCTGCTGAGCACGGCTGCCTATGCCCAAGAGAATTGCGTGCTGGGTATCTCGATGTACACGCTGGGCGCGCCCTACTTCGCCGCGCAGGAGGCGACCGCCCGCGCCACCGCCGAGGCCGCCGGCTGCGAGGTGCGTTCGGCCGACGCACAGAACGACATGGTCAAGCAGATCGCCGACATCGAGGACATGGTCGCCTCGGGGGTTAACGTCCTGATCGTGAACCCCCGCGACGCGCAAGGGCTGGTCCCGGCCGTCAACGCCGCCTCGGGCGCCGGAGTACATGTCGTGGCGATCGACTCCACGCTCGACCCCTCGGCCGACTTCATCACCCAGATTCAGTCCTCCAACAGCGCCAACGGTCAGCTCGTGGGCGAATGGCTGGCCGGCCAGTTGGGAGGGGAGCCCGCGCGCATCGCCCTTCTCTCGGGGTCGCAGGGCAACCTCGTCGGCCGCG
>Ga0210040_10007281_pt1 | contig 13470 bp, 4 predicted proteins | sample CryGeyCG12114_NA_FD_185462 | JGI IMG/M metagenome (GOLD analysis project Ga0210040, IMG submission 185462) | Groundwater microbial communities from aquifer - Crystal Geyser CG19_WC_8/21/14_NA (SPAdes) (version 2) | ecosystem: Environmental > Aquatic > Deep subsurface > Groundwater | place: USA... | reverse complement strand
TTTCGCAGCATCTATTGCAGCCTTAGGCTTCCTCGGTGTCTTTTGCCTTGACGACATGATGCCACATCTAACTCTTTGCCTCTTACGTCTATCCAATGCCCTGAAAAAGAACGAATCGAAAATTGCTGAAGTACAACGCGCTACGTCAAGAAAACAGCGAATTCAAAGAGACAGATGTCCCAAGACCTCTAAGGCTATCTCTTTCTGCCGCGGACCGTGTAGCCGGCGCAATCAAATCGGCCTGCGAAATGACAAGAACAGCAGGACGAGAGAAAAGGAACGACCGAGGAAAATAGAGTGAACCAAGAAAGCCAGCTGTTCCTGGCGAGATGTTCGATGCATGGATGAAACGGCCGATCATTAAGGTGGAGTGGTCCCTGTCGCGTGTTTGGAGATTAGCGTGTGGCGCGTGCATTGAAACGCTGTGGCGTCATTATCAATCCGACGATGAGCTCCAACCTAGTCTTCCATCCTTTCGCGCCACAACGTGCTGTCTTCTCACTCGCACATACTGAGACGTGCGCGGAGTATGCCATACCTGACGGGACAACCTAGTATGGCGCCTCTTGCCTTCCGACCTGCGAATGCGACCGAAGCTACAAATGCTCAGCATCCCGCGACTCCCACGCCTATGTCGAACGGCAGCAAGATCACGCCTGTACCTGAGGATATAGCAATGGAAGAAAACGATGACATCATATCAACACTTCAGATGCGCCAACAAGATGAAGAACGCGTAAAGCGACTAGCCGCGAAGAACCGCCGAAAGCGCTACCTCGAGGTGCACCCCGAATACTTCTCCGACTCCTCCCTCGAACTCGCAGACCCGCTCCTATACGATCGCCTCATCCGGCGCTTCCAGACCGCAACAGAGCGCGAAGCAGAGGGCAAGCGGAAAGGCTTCTCAGGACAGATGGCGACTGACCTCTGGCGCGCCGAGGCAAAGAAGGATGCGCTTGCTCAGCCCGACAACCCAATGTCGCTCTTCACATACAACCGTGGGCCACAAGGCCAGATATTCGAGGAGGATAAGGACGATATACCCATGACGAAGGAGGAGGGAAGAGCGTGGTGGGTGGACGAGATGACACAGCGCTTCCTGAGGGGCGCAGACGAGGACTTCGAGTACAACAAGGTCGATGGGAACGTCAAATACGACCCTCCAGAGCAAGAGAGAGATCTACAAGAGGCCTGGTTTGAGAGCATGGAAAGTGACTTTGACACCGATGGCGAGGGGAAAGAGAAGGTCTTGACCGGCGAGACGGGAATACAAGACTACTGAAGGGTCATAGTCACACATGAGATTCATCACACACCACGTGGTTGTCGAAGCGGAAAATCTGACCCAGAAGTGGTAATTGCTTTATTTGTGACATCGCTCCACCGATACACTCGCCCTACAAGAAGTACCTATACGTTATTGCACGATCGCCCAGCGCTCCTAGCTCCTCTGGCGTATATCCGTTATGCGCACCCTCGGCCATCTGCCTCTCGCGCTTTGCATTGATGCGCTTGTAGTTGAATACGAGAACGAGCAACGCGATGATACCGGCGCCGATGAAACCGAGCTCAAGGGCATGTCCGAGGATATAACGTGGCGAGTCTTCTGTGCGATAGAAGTTGGAGGCCATGGCTGGTGGATGTCAGTACAAATGATGGGACCAACGACACGCATAACGTACCTCCTGCAAGGTTGCCGACTGCGATCTGGATAGCTTGCCCAGTAGCACGCTTGGTGGAGCCAGCGAGATCTGTAATTCAGTCAGCGCACCGCGATCCACCTCATGATGAAAGGGGACTCACTGTTTGAGAGCCAAGTGATGTTGCCCGGAAAGGCCGGATACAGCGCACACGCCGCAATGAAGACGCCAGCGTAGATGACGCCAGGAGTCGCGCTTGAAACACACATGATGAAGCCGACAGCCATGATACACAGACACACGAGGATGAACGGATACCGCTTTCCTACACGATCACTGTACCATGCTACTGCAACCGCCAGCACCGATGCTGTGATGTAAATCGGTACGGTCAAAAGCTGCGCCGTCGAAGAAGTGTAGCCGAGGCCTCTGATGATGGATGGGAGGAAGAGCGAGATGCCGTAAAGAGGACAGACGATGCCCTGTGTCATTTGTCAGTCGATGCGAAGAAGTTCGAAACAGGGCGACGCACCCAGTACACCCAGATGTTTGTCCATATTTGCCAATCCAAGAACGCCGACTTCACAAACCTCCACTGGAAGCTGTCGTCCTGCGCAACTCTGACCGCGCCATCCTCTCTCTCGTCCTTGAAGTCCTGGTACTTGAGTCGATAAACCACAAACGCCCTCTCCTCTTCTGTCAGAAACGTCGCTGTCTCTGGAAAATCGAATAGGATGAAGTACGCAATAATCGCGACAATGACTGTCAAAATTCCCTCCAAGATGAAAATCCACCTCCAGCTACTCACGTCAGTAATCTTTCGCTTCAAAGCCACGATGAATACCTACCCCGCTAGGTTTCCGACGCCGTCCATATGCGCAATACCAAAAGCCAGTAGCCCAGAAAATGCGCCCGCCACACTCGCAGCACTAAAGAACAGCGCCTGTCGAAACTGCGCTTCATGTCTTGCATACCACATCGTAATATAATACGCCACACCAGGAAACAGCCCCGCCTCCGTAACTCCCAAAAATATCCGCGCAACCAACAGCCCCTCATACGACTGCACAATCCCCATAAGCGTCATCACAACCCCCCACGCCACCATAATCGTCGGCAACCAGATACTCGGCCGCAACTTCTTCAACAACAGATTACTCGGGACTTCGAACGCAGAATACGTAAAGAAGAATACCTGGAAGGTGTAGGTACGAAGTTAGTGTATGTCTCACATCCAGTTCGTATACGGAGCTTCTTACCGTCAAACACCAATTGTACTGCGCGCCGCTCATGCCCAGATCTTCGGTCAGGCCTTCGATCTTCGCGTTGCCGATGTTGCCGCGGTCGAGGAAGGAGAGGAGGTAGAGCAGGGCGAGCATGGGGATTAGACGGAGGTCCATTTTTCGGAGGATGGCTTTTTCGTCGAGGTGCGCGAAGGAGGCCATGGACACGCCGGGCGCGGTGGCGAGGGCGTCGATGCGTGCGATTTCTTCGGCTTTTTTGTTGGAGGCATGGCTTGCTACTGAGGCTTTGCGTGTCGTGTGTGCTGGTGGTGGTGATGCGCTGCGGGAGGTGGAGGGGTTGGAGAGGCGCGAGGCGCGTTTTGTGGTGGGCTTTTCTTCCATTGCGTGCGAGGTGGGAGGGGAGGGGTGGTGGAGGTAGAACGATGTAAAAAGCCAAAAGCTAGACAGGACTGCAAATGTAGCTCCGAGATCGTCACTGTGGTGTAGATATAAAAAACGTGCAACAAGGCACGCAAGAACACGACACGAAGATCTTCGCGGGGAAACCGTTCCTTCAGATATACATGTATTCTCCAGCCCATCCCCATGGGGTCCTTTTCTCCCTGCCTTCGATACCCGGTATCCACACACGTCACGCCAAAAGTCCACCGTTACTGTCGATCTTCGCGTGGTTCGCTTTGAACGTCCGCCTGGGCGTGCGTCAACGGCGCGTCGACCACTCACACGCTTGCGTGGGTAAGCCTTTGACGCAACGTCAAGACTTTTGGCGAAGGAATGGTGGTGAGAGGGAAGTGGATCAATAAGCTGGCAGTGGATCTGGGGAAAGAGACATGGGGAAGCGGGTTGTTGAACGGCAGATGTTTGACATCTAGAGTTGGATTTATTATGGAGCGTAGAGAAGGTCGGGTTACTGCTTTTGGGAGGGCGGAATGGATTCCGCCGAGCATGACTCAGGCAGCGACTACGAAGCATGACTGCTCAACTTCATACATATAGTTAGCGACTGCAGCCCTATACAGACTACCTTCACTTACGGTAAACTTAAGTAGAAGGAGCACGGTGCCCTATAGACTAGGTGAACAATCTTATTATAGGTCTCAAAGTAGAGTTAAAGCACACATGTGAGGTGTAAGGGGTAATTCAATGTATTGTATAGTTCTAAGGAGCTATCTGTAGATAGGACGGGATCTTAGAGATCCCGGCACGGGCTATCCTTAGCAATCACATAATAACACATCTGCCCGCAATTAGGAGACTGTGCCAGCCAGTCCGAGCACACGACGTGCGGTATTCGCATGCAGTAGTTGTATGAGAAGCTGCCCCGTTCGAAACAAGCCTCTCCTACATAGTCTGCGGTACCTACGAAAGTCTCCTACGCTTCCTATTGATGTCACTGCTCGCATCTCTATTATACTTAAATCTATGCTAAGCTGAAGGCTAATTAGCTAAAGGCCCTTGTAAAGCAGCCTCTAATTAGTTATAAATTAGATATATTCTCTTTATAAATTATAGTTTTTTAATATTATACTTATATCTTCTAACTTTCCTTATTTTAAAACTATTACTTTTAAGTTATTAGTAAGTATATTTAGTATATTATTAAAGGTGTATTTTATATATTATACTTATTTTTAGTTTAAATACGTAGCGCTAAGAGTGTATAGAGTATTTATAGTAGCTTCTAAGCTATAAACTAATAGAGATTATATAGTTAGGAGTGTACCTTAATTAAAATAACGCGCTATAGCTTATAGTAAGCTATTTATAAAAGTTTTTAGCTACTACTTACTTACTATAGTTTTAGGTAATTTATAATATAGTCTTAATATATTATATTTAGCTTTATACGCCTTTTATTTATATATATCTTATCTTTACTATTCTTTTTATTATTATTTAGTCTTAAATATTATATTTTTATACTTAATATAGTCTAGTAGGCGCGTTATAGCTTATAGAAGAGTTTAATACTAACTAAACTAGAGTACTATATAACTTTTATTAGTAATACGTAAGTAATATATATATATTTTTATTAATTACTCTATAACTAGCTAGACTAATTAACTAGTAAACTTAGAACTATTACCCTCTATTTAAGATAACTCTAAATATATATTTTCTTTTTAGTCTTTAAAAGAAATATAAGCTTAATTTTATCTATAAGTAACTATTATAGTAGACTATAGCTTAAAGAGTAATATCTCTACTATAAAAAGACTTTATTATTATTATACTAACACCTAGTTTACTAATTACTACGCTAGCTATACTACTTAAGATACTACTATATCTATCTATATATTTAAGATAGGTTAACTTTAGTAGCTCTATTTTAAGTATTAGTAACTTACCTATATTTATTAATTATATACTAGAAGTTAATATACTAGTACTTAGCTTACTTTAGGCTAATTTATACGCTAAGTATAGTATATACTACTAGTTAGAAGAGCGTAAGGACTATAGCTAGTCTATAGCTAACGCTATTTATAAATCTTATTATAAAGATAGTAAAATCTATATAAATGCTTACTATTTACTTCTAAGCCTTATTTAAGATTTACTAACTAATAAGTATATATATAGTAACTATTTTTAAGTAAATATTTAATAATATAATGCTATACTTACGTTTATATCTATAAACTATTATATAATAAATTAAGGTACTTCTATAAGAGGAATATAGATATTCTAAATTATAGGCGAGTTATATTATTTATAAGGTCTAGTTACTATAGAGTTATTATAAGCTATATTATACGCGTAGCTATACTTTTATAATTTAGATATTATACTACGTAAGAAGCTAGATTAACTTAAGAATTACGCTCTTTTACTAGTACTTCTTTAAGAGCTTATATAAATACTTAGTTTTAAGTATAATAACTTTTAGCTTAGTATATATTAAACTATATATAAGTAGCTATAGCTTATAAGAATATAGAATAAAGATATATATTAGATTTAACTAAACTTACGTTTAAAACTTATTATAGAGACTAGAGTAGATAAGAAGTAAGAGAACTTACTTACTATAGATAAAGTTACTCTTATTATTATAAAAGATTATAGGTAGGATTTATTTTATAATCTTCTTCTCTATAGGCGTACTAGCCTAGATTAACTATCTAAACTTAGCTAAGTCTTATATACCTACGCTACCTATAACTTATTATATTATATACTACTATTCTCTATAGACTAAACTAGCTAGTATTAGAATATAGCTTTATATAACCTTATAGCTAGTACTAAGTATAATTAGATATTATATTATACGTTTTATTATTATTATCTATATTTACGCCTAAACGTAGACTTAATACTATTTATAACTAGCTGTTTATTTTAATAGTTTATTATAGACGCTTAGGCTTAAATTAATTAATTAAGCCTTAACTAGGCGTACTAAAACTAAAATATATTATAAGCTTTATTATATTAGGGTGTAGATAATACTCTTAATAGTAGGGATTTTAATCTTATAAATATAGAAAAGTAGACTATATTACTTTTAAGTTATATTAGAAGAAGCTAATTTATCTTATAATTATACTATAACTTTATAGCTATTATACGTTACCTTAGCTATCCTACTCTATTTATTACTTTTATAGCTAATCTAAACTAGCTTAAAGTATAGTATAAAGTTTATCTCTATCTAGGTATAACTATATTAGACTATCTAGACTTAATTATACGCATCTTCTATCTTAAGCTATAAGAGCTTATTAATAATCTATAAATTTAATATATATTTAGATAATATATTAGTATAGTCTACACTATTAAGTATTAAAAGCGTAGTCTACTCTATACTTATATCCTTTTATTCTTAACTATAGCTAATTACGACTACTTCTAGACTATAGAGTACTTTAACTATATTATTTTAGCTAAGCTTCTAACTAAATAATTAGATCTATTTAGGAGCTTATAAGAAACGATTAAGACTATAATAGTTTATAGACTATATAGTTTACTTAATTAATGTATACTTTATATATAGGTCTTACTAGAGTATACTAAGCTAGTATATAGTAAAGGATATCCTAAAGATTTTATACTCTTAATAGTAATTAACTTAAATAAGTATCTTATATACTATAGATAGATAGATAGCTATACTTAAATAGTTAGTAGAGGGCTGTAGAAGGTTATAGATAATTATTAGGTTATACCTTATAGTCTATATCTATTTAGAAAGTATACTACTTATATAAATATAGAACTCTATATAATAATTAAAGCTATAAAGTATTTATATAAGTATATTTATAAGAGAACTAACTAGATTTTAGTACGCGCTATAAACGTTATAGATAAGATTAGAGAGTATCTAATATATAGATATATTAGACCTATTAAGGCTATATAGCATCTTCTAAAGTTTCTAGTCTATAATAAATAGCTTTTAGTAGAATAGTTAGCTGTCTATCTACTAGAGTAATATATAGTATACTTCTTAGATAACGTAAATAAGTAAGAGGTACGTAAAAGGATTAAGAAAGAGAGGTCTACGTTAATAGGCTAGTTTAAATATAACTATAGCTACTCTAAGTATTATTACTTATAATACTAAGACTTTCTAGAAATATATTAATAGTATAAGGATACTTAAGTATAAATAGTCTATAAGAATATTTACTATAAGATTAGAAAGATATATTTTATTCCCTTATTAGCTAGTAAGTAATTTTATCTTTATCTACTTCTTACTAATATACTTAGCTATACCTCTTTTAAGTATATCTAGACTATATTAGGCTATATCTACTCTATATTTAAAGAAGCCTATCTTATATATAACTTTATAGCTAATAACTATACTTAAAAGTATATTTTTAAGAAGTTATAATTAGTTATAACTAGTATATAACTTCGTTAAACTTTTATTTAGAGTTTAATATTTAGTAATATAGCTAATCCTACTTAGATTTAGAATAAATATTATAAATATATTTATAATAATCTAAGTAATATACTTATAGCCTTTAGCTATATCTCTAACCTAGATAACCTACTATATAACTATAGTCTATATTAACTAGAAAGAGACCTATAGAAATCTTTTAGAGAGAAGCTTTTAGCCTATAGTATACTAACTACTATTTATCTATAGAGTAATATAGATAGTAAGCTTTTAATTATAGAAGAGTTAGCTTTTAATATTAGGGAGTAATAAGACGCTTTTAACTACCTCTAAATAGGTTTTAATACTAAGTAAAGAGTAGCGTTTAACTAAGTTATTACTATAGTTAATATATACTATACTAAAAGCAGCTATATATAGCTTACTATAAGTAATTATTACTACTTCTTATAGAGTCTAGCTAGTACTAGTAAAATATTTCTTTATTAAGTTATCTACGTATTCTTATAGTCTTATTATTAAATTATAATATATATTATATTATTTAGTATTATAGCTCTATTATTACCTAGAGGCTATATAGCCTACTCTTAATTTAAGATACTTATTAATATTACTAAGTACTCTATATATAGATTTAGGGCGAATTTACCTATAGTAAGACTCTACTAGCGCGTAAGCCTTATTCTTTAAGATAAAGTACCTATATAGTATTAATACTACTTTAAAGCTATTAACTATAGCCTCTAAGATATAACTAAATAAGAGTAACTATTTAGTAGTATACTAGTTCTCTTTAGTAGTAGCTTTACTTAAATCTTACTAGTTATAGTTAAAGGTAATTAGACTATAACTATATCTATATACCTTTAATACTTAAAACTTTAGCTAGTTTTTATAGTCTTATATCTTACTAAGAATATACGTATATAAGTAGATCTCTCTTCTAGCCTATATTTAGCTTAGATCTCCTTTATAAAGTATAAGATAGAAGAGTATATTACTATACTTATTAGTATTTAGATATATATAAGTAAAGCGACTTTTATATTATAAGTTTATCTAGTATCTAAGCTTTATAATATAAATAATATTAAATATAGAGCTAAGTTCTTTTAAGCGTAGTGTATTTTATTTATCTAGAATAATATAGTAGTAGACCTAAATAATTTACTACTACTTACTTTTAAAGTAGAGGAGAGTATATTTAAGGCTATAAATATAGTAGATATAGACTCCTCTAACTATATTAAGCGTCTAATACCTAAATTCTTATAAAGCCTAAACTTAGCGTCTCTTCCTCTATCTATATTATACTTTAAAGTAAAAGCTCTTATTATTTTACTATATAACTTAGACTTAAAAGTAGGCTTTTATAATAGTATATAGTTACTAGTTACTTAATTAAGCTAGCGTACTTTATAGCTAGAGAGCTATATTTTAGGTAGAGAGTTTAATAGTTAGTTATAGTTTATTCTCTATATTAAGCTAATATCTAAGGCTAGTAATATCTTTCTATTTCTAATATCCTACTTCTAGATTCTAGTTTATCTTTACTTTACTATATTAATTAATAAAGTATAGGGTTAATTAATCTAGGTTATAAGTATTAACTTATAGTTACTAGTCTTTATATATAGGTAGTTATATATTATATTATCTTAAGTTATAAAGTAAAGTAGTATTTCTATCTTTTAACTTTTAAAGTTAAGTAAGTAACTAGCTAATATTATCTACTCTAAGGTATTACTTAGTTAAACTAAGAGTATATAGCCTATATAGATCTAAATATAGTATATTTCTAGTTATAGATAGGCCTTACTTAGCTATAGTAGGCCTATACTTTAATAAATATATATATAAATACTATACTTAATTATTAACTATCTAGTTTTCTTTACTATAATATATCTCTTTAGTGCTATATATTACCCTCTTAGCTACTTCTAGGTATAATCTAGTTTATAGTTACTATAGATATATAGAAACTAGTGTCTTTAACCTTCTATACGCTAAGTATATATTTACTTACTTCTTTTTTTAGTTTTATTATAACTTTTTAAGTAGATAGTAGAAGAATATATACTAATATTAGTCTAGCTATAGAGTAAGAGTAAGCCTATTCTAGCTATATATAGCTAGGTATAAGTAAGTACTTAATTAGATATAGCTTAGCTCTAGCGTAGTCTAACTATTAGATTACTATATTCTACTATTTAGAGGGTAGAAGTAGAATATATATTATATTTTAAATCTAGTAGCTCTATTATATTAGTAAAGTATAAAGTAGTTTATAACTTTTATATAGCTAGAGGTAATATACTATATATTATAAAGTAGCGTTAGTAGACGTTCTATAAACTAGAAGTAGTAATAAATACCTACTCTATAGTAACTTCTAGATTAGATATAACTAAGTAGCCTTTATCTTTAGCTAAAACTATAAAGAATTTAAATTTTAATTATAATCTATAGATATAAGTAAAGCCTAGTTATTTAGACTAAGCTAGTAGCTTTATACTTTATAGCTTATTAGAAATAAGAGCTTATAGCTTATATATAGTTTAAAGAAGCTTATAGATAGCTGCTTATAGCTATCTATAGCTATATCTATTTAGCTATAGACGTAAATAGCTATTATTCTTCTTTACTTTTCTATTAATATATTCCTCTTTTACTTTTTTATTAGTATAGTCTACTTTTATTACTATTCTTTTCTAGTTTATAATAGTTTCTATATATACTAGTTTACGCTATAGTATAGTTCTATAGTCTAGAAAATATACTATATAATTAGCTATAGCCTATACTTTACTATAGGTAGTCTATTACCTAGCTAAGAAAATTTATAAATAGCCTACTAATAATTCTATTATACCTATATATAGTATTTCTTACTTTCTTAACCTCTATTTAATACTTTTAACTAATTTTCTCTAGTATTTATCTTTTTTATTATTCCTTTTAGGCTCTCTAGCTCTAGCTATATTATTTTTATCTACGTCTATACTATTATTAGTAATAGTTATTTTCTTATCGCCTACTAAATATAAATAAGTGTTATTAGTTAAGGCGTATATACTACTTCTAAAATAGCTTTACTATAAGACTACTCTACTCCTTAAGAAGCTTAAATATATACTTTTATAGTTTAGTATTTATAAAGAGATATATAAGTATTATTAGAAAGTCTAGCTATATTTTATATTTTTAGATAGTTAGGCTATAAAAGTAAGTCTTATAGTTATTTATCTTTTATATATTAATTATTATAGCTTCTTATATTATAAGTTAATCTTATCTAGCTATATATAGGTTACTAGGATATACTCTAAGACTTTAGTCCTTTCTACTTTATTTAGCTACTAGTCTTATTCTTTAACTAAAGAGTAGAAATCTAGATTAACTAGGCGTATTTTAGCGCTGCTAAATCTATAGTTAAGGCTAACTACGTAACTACTTAGCTAACTAATAATTATTTTATATAAGATATAGTTTAGATATAGCTACTCTATAATAAGCCTTTTTATAGTAACTAGCTTAATAGGTATCTTTAAGATAGTAAGGCTAGTCTATAGGTAAGTACTAAAATACCTTAGTAAAATTTAACGTAGTAGTATAACTAGTTTAAAGCTAAAAGAGGCTATAAGCTTATAAAGTACTACTAAAATAAGCGCTTTTATTACTTTAGTTTAGAAGAATAGTATTAGTTTATAGAAACGTTTAAGTACTTAGTAAAGCTAGAATAAGTAGAGAGTAGCTACTAGTAGTATGTTATCTTATCTATATTCTTAGTCTCTTACTTATAGGTTTAGTACCTATATAACTTCTACTTTACTATAACTCTTTTATAATTATAGCTCTTTTATTATAGTACTCTACTATAGCTAATATATATCTATCTATAGAGCTAGCTTCTTATAAATAGTACTTAGTAGCCTTTTTATAAGTACTAGCTCTACTACTACTTATACTAAACTATTATAGATCTATCTTAGTTTTAAACCTTATACTATAAAGCGTAGTTTAGGACTATATAGCCTACTATAGTTTAGAAGTAAGACTTTCTAGTATATTCTAATAACGTAACTTACTTTAATAGAGTTTTATAGTCTTATAAATAGATTAATATAGCTAAAATTTTACGTAACGTAGAGATAGGCTAGAGTTCCTTTATACTAGTTCTTTATCTATAGCTTCTTCTTTAACGTATATATAGAGATATAATCTATAATAATACTTACTTCTATTCTTAGGTTTATTAGAAGTACTTTATAGGCTATAATTAGCTATTAAAGGTATCTTTTTTTAACTCTCCTCTTATAAAGGCTTATTTAGTCTTATTTATAGTTATAGATCTTAAGCTCTAGCTATATAAGGACTATATTACTTTAATATAAGCTAATATAAGATAGTTTACTACTATACTTATTAAGAAATAGTCTTACTTTCTATTCTTTCTTTATTACTAGTAATGTTCCTATTAGCTTTTAAACTTTATTCTACTAATCTAGGTAATATAGTATACTACTTTTAAATCTCCTAACTATAGCTTAGCTTAGGTATAAGTAGTATTAAATTAGTACTACTAGCGCTATAAAGCCTTATATAAGCTTATAGTTACGTAAATTATAAACTTACTTATATTTAGGCTTAACAGCCTTAAAGCTCTTAATAATTTACTTTTTAAAGCTCTTAGTTTACTTACTATACTTTATTTATCTTCTTTTATAGTTTATAACTCTTTACTCTTATAGTATATTAAGTTATATATAAAGTTTCTATAGTTATATAGGCCTTATATATTACTTTCTTTAACTAGTACTTCTTTATCTATCTTTTTATTTTTTTATAAGCGCTTCTTTACTAGGCTAGATATAGCCTCTCTATACTAGGTCTCTATATATCTAAGTATATACTCTATACTAGTATTTAGTTATAAGTACTTTACTTTATTACGTCTTACTATTTATAGCTTATTTCTAACGCTATCTTTTTTTTAGTAAGTAATTACGCTAGCGCGTATAGCTTATCCTCTCTATCTCTATCTCTCTATAGTCTATTATTTAGCTTAACTAGGGCTATAGATACGCTTTATAGTTTTTTATAAGTAGATCTAAGTCTATATCTTTCTTCTCTAGATTACTAGTTTTTAGTATCTAATAATATAAATATATTATAAGTATCTCTAGAAGAGTATATAAATTATATATTATCTTTTACTAGTCTATAGCTAAATATAATCTAGGAGGATATAGTTATAGAAGAGTATTAGTTATAGCTTTTATTAAAGTAAGATCTATAATAGTTTATAGAAGCTATATAGTCTATATAGTTACGTAAGTAGAGTTTTTAGAAAGTAGTATTTTACTATTATATTATAGATCTCTCTTATTCTTCTTAGTTTATACTTAGCTATATACTACTATTCTTAGAGTTTATATAGTAGTTTCTAAATCTATAGTCTCTATAGTCTAATCTATTATATTCTTTATATTACTATTTTCTTTATATACTTACGTTTCTAACTATACTCTATAGTAATATACTCTATTTCTAACTTTTATTATTTATTTAATGTTATATATAATACTATCTTTCTATTTAATTTTTATTCTTAATTATATTCTATAGTTATTAATTTAAGTTATATATATATTTTATACTTTAATATTAGATAATTACTTAGTAAATTTCTAATATATAT
>Ga0210040_10007280_pt1 | contig 13471 bp, 15 predicted proteins | sample CryGeyCG12114_NA_FD_185462 | JGI IMG/M metagenome (GOLD analysis project Ga0210040, IMG submission 185462) | Groundwater microbial communities from aquifer - Crystal Geyser CG19_WC_8/21/14_NA (SPAdes) (version 2) | ecosystem: Environmental > Aquatic > Deep subsurface > Groundwater | place: USA... | reverse complement strand
AAAATAGAGAATATTACAGGAATGAGAATCTCCGGACAAAGCTACTCCCATCCTAGGTACTTGACAGACTTATAGACTTCGCATGCCAAAATCTAGGCTGAGTATCATCTGAGGGGCTGAAGAAGTGAGGTTCGTCTTCCATCTACGAGACCTTGAGGGATGATGTCCAAACCACCTCGGTATGCTCTGCAGTAATCGTCTGTACCTGAAAGATGACAAGATCGTGACCGTGACCATGATTATAACGTGCCAGGAGATAGCTACAGCTCATGGCTTGAGTACAATTTAATCATATCGAATTAAATGTGGTAGTGTAGAAGTTATGATGTTGTGAATGTAATAACGAGGTAGTACTTAGGAAGGCATGCTTGGCATTAACGGCAACTTCTTCTTACATCCGGGTACCTGGTAGTAACTATTTCTCGGCTCTCGGCTGACAATGAGCAGATTTCCTTCTAGGAGAAGATGCAGATACGTCACAGAAAACACAACAACAGCGAGCCGTCGTTCTAATGGGAAAATGCTTCGCGTGGGTCTAGATGGCCGAGTCAGGAAGGATTCTAGATCCACCCAGCTCGACATTCAATGTACAATGACACGGACAGAGTCTCTCCGCACCCGGCTTGGCGGGGCTCCGGCCTTCAAGTTCTACGTTCTGTAAGTTTATTGCGAACATGGCGATAAATGTTAAATCTATATCTGCCGTCCACCCCCGAAAGATAAGGAAAAGTGGTGCTAGCGGCACACAATTATGGGCACTGGTAAAAAAGTAGACAAAAGTATGTCGCGGGCTTCCAGACCTGTTAAAAGCCTATCTCGACCTTTACTACATTATTGCTACTTACCCGCTTTTCCTTATCATTCTGGAGGGCATGGTAGAACTGCAGAGGTTCCACTCTTACCACGACTAGTCACGTGGAAACACCTACCTAAAGACACCTTACAACGCATATACGCTAAGCGGTATACTTAAATCTACAGCGTATACTAACCTATTATACCACCCTAGAATTCTTATTTGTCAATCTATCTCAAAGTCTATCTAGCCTTAGATGAAAACAACCTATTTCTCAGGATCCGACCCAGCACCTAGATAATTGTATAAGAAGACGTCGTGTACTGCTGCGTCCAGCTAAGGGCTTTACTGTGCAGGCAGTAAAGTAGGACTATTCGCAATTGTGAACCTTGCGGCAACAGCCTGCACAGCAACCTCGGCTTACGAGGCAAGACCCGAAGACTCGGGCCCAAGTTCTGTCTCGCTGTGCTCAAGAACGGTCAGACTTGACATTCCACGCTATACCAAATTCCGGAAGATTTAGGAAAGTGGGACACTGCAGTACAGCGAGCTAGGCTTGTTTCGGTAAAAACCTTCTGCAGCGCTCGCCCCTTTCCTGGAATCGAACTTGCGGGTGATCCGGCATGACCCCAGACTTTGGCTGGCTACACGCAAGCTACGTTGGATCAGGCATAAGGCTGGTCTTACAGCTGGATAACAATGCGCACTGTATCTGAGGCTAGCAGCACGGTTGTCTTTGGCAAGTCATGGGCCAGCGAGTTATCGGTGCGGAGATCCATTGACTTTATAAAGTCAAGTGCCCTGTTTCAAGCACCCTACGCGAACGTTGCACCGCCTTCACTTTCGTACCCTCACGACCTCATTGCCACCCTGCGCTGAGATCTTATCGCCGCTTCCCGAAAATCTGTTCGTTTGACTACAATGGCAAACGAATCCAAATCGCGTCCGGATGAGAATCTTGAAATATACAACGAGTCCGATGCCATGGCGGATGAGCACGGTAGCCTCAAGGAGCAAAACGATCTTTCGCGTCTAGGATACCAAACTGAGCTCACCCGGAACCGTTCGTTGGCAACCCTCCTCTTCCAAGGTCTGGCCATTGCTGCCATCCCCTTTGGTGAAGGTGGTCCGCTTATAAGTGCCATTTATGGCGGAGGCCAGCGTTCCATATTCTTTGGTTGGATCATATGCTGTTGCTTGCAACAATGTACTGTACTCTCCCTAGCTGAGCTTGCGTCAACCTACCCGACCTCAGCTGGCCCCTACTATTGGTCTTTTCAGCTTGCACAACGCGGCAAGGTTATCCTCTCCTTCATCACCGGCTGGATATGGCTTATTGGCAATTGGACGATCGCACTGTCGGTAAACTTTGGCTTCGCGTCTCTCCTAGCGGGTACCATCGGCATGTACCATCCAGACTGGAGCTTCGAGAACTGGCAACTGCTTCTTGTTTTCTATGCTATCACGCTGTCGACATTCATGATATGTACATTCTTCAATCGGTACCTTCCAATTGTGGACACCATCATCGGCGCCTGGACGGCCACAAGCATTATTGTGATCTTAATCGCTCTTTCGGTCTCTGCCAAGTCAGGTCGGCATAATGCCAGCTACGCCTTGAACAACTACGATGAGTCTTTCAGCGGCTGGGGTGGCTTCACATTCTTCATTGGGCTTCTTCCTGCAGCATACACTTTCAGTGGCATTGGGTTGATTACCTCTATGGCTGAGGAGTGTCACGAACCCGCAGTTCTTGTACCGAAGGCCCTTTCCCTGGCCATTCCAGTTGGAGGCGTAGCTGGGCTCATGTTCATCCTTCCCATATGCTTCACGTTACCACCTCTAGAGGGCATCATTGCTGCACCAGCAGGGCAGGCTTTACCGTACATTTTCCGAGAAGTCATGGGCAGTCCTGGCGGCGGTCTCGGCTTGATGTTTCTCGTCCTAGTCCTCACATGGATCTGCAGCATCAGCATCACTGTAGCCGTCTCAAGAACTACTTGGGCTTTCGCACGGGACGACGGAATTCCGTTGTCACGAATCTAGGCCAAGATTCATCCCAAGCTACAAGTTCCTCTCAATTCGCTAGCACTTGTAACGGTAATACAACTGTTGCTCGGAATAATCTTCATCGGCTCTTCGTCAGCATTCATCGCATTCGTATCCGTCGGAGTCATTGGACTTTCTGTCAGTTACGGTGTACCAATCTTCATCAGCCTCGTCAATGGTCGCAAGGATGTTAGGCACGCTAGGTGGCATTATCCACCCGCCGTTGGCTACTTTGTCAATATCGTTGCTGTTGCTTGGATTGGATTTCAGGTAGTCCTTTTCAGTATGCCAACAGCGCTTCCGGTCACGAAGGCGACAATGAATTACGCATGCGTCGTTTTTGTGGGATTCATGGCTCTAAGTGGCATCTGGTACTTTGTACGTGCTAGAAAAGGTCAGTACATACAAGAGAAATGGTGTGAGCACTTGACTAACTATTCGTAGATTATAAGGGTCCACCAGCAAGCGATGGCTTATGATCACACGCAAAGTAGATCCATTTCAATGTTCAGTCCCCATGGAACTTTCTGGCCCTTGCAAACTCTACACGTTCCCATCCCTTGGAGTGCAAGGAACAGCGTATTGAAGACGTCAATCGGCTGGAGACGGCCAAGAGAGGACTTATCCATCTAGTGGGACAACTTTATCTGACATGTCTTTGGAGACGGGTTGTGTAAATTAGAAGACAGAACAATATCGATGTGTTTAATGACTCGCGAATTGGGCCTACTGTGTCGGTGGCGACAAATTCTCCTCATTACTCGTGATCAGTCGAGCACGTGCATAAGAGAGGAAGGTAAAGGTAGACAGTACCCAGCGCTTTCCAATGCCCGTATCACGCTCCCCGACTTTTATCTATGATCTAAGCTCCAAATAATGTAATAGGGCATAATATGCCGTGAGACCTCGTGCGCTCAACGTTATAGGATGGGCTATACACACAAAGCATTGGAAAATATGTCTGTGTTTAGGTATGGGAGTTTTGAATTACCATCACATATGTTAGACTCAAGATTTCAATGTACTATTCAGGATTTGAGCAAAATAGGTGCTCGTTTGGGTCCGAAGGAAAAAGGTCTATGTGACATTCAGAATTATCGAATCTGGTCTAAAACAGACTTATCTAGATCTTATGTACAGTCCTCCTGAGCAGAGTGAGCTCATCTTTTACCGTGAATGCGGCCCTTGTCCCTTCCTCAATCGCACCCTCGCCAAAGCCGCGCCAGCCCAATGCCCAGTCGGAGTTCGCAAAGAGCACGTTGCCGTGACGTTGGCGAAGGACTTCTAGGTATTTGAAGGCGTACGACGGTTTGAACATGCACCATGCACCTTTAGAAAACTCATCGCGTGACCAGTTATGGAATACCTAGATATCTGGTTAGCCGTGGAACTGGAAATAGCGGAAATGCGGATAAACTCACCAATCTCTGGATGTCCATGTTCTTGTGCAAAGCTTTCGCAGAAGCCAGCGTTTTGTTAATGTCAGCTTCTGGGTCGAAATCGACTTCATGGCAACCAAATGTGACGATGTTGGTGTTGCCGGCAGGGGTTGTACCGGTGCCCCATGCATAAAGCAGCTCGTTTCCAGGATGAGCAAATGCTGTCATGCTTCCAAGCTCTCTTCCTTTGGTTTCGATATGGACCTTCGCGGCATAACAGATCTGGCCGGCCTTGATAGCCTCCAGCTTCAGTGCAGGCAGCTTAGGACTGAAATCCATATCTGAAAGGACATTGATCGGTGCCGTGCAAATGATTCTCTTCGCGCGGAACGTCTCCCCTTGTATGGATCGAAGCTCTACATATCGCCCACAGTCCTTAATACTCTCTGCTTTGCAGTTAAACATATAAGAGAGGTTTCCCGAATTTACTGCTTCTTCGAAAAACTTCCGGGCGAATGACGTCTGGCCGTATTGGAATTTGTAGTTGCCGCACTTTTCAACGTAGCCATCGTATGAGTAGTCGCTGAGGGCCCACCATCGAAGCAGGTCAAAGAAGCCCATGTTTTTCATGTTGCCACCAGTCGCGTGAAGTGCAAGGGCCTCAAGACAACCTCTCTCAAATTTTGTGAGCTTGTTGCCAAGCTGGTCAAGTCGATCTGTCACACTCAGGTTGTCGTATTTCGCGGCGAGATCCTGGCGGTAGTGTGGATGATGAGGGAAAGGAATGACATCTTTTCCTTTTTTGCCGTCGACATCGAAGAAAATGTCGCAAATTCTCGCCAACAGCTCATCCTGTGAGGTCTCGTGTTAGTTTTGACACCTCTCCAACACTTCCTGTTCGCTGAAGTCATACCTTCTCTTGTTCACCGAGTTTGGTAGTTTCACCATCAATAACCGCGTTGACAAATATATCAGCCTCTGAGTCCTGACCCCACGAAGCTTTAAGCTGCTCCTTCATGCCGTATCTGGCCACTTCTCTGTAGAAATGCGGTTGGCTCCAGTGAACCCAAGTCCCGCCCATTTCATACGGGTAGCCATCAATGATGGAGGTCCACGTCCTACCGCCGATTCGGTCACGACCTTCGACCAAGAGAGTGCTAAAACCTGTACCCAACTCAGCCTATTAGATCGACGGGAGCTTCAACGGAAGACGAACCTGCTGTTGAAAGGTCGCGAGCAGCACTGAGACCAGCATATCCAGCACCGAGGACGATCACGTCGTACGTATTGCTCGCTGAACGAAGTATATTTGGTGGATTGATGACTCCCTGGCAGGGAATCCCAGCGTCAGCCCATTTGCAGCAGTATATTGGAATCCTTCCCCAGACATTGCGGCAAGATTTCTTTGGACGGTCAAAGCGTTTCTCGGAGGCCACAGTCTATCAGTCAGGACGCCTTGTTTTGCTGGTGTAACTACGTAAGCTCTAGATTCTGAAAAGCTTGTAGTTTTGCTTGTGTATTTTTAAACTGAATTACACCATAACGAAACACCTGTTTATGAGGGTTGATTTATCCTGCGGAAAGAGCGGCTAGAAGATAAGCCGAGCTTCGACTAGCCAGAGGATTCGTAGGCCACTGTAACCTAGTTTCAGTAGACTTCCGGGGTACGGTGGAGCAACTACCGTATCCGGGAATGTATTTTATTTTTGCCATTCCGGGACATGGAGCTCCAGTATTTCCTTGGTTGAACTCATTTTGGATTAGGTCACGTCCTCTACGCGAAACTCTACCTAATAAATTCTAGAGTGTCTGGCAATTTCGTGCGCTCCAGCGAAACGCGTGATAGACTGTATTGCGGCGTATACCTTTATTTTCCGACATCGATCAAGAAACGGTAAGAAGTCGTTCTCGACTTGTTGTCTTGATATGCTCCATGCTATTGCCTAACTCTCGCTAGTTAGATGTTTTGCCCAATATATCAAGCTGACGACTCGCTGATTCGACTCACAATCCTCATTCACCTCCAATCTAGCCGTGGGCTGAGGCAGCCCCTGAGCAGTGACACGCAGTAGGCTCTGCCCCCTACAAATTGGAGGTGCTTGGGAGATGTCACCGTGTCTTCCCAGCTTGATTGCGCATTTGTTCATTACCTAGGTAGGTACCTGTATCTGCTTATCTGGCTAGCCAAGAAGAATGCTTGGTAGGCAAATACTTGACAAGGCCACGGAGATGCCCGCAACAAGTGACCCTCGTTGGAGGCCGGGGCGCTTTAGGTAGGAATGCAACCGAAACGGTGGCATTCTAGTCGAAGCTTAACTTACCCCTCATTTTCCTCCCCTCATGCGCGTTTTCAGCTTCTTCCCCCATCTCATCTCAGCCAATGTACCTTGTACCTGTCCACGAACCTGCACGAGAGAGCCCCTGCTACTAGTATCGCAGCAGCTCATCCACTCGTCTGCAGTGCTTTAGCGTGGTCGTCATTATGAGCGCGGCTAGTTGTCGTGGATTTGCGCCTACCTTGGAAATTGTGCATTTGCCTCATTCCTCAAAAACGACAAAGCAATGCCTCAAAACGAGAAGCCCAAGTCCCGTACCGCGTGCGCCACTTGTAAAGCCAAGAAAGTACTTTTCCCCTCGTCGAGCGATCTGCTTTTGCTACCCATTCTATTCTGACACCATTCATTGTAGGTAAAGTGCGATGAATCGAAACCCGGATGCAAAGCTTGCGCAGCCCGCGGCCTCGAATGTCCGGGCTACGCGCGTCAACTCAGATGGTCTACTAAATACGAGAAGGCATTTGGTAGTCATGCGCCGGTCCAGAAAAAACCCCGGAAGCAAGCATCCCCAGCGATAGAAGCTGCCATGAACCACAATGTCCAACCACTTCCAGAAGGAACCTATGATAGACTTCCTCCCCATCTCGAGTTCCACGAGGATCAAGGCATACATCAATGGATGTCTCTCAACGACCTTGGTTTCAGTAGTACAAATTCATTCACAGAGACAGAGAATGTTAATACAGACATATCGAAGTTGTATCAGGATGACTTTCGTGATCAGCATGTGTGGCCCTCAGTCGATTGGGCAAACAATTATGAAAAGCAGTGCACGGACACAAGTTTTGATGTTGAAGTACCTCATCTTTCAACGGGAACTTTTCCAACAGACATTCAAAATCGAGCTTTCACTTTTGGAGACCATCGACCAGCTCAAGACGGGCGAGCCAAAAGCAACGACGCGCCCTCGGAAGTCACACAGCCCACGCATGTCAGCTGTGCCCCCAAATTGTATCATTCCCTCTCACATATACCCACCTTCCTCATCGAATACTGGTTCAGGGATGTCTGTAAGGTCTGGTCCGGGTTCGACTCTCATAAAAACATGAACCGCAGCCTTGTCATGGAAATGTTCTCAAATTCCGAAGTACTATGCAACACCGTGCAGAGCATGTCCGCTGCATTCCTAACTGATCGCATGCCTCAGCTCTCCATTCATCTGAAGGAGGCTACCATCACAGCGACGAAAAATGCGGTCTCCGCTATTAAGAAAGACCTAGCTTCGACGAGCCATATCACATCGTTCGATCACTTTCCAAAGGGGATCCTACTGTCCGTTCTGTGTATGGGAACATCCGCCTTCTGGACAGTACCTCAACAGCTTGGCACTCCATATTTGCTCGAAACCAAGAGACTGCTTAGTCTGCTTAACAAGAGTGCTGGATCGCTTTCCATTGAGGACCAACGAACATTGAGTTTTTTCCAACGATAGTTACATCTATTGGGATATGCTTTGCCGAGTTGTTGGTGAAGTAGAAGACAACGCAGACCAAGCGTGGATTGATCCTCCAAGCTCACACTTATCAGTCCCCGATTATGTACATCCGTGGACGGGCACATCAAGCCGCGTATTTGGGCTTTTCGCGAGCGCTATCTCTCTGTGTCGAAGGTTTCGGGTACGCTCGAGGCGACATCACGCCCCTACTACTAAATTACTGCAAAAATCACTACGTGATATAGAAGATGCACAAAGCCTGGAGAAGCAGCTTGAGTTGCTTGAACTCAGAGACGTCAGTAACGTGCCGCCTACGGACGACGAGCTAACTCCGCGGTCCGACCTGGTCAACCTAGCAGAAGCGTATAGACTGAGCGCCCTCCTACATCTGCGCCAAACTTTTCCTGACCTAGTCGCGGATTCTCATGGCTGGCAAACAGCTGCCAATGAGCAGGATCAGGTCGGAGCAGAGCCTCAGCGGTCGGCTCTTGAGATAATCAATGTATTGGATCGTATCCCGGCGACGTCTGGCACACAAGCCATCCAACCACTTCTCTATCTTTCAGCAAGCACCGGACTGAAGTTTGATGTCCCAGTGTGTGGAATAGAAGACTCCTCATCTCTGGTTGAGGAGATTTTAGGATGTGGATTAGCTACCGAAAATTCTTCGATACCAGGTCACTCACCACAGTTGGACGAAGAGAGCTCGAAAAGGGACACGCCGAAGCTAACTACAATTTCGATCCAAGTTGGTCAGGCACGCCGATTTGTACTCGAGCGCTTAGGCATGCTAGAGCACCATTTGCCTTCTAAACCAACACGTATAACAAAGCAGTTGGTGCAGGCTATTTGGGACGCGTACGACAAAGAAGGACCATCATCCAACCAAGCGCATTGGATCGATATAATGAACGATACTGGTCTTCGAACCATGTTTGGGTAGTCAAGAAAAAGACCTTCATGTTTTGAAGTACAGACGAATGAAGCTTTCTCAAAAGCTAGATAGACATCTTGTGTCTATCATGAAACAGATTCATCTGACACTCCGTCTACATGATAGGAGCGCATGGACGTCTATCTAATCATCGACGAAGACTGTGCAAACCTCGCACTATTCTACTTAGGCGCTCAGTTGGACTATTGGCATGCCTAGGGTGTAAGCCATGTGCGCGTGGGATGTCATTTGTTCAAGTCAATTGGATTATGCCTTACGTGAAGATGGGTGTCATAGCGTTTGATACTCACGCAGGTTTCACTGTATGGCAGCAACTGTAGCAATGCTCCGGTATGCGCATCGATCCGTCGTATCTTCGGGCCGGCAGAATATACTTTGAGGGATCAAGAAGCATGCCGTCTTCCATTCCTCGCGCCTCCACATCCGACCCGGAGCAGTCGTCTCTCGAGCCCGTGCAGCATAGCACCGCCATCATGCGTGATGTCAACAGAAGTCACCGTCAGCGTGTGCCTTTCTTGCTTGACTTCGAGCGTGGCCTGGTTCCCGTCCAGCCGCCTCTCGAGAGCTTGCATGGCTCACGGTGTGGGTGATTACGGATGGTCTTGCGAGGATAAATCGCGACACTGCCGTTAGCACCATCTTGCTGAATGCCGTGATGATTGATGTGCGTTGGGTCCGCGGCAAAAGAGAAGTTCTGCCCGGTGGCTTCGGCGAAGACGCCATTGCCATCGTCGCTGCCAAAGGAGGCGCTGCCGCCAAAACTCATGCTGGACATAGAGGGTGCGAGCGGTTTTGGGACAATGATAGGCGTCAGGTCCGAGAGAGGGAAGAGAGAGAGAAAGGAAGAGAGAGAGAGAGAGGGAGAGAGAGGTGTCATGGACACGTTCCCTTTATGTGAGCGGGGTCTTTGTCTTTGATCCATTCAAGACAGCTGCATTGAGTCCACACTATCGTAGCAGCTACCATCGCAGTGGTCGACTACCTCGCACGGTCGAGGAACAGAGTGAGATGATCATCCATTCTCTCGTCAACCCACACATCAGATGAACGTCAGAACGCTTAAGGCATCTGCTGGATGCCATGGTTTATCCACGATATCGGCGACATTAGTCAGGGTGCACTACATCACTACCGAGAGTTGGTCGTGGGAAATACATGAAGTGCCTGTGAGCAACCAACGTCTACTGGGTCTGGTCTCTCCAGTGTGGTAACCCCAAGTCACACTGTCAATGCATCGTCCTTGGCAGACGACTCATGGATATCCCAAGCAAGATCTACCAGCGCTCCAAGCATAAAACGTCCGATCAGACCTCCAATGAGGCTAGCCGGAGACGAAAATGCCAGGTATGAACGATGTCGCCACCGTGCACTGGGGCTCATCAAGATGGCACGCGGGTACCACGTCCTGTTCGGCGCCGAGGTGTATCTCTACTAGTAAAAGCCCGCCACAACCCACATCACTTCACCTTCCTTGTATCCTGAGGTTGAATCCAGTCGTGCGCTACAGTAGTTGTGTGTACCTTAGTCTGGATCAGGTCATGATTCGTGATAGAGTCAAACAGGATAGAAACCTGATGGTAATTCCAGAACAGGCTTAAGCGTTCCAGGATGCCAGATCTCGTGATTGCGTGCGGGGATCTTTGTCCCACGGTTACTCATAGAGGTAACCGAACAGCCGGTGCGGCTCAGAATTGGCGCTTAGACCTAGTGGTTGCCAAGGTTTGGATCGGCCACTTTCTAACGTCACTACAGTATGTGCCAGGTGCCGAGATAAGCTGTTCAGCCTAGATACGCTGTTTTGGGATTGAGGATCGTTCTTCCAATAATTGCTTGATCAGGAAATTTATTGCGTAGACTGGTCTAGAAGCACTTTGACTGCGCACTTTCCCGCTTTGACATCTGTGCCGCGAATCTATGTGGTCTGTGTTACGCATGAGAACTCTCGTCAGAGGATAAAGAAAGATTATCAAAGATACCAAAAACGTATATCAGAAGCGAGGCCGTCCGTTGTGGCTTCAAGTGACTCTAGCGACTCTAGTACAAATTTCATCGCCCTTAATCACTGTTGCTGTGGCCAACGACATCCAAACTACCTATTCTTGAGCTGTTCTTTTCACTTCATCTGTTCAGATATCACCTACAAGAAAAACGCCATCAACACATCTGAAGATATCTCAACTTGCATTACTAAAGAACATAATGTCAACCTCGCCCGATGGAATCTATGAAGTGGGCATCATTGATCCCGGTCTTCCTGTGAAACACTCCACCCAATCTTACTGGTTTTCTCAGCCATCGCCTATCAGCCAACTACAGTCATCACCATGGCCGCAATCCGCGGACGTTGTTATTATCGGGTCCGGGATGACGGCGGTGAGCTTGACCCGCACCCTGTACAAACATCGACCAGATATCAAGATTGTGGTTGTTGAGGCGCGAAACCTCTGCTCTGGAGCCACAGGGCGTAATGGAGGTCACTGCAAAGCCATGAGTCCTGGCGTGTGGTATGATCGCAAGCTAGCGTACGGTGTGGACGAAGCCATACGGGTGATGGAGTACGAGCACAGTCATCTGAAAGAGTTAGATGCTTGTGCCCGGGAGGCTGACATCATATGTGATATAAATCTCGTCGAAGGACTTGACATATATTATGATCAAACAGTTTTTCAAAGAGCTGTTGACGCCCTTGAAGACATGAGAAAATACAGCCCTGGCCTCGCGGCTCGGTATGCTGTCTACACATCAGATGAAGATTTGAAGGCTCGGAATTTAGGAACTGATTGCTTCGGCGCGATCGGGATGCCTGCTGGCACGATGTGGCCATACAAGCTTGTAACAGGCCTGTGGGAAAAGATGGTTAAGGAAAATGGAGTCTCTATTCAGACCAATACAGTGGTCACATCGGTGTCAAATATTGACAACGAAGGCGATTGTGCAATTGTCAGGACAACTAGAGGTGACATCAAGGCACAGCAAGTAGTGCATGCGACAAATGCTTGGATTGGCCACTTACTTCACGAACTACGACCATTTGTTTCACCCGTCCGAGCAAATGTACAGCGTCAGATAGCACGAAAAGACCCTGCTCAGTTGGGCAGTTATTCTTTCTGGTTGCGCTACGGCGAGAAGGAGTACGACTATATGATCCAGAGAGCTGACGGTGCTTTCATCATCGGCCGAGCCAACACTGGACGTCGGGCGACCGCCGATGATGCAAACAAAGACATGGTACCGCATGCTCATCTCCGTTATGTCACACCTCAAATATTCAATCTTGGCACAAAAGAGTTGGATATCACACATAGTTGGAGCGGTGCAGTTGCTTTCACGCAAGACGGCAATCCTTTCGTGGGTCGCTTACCTTTTCCAAATCGGCGAAATCAATGGGTTTGTGGCGCTTATCAAGGAATTGGAATGGTCAGAGCGTTCAGGACAGCGCAGATGCTTGCTCTAATGCTTCTTGGTGAAGAAGTCCCAGAAGAGTATCCCAGATCGATGCTGTTGACGGAAGATCGAGTCAAGAGATTTCAACGTGTAATGGACATGAAACTATAGATTATGATACATCCCAACAGTGGGTTGATGTGGTAAGCATTCTGCATCTCAAAGCTTGGCTCCATGAAATCGTTGTTCTCCATCTACGTAGCGTTTGTAGCGATTAATGGTCGGGGTAATTATCAGTTGCACTCGGCCCCTCGTGCCTGAAGAGGAAATTATTTGACCTCTTACCGAAACGTCAACTAACCGCATATAGCATGGCATATAGACAATTACGCTTCGCCCAGCCAATCGTGTCAATTTGTGCTTGATTGCATGCCACAGAATGCGCTAACACAACTCATGCCATTTCAGAATCCTATACGTGTCACGGGTGGGCCGGTGCAGGGAAGATTATTGCAGACCCACAATGCAAATGATGTTTCCGTTGAGCGAGTCCGATACCCCACGCCTCCGGCGTGGCCTGCTACAACGAGTAAGGAAGACAAAGTGGCACCTTCTCGAGTCCAAGAAGCCCTACGAATCTAGTGTGGAAGCGGAACTTTTACTTCTCTAAATATTTGATCCACTCCGGGCTACAGAGCAAAGTTATATGTGAGTAGAGCCCACGAAACTCGTTATTACTCTGTTTCGACTTGTCGTATACCTCGCCGTCTATCCAACCTTTACCGAAATTCTACTCCTCGCAACAATGGGGTCCGAAAACAAAGAGTCCATTCTTTCTGAACATGGGCTGAAGTTCCGAAATTCTGCAGCTGGCGAAGCATCCGCCAACAAATTCCACATGTCAAACGTCGTAAGCATTCCTGCAAACTCACAACGGATCATAGTTTCTGGCAAGGTTGGAGCGAAGGACGGAAAAGTACCAAAGGACTTGAATGAGGAAATCGACCAAGCATTCAAGAATGTCGAATCATCCCTTCGAGCAGCTGGTCTTGGAGAAGACGCCTGGCAATATGTCTACAAGGTAGAGAGGTCTGTGTTTACATATCACTACTGAAGCTTACAATTTTCAGGTGCAAA
>Ga0210040_10007279_pt1 | contig 13474 bp, 11 predicted proteins | sample CryGeyCG12114_NA_FD_185462 | JGI IMG/M metagenome (GOLD analysis project Ga0210040, IMG submission 185462) | Groundwater microbial communities from aquifer - Crystal Geyser CG19_WC_8/21/14_NA (SPAdes) (version 2) | ecosystem: Environmental > Aquatic > Deep subsurface > Groundwater | place: USA... | reverse complement strand
GCTCCGAAATGCCCGTGCTTTCGATGAGCAGGTAGTCGAAGCGGTTTTCGAGGGCCAGCTTTTCCACCTCGAGCATCAGGTCTTCGCGTAGGGTGCAGCAGATGCAGCCGTTGCTCATTTCCACCAGCTTTTCCTCGGTGCGCGAGAGGCCTCCCTCACGGGCTACCTGGTTGGCGTCCACGTTCACCTCGCTCATATCGTTCACAATGACAGCGACTTTCAGGCCAGCACGGTTGTGCAAGATGTGGTTGAGCAGGGTGGTTTTGCCAGCCCCCAGAAAACCACTGAGCACGGTAACGGGAAGCTTGCGGGTTGGAAAATTGGAACTAGTTGACTGGGACATAACAGAAAAAAATGAACGGAAAATCAGTGGAAAGCCCGCCGAGTAGTCTTCACTCGTGCGGCCAGGGGTCGGGGAAGATGGCGCCGCGCCGCCAGCGCCCGATTTCCAGCGGCGTGCACAGGCAGGCTACCAGGTCGGCGCGTAAGCGGACTTCGTCCAGGTCTTGCCCAATGAAGTGCAGCGTGTTCACGCGGTCATGAAACTCGGGGTGCCAGCGGGCCAGCAACGCCAACTCCTCGCGCTGAAAAACCGGGTGCTGGGCGCGGTCAGGCGTGGCGGCCCACCACCGGCCCACAGTAGCCGCCCGCCGCGAAGGGCCGGCTTGGTCCCAGCGCATGACGTTTTCGGGGCGGGAAGCCAGCCAGAACAGGCCCTGCGACCGAAGCAGGCCCTTGGGCCACCCCTGCCGCACAAACTGCCACAACCGCTCCGGGTGAAAGGGGCGCGCCTCGCGGAAGCGCCAGCTGCTGATGCCGTAGGCGGCGGGCAGCGCAACCGCCGCCGCGGGCTCTTTCGCCGCCGCCGGGCAGTAGCGGCCGGTGTTGAGCAGCTCGGCCGGGTGTACCTGCCCAAACGCTGCCGTTAGCAATCGGGCGGCCGGATTAAGCTGGCGCAGCAATGCCCACACCCGGCCCAGCTCCTCGGGGCTTATTTGGTCGGTTTTGTTGAGTACCACTACGTTGGCGGCTTCCACCTGCGCCGTCAGCACATCGGCCCGAAACCACGGAACCGGCTCTTCGTGCGCTTGGTTGGGCTTTTCCGCAGCCGCGTGCCAGTCGGCGAAGAACTCTGCTGCATCCACCACTGCTACTACCGTATCGAGGCGGGCGCGTTGGGGCAGGTCGAAACCGTAGGCGGGGTGATTGACCCGAAACGTACGCACAACGGGCTCCAACGCCGCCAGGGCCGGATTTTCAATCAACAGGTAGTCGAACTGGTCTTCGCGCGCCAGCCGGCCGGCTTCTTGTAGCAGGTCGGCGCGCAGGGTGTAGCGGCCGCTTTTAGTGGCCAGGTGCACGGTTTTCTCTTCCGTACAGATGCAGCAGCTACCTTTCGGTAGTGGCTGCTCGGGGGTAGGCCAATTACCGTTGCTGCGGATAACGGCCGCACGTAACTCCGGGGAATGCTCTAGTAGATGCCGGAGCAGCGTTGACTTGCCCGCGCCGGTGAGGCCGGTGACGACTGTTACGGGCAGACGCTGGGAAACGGCCGTTATAGGCATTGAGTCTGGTAGAAGCATAAGAAAGAGGGAAGCGAGGGCGAAAGATTTTCGCCTGACAAGGGGCGTCCGAAGCGCTACGCAGCCAGCCGCGCAGCCACACAGCTAGGGGCAGATGATAATCAAAGATAAAGCCCGGCCATATTATATGCAACTTTGTTGCATATAATATGGCCGGGCTTACGTGTACAGTATTCTGCTTAGTGACCTACGCTTTCAGTAGCGCCGCGTGCTCTTCCTGGATTTTTTTATGGTCTTCTACCAATTGGCGGTGTTCCTGCTGCATCCGCGCATCTTCGGCTTTCATGCTGGCATGGTCGGTTTGCATCGCTGCGTCGTCCATGCCGCCTGCTTGGTGCTTTTGCTCCAGCTCAGCATGACGCTGCAAGATATCGTTGTGCTGCTGCACTATCTCCTTGTGCTTGGCAATAAGGGCAGTATGGCGCTCCTCCAAGGCTTTAAAGGCTGGCGTGCCATCGACTTTAGCGGCTTTGGCGGCCGCTAGGTCCGCGTTGTGGTCAGTCTCCATTACTGAGTCGGCTTCTTCCATGGTGCGGTGGTCCGCCTCCATTTGCTGATGGTCCGCCACCAGTTGTTCATGTGTGACAGCACCGGTTGTGGCCGCTGTTTCGGTGGTGCCAGCGTCCGTGGCCGACTCACTGCTAGGCTGGCAACTACTGAAGCTCAGTGCCAAACCAATGAGAGCGGCTGGTAGGACGGGGTGTAAAGATGTGAAGTGTTTCATGAATGTATGTTGGTGTGTGAGGCTAAGTAACGCAACATTACTTCATTTTCAAATGAAGTAGGTAGGAGCCCTTGGCGCTTGTTGTCCTACTGCTCCTATATTACCTGCTTCCGCGAGCTAGTACTTGTGCTCTGACCCGCTTACCCTGAGGACTGAGACCCAGAAGGTCTTCATTTGAATGAAGTGCTATAGCATTCAACAGAGATGCCCTCAACGCAGGCGTTGGTACTGCGTTTGCCGGAATACCTGTTGCGCCGGCTGCCAAATGGGATATTCCAGGCGTAACTCCCGGCGGGTAAGCTTTATAATGCGTTGCCCGTCAAGAGCCGAAATGGGCTGCGCATCAGGCGTGTGGACGCGCAGAAGACCTTGCCGGATGGTATAGCTACCCTCCTCTTGCAGGGCAGGTTGGCCGGTGCGGGTGAGCACGTAGCGGTAGGTGCTATCGGAAAAAAACGTCACCAAAACAGTTTGCTCACCGCGTTTCAAAGCTGCGTTGGTGTCGCCTACAGGGCTATCCATCAGCCGATCCTGCAAGGAATCCGGCAACGGGCGACGGGCTTCGAAGTAAATCTGCCGCATCGCCCAACGCCCGACCAGCGTTGGTTGGGCCGGAGCACTGGCCCAACCCAGTAAAAAAGACAGCAGCAGAGAGTACATAGAACTAAAGAAACAGACCGCTCGTGAATCAACCAACGGCAGGGGCTGGTGCCGCGGCGCAACGGCGGCAGTGGCGCAGATTCAGTAGGTGCGTGCCCGCCAGCCCCAGCGAGGCGGCGTACTGCACCAGTTCCAGCCACGGCCAACGGTCAGCCAGCAGCACAGTGGCCGCAAACAACGCGAAGAAAAACCAGAGGGCCAGGCGGAGCCCTGGCGAGGATAGTCGCCACGTGGCACCCACTATCAGCACGCCGCTCAGCACCAGAAACAGCGCGTCCCAGTACGAAGATGGTTCTGCACCTTGGGTGCCGCTCCACCAGGCCAGCAGCAAAGGACCAGCCGCACAGTGGAGCAGGCAGAGCGTCGCATTCACGACGCCCCCGTAATCAGCCCACACGCGAGGTAAGGAATGTTTCATAGGGCAAATATAGAACCTTGTTCTTAAATTGCATCTTTGTTGCATATAAAGACAAAGCCCTTTCCCTTCTAAGCAGCCCTTATTGTCGCTTCATAGTACGCGAGGGCGAGACTTACAGTCGCAATAGCATTGCATACACGTATGCCGAACCTCCCCACTCCTACTGGCCCTGCGCAGACAATGTCTTTTCCGCACGGCTCGGCGCAAGTAGTCACTTGGCAGGCAGATGATATTCAGCTGTATCACCGCCACATCCAGTATCAGACCCTACAGCCGCTCACCATGCACAACCCGGAGGATCTATGCTTGTGGTTCAACTTGCGGGGCACCTACGCTATCCGGCACGAAAATGCCGCCCGAACGATATCGTTCGCCCCTAATCAGCAGAATATTCTGTATTCACCGGCAACCCCGGTGCATATCACCACCTGCGCCAAGGAGTTGGTATTGCTAGGAATTAAGTTTCCGAAAGCCACCTTCGCGCAGTTAGCGGCCAACAGCACGGACGCGTTGCAGCGGTTTGCCGAGCAGGTTGACCAAGGGCAATTGGCCTTGTTGTCGCCCCGCTGGGCGAGCATTACCCCGGCTATGCACCAAATCATGCAGCAAGTGTTCCATTGCCGCTTCACCGGACCGTTGCAGGCGCTGTTTCTTCGGGCGAAGGCGTTGGAGTTGTTAGTGTTACAGGCGGAAGCGGCCGCGCCGCCACCAGGTGCTACCCGACCAGCCTTCCTGAAACAACCCGCCGACCGGGAGCGGCTCGTGGCGGCCCGCGACTACGTACAGGCCCGCTTGCATCAGCCCCCAGGTTTACCGGAAGTTGCGCGTGCGGTGGGGCTGAATGAATACAAACTGAAGCGCGGCTTCAAGGAATTGTTTGGGGAAACGGTGTTCGGCTACCTCACCCAGCAGCGGCTGGCGCTAGCCCGCACGCTACTGCTCGACACGCAGAAAACAGCCAGCGAAATTGGTTACGAGTTGGGCTACAGCTCCCCGCAGCACTTCAATAATGCCTTTCGCCAGCAGTACGGCCAGCCGCCGCAAACCTACAAACGGTAGGCGGCCGGCCCTACTCAATCTTGATGCTGAGGCCCTTCACCGTCTGCCACCCCTCCTGATCGGTCAGCCGAATCAGGAAGTGGTAGTCGCCGGGGTCCACGTCGGCCGGGACTGCTAGCTCGAAGGCCGTTTGATACTCCTGCAAGCCTTCGGGAATGGGGAAGCTCTTGATTAGCAGAAATGGATTGATAGGCCGCTTCACGGGTTCCATCGCACATTCAATGACCTCCGTGCTGTGCGTATGGTGGTCGAAGTTGTGGTGAATATCGACGCTCACCGCACCCAGTCGCACGTTATCCGTCAGCAAGGCGCGGAAAGTAAACGACTGGCCGCGTTTGAGCACGCTGCACTGCTTGGGAAAGGCCTGGGCGGCCTCAACGTTGATAACGGGATACTCCGTATCTAACGCTCCGTCATCGTCTTTGCTACAACCGCTGACGCCCAGAATTACTATAGCTAGGAAACTAAATAGGTGCTTTTTCATGCCTTTTTATGATGTTCTTTTTTACTGTAGCAACCGGGCAATGACAGGCGACACTTGCTGGTAGATAGCCGTTTTGGCGCGCTCATCAATGTAGCCGCCCGAATGGACGTACTGCAACACGCCCTGCTGGTCGAATACCAGCGTGAGGGGAAAGCCAGACACCGACGCCAGGAAAGTGTCGGCGTAACTTTTACCGTCGGCTACATGCTGGAACTTGAAGTCGTGTTTGGGTAGAAAATCGTCTACGATGCGCTGCTTCGAATCCCGTCCGAAGGCCAAGAATACCACTTCTTGGCCTTTGTATTGATCTACTAGGTCGTTCAGGGCCGGTAGCTCGGCCATGCAGGGCTTGCAGCCAATGAACCAGAAGTTCATGACGACTACCTTGCCCTGCAAGGCTTGCTTGCTCACTGGTCGGCCTTGGATATCCTGCACCGTGAAATCGGGCATGGCGCAGCCCACTACCCGTTTCAGCTCATCGGCCGGGACAAACCGCAGGGAGTCGCGCTGCTTGTCGGTCTTCGCTGTTTCCATGGCCTTGCGCGAAGGAGCCACTATTTTCTCGCGGTAGTTCTCAAAGCAAATGGCTTGAGAATAGCCCTTCGAACCAAGCGGCAACAGGGTTAGGGTAACTAGGCTAATCAACCTCATAAAGCCTTGTGTAAAGTAAGTGGAAGCCTTTTTCGGGGGTAGATTATCTAGGCTTAAAACAGCATTACTACCCTGCAACTATGGCAGCGACGGTACGCAGTACCGCCGCTGCTTTGTAGACGTTTAGAGTTCAACCGGCACTTCGATGTAGTGGAACAAGCTCATGTTGTAGGTGGTATTCTTATACACTATCCCATAGTAGTAGGTGCCTGATTCCCAGGCTTTCGGGCCGCTGATGGCATTCGGCGTGGGCGCGTTGTTGTCGGTGGCGGCACCGATGGTAAAGTGAGCCCAGTCGCGGACTATCGTATAGGTTACCATATCGAAAACACTGTTGGAAAACCCATCTTCGGAGGGTTCCAGGTTCTTGTGCTCGTACACGTCGTACACAATCGCCTTGCTAAAATCGATCTGCTCGATGGATTCGGGCCGGTGATTCAGCTTTTTGTTGATTAAGAGCAGGTACATCTTTCCATCGCCTTTTACCCCAGAAATGGTTGCCTGCGAGGTAAACTTGTCGTTTCTCCTCAGTTTAGCCCCCGGCTGTTTGAACTGACCATTGAAGTAAAAATCATCGTCATTGGTGAAGATGTTAAAGTGGGCCAATTGCGGGTTCACGGGCAGGTTGGCTTTCTGCCACAGGCTGATCTCCCGTTTCTCCTCCAGCTTGGCCCCGTTCTCATCGGTGACGATGATCAGGAAGTCGTACTTGCCCTCGGCCGCGTCGGCCGGGATGGTGAAGTGCTTGTGCACGGTCGTGTTCTTGGCCCCTTTGTACTGCTCCCACACTATCTCGTGCTGCCACGTCTTGGCGTAGGTTTCGCCCGCGCGTTGCTGAATCTTCACCGTCACCAAGTCAATCTTGTCGCCGGCCACGATGTCGGCGTTCAGGTGGAAGTCTTCACCGATAGTGCCCATCTCGTTGTTGCCTAAGCCAATCTCCACGTTGCTGATGGTAGGCTGGGCAGCCGGTGTGGGTTCGTCGTCGTCATTACAAGCCGTAAACAACGTCGCAAAAAACAGCAGCGCCAGCAGCGTACGTGTGGCATGGAGCACCGTGGTCAGTTGGTGCGGGAAGTGGTTAGTTTTTTTCATAAACGGTTGGGGTAATGGTGAAAGGTATTTTCAGGGAGAGGACGACATTGCGCCCCGCTTCGGGCAGGCCAATGAGTCGGTAGAAGCTGGTGTGGTTGAGGTAGCGGGTGTTCAATGCGTTCTGCACTTGCAAGCTGAGTTGCAGGGGGTGTTGCCAGAGGGTGAGTTGGGTGACGGCCTGCACATTGAAAAGCTGATAGCCAGGCGTGGTGCGCTCGGGCGGCACGATGTTCGGCTGCGCGGCCGTCAGGCGGTAGTCCACGGCGAAGTAGCTACCAGAAAGCCCCCCAGCCGTGAGCCGCGGCGACCAGGTCAGGTTTAGCAAGGCCGAGGCGGGCGGCGAAAACGGCAGCGTGAAGCCCCGCTTGTCCCCCGAAAGCTGCGTGGCGCGCAGGTATTCGCCCAGCAGCTCGGTGCTCAGGGTAGGCAGCAGCTGATACTTCAACTGCACCTCGCCCCCGTAGCGCCGCACGCGGCTCTGCGCGTACTGAAATACCTGGTTGCCGGCCCCGTAGAAGTAGTCGTGCGCGGGGGTAGGGTTCAGGTAGATGTAGTTGGGGAAGTAGTTGAAGAACGGGCTCACCTGCACCGACCACTTGGCTTGCTTCCAGCCCAGGCTCACGTCCAGCTGGTAGGACTGTTCCGGGTCCAGGGTCGGGTCGCCGCGCTCGTAGCTGAAATAGTGGTAGTTGACGCCATTAGCAGCCAGCTCCTTGGCAATGGGCACGCGGAAGCTCTTGCCCACGTTGCCTTTCAACTCCAGCTGGCCCAGGTGGTAGTTGATGCCCGCCGACCACACCACGCTGTTGAACGAGCGGGTCAGCTCCCCGGCCCGCACCAGCCGCTCCGTCAGAGCCCCGTCGCTGGTGGGGGTAGCCGACGGAAACCAGTCGGTGTAGGGCGTGATGTGCAGGTGGGCGTAGTCGTAGCGCACGGCCCCGTGCAGCAGGGTGTGGTTGGTGAGCTGAAATTTGTCGTAGGCGAAGGCGCCCACCGCCTGCTGACGGAAGGCCGGCACCAGAAAGCTCCACCCCGTAATGGTGTTGTCCTGTACTTCGCTGTTCAGCCCCACGGTCAGGGCGTGGCGACCCCAGCCAAGGTAGGCGCGCAGGTTGCCGGAATACACCTGCTTATCGAACTCGCGCTCCAGATCCTGCGGAATGGCGAGGTTGTTTGGGTACACGGGGGGCATGTAGCCGTGGTTGACATACTGGCTGAACTCCTGCCGGAAGTTGTGCTGGTAGCCCAGTTCGGCTTCCAGCCGGTGCGGGGTGCCAGGTAGCTGGTACTGGCTGCGGTTGATGAGCTTCAGGTGGTTTACCTGCTGGCTGGGCAGTAGAATATCCCGACTGGAAGCGTCGTGCAGCTCCGTATCGACGCGGCGGGGCTCCAGCCCGTGGGCATTGGCGAAGAAGCCGCTACGGCTGCCCACGTTGCTTAGGTAAAACACCGAGCGAAACCGCTCGCCCACGTAGCCCGTGTGCAGGTGCAGGCCCGTTTCGCGGCCGGCCGTGTTGCGCAACTGGTTGCGGTGCAGGCGCACCGCAAAGTCGTACACGAAGATCTGGTCGGTAGGCACGCGGTAGTCGCCGTAGTTCTGGTAGGTAGCGCGCGCATCGGCAAACCAGTGCTGGCCGCGCCCAAATACGTTGGCGGAGGTGCCGTAGAGGGCGTTGTTGCTCTTGCCGATCAGGTCCACGGAGCCGCCGGCGGTACGCGCCGCTGGCACGGGGGCCGGCTTCACTTCAATGGCGCCTCCAATGGCATCGGAGCCGTACACAAAGGAGGCGGCGCCCTTGAGTATTTCCACCTGCTCGGCGGCAAACTGGTCGATTTCCAGGCCGTGGTCGGCGCCCCACTGCTGGCCCTCGTGCTTCACCCCGTTTTCCACCACCACTACCCGGTTGAACCCCAGGCCCCGAATGAGCGGCTTGGACTGCCCCGAGCCGATGCCGATGGTTTTGACGCCCGGCAAGCGGTCCAGCGTCTGCATCAGGCTACCGCCGCGGTGGCGCTGCAAAAAGTCGCGCCCTACTACTTCCAGATTCAACGATTCTTCCTGCTTACGCAGGGCGATGTGGTCGGCTTGCACCACCACGTTGCCCAACTCCTGCATGGCGGGTTGCAGGCGGATGAGCAGGTAGTTGTCCGCCGCACGCACCGTGAGGGGTAGGCTTTGCGGGGCGTAGCCGACCGAGGAAATCTGCACGGTGTAGGTCCCGGCGGGCAGCTCCGCAAAGAAGAAGGTACCACGCGCATCGCTCTGCGTGGCGCGCAGCGTCGGGCTAAGGCGGAGGGTAGCGCCGGGTATGGGTTGCTCACGCTCATCCACGACCTTCCCCGTCAGCTGCCGCACCTGGCTTAGGACTGGTGTTGCCACACAGCCGAGTAGCAGCAGCGTCATTAGGCTCCAAAAGACGGATCTGCAACAGGTTGGTAAGTGACGCACAAATGTTGCATTATCATAATCCCAATTACAAAAGCATAGAAGAATTATGCTCGAGAATCAGCAAATATAAGGCAAATCAATAAATGCATCAATGTTTCATAAATAGAGCAGATGAAACATAAATGAAGAGCACGTAAAAAAGCACGGGCAGCAAACGCGCCTGAGCTAGGTTGCGCAGTCGATATTCAGGAGTACATGTAGCATACCTGCGCCGAATTGTGTTAGTCTTGCTCCCGATTTTGCAATATGCGGAGCGCCTAGCCAGCGAGTTTTGCCCTTCCCAAAGGCATCTCATTGGCAGTTCACGCTCTCTTTATCCGGTTCTTTATTCAGCTGCGGCGCGGCGGAGCCGTCCTGTTCGGGCTACTTTGGCTCACAACGGCCGCCCATGGGCAGGCGCACCTTGCGGGAGTAGTCACTGACAGCCTGAGCCAGCAGCCCTTGGCCGCCGTTACCGTTTCTCTTACGGGCCAGCAGTCCGCTACCACCACCACCGACGCGGCAGGCGGCTATACGTTTACCCGACTGCGGCCGGGCCGGTATACCGTAACGTTTTCGCAGGTAGGGCGACGCACCGTGCGTCACTCGCTTGCGCTTCGCGGCGCAGGCGCTACCCTAAACCAGGCGCTGGCGCCCGTGGCCGCCGTGCTCGGCGAAGTAGTAGTGGAGGAAGCCCCCGGTCGGGAACGGCGCGAAATCAGCAACCTGCGGCGGCAGGCCTTTCCGGTGACGGTGATTGACGGGCAGCAGATTGCTGGCCGCGCCTCGTCGCTCAACGAGATTCTGAACCGGCAAGCGGGCGTAAAAATCCGGCAGAACGGCGGGCTGGGCAACGCGGCGCAGGTCAACATCCGGGGACTGGAGGGGCGGCGCGTGCAGGTGTACGTGGATGGCATGCCGCTCACGACTCCCGATGGCAGCTTCAACCTCAACGACCTGCCTACCCAGTTTATCGAGCGTATTGAGGTGTACAAGGGCATTGTGCCGCCCGAGCTGGGCGGCGATGGGCTCGGGGGCGCCATCAACATCGTCACCATTCACCCCGAAACCAACTACCTCGACGCGGGCTACTCGGTGGGCAGCTTCAACACGCACACGGCTACGGGCGTGTACAAGCAAGTGCTGGCCGATAAGGGGGTGGAAATCGGCATTGGGGGCGGGTTGAACTACGCCGACAACGACTACCGCATGGAGTCGCCCTATACGCCGGGGCTGATTATCCAGCGCCGTAACGACCAGTACCGCAATGCCTACGGGGCAGCGGCTGTCACCTTCACCAAAGCCTGGTTCGACGAGGCCAAGCTGGAGCTGCTGCACTACGACAACGACAAGGGCTTCCAGGGTATTCAGTCCAACATCCGCTATGCCCGCAGCCGCAACCAACTCTGGATTCTGGCGCCCGAGCTGGTCAAGAAAGGCTTTATCTGGCCGAAGCTGGACTTTCGGCTGAACGCCTTTCTACAGCAGGCGCGCAGCTCGGTCATCGACACGTCTACCTACCTCTACGACTTCGACAACCAGCGCTACGCCAATACGGGCCGGGGCGAAATCGGCTTCATCCCGAACCTGAGCCGCGACCGGCTAGCCGAGGCCCGCAACCGTCTCAACCTGAAGTACCATCTCTCAAACCGGCTGGCGCTCAATCTAAACAACGACTTCCGCTACTCCCGCCGCCACGCCCACGACCCGGTGGCCGACGCCTTCATCACCGCCAACCTCAACCCCGCCGCCCACGACCTCAGCCGCCAAACCGCCCGCCTCACGACCGCCGTCACGAGCCTAGCCCTGGAAAGCACGTGGCTCGGTGGGCGGCTGGGCAACACCACGGCCCTGCGCCACTACTACCTGAGTTCGAGCGGGGCCTTTGTGAACCTGTTTTTTGGCACTTCGTTTACGCCCGAGCCCACGCGGCTGCAACGCGGTTTTCTGGGGGGTAACACCGCTTTTCGCTACGACCTCAATGACCGACTGCTGGTCAAGGCCTCGGTGGAGCGCAACTACCGCTTGCCGCAGGCGCAGGAGGTGTACGGCGACGGCCTGCTGACCACGGCTAACCCCCTGCTCCGACCCGAGCAGGGCCTGAACTACAGCGCCGGGCTGCTATTCGACAACTACTACCCCCGTAGCCGCCGGGTGCAGGTGGAAGTCAGTGCGTTTGCCCTGCACCTGCGCGACATGGTCCGGCTGACCAGCAACGGCACCACCTTCGGCTACCAGAACCTGGACCGCGCCCGCATCCTGGGCGCGGAGGCGGAAGCGAAAATCGACCTGAACGCGCACTGGTACGTGTTCGGCAACGTGACCTACCAGGACGTGCGCGATCAGCTCCGCTACCAGCCGGGCACCACTGTGGCCAGCCCTACCTACGGGCTGCGCGTGCCCAACATTCCCTACTTCTATTTCAACCACGGCGTGGAATACCGCCACGCCAACCCCCTAGGCCGCGCCGGCCAAAGTGTGCGCCTCTACCAGGAAAGCTCCTACACCCAGCGCTACTACTACGGATACCAGCTCAGCGCCCTGCAAGACCGCGACATCCCGACCAACTACGTGCACACGGCCGGCTTCGAGTACACCTGGGCACGCCCGGGCCTGAGTATAAGCGGCGAGGTCCAGAACCTGACCAACCAGCTCGTCATCAACAACTTCAATACTCCCCTGCCCGGCCGCAGCTTTCGGCTGAAGCTGCGCTTTACGCGGGTAGGCAAGCCTGCCAACACACCGCCTGTTCCTTAATTTTTTCAGTTGTATGAAACGCTCCCTTTGCTCCCTACTCCTACTCTCGGGCCTGCTCACTTTCGGGTGCAGCAAGGACGACACGCCCGGCACCACTGCCGATACCAAGGCCAAGTATTTGGTATCCACCACCGTGTACGGCAACAGCTCAGCCACGGGCTTTCTGGTGCCGTTGGGCAACCTCACGCCCGGCACCGTGGCCAACACCAACGCCCCGGAAATCCCCAGCAACACGGCCATCGTGACCTACAAAGACTGGGCATTTACGGTGCCGGCGTTCCGAGGCGCGACGATACAGAAGTTCATCCGTGACGAGAACGGCGGCCTCACGCCGGGTGGCGAGCTGGCCGCCAGCCCGGTGGCCTCGGCCGGCCCGTTCGGGCTGGTCGTGCTCAACGATACCAAAGCCTACGTGACGCTGGCATTTACCAACCGCATTGTGGTATTCAACCCCAGCACGATGGCGAAAATCAGCGAAATTGACCTGAGCAGCCCGCAGTACGCGGCGGGTGGGGCCAGCGGCTGCAACCCGTTTGCGTTGGGCCTGCGCGGTACGCAATTGTTTGTGGGCTGCGCCAATTTCCTCTCGCCCCCCATTGCTGCCAGCGGCGCCCACCTGCTGCTGATCGATACCAACACCGACCAGGTAGTGAAGCGCATGGACGATACCCGCGCCTCGCTGGCTGGCCGGCCGAGTAACCGCGCCGCCTTCCAACTCGACGAGCAGGGCGACATGTACATCTACTGCTGGGCCTCCTACGGCTACGCGGCCGGCCAGAAACACGGCTTTCTGCGCATCCGCAAAGAGGCTACCGAGTTTGACCCCAGCTACTTCTTCAACTGCACCGACTATACCGTGGCTGGCGTGCAAGGCGGCAAGCTGGACTACTTTCAGCGCATTGCCTACGGCGGCAACGGCGTCTTCTACGCCACGGCCCACAACCCTACCTACGACAGCAACCCACCCCAGTACCTGACCGACCGCAGCCTGGGCGCCGCGAAGGTGAACGTGTACACGCAAACCATGGAGAGCCTCGCCATTCCCCGCTCCATCAGCCAGGGCGCGGGAGTAGGCTTCGCCGAAGGCAAAGCCATCTTCGGGGGCGTGACGACGGCGGGCACTGGCCTGTTCTTCTACGACCCCGCCACCAACAAAGCGTCTACCACGCCTGATATTGTCACCACCGGCGGCCCAGATGACATAGCGGTGTTTGAGTAAGGCCGAAGTAGACTGACGCCGCGACTAAGTTAGAGTTCCTACGTAAGCGCCTGCTATATATAGCAGGCGCTTACGTTTATAAGAGTATTTAGGTGCATGGGTCAACATTGACTGTGGTTTCGCTGAACTTACAGCCGAGATAACTCCTACCCTATCGAGCTATTATCTACATCATGATCGTTGATTTAAGAAATGTGACAAGGCTCCAAATCAGGTGTCTTCGTGCTGTTCTGTGCTTTCTGTCACGTAAAGCGCTTATAACGTCTTACAAAGGGACCTCGGCAAACGTTATAATCTTTTGGTCCGCTATAGAGAATACAGTTCAACGAAACCACCGTTTTCTTGAACGCGAGTAGGGCAATGCCATCTGCCTACACGGTTGCGCTTTTCCCTTAC
>Ga0210040_10007278_pt1 | contig 13475 bp, 15 predicted proteins | sample CryGeyCG12114_NA_FD_185462 | JGI IMG/M metagenome (GOLD analysis project Ga0210040, IMG submission 185462) | Groundwater microbial communities from aquifer - Crystal Geyser CG19_WC_8/21/14_NA (SPAdes) (version 2) | ecosystem: Environmental > Aquatic > Deep subsurface > Groundwater | place: USA... | reverse complement strand
CCCGTCGGCGTCGTCCTGCGAGGACGTCGCCGTGAGCAGCGCCGTCCGCGCGAGGTCGCGCTCGGGGCCCGGCGCGGCGGCGGCGCCGGCGGCGCCGAGCCCGGTCAGGACCAGCGACGCGGCCGCGGCCGGGGCGACGGCGCGGCGCAGGGCGCCGGCACGGGTGCGGGTGGCAGGGGGTGGTGACCCGGGACCGACCTGGTGGGTCGGCGCGGCGTCCCGTGGTGCGATGGATGGCATCAACGGCTCCGTCGTCCGCGGCGGGCTCCGTCGCCCACCGTCGGGGGCACGCTAGACATCCGGGCGAACCGTCCACAAGCGCCCAGACCTCCCACGCCGTCGACCTCGGCCGGTCTCGACGTCAGGCGCCCCGGTCGGTGCCCCGCGACCACAGGTTCCCGTCGCCGTCGCGGCCCGCCGCCTCGTGCGAGCCGCGCGCGGAGGGTGCGGCGCCCCCACCGGGCTCGACGCCTCCCCGCCGCGGGAGGAGGCTCCCGCCATGGCCGTCCCCGCCCGCCTCACGATCCTCACGCTCGGCGTCGCCGACCTCGCGCGCGCGAACGCGTTCTACCGGGCCCTCGGCTGGGAGCCCGTCCCGCCCTCGAACGCGGAGATCACCTTCCTGGCCACCTCGGGGCCGATGGTGGCGCTGTTCCCCGCGGCCGACCTCGCCGCCGACGCGGGCCTCGAGCCGAGCGCCCCCTCGGGCTTCCGCGGCGTCACCGCGGCGATCAACGTCGACAGCGACGAGGACGTCGTCCGCGTGCTCGCCGAGGCCGAGGCCGCGGGCGCCACCGTCCCCAGGCCGGCGACGCCGAGCCCCTTCTTCGACGGCCTCGACGGCTACTTCGCCGACCCGGACGGGCACGTGTGGGAGGTCGCGCACAACCCGGGGATCCCGGGGTAGCCGCCGCCCCCGGCGGCGCGGGCCCGGGCGGCGCCGCGCCGGCGTGGGAGAGTCCGGCGCGTGGACCGACCGGCACCGCCCGAGACCGCCGCTCCCCCCGACGTCGACGGGGCGGCCGCCGGGCTGCGGCGGCGCGCCGCGGAGCTGGACGCCGCCGAGCCCCTGGGGTTCCTCGTCGAGCGATTCGCGCTGCCCGAGGGCGTGGTCTACCTCGACGGCAACTCCCTCGGCCCCCTCCCCCGCTCGGTCCCGGACGCCGTCGCCGACGTCGTGCGCCGCCAGTGGGGCCGTGAGCTCGTCGCGGCCTGGAACACCGAGGGCTGGTGGGAGGCTCCGCAGCGCGTCGGCGACCGCATCGGCCGCCTCGTCGGCGCGGCTCCGGGGCAGGTCGTGGCCGGCGACTCCACGTCCGTGCACCTCTTCCAGTGCTACACCGCCGCCGCCCGGATGCGCCCGGGACGCCGCGTGGTCGTGGCCGACCCCGACGCCTTCCCCACCGACCTGCACCTGCTCGCCTCCGCCGCGCGGCTGAGCGACCTCGAGGTGGCGCACGCCCGGCCCGCCGACGTCCCCGACCTCCTCGCCCGCCGTGGCGGGGAGGTCGCGCTCGTGGCGCTGTCGGAGGTCGACTACCGCACCGGCGAGCGCTGCGACGTCGCCGCCCTGACGGCGGCCGCGCACGACGCCGGCGCCCTGGCCCTGTGGGACCTCGCCCACTCCGTCGGGGCGACCGACGTCGACCTGGACGCCGCGGGCGCCGACCTCGCCGTCGGGTGCTCCTACAAGCACCTCAGCGGCGGACCGGGCGCCCCCGCGTGGGTGTACGTCGCGCGGCGCCACCAGCACGACGTCGACCCGCCGCTCACGGGCTGGCACGGGCACGCCGACCCGTTCGCCATGGACGGCCGCTACGCGCCGGCGGACGACGTCCGCCGGATGCGCATCGGGACACCGCCGATGATCTCGCTGCTGGCCCTCGACGCCGCGCTCGACGTCCTGGAGGACGTCACCCCCGCCCAGCTGCGGGCGCGCTCGACCTCCCTCGTCGGCTTCCTCGTCGAGGCGCTGGGGGCCGTCGTGCCCGAGCTGCCGCTCGCCGGCCCCCGCGACCCCGCCCGGCTCGGCGGCCACGTGGCCGTGCGCTCGCCGGAGGCCTGGGGGGTCGTGCGGGCGCTGGCGGCCCGGGGCGTCGTCGGGGACTTCCGGGCCCCGGACCTCGTGCGCCTCGGCGTCGCCGCACCGAGCACCACGCACGCCGACCTCGCGGCGGGCGTCCTCGCCCTGCGGGCCCTGCTGGACGCCGGGGAGCAGCACGACTCGGCCCACGCCGTCCGCTCGACGGTCACGTGAGCGCCGTCGGTCGCGCCCCGCGCGCGCCCCTGGACGGCCCGCCCGGCGCCGGCGCGGGCCGCACCGTGCTCGTCACGGGAGCCAGCTCGGGCATCGGCTGGTTCGCGTCCCGGCGCCTGGCCGCCCTCGGCTGCCGCGTGCTCATGGCCTCGCGCGACGCCGACCGGGGCGCGCGCGCCGCGGACGCCGTCCGGCTCCTCGTGCCCGACGCCGAGGTCGAGGTGGTGGCCCTCGACCTCGCCGACCTGCGGTCCGTGCGCGCGTGCGCGGAGGAGCTGCGGCCGCGCGGCCCGCTCGACGGCCTGCTGGCCAACGCCGGCGGCCTCCTGCCCGGGCCCCGCCGCACGAGCGCGCAGGGCTCCGAGCTCACGCTCGCCACCAACCACCTCGGGCACGCCGCGCTCACCGCGGCGCTGCTGCCGGCGCTCGAGGAGGCCGGGCGCCGCACCGGGGACGCGCGGGTCGTGGCCGCCGGGAGCATGGCCCACCGCTTCGTGCGTCCGCCCGCCGACGCACGCGGCTGGCAGTCCGAGGACGACTTCGCGCCCTTCCGCGCGTACTGCCGCTCCAAGCTGGCCGTGCTCGTGCACGCCGGCGAGCTCGAGCGCCGTCTGCGCGAGGCCGGCTCCCCCGTCCGCAGCCTCGCCTTCCACCCCGGCTACGCCGTCGACCTCCTCGACGACGAGGACCCGCAGGCGCCGCTCGACCGCCGGCCCCGCGCACCGCGCCGGTCGCCGGCGGCGCGGGCGGGCGCGCTGGCCGCCGGGCTGCTGCTCCAGGGCAAGGACGGCGGCGCCCGTCCCGCCGTCGCCGCCGTGCTGGGCCCCTCGGCCGTCGCGGCGGCCCCCGTGCCCTCCTCGCCCCCGCGCGCTCCCGGGCTCGCCTGCGTGGGGCCCGGCGGCCCGCTCGAGCTGGCCGGGACCCCGCGCCGCCGGCGCACGACCGCCGCGGCCGCGGACCCCGTCGTCGCCGCGCGCCTGTGGGCCCTCACGCGGGAGCTCGTCGGCGTCGGCCTCGACCTCTGAGCCGGCGCAGCAGCCGGGTGGCGCCGGTAGCGTCGCCGCCATGAGCGAGCCCGCCGCCCCCGTCCAGCCTTCGCCGAGCGACGGCACCGGTCCCGCGGGCTCGTCGCTGACGGTCGGCTACGCGGCGATGCTCGAGCAGTTCTCCCCCACCGAGGCGGTCGAGCTGACCGCGCTGGCGGAGCAGCACGGGTTCTCCGGGTGCATGGCCGGTGACCACTTCGCGCCCTGGGTGCCCCAGCAGGGCCAGGCGGCGTCCATCTGGCCGGTGCTCGCGGCCGTCGGCGAGCGCACGCGCGGCGACTTCGGCTCCGGCGTCGTCGCGCCCGGCTGGCGGTGGCACCCGGCGGTGGTCGCCCAGGCCTCCGCGACGCTCGCGGCGATGTACCCGGGACGGCACTGGCTCGGGATCGGCGCGGGCGAGGCGCTCAACGAGCACGTCGTCGCCCCCTACTGGCCCGAGGGCGGCGAGCGCTCGACCCGGATGTTCGAGGCGGTCGAGCTGATGAAGAAGCTGTTCGACGCCTCGGTCGCCGGCAAGGACACGAAGTTCCAGGGCACGTACTACCGGCACGAGACGACGCGGCTGTGGACGATGCCGCAGCAGCCCCCCGAGGTGCTCGTGGCGACGGCCGGGCCGCTCAACGCCAGGCGGGCCGGCCGGCTGGCGGACGGGCTGATCACCGTGGGGGCGCCGCTGGAGAAGATCTCCGGCCTCTTCGAGCGCTTCGACGACGGCGCCCGGGAGGTGGGCAAGGACCCCTCGACGATGCCGAAGGTGCTCCAGCTGCACCTGTCCTGGGCCGAGACCGACGAGGAGGCGCTGCGCAACGCCCTCGTCGAGTGGCCCAACGGCGGCATGAGGTTCCCCAAGGCCGACATCCGCTCGCCGCACGACTTCGCGGCGATGGCGACGCTGGTCCGCGAGGAGGACTTCGAGGGCCGCATGGTCATCTCCAGCGACCCCGACGTGCACCGCGCGGCCGTCCAGGCGCACGTCGACCTCGGGTTCGACCGCGTCTACCTGCACAACGTCGGGCGCAACCAGCGTGAGTGGCTCGAGGTCTTCGGGCGCGAGGTGCTGCCCAAGCTCCACCGCTGAGGAGGCCCGGCTCGTGCATCCGCAGTCGACCAGCTGAGCCGCATCGTTCCCGCGGTCCCGCTGACGACCCCCGACCCTCGACCGCACGCTGCCCTCGACCGCACGCTGCCCTCGACCGCACGCAGCCGGCGGGCTGCCGACGTCCTCGAGAAGTCGCTCGCCCCGCACCACCCGACTGCCATGGTGCGCCCGTGGAGGACCTGCTCGACCAGCTGGCGACCGCTCGGTCGACGTGGACCTCGAGCACGGTGAAGGGCTGGTACACCGGCGCCGAGCTCCGCCGGCACTTCCGCGAGGCGCTGGCGGACGAGGCCGGGTGGGTAGGTGACACCGACTTCGGCCGGGGCTTCCGCGACGCGGTCGGCTCGCCCGGCATCCCCGAGCCGCTGGACTGGGCCAACCGCGTCCTCGACCTCCCCGGAGGCGGATGGGCGCTCACGCACCTGCGCTTCCGGCTCGGCGACCTCGCCCGCCCCTTCGTCGACGTCGTCGCGACCTCTGTCCCGCCGACACCGGAGGGCCTCGCGCAGGTCGCCGCCACCGTCCTGCCCGCCTACGAGCCCTTCGCGCCGCTGTCCCTGCGCCTCGAGGTCCCCGACGGGCCGGGTCTGCTCGCCGACCTCGACGCCGACGACCGGTTCGGCCGCTGCGGCCCGGCCCTGCACGTGGTGGCCGGTCGCGTCGAGGACCTCCGCCGCCACCCGCGCGCCGCCTCCCACGCCCCGGTGCACCTGCGTGCGGCGGACCCCGCCCCGGCCGCGGAGCGTGCGAGGTCCGCCTACGCCGAGCTGGCCACCGCACGACCGGAGAGCCGGGCCTGGGCGGCACCTGAGGACGTCGAGTCGCTGGCCGAGTCCGCCGACGAAGGACTGCTGTTCGACGTCCTCGTCGAGGAGCAGGAAGCCGGCGTCGTCGCCGCCGTGCGCGACGACGACCACGGACTGGCCGGCTTCACCGTCAAGGAGCTGTGCCTCGACGCCCAGCACCGAGGACGCCGGCTCGCCGCGGGCATCCTCCAGCGCCTCGTCGACGAGCTGCCCGCCCGACCCGGCGACGTGCTCTGGGGCACCATCCACCCCGGCAACCAGCCGTCCCTGCGCAACGCGCTCTCGATCGGGCGCACGACGACCTCCTCGCTCCTGTGGGTCGCTCCCCGGGGTCACCCGGGGATGCCCGCCGGCTCTTGACTCGGCCTCGCAACCCCACCCGCAGGCGCACGTCGGGTGCCACCTGCTCGTGCAGGCGTCCCGTCAGGTGTCGAGGAAGCCGGCGACGGCGGCCACGAACCGCGCCGGGTCGTCGATCCAGGGCGAGTGCCCGGCGCCGGGCTGCACGACGAGCTCGGCCGCGCCGTAGACGGCGGCGACCTCGGCCATGGCCGACGGCGGTGAGTTGAGGTCGACCTCGCCGGCCAGCACCAGCACCCGAGCCGGCAGCCGCTCCAGGACCGCGCGGGTGCGGTCGGGCTCGAAGGCGCCGGGGGCGCGGTAGGCAGCCGCAGCCTCCTCGTTGCGGCGTCCGTGCTGGGCCGCGTGGTGGGCGCGGGCGGCGTCGTCCCACCGCCCGTACATGAACGGAGTGATCGCCTCAGCGCTGCCCGGGCCGCCTCGGCCGGCCATGAGCTCCTCCAGGGCCGACGACGCCGCGGGGAACCACGGCTCGCCGCGGCGCTCCTGCGCCACCTGCTTCCGGGCGCCGTCGGGGACGTCGACTCCCACGGCGAGGACGCTGGGCGTGACCAGCACCAGGCGTCGCACCCGCCCGGGGTGCTGCTCGGCGTAGAGCGCGGCCAGGTTCGCCCCCGCGGAGTGCGCCAGGAGGTCCACCTGCTCCAGACCGAGGTGGTCACGGACGCGCTCGACGTCGCCCACGAGCCGGTCGCAGCGGTAGGACGCCGCGTCGGCCGGGACCCCGGACGCGCCGGTGCCGCGCGGGTCCAGCAGCACGAGCCGTCGGTGCGCGGACAGGCCACCGAGGTCGCCGAGGTAGGCCGCGTCCTGCATCGGGCCGCCGGGCAGGCACAGCAGCGGCGGCCCCTCCCCCACGGCCCGGTACGCCAGGCGGGTGCCGTCGCTCGAGACGACCGCGGGCATCAGCGGCCCCCCGCCAGCCGGACGTGGACGAACCCGTCGTCGACCGCCTCGAGGTGGCCACCCGCCACGGCGAGCGTCTCGGTGGCGTCGGCGAGCCGCGCGTAGGCGACGGCTGCCTGCTCCAGCGTGCTCGCGCCGTCAGCGGCGTGCTGGAAGCTCAACGCCTCGCGGGTGCGCACGAGCGTCCCCTGCACCACGGCGTGCAGCCGAAGGGCGCTGCCGTCCGCGACGACGTCACGGGCGGGGCCCACCCGAGCGCTGGTGAGCGCCCACCGGCCGGACAGCCCGTCGGTCTGGCGGGCCACCTCCTCCAGGACGTCCGGCGGGACCTCGGGCCCTCCCACGCACCGGGCTGCGCCCGCGGCGAGGTGGAGCACCGGCGTGCCCACGAGGACGTCGCAGTCGAGGACGTCCTCCCCGCTCGCCGCCGGCTCGGCCAGCACCCGCAGGCGCCAACCGCTCGGGCACGGAGCAGCGGTGACGGCGGGCGCGGGTCGCCCCACGCGGGCCCGCTGCCGGCGCGAGGGCCGCGCTGCGAGCAGGTGCCCGCCGCGCATCGGCGCCACCAGCCACCAGCCGGCGGCGTGCGCGGCGGCCAGCTCGGCGGCGAGCTCGCGCAGCGCGGAGATCACCTCAGCCAGCGCGGTCAGGTGCTCGAGCTGCCAGCGGTGCCTGGTCTCGAAGGTCGATCCCGTCCACGGCGAGGCAGGACGATCGATGACGTCAGTGCTCACAGGGCCTCCCAGCTGATGACCGTGCACGCGGCGGGTGAGGGCAGTCCAGCTGCCGGGCCGGCGCCGCTGCGGCGGTCATCCGCGGGCTCAGCCGACGGGGCTCCCTGTGGTCAAGGTCCAGCGTCGGAAGGGGACATGCTGGCACAGCACCTCCACCAGGCGACAGGACGTCTCAAGGCCCTCGTCCACCAGCGCCGCCGTTGCTCCGCCCGCGAGGTGCGTCCCGCGACCGCTCCTCTACCGGTGACGGCCAGCTCGATCGCATGGTCACGAGGCAGCAAGGTGCGCGACGCTGCACCCGTGCATGAGGCGAAGCGGCTCCTGACTTCCATCGACGTCGACGAGCCCGCCGGCACCCCGTGCGACGCCGACCGCCAGATGTCCGTCTCAGCGCTGCTCGAGCTCGAGCTCACCAGCGGACGGCGGGTGACCCTCCTCGACGACCGGGGTTGGTCCTCGGGTGGTCCGAGCAACATCTGGGCCTACACGTCACTGAAGGACTTGGTTGACACCGCCCGCACGGTGGTCGGACCTGACGAGCCTCCCGACGGCGTCTCCTACGAGGACGCTGAGCAGGGGTACTGGGCTCAGTTGGCCGCCAACGCCCGGGCGCACGGTGTGCGCATCCAGGCCGGCGACCTCGCGGCGCTGCCGCACGACGTGGTCATCAGCCAGGAGATCCTGGTGCGGGTGGCACGCGCCGCCCGGTGAGGTGGCCACGCGGGGTCTGCACCATCGACCGATGGGCGAGCGCCGGTGGCGCGCTCAGCCCGGGCACGGCCCCTGCCGGCGGACCACCCCGGTGGCGGGGCGCAGCCGGAGGTCGTGCTGCCCGATCACGGTGATGGCGCGCACCATCGCCAGGACGTGCTCCTGCTTGCCCTCGAGCGGCAGGGTGAAGCTGTCGAGGAAGGGCTGGTCCTGAATCGCCGGCGCCGCCTGCGCAGGGCGGCGCGCCCGTGCTCGCCCCAGGCGCGCACCGCGGTGCCGTACTCCTCGGCCAGTCCGAGAGTCAGGTCGAAGACGTCCTCGCGCCCGCCGTCGGCCAGGCAGTGCCAGTCCAGATGGGTGGGCCGCACCCGGCCTCCAACAACACCTCGATCTGCGCGCGCAACTCCGCCTCCACCTCGTCGGCCTTCGCCTGCGCCAGCAGCTGCTCGCGCTGCTCGATACTCATGAGGTAGCCGTGCTCGAGGATCGAACGACCGTTGGTCAGCGGCGCCCGAGGCACCGTCGGAAAGTCGGCGGTCAACGTCAGGTGCACCCCCAGCGCCAGCTCCGGGTGCTCGGCCGACACCTCGAGCGCTGCCCGCGCACCGGGGCACAGCGTCATCACGCTGCCACTGGCAGCCACCCCCGGCCACCAACGTCTCCACAGCGGCCCCCACCGCACCCTCGTGGATGCCGATGTCATCGACGTTGATGATCAGCTTTCGGACTCCCACAGCGACCACGATGCCAGGGCCCTCGTGCGGCCACCCGGCTCCGTCCCGATCGACGACCGCCTGCCGGCACCGCTGCGGCTCCTCGAGGGCGGCTCCGCCGCTCCCCGCGGCCGTCCCACTCGCCGTCGACTACCGGGATGGCGTCTGGTGCGGGGCGAGGACGACCTGGCCCTCCCGGACCTCAGGGGCCGTTCCGGCCACGACGATGCAGGCCCGCTCCCACGGTCGCTGCCTCTCGACGAAGGCGAGCTCCTCCGCCATCCACTCGTGCCAGAACGCCGTCGACTCCTCGACATCACCGTTGACGCCCTGAGCGATGTCGCGAGCGATGCCACGACGTTCTGCCTCGGCGAAGTCGGACTGCACCCACACCACCGCGTCCAGCAGGCCCTCCAGCTCGCGCCGGCCCGCCCCGACACCCTCGACGACGACCAGATCCAGTCCCGCGGCACCACGACAGCTCCCGGCCGCCCACGCGCCACCCCCTCCGCTGGTCCCGGTGACACGTCGAGGCAGCAGGGCCAGGGCCCGCGCGCTCGTGGTCTGCCCGCACGTGCGGAGCAGCCCGTCGCCGGGCCGGTGGGCTCGAGCCCACCGTGGGCCTGCGCGGACCACCAGCAGCCAGCCGTGGACGCTCGGGCGAGCGTCGGCGTTGGGCAGGACGCGATCCGGTCGCGTCGCTACCGGTCGCCGCAGCCGTGGAGCTCGAGATCGGTCTCGCCCACGGGCGCCAGCGACGCCCCGACGTCCCCCGCGGAGGCGACCCAGTCCTGCAGGTCGTCGGCGAGGTCGTCGCGCCCGCGCGCGTCGTCCAGGCGCACGAGGACGGTCGTGCACGCGCGGTCCTCGTCCTGGGGGTCCACCCAGGTGGTCCAGGCGTCGCCGGCCCAGGCGAAGGTCACCACGTCGTCCTCGAGCCAGTAGCCCTCGTCCTCCGCCTCGTCCACGAGCGGCAGCAGCGACAGGGGGAACAGGCCCAGGCCCCCCGTGCCGAGCACCTGCGCGCCCTCGGGCGCCGCGGGCGCCACCACGTCCGCGGCGGCGGCCAGGCCGGGTGAGCTCGAGGGCTCCGGCCGGGCGGCCAGCACCTGCTCGGTCGTGGTCAGCGGGTCCTCCAGCAGCGCGGTGACAGCGGCCGGGCCGCGGTCGCCGTCGACCGCCTCGACCGCGACGTACCCGTACTCGTAGGGGAACTGCACGAGGGCGTCGGCGAGGGGGTCGAAGGCCACGTCCGCGGCGCCCCTCCCGTCCTCCTCGTCCCAGGACTGCTCCCAGGCCTCGTCGTACGCGTCCAGCTGCTCGTCGTCCAGGCCGTCGAACCAGGCCCACGCGACGCGCTCGGCGTCCCCCTCGACGACCGCGGCGTGCGCCGTCACCTCCTCCGGCGACGGGTCCTCCTCCAGGGGCGCGTCCAGGTCGACGTGCTGGTCGTCGAGGGCGTGGACGAGCTCGTGGACGAGCGTCTCCTCCACCACGGGCGTCCAGCCGGTGCCCCGCAGCACCACCTCGCGGGTCTCGCTGTCGTAGAAGCCGACGACGGCCGAGTCCCCGGACTCCCAGGCCTCCCGATAGGTCGCGGCGGACGGCGTCAGGCCCAGGGCCGCGTAGGTCTCGGCCCGGCCGTCGGCGGGGTCGTCGAGACCCACGGGCCACTCGTCCTCGGCGCCGCCGCCGTCGGAGGACGCCTCCCCGCCGGCGCCGTCGCCGGACAGGGCGGCCTCGAACGCGCGGTCGTCGAGCGCACGGACCGGCACCTCCTGCTCCCAGTCGAGTCCGCGCTCCTCGGCGACGAACGCGCGCAGCCGCGGCAGCTCGTCGGGCAGCGCGTCGGCCACGGAGCGCTCGCCGGCGGCGCTGAGCAGGCCGCCCACGAGCGGGCCTCCGGTGCTCGCGACGAGGGCACCGCCGACGACCCCGGAGCAGCCCCCCACGACCAGCCCGAGGGCCAGCCCCCCGGCGCCCAGGGCCCACGCCGCCCGGGGCAGCGGGGCGCGACGCGCGGGGGTCGGGTACCCGGGGGTCGGGTACCCGGAGGTCGGGTACCCAGAGGTCGAGGTGCCGGGACTCGGGGTCCCGGTGGTCGGGGGCGCCCCCGGGGCGGGGTGCTGATCACTCACCCGGGCATCGTCGGCACCGGCGGGGGGTCTCCGGTCGCCGGCCGGGTGGCGTCACCCGTTCGGGTTATAGCCCCGCTCGCGAGGTTCGCGCACCACCGGGTCGGCGCCGGCCCCGGCCCCGGGGGCGGACCCCCACTCAGGCGTCCCGCTCGCGCTCCTCCTCGTCCCACGTCTGCGTGCGCTGCCGCGCGGTCGCGAGCGCGTGGGCCGCGTCCTCGCGGGTCTCGTAGGGACCCATCAGGGTGCGTCCCAGGCTCTGCGGGCCGTGCTCCACCTCCCCCGTCGAGACGTTGTAGAACCACGCCGTCCGCTCCGTGTCCGCCATCGGGCCATCGTGCACGCCGTCCGGCCCCCGCGACGTCGTCGGGCGCCGACGTCCCGGCCGGGGCTCGACGGCCCGCGCCCGCCGTGGCCGTCCCGGCGCGGGCGGTGCTTGACTGGCTCCCATGGCCCTCTCCGCGCCCACCGCGCCGGCCGGGACGCTGCGTCCCGGTCGGGTCTCCCCGCGCCGCCCCGTGCCGGCGCAGCTGCCCCGGCCCGAGTACGTCGACCGGCCGGCGCCCCAGCCCTTCCAGGGCTCGGAGGTCAAGGACGCCGAGACGGTCGAGCGCATGCGCGTCGCGTGCCGCACGGCCGCGCAGGCGCTGGCGGAGGTCGGACGCCACGTGCAGCCCGGCACCACCACGGACGAGCTCGACCGCGTCGGCCACGAGTTCCTGCTCGACCACGGCGCCTACCCGTCGACGCTGGGGTACCGCGGCTTCCCGAAGTCCTTGTGCAGCAGCGTGAACGAGGTCATCTGCCACGGCATCCCGGACACGACCGTCCTGGCCGAGGGCGACATCTGCAACATCGACATCACCGCGTACATGGTCCTCGACGGCGTCGGCGTGCACGGTGACACGAACGCGACCTTCTGCGCCGGGGACGTCGACGAGGAGTCGCGCCTGCTGGTCGAGCGCACCCGGGAGGCCACCGCGCGCGGCATCCGCGCGGCCCTGCCCGGCCGCCAGGTGAACGTCATCGGCCGGGTCGTCGAGACCTACGCGAAGCGCTTCGGCTACGGGGTCGTGCGCGACTTCACGGGGCACGGCATCGGCACGTCCTTCCACTCCGGCCTCGTCATCCCGCACTACGACGCGGCCCCCCTGCACGACGACGTCATCGAGGTGGGCATGACCTTCACCGTGGAACCGATGCTGTGCCTCGGCACGGAGCGGCACGACCTGTGGGACGACGGCTGGACGGTCGTCACGAAGGACCGGCGCCGGAGCGCGCAGTTCGAGCACACGATCCTCGTGACCGAGTCCGGTCCCGAGATCCTGACGCTGCCGTGAGCGCCGCTGCGGAGGGGGCGCGCTCGCGCGCCGTCGGCATCGACATCGGCGGCTCGGGCATCAAGGGCGCGCCCGTCGACCTGGTCGAGGGCGTCTTCGCCGAGGACCGGGTGCGCGAGCCCACCCCCAGCCCGTCGACGCCCGGCGCCGTCGCCGACGTCGTGGCCGCCCTCGCCGAGCGCTGGCCCGAGGGCCCGCTCGGCGTCACCTTCCCCGCCGTCATCAAGGACGGCGTCGCGATGACGGCCGCCAACGTCGACAAGAGCTGGATCGGGACGGACGCCGGCGAGCTGCTGCGGGGGCTGACCGGACGCACCGTCCACGTCGTCAACGACGCCGACGCCGCCGGCGTGGCCGAGGCCCGGTACGGGGCGGCGAAGGGCGTGCGGGGCGTGGTCGTCGTGGCGACGCTCGGCACGGGGATCGGCACGGCCCTGCTCCACGACGGCGTGCTGGTGCCGAACACCGAGCTCGGCCACCTGGAGGTGGACGGGCACGACGCGGAGACGCGGGCGTCCGACGCCGCGCGGGACCGCGAGGACCTCTCCTGGAAGGACTGGGCGAAGCGGCTCCAGCGCTACTTCTCCGCCCTCGAGGCCCTGCTGCAGCCGGACCTGCTCGTGGTCGGCGGGGGCGTCAGCAAGAAGAGCGAGAAGTACCTGCCGCTGCTGGACCTGCGCACCCCGATCGTCCCCGCGCAGCTGCTCAACAGCGCCGGCATCGTCGGAGCGGCCGCCCTGGCCGCGGACGACCACGCGGCGCAGCAGCCGTAGGCCGCCCCGGGGTCGACGCGGTGCCGGGTGCCGCCTCGGGCGCGCCCGGCACCGCCTGCGGTTCTAGTGCGACGCGCCGGGCGGGGCCGGCACCGTGAGCACGAGCTCGCTGCGGCGTCGCAGCCACGGCGGCAGCAGGGCCAACGCGGCCAGCGCGCCCCCGCCCTCGAGGGCTCCGGCGCCGCCGTCGTCCTCCGCCTCGGGCGTCGCGCCCGGAGCCGACGATGCGGTGGCCTCCACGCCCAGAGCTGGCTCCGCAGGCACCTCCGGCTTCGCAGGCACTTCCGGCTCTACCGGGGCGGGGGCCGGCTCCTCGGCCAGCTCGCGCTCGGCGCCGTCCGGAGTGGCGACGGCCTCCTCGGGGACCTGGCCCTCGGGCAGGTCCACCGACGGCACGGTCTGAAGCCCTCGCAGGGGGTCCGACGCGTCCGCCGGCGGCGCCTGCGTCGGGTCGCCCTGTGACGGCGGCGGTGGATCCTCGGGCTGTCCCGGGTCGGGGACCGGGTCCGACGTCGGGTCGTCCGGCTGGGCCTGGTCGTCCGGCTGGGCCTGGTCGTCCGGCTGGGCCTGGTCGTCCGGCTGGGCCTGGTCGCCC